>Ga0126383_10002039_pt1 | contig 12888 bp, 14 predicted proteins | sample PanSoiMetPlot_35_FD_96882 | JGI IMG/M metagenome (GOLD analysis project Ga0126383, IMG submission 96882) | Tropical forest soil microbial communities from Panama - MetaG Plot_35 | ecosystem: Environmental > Terrestrial > Soil > Tropical forest > Bulk soil | place: Panama | collected 2016-02-17
AATCGAATCTTCTATATACTGGATATACGAGGTCAGTGTTAACACTATAATATGATTATTTATTATCCAGGTGGTAGTTATACTATTCCCGATCCACCGACAGGTGGTCATCCTACGGCTCCGCCCGTTAAAACTACTAAGGTAGCTGGTAGTCCTGGCCTTATTACTAGTACAGGTGGACTTGTAGGAGCAGGAGAGGCTCTTGTGACTCCTGTTCTTAATATGATAACTGGACGTAGTTATATTATAGAACACTTTTCCAGTATCTTTGATCCAGACGAGCCTGTGGAGTATGATTTTAGACAGGAAGCTAATTATGATCGTTTCCCAGGTGAAGGTAGGTCAGCTAGTTTTCATCGTATAGTTTTAAAGTACAGGGAAATCGGTAAGGCAAAGTTTACTCTTGGACTTACAGTTTTCGTACAAGATAAGGATGATTTCGTTACTTACTTAACACCTGTAGAGATTAAAGCTATAAAGGGCAGGGAAAAAGTATTTCCAGACTTTAAGATACATACAAGAATTATAAGACCTGCAAAAGTTGGAGTAATAACTGGAGAAAGACCACAAGTTACTATTACATCAGATGCAAACTCTGGACCTTGGGAAATAACAAAGTTAGTGCTTTGTGGTAATGCAGATGAGGTTTCGGAACAGTAATGAAGATACGGAAACCTAATACGCATGATATTCCGAATATAGATCATAGGAGATGGACGGAGAATCTTTTTAAGATTTTCCAGAGAAACATCTCCTTTGGTTCTATTGTAGATGGTACAGATCAGAATATTGATGGTAAGATGGTGGAAATTGTAGATACCGGAGTTGCAGGTACACTGAATACAGTTAATCATTATTTAGGTCGTGTTCCGAAATTTGTAGATTTAAAATACAAGAACGTATCCGGTGATTGGTTTGATGGTGGTACTAGTTGGACAGTTAATCAGATATTTGTTAAATTCACAATAGATCATATGCATGTTCGCTTGTTCATACATTAAGAGGGTATAAATGGCAAATAAAGTTACTAATACTTTGATTGCGAATATTACTTCCACGGAAGATAGTACTGGAAATGTTCCAATTAATAGAGGAACAGGGAATCCTGCATTTGATTCTTCTGTGGCAGAAGGTGTTTTATATGTTGCTCTAGCTGGTGGTGCAAACGTTATTGCACTCCCATTTTCACCTTGTACACAATTGTACATTAGGAATAATGATGGAACTAAACCTATCCAAGTTAACTGGACACAGAATGGTGGGGCTGCTGTTAACGTGATAGTACTTAATCCAGGGGATCAAATTATATTTTGGTCTAATCCTGCTGGAGCTACTACTCCTGGTATTACAGCACTAAGTATGACTCCTAGTGCTGCTGGTGCATTAGTTGAATATTTCCTTGGTGGCTAATAATGATTATAAGAGATTTAATCACGGCAGTAGTAAGGAAACTTCGGAATCGTACAGAATTATCTGGAGTAATTCCTTACTACCTTGCCTCGGCCCTGTTAGACCTAACCGAGAATATTGAAACTGAACAATTAAAGGTTACAGGGCCACAGGCTAATTTTATAGTACAGCAGGCAGAATATCCTCTTAGGGGATATGATATTACTGGAGTAAATGGAAATCCATTTGTAGCTTCTAATGAACATAGAATCACAATGGTAACATCATGGTTCGTATGGTTTGATACAAGTGGAAGTCCAGTAGTAGGACAGAGTACAGGAAAGAATATAGACAAACGGGATGAGAGAACTGTTATTCCAATGTCTAAGATTCTTGGTATTCCTTCTTATTTTACTTTCCAGGGAGATAAGAAGACTAATGGTAAGATTATCGTTGGTCAGATGCCAGATAATCCTTATGCCTGTCAGATGAGATATCAGAGGGAACATCCATTTGGGATTCCTTTTGATAAGGTTCCGGCTTCATTAGATGACAGTTCACTAGCTAATCAGTTAGCACAAAGTCAAGTTTATATTGACCATGATTGGGTGGATATTCTTACAACATATGCTGCGGAGAAAGCAGGATATGATGTAGGACTTAATGAGATATCCTCACAGTATCATCAGCAGTTATTTGGTTATAAAGATAAAAAGGGTACTGAATTTCCTGGTCTTATCATGGCAAAGCAGACCCAGCAAGAAAGAAATAGTCAGTTTAATAGTAGACAATTAAGGCCATCAGTTAGAAGATATACAGGATAGGAGATATATGGCAAGTCCAACGTTTGGATTGTTCGGTGGTGGTAATGGTGCTCCGAATCCACCTGTATTTGCAGGTACTAATCCTACTGGTGGGTCCACTAATATAAATAGTACACAAGGAAGTACGTTTCCTAATTTTGGTTTATTTAATGGATTTACTCCTAATACTGGACCATTTGGTATTACTGGGGGTCCGAATCCATTATTTAATGGAGGCGCGGGTAGTCCTTTAGCATCATTATCTACTGGATTTGGTGATCCATATGGTAATGGTAATATGTTAAGAGAATTCCAGAGGGCCTATGGTAAAGGTACTGGAGCACTGCTTAATAATATAATGACCAAAGGACTATTTAATCCCCAGGTTGCAGCAGCGTTTCTTAATGCTATGCAGCCAGGAATTGCCAGGGGTGAAGGAAATATACTAAATGCTTTCGGTGCTGAAGGTAGTAGATTTGGTAGTGCAGCAGCATTAGGACTTGGAGACTTTGAATCACAAGTAAATCTTAATGAGAATCAAACTCTTGCTAGTATGTATATGCAAGCACAGCAGGAACAATTAGGATTACTTAATAATTCAATGTCTACTCTACATGCTGAAGAGGCAAATAGTGGAGGCTTTTGGTCAGATTTATTGGGTGGTTTAGAGATAGCTGGTGGTATTATTGGTGCTCCGTTTACAGGTGGTGCAACACTTCCATTAGTAGGCGCTGGTATTGGTACTCTTTCTAGTGGCCTTAGTCATGGTAGTAGTGGGGGTGGTGGTAGTAATTCTGGTCTAATGTCAGGGATTAGTGGTTTTGGAAAATTATTTAATAATGGTAATCAATCTAATAATCAAGATAATAATGCTGCTGTAGGAGATTATCTTGGTTCTCTTGGTGGATATAATTTTAATGGTAGCCAAGATTTCTGGGATACATATTCTAGAGATCAATTAACTGGTAGTGCTGGTGATGCGATATTTGCAGGTTAGGAGGTAATATGGCAGAAGAAGATATTCTAGCAGCGGCAGCTAGTGCTACACAAGGCATGATTCCACAACAAGGGCCTCTTACTGGATTCATGCCTGAAGCACCTAAAGTGTCATTACCTCCAACGTTTCAACCACCAGAATTGAAACAAGCTAGTGGAGAGTTTGCTACTAGTGGAGGACGGAAGAGGGCAGATAGACAGGCTCTTATTGCTAATACAGTTAACCTTGTAAAGTCCGGGGCTGACTATATACAAGCACAGAAACAACGTAAGTTGTCTATGTCTATTGAGAGACTTATATCTGCCCAAGAAGGTCTTAGTGAAGCACAGGCTTCTGGAGATCAAGAGGCTATTGCCAGGAATAGTGCCATTATAAATGACATTACTTCTGATCCAAAGATGATTAAGCAGTTACAGAAAGCCTTTAATATTGACCTGTTTGGTAATGGTAAGAATAAAGCAGAAAACCAAGCCATGCAGGAGGCATTTAAGAATTATGCAAAAGAGAAACAGAGTAATCCTAATGCCCTTAATCCTGTAGCTAAGAGGTTAATGGAAAGTCAGCCAATGAGACAACAACTGTCTCCAGAGGCACAAGCACAAGCGGCGGCTATTAAAGCTGGACTTATACCAAGAGCAGGGGATGTTCTTAAAACTAGTTTTGAAAACTTTAAGACCATTATGGCTGCTAAGACTTCAGAGGAAAGGACAGCGGCATTAGATAGGGAAGCACAATTACGAGCAGAAGCTGTTCATTATCATGCGGATAAAATATACGATGCTCAATTAGAGAGAGTCCTTGGTGCTAAAGCTGCTGCTGAAATAAGGGAAAGATCAGAAAAATATCGAGCAGATAGTGTAGCAGCTACTTGGGATAAAAGACTTGCAAAGATGGATGAATGGACTAAACTCAAAACAGGGTCTAGTCAGATATTTAAGTCGTTGTATAATGAGGCAAATACTTATAATACACAACTTAAAACTTTATCTGCGGAGAATGCTAAGTTACAAGCAGAGTTGGATAAACCAAGTTCTTCTACTGTAGGTAAGTTATTTGGACAAAAGGCTATTAGTTCTGGGGATGCTCAGACTAATAGGATTAAGATTAAGACGAATATTCTTCAGATGAAAATGATACAACAGCAATTGGATAGTGTTACTAAGAAGATGAGTACTCTTAATCAGATGGGTGTCATTAATTTTGCAGAGTTAGGGCAAGGTAATAGTGGTGGTTCTGAAGATAGTGCTGATGAAGGCGATGATAGTACCGAAGTACCGGACACGGAGGTTCCTGAGTAATGGCAAATGGACTTCCAGAAGCTGTCGTTAATCCTGCTACTGATTTACCTCCAGGGTCAAGTGTACATGGAGTTTCACAGGATGTTTTAAATAAGGTTGTAAAAGTACAGAAGCAAACTGTAACTGGACCTGATGGGAAGAAATATAAATTCTCTAAAGGTATTAGTCAGGATCGTATTAATAAGTACTTCGAGAATAAAGGTATAAAGAAAGCACAAGGTTCTGATATTAATGTAGGAGCCGGGGCTATGCCTGCGGATACTATATTAAAGACCTTTCAGTCATTACCTTTGACTGTTACTGAATATAGTGCCACTGGATTACCTAGTGCTATGGGTGCTGCTGGTTCTATGATATTAGGTGGCAAAGGTCCACAAGCAAGAGCGGGGGCTTTTCTTGGGGGCTTTGTCGGGGAAGATATAAGACAGATGATTATGCGTCCAATATTATTGGGTCGTGGTCGTCAAGATATGTCTTCCCAGAAATCTTTACAGGCAATGGTAAAGGAAGGTACTAAACAGGCAGTACTTGATTATGCTGGAGAAAAAGCAGGGGCAATGTTCTTTAAGACACTTGATAAGATATTGCCAAAAGCAATGGTTAAGGGAGGTATTCCATTATTACCTAGTGATGTTGCTCCTAATGGTAAGGTAATGCGTTATGTGGAAGACCTTCTTACAAATCTAGTACCTTCTGCTAAAACAATGCAGGAGTTTATAGAGAAACAATCCGCTGCTGCGGAAAAGAAAGCCCTTACACTTGCTAATGGTTTCTCAAAGTTCTCTGGTACTAATGAAGAGGTAGGTGTCCTATTGCAGAATACTCTTCGTAAAGAAGAACAATTAGCAATGGAACAACTGGAGAAATTCCGTAAGACATTGCCTAAATCACAGCAGACTATGAAAGGTATGACTAATTCTCCACAAGGAAAAGTACTTGTGGAGAATTATATAAAGACCTTTAAGAATGCTCTTAATAAGGCAGTCGTTAGTACAGAAAACCCAGAGCTTATTGCTGCTGATATGTTGGGAAGTAAGACTACGGCGGGATTGGAAAACACCCGCCGTATGATGGAACTATTACATGAGAAGGACCCTGCATTACTTGGGAAAGTACAGAATAGAGTATTAAGAAATATTATATCTGATACCATGTCCGGTGCTAAAGATCCAACTATTAGAGTTGTTACTGATAGATTCTCAGGTAAGAGTTTTAAGGCTTCCTTGGATAGCTATGGGGAACAGAAACTAAAGGCTATCTATGGAGAACAGGGTTATAAGAGTATTCAGCGTTTTGAAGAACTTGTGGCCCATGTAGATAGAACTTCTGGAGGTGGCTTCGGGAAATTTTATAATCTTATCTTCATGCTTACACCATTAAGAAGTGGCTTTGGGGCTAATGCTATGAGTAAGGTTATGGTACAGGCAGCAGTTATTAATAGGGCAGCAAAGATCATTACTAGTCCAGAAGGTGTTCGTCTGTATGAAGATGTTATAAAAGCCACTGTTGCTCAGGCACCAAGGGCAACGGAATTAGCATTAAAAGAGCTTAATAAGTTTAACGAACGTAGTGATGCAGAATATGAAGCGGAACAGAAGGAAGCAAATTTAGAATTTCAACAAGAACAAGATAAGAGGAATGCTGCAATTAGAGCAATGCACTAAGGAGAATAAATGACTGCACCGCATTTTCATACGGCAGTAGAGGCAAAACGAGCAATTGAGAAAATCTCTAATAACCAGAGGGTTACTACGGATGGAGCTACTGAGGGGGCACCTACTGGTATTAGTGGTGGTTCCGCTAGTAATCAAACGTCCACAATGAAGAAAGTAACACCAACTGAAAAGGGTAGTGATTGGGTTAGTAAGAGAGGTATCTAAATAATAGGAGAAAGGAGCCATGTTTCTTTGGATGCAAAATACATATGAAAAGACCGTAATAGGACTTCTAAAGGAACAGCTAGAAGTACTTAAGAAAATACTTGCTGGTCAGAGTCCCGTTATAATAGTACCGGATGGTTTACAATTAGTATTTAAGAATGTAAAAGGAGAAAAGATGGCTGATTTGGTAATGAATCTTGGTGATAATAAGAATGCTGCACTTCATTATCTTTTACAAGGTAAAGACCTAGGTGCAGTTCCGGCAAGTGATAGTCCGTCTTATTCGGTAAATGATGTTGCTTCTATTTCAATTACTCCTAATAGTGACGGTTCTGTTACGCTGGTGGATAATCATAATGGGGATACGGATGTGGATGTTGTTCTTACAGGTTCTGTAAAAGGTCTGTCTGTAAGTAAGACTATTACCTGTAAAGGTGTTGCTCCGCCACCTCCGACTCCTGATGCAGTGGATATCGTTTTCAGCTAAATAAAGAGGAAATAATGTCCAAAGTCCTGATTGTAACTCGCAATATGGCAGGTAGTTGGTTCTCCTTGCAAATACAAGAAGAAGGTAACAGTGTCGATATTTGGTTACATCGGGACTATGATAAGTACAGTCTTGTCTTGGATGGGATATGTCCTCGCCCATTCAAGGCAAGACCAGTATTTAATAAGTATGATTTAGTGTTATTTGATCTAACAGACCAAGCTGAAGTAGCTGAAGAGGTGATGAAGAGTGGGGTTCCATGTATTGGAGATGGTAATCTTAATACTTCTATTGAGAATGATAGGGCTTTGTCTATTGAAGTAATGGAAGAGTGTGGTATTAATGTTCCCTTTTATGAAGTCTTTGATGATATTGGAGAAGCGAAGAAGTTTGTTAGGAAGACAAATAAAAGATATGTCTTTAAGCCAGATGACGTTGAGGGACAGAATAAGGCCACAACATACGTAAGTAAGAATGCCGAGGATATGCTTCGTTTCATGGACAAGATATCCTCTATGACAAAGACTAGCCAGTTTATATTACAAGAAGTTATTGAGGGAACGGAGATTTCCACTGAGGCATGGTTCAATGGGCAGGATTTCTTTCTTATTACAGGAACGATTGAAGAAAAGAAATTCATGGAAGGTGGTAAAGGGCCAAATACGGGATGTTCCGGCAATCTTGAGATTGTCTACGACCAAGTTAACTATCCTGCCATATTCAGAGAAGGGCTTCAGAAGACGAAAGACTTTCTACAGGAATACAAATTCCGTGGGTACATCGACCTTAATACGATAGTGACAGCAGGACAATTATATGGCCTAGAGTGGACTCCACGCTTTGGATATGATTGCACTTCCACCTTGTTCAATGTTATCGAGAATGTTACAGACTTTATGGGTTCCATAGCTTCTGGTGGTAATGAGCCAGCACGTATAAAGAATCCTTTTGCATGTGCAACTAGGATATCAGTTCCTCCATACCCATCTGAGATAGAAGGAGAACATCCAGACGGTATTCCGATTGAGGGACTGGAGGAGGAGGAAATTGTTAAAGATTGTTATTTATACGATTGCTGTCTTGATAGACGTAATTCTCTTATTACTGTTGGTATTGATGGGGATGTGTGCGTTCCTATTGCCAATGGAGCCTCAATACAAGAAGCATGGGCAAAGGTACGAAATAAAGTAAAGACAATACAAATACCGGATATGCAATATAGAGATGATCTACATAAGACTACACAGGAGAGGTACGATATATTGGCAAGACAAGGATGGTTAAGGTAGGAGGTTTTAAAAGTGAGCCTTGAGATAATATCAAAGACTGTTCCACATTATAAACAGAGGTATGATACTGTAGATGACTGGTATTGGACTTCTACATTTAAAAGATTAAATATGACCAACTCCGATACTGGAGATTGGCGTATGGATGCTTGTATATTTATACATGGTTTTGTAGAAGCAGTATTATGTAGGCATCGTAATATAAGTGAAACATCAGTAAGTGAGTTTGATAGACAGTTTGAAGCTAGACGGGAGATGAACTATCATACAGGCGAACCTGGAGATGATGAACATGCACCGTATAGAAGAGAACATCGTTTTGCAGAAAACATAGAAAGATTACTTTGTGCGGAGTTAAATATTGAATGGAGCCATTATGAGAAAGTTGTGGATTCTTTATAGTCTTTTGTTTTGTACTCTATCTTTTAGTCAAACACCAAATCTTACTGTAACAGGACCTACTAGTACAAGTGGACCAGTAATTATTACAATCCAAGTTAATGCACCTGGGCCTTCATGTAGCGTAAATGTTACACCACAAACTGCATCGGTTCTTGTCAGTACTACTCAACAGTTTACAGCTACAACTCTTAATTGTACACCGTCTACTGTAACATGGTCAGTTAATGGTGTTAATGGTGGAGATGCTACACATGGAACTGTTAGTGGGTCTGGTCTTTATACAGCACCTTCTAGTGTTCCTAGTCCTGCTACTGTTACAGTAAAAGCAACTAGTAATGCTGATGTTACTAAGAGTGCTAGTGCGTCTGTTACGATTACAACGAATACTTCTACATTAGATGATTTATATTGCGGGCCAGGAGATGTACCTTCATTCCCTGCTAGTGATAATGGTGTTCCTGGGCCTACAACTTGTTTTAATACTGATCCAGCAAATACACCAAGTCCTGGTGTTGTTCGTACTATTACACAGGCAACGTGGTCTACTGTATGGGCTGCTACACAATGTGGGGATATTATCGAACAGGCGGCAGGAACTACGATCATTGGTAATTTTACACTGCCTGCAAAATCTTGTGATGCACAACATTATATTACTTATCGTACTTCTGGATATTTAAATTTTCCCGTATATTCTAGTCATCATGTAAGTCCTTGTTATTGGGGGGTGGCATCATTACCAGGTGGGTATCCTAATTTTAATCCGCTTGGTGCCTACGACTGTGTTACTGTAAATGGTGCTACTATTCAAGGTAGTACTACTGCTCCAGTAATTGTATATCCTACTGGTATGAGTTCTCTTAGATGGATTGGTATTAAATTCCAGAAAGCCAGTGGTGGATTTAATGCTCGTATTATTCAGCATGAAACTACTGGTCTTCTTCGTATTATCTATGACCGTGTTTGGTTTGATGGTGTAGTTGGAGAAAATACTACAAGAGTACTTGATTTTGATGGTGGTTCTAAGATTGCTATCGTAGATAGTTTTGCAAGCGAATTACATTGCGATGGTGGTGCTTGTAATCAGTCACAGTCCTTTATTGGTGGTCTAAATGGATTAAATAACGTACAGGATTTTGATTGGAAGATTGTTAATAATTTCATGTCCAGTGCAGGTAATACCACTATGGGATATGGTGGTGGTTCTGCGAATACTACACCAAAGAATGGGGAATTTCGTCGTAATTGGGGATGGAAATTACCTTCATGGAATCCTGGTGATCCTACATATGCTGGTAAGGCATGGCAGGTTATTAATTGTTGGGAGACAAAAAATTCAGATACGGTTTTTGTAGAAGCTAATGTATGGGATTGGAATTGGGTAGGGGCTAATCAGAATGGGTCTTGTATACTTCTTACTCCTAAGAATCAATCTTCTGGATCAAATAATATTTGTCCAAATTGTTATGTGAAGAATATTATTATTCGTTATAACAAAATGAGACATATTAATTATCCAATCCAGACCGCTAATGCTGCATCTGATGCTGGTGGATATGCAAATGGGGGTAATACATATATTTCCCATGACAACGAATACATGGATATTGGATATTCTACTTGTTTTCACTGTGGTACTAATAATGGTAACGCTGCTCAAGGGGGTATGACTTCTGGGCAGAATGGTATTCCTTCGGCGGATATATTGAATACTGTTTCAGAAATACATGATACATATGTATTTGCTTCTACAGCACAAGGTTGTACTAAAGGTGGGACACTTGGCTTTAGTGGCCCTGTTACTCCTACAATGTTTGGTCTTACATGGAAAAATAATTTAATACTAGAACAGAATGTAGGTGTAAATAACCCTGGTGATGGTTGTTCTGCTAGTCCAAAAGTAAACTGTGCTTGTACTCCTCCAGGTACTAGTGGGACAATTATTAATACACTTAATGCCTGTTGGGGTTCTTCAGGATGGACGCTTACAAATAATGCTTTTGTAAGACACCAATCAGGTAATGTATGGCCTGGTACTAATTGTACTAGTGAAGCAACACAGACTAGTATCTTTGTTAATTATGTACTAGGTGATGGTTCCAGTGGAGAAGATTATCACGTAAAACCATCTAGTCCATGTTTTAATAGTGGCGATGATGGTAAAAGTCCTGGGGCAGATATTGATAAAGTAAATGCAATGACAGCAGGTGTAGATACTTTCTAAGGGGTAATATGAAAAGAGTATTACTGGCTGTATTGATCCTATGCTGTGGCCTTTGTATGGGGCAAACTTATACAACGGTCACAGCTACTCTTACGGATGGTCAGGGACAAATATGGGCTAATGCTTCTTTTACGGCTACCATTATTCCACCATTCGGAAATCCTTCTCCACTGACTAATCATGGTACTCCGCCTATTACTCCACTAAGTGGCTTTACTAATGGTGTCGGTACCTTCACTATTCCAATGGATGATAATACTGCCATTACTCCTAGTGGAAGTGTGTGGCAATTTACCATCTGTCCTAATGCAACAGTGCGTGTTTGTAGTACTAGTATTCAGGTTGTCTTTGGTGCTAGTATGAATTTAAGTGCTAGTCTTAGTGCTGATCTTTCTCAGATTGTAGTAGGGGCTAGTCCTACACTACAACGTGCTTATGGTGATGGTGAGGTTAATGGTGGACAGGGTGCTATATATTGGCGTGTTTCGGATAATACTATTAGGGGATTTAATGGTAGTACATGGGTAGCAGTTGGTGGAGGTGGGGGTGGGTCTTCATCGTGGAGTGCTCTTACTAATCCAACAGGTAATCTAACTCTAAGTATGGCTGGTAATACCACGTCCTTTAATATGGGGACAACTAGTTCTACAGGTAGTGCTTTTGATATTACAGATGGTACTTCCAATACTGGAACTAATTATTTAATGCGTATTTGGACAGGTACTAGTTCTACTGCTAAGACAGTGGAATTTTGTACACAGGGTACTACTATTTGTGTCCAGATGGCAGGTGGAACATTTAGTGCAATTGGTGGGGCACAGAATATAGCCACACAGGTTATAGGTATAGGAACTGGTACTGGTAGTGTTACCTTACCTAGTAATGGTTCTGGTGCGGCAGGTGTTGTTAATGCGGTTGTTATTACGGGGAATAGTAATAAGTTATACGTAAATGAAAATAGTAGTACTTTACAAAAGGTATTACTTGGTGGACAGGTTACATGTGGGGCTAATCTTTCTTTAAATAGTACAGATAATAATGGTGTAGTTACCTGTATAGATAATCAATTTAGAGGTGCGGGATTTGCGTATGATGTTACAGGGGCAAACTTAAATACAAATGGGACACCAGGTCATTTTGTAATAGGCTCAAATACACTTGTCGCTGGATCTGCAACAGTGTCCTTAGCAAGTAATGCGGTGTATCTAAGTAGTGGTTCTTATCATTGTAATGCTACAGATTTAACAGCCGCGAATGCTATGAGGGTTAATCAGACTAGTGGTTCATCTTTTACTGTAACTGGTACTAGTACAGATGGTTTTCATTTTATTTGTTACGGGCAATAGGGGAGGTGGGGAATGTGGCTTTTACAAGTAGATGGTCGTGATAATACAACGAGACTTACAAAGGATGGAATTCTAGTAAGTACAACTTGTTATACAGGTAACTTTGAAAAAGGTGGTTTTAATAATCCACAGATGGGAAGTGTTAAAGATGTTGGACCTTTACCGGAAGGACTTTATAGAATAGAAGGGCCACCTTTTACACATCCATTACGTGGCCCATATTGTCTTCGTCTTATACCTGATCGTGGAACTGAAATGTATGGAAGAGATGGAATGTTAATACATGGGAAGCCATTACCACCTCGTGATATTAGGACTGGTTCTGATGGTTGTCTTTGTGCCGATCATGATGTTCGGATGAAGATTTATCAGTCGGCGGACATTGTTCTACAGGTTCTGTACATAAACGCTGGAATTGTACAGGATTCGTCTCAGACAGAGGTTGTAACTTAGCTTCTGCCTTATAAGTCTGACCATTGATCGTGGCGAGTACCATAATAAAGTACCCGTCACGATCGAAGTCATATCGGACACGAAATCTCATCTGATAATCTAGATTACTCATATTTCTTAACCATTATAATACCTTCTGCTGGTGGATAGTCCTTTGGGTTATATTGTCCTGTATTATCATTATTTAACTTCTTATATTCTTCTGGCTCAGGATCACGTATGTGTTCTGGTATTTCAAGTAGTTCTTTTAAAGCATGATAGGACAATATTAAATCTGTTCCTGTCATTGAATTAAAAGAACTGTATTTATCTTTACTTAG
>Ga0126383_10002040_pt1 | contig 12887 bp, 12 predicted proteins | sample PanSoiMetPlot_35_FD_96882 | JGI IMG/M metagenome (GOLD analysis project Ga0126383, IMG submission 96882) | Tropical forest soil microbial communities from Panama - MetaG Plot_35 | ecosystem: Environmental > Terrestrial > Soil > Tropical forest > Bulk soil | place: Panama | collected 2016-02-17
ACTGCCGGCGAAACGACCGGTCACCTGCTCGCGACAGGTAACAATGCCGGCACTGGGGCCGTATTCGGGGACTTGCGCGGTTGGGATGGCTGAAGTCAGGGCGCCTCAGGTGGAAGAGCTGCAACCTGGGCCACCGTCAGCCTCTCGGCCATCTCAGTCGGGCAAGCGATTCGGAACACGGCGGGGCCCAGCCTGCCGACGACGATTGCCCGGCCGCCGGCAACCCCTTGAGCGCAGTCGTCGAGCCCCGCAGCCGCCAGGCTCGAGCAGCCCCCCGCCACGTACGGTGCCTCACCGACCTCACGTGCCCAGAAGCTGAAAGCTCGGATGGCCCCGTCAGGCCGGGCCGTCAACACCAGCACCTCGTCCGCCACCGACCAGGTCCGGCTGGCGCCATCGAGCCAGCCCCAGCCCGTGTACTCTGCGAGGGCGGCCGCCTGGTCGGGCTGCTGGCTGGCCTTCTCCGCCGCGCTCAGATGGTCGATGCCCGCCCGCCTCGGCAAGCCCACGACCTGGTCGCTGAGGATCGCCCCCACAGGAGCGCGCAGTCGCACCTGGGGCGGCGGCTCTGCCAGGATCGACGGCCGGGACGGGCTGGCAGGCGGTCGAATCGAACTCGTCCCGGCCGCCTGGCACGCCCCCAACCCGAGGCAGAGCACGAGCCAGAGCAGGGAAGCTGGCGCATTCAGCGCGCGGAACATCGGGGGCTATGATTGCCTGCCGTGGACCGGCCCAGCACGGCCAAACCTCGGCTCGAGATCGCGACCACTGTCTTCGAGGGACCTCTCGAACTCCTCCTGGCACTCGCCGAGCGTGCAGAGATCGACATCTTCCAGGTGTCGCTCGCAAGTCTGACCGAAGCGTACGTGGCCGAGATCACGGCTCTCGAGGAGCGAGACCCGGCAGAGATGGCCGAGTTCCTCTGGCTGGCCGCCCAGCTGCTGCTGCTCAAATCCATACGGCTTCTTCCCGGCGAGGAGCCGAACGACGAAGAGGCGGAGCTGCTGGGCTGGGAGGAGGACGTACGTGGCCGGCTGCTCGAGTACCGCGCTTACAAGGAGATGGCTGAGCAGCTGATGGAGCGGGCAGCCGTCGACGAGCCCAGCTACCCAGGCCCAGCCCGACCGATCACTGTCGAAGGTCAGGAGGAGCCGATTCAGGTGGCTGCGCTCCTGGCGGCTTTTCAGTCTGTCCTGGCTCGCCTGCCACCTCTGCCGCTGGTGTACGTCGGCCACAGCTGGACTGTCGAGGGCAAGGTCGAGGTCCTGCAGCAACGGCTTCTTCTGGGCTCTCTGGAGCTGGTCGAAGTCCTCCTCGAGTGTCGAGATCGGCTGGAGGCGGTCGTTACGTTCGTCGCCGTTCTCGAGCTTCTGCGCAGGGGTGGGGTCCGCGTGCGTCAGGAGCGCAATTTCGGCCGGATACTGGTGGAAGCGAGATGACGATGATGGCGGCAGCCATCGAAGCGATCCTGTTCAGCTCCAACCGGCCACTGCGCATCCGCGAGCTGCAGCACGTGCTGGACGGCGACCGGGCGACGGTCGAGCAGGCTCTGGACGAGCTTCGCGAATCACTGACACACCGGGGGCTGATGCTCCAGCGCCACCAGGACCAGGTCCAGCTCGTCACACGCCCCGAGCTGGCTGCCTATGTGCGCCGGGCACTTCGTCCCGAGGTCACGGGGAAGCTATCGACCGCCGCTTACGAGACCCTGGCGATCGTCGCCTACCAGCAGCCCGTGACGCGGTCCAAGATCGAGGAGATCCGCGGCGTCAACTCCGACGGCGTCATCTCGAACCTGGAGCTGCGCGACCTCGTCAAAGAGGTCGGCCGCGGGACCGGTCCTGGCCAGCCCAGACTCTTCGGCACGACAATTCGCTTCCTTCAGATGCTCGGCCTGGAGTCGCTTGACGATCTGCCGTTCCCCGAGCCTCCGGCGGCGCCCGGGCCAACCATCGACGGCCGGTCGGGACCGGACGCACCGATCGAAGAGCGCGAGGAATCCCCATCCTCGAGCGCCTGAACCGCTACCTGGCCAGGGCGGGCGTAGCTTCGCGGCGCGCCGCCGACGTGCTGATCGCTTCAGGGGCGGTACGGGTCAACGGCCGTACGCCTCCAGCCTCCGGTCTTCTGATCGATCCCGAGGCCGACCGCGTGACGGTCGACGGCGAGCCGATCGAGCCCGTCAGGCTGCACCACTACCTGGCGCTGCACAAGCCGGCAGGCGTGCTGGTAACCGCTCGCGATTCCCAGGGCCGGCCCACGGTCTTCGATCTGATCCGAGGGGCGGGCCTGCCACGCCTCTTCGCGGTGGGCCGGCTGGATGGCGCCACGAACGGCCTGCTCCTGCTGACCGATGACGGAGAGCTGGCGAACCGGCTCACCCACCCTCGGCACAAGGTGCCAAAGGAGTACCTGGCGGTGGTGCGAGGCGTCCCCGGTGAGGGCGACCTGCGCAAACTGCGCGAGGGCGTCCTGCTGGACGACGGTCGGACGCTGCCGGCGGAGGTCGAACTGGTGGACAGCGCGAACGGCACCTCCAGGCTCAGGCTCGTCATCCGTGAGGGTCGCAACAGGCAGGTGCGCCGCATGCTGGAGGCCGTAGGACACCCGGTTCTGGAACTGACGCGGACAGCGTTCGGGACCGTCCGCCTCGGACGGCTGCGGCCGGGCGGCTGGCGCCGCCTGAGCCAGGCGGAAGTCGCCGCTCTGCGAGACGCCGCAACGCGGACCCACCCACGCGAGGCAGCTGCGGCATTGTCGCTCTCAAGGACGGCGCGATGATCATCGCCATAGATGGCCCCGCCGGCTCCGGCAAATCAGCCGTCGGGCGGAGGGTGGCGGAAGCGCTGGGCCTGGCGTTCGTCGACAGCGGGCTGATGTACCGAGCCGTTGGCCGCCGTGCCCTGGAGGCGGGCGTGCCGCTCAGCGATCCGGAGGCGCTGACGCGTCTCGCGGGGGCGACAGCCGTGCGGATCAAGGGGACGAACGTCCGTGTCGACGGCCGCGACTACACGGAGCATGTCTACGACGCCGAGGTCAGCGATGCGGCGTCCCAGGTGGCGGAGGTGCCCGGTGTGCGGCTCGCCGTGGTTGGTCAGCTGAGGACGATGGGCCTGGGAGGCGTGGTGATGGCGGGTCGTGACATCGGCACCGACGTCTTCCCCGACGCCGACCTCAAGTTCTATCTGACCGCGAGCTCGGAGGAGCGGGCCCGCCGGCGGGCGGCTCAGCTCGCGGACCGCGGCCAGCACGTCGACCCGGCACGGCTCCGGGTCGAGGTCGAGGAGCGCGACCGCCGGGACGCCGGCCGGGCCGTCGCTCCCATGCGCCCGGCCAGCGACGCAGTGGTGCTCGAGACCGACGGTCTGGATCTACAGCAGGTCGTGGCGGAGGTGCTCCAGCGGGTCAGACAGAGGCAGTGTCAGTAGCCGTGTACGCGTTTCTCCGCGGCTTGATGCGGCTGATCGTAAGCGTCTACCTCGCTGGCCTGTTTCGGGTCGTCGGGCGGGCGCGAGTTCCGCATGAAGGAGCCCTCCTCGTGTGCGCCAACCATGCGTCGACGATCGACCCGCCGCTGCTGCCGGCGTTCCTGCCGCGTTCCGACTCCTGGAGCATGGCCAAGGCAGAGTGGTTCCGGCCGCGCAGTCTTGTGTCCTGGCTGTTCACGCAGTATCACGCGTTCCCGATAGTCCGCCACTCGCCGGACCGTCGGGGTCTCAACCGAGCCATGAGGATCCTGCACGAGGGGGGCGCGGTTATCGTCTACCCGGAAGGCACTCGAATCGAGACCGGTGGCATGGTCACGGCTGAACCCGGCGCCGGTTTCATCGCGCGGGCTGCAGACGTACCTGTTCAACCGGTGGCGCTGGTGGGCACACGAGACTGTTTTCCCAAGGGCGCGAGATGGCCACGCCGGGCGAGGGTCGAAGTCCGCTTCGCGCCTGTCCTGCACATCAGAAGCCGGCGCCCAGACGGCCGCCGTATCGACAACCAGGAGGCGGCGGACGCCATCATGCTGGCCATAGCGGAGCAGCTCCCGGCGCAGATGCGAGGCGCCTACTGTGACCTGGAGGCGCTCCGAAGCCGTCTCGAAGGCGTAGCGGAGCTCGCAGGAGCGGCCGGCTGAAGTGGACTACGTCGCGCTCGACCTCGAGACGACAGGGCTGGATCCCGACCGTGACCGCGTGATCGAGGTTGGCGCGGTCGTCTTCACGCTGGATTCGGTGCTGACGAAACTCGAGCGCCTTGCCGATCCAGGCCGCCCGGTACCCGACCTGGTCCAGAAACTGACCGGCATAACACCGGGCGACCTTGCGGGAGCCCAACCGGTCGGCGTCGTCTTGACTGAGCTGGCGGATCTGATGCGCGAGCGCCAGCCCGTCGGGCACGGCGCCCGCCTCGACGTGGACTTTCTGGTCGCCGCCGGCGTCTGGCCCCAGGATCGCGAGATGCTCGATACGCTCGACGTCGCGCGCATCCTGATGCCGGAGGCAGCCAGCCACAGCCTGCCGGTGCTGGCTGCGGAGCTCGGACTCGACCAGCCGCGGCCCCACCGAGCGCTCGATGATGCCGACGCCACCCGTCAGCTGCTGATGCGACTACGCGACCTCGCGGCAGGGCTGGACGAGCGCTTGAAGGAGTCGATGGTGTCGCTGGTTGCTCCCTACGGGTGGCCCATCGCCAGCTTCTTCAGCGAGGCATTGACAGCGCACGAACCCTCGCCGCGGCCCCCGCTGGGGAGTCCGGTTTCAGAGCCGGACGGTCGGCCGCGCCGGCCCGACTTGTACGACAGCCCACCTGATGACCCGTCAGCGGTCGCAGCCCTCCTGGCCCCCGGGGGCGTGCTCGCCTCGGCACTGCCCGGTTACGAGCATCGCGAGGCGCAGCTGCAGATGGTTCTGGCCGTGGCGCAGATCTTGCGGCGCGGCGGCCGTCTGGCGGTCGAAGCCGGTACAGGGACCGGGAAAAGCCTCGCCTACCTGGTGCCGGCGCTGGCGCGGGCGGTGCGATGCGACGAACGTGTGGTCGTGTCGACTCACACTCACACCCTCCAGGAGCAGCTCATGCTCAAAGACATCCCGTCGCTCCGTGCATGGCTGCCCTGGGACTTCGAAGCCGCGCTCCTCAAAGGTCGGTCCAACTACATTTCTCTGCGCCGCTGGCGGCGGTACTTCGCCGAGCCATGCCGGGACGCTGAGGAGCTGAAGTTCAAGCTCAAGGTCCTGGTCTGGCTGCACCAGACCAGGACGGGGGATCGCAGCGAGCTGCGGCTCCAGGGCCCGGAGGAGGTTTACTGGGCGCGTGTCGCTTCGGATCCACTCGACTGTGCCGGCCTGCGATGCAGGGACGAGGATTGCTTCGTTCACCGAGCACGATCGGCGGCCGAGCGGGCCGATCTGGTTGTCGTGAACCACGCCCTGCTGCTGGCTGACGTCGCGACCGGTGGCGGCCTGATCCCCGAATACCAGCACCTGGTGGTGGACGAGGCCCATCACCTGGAAGACGCGGCGACGCAAAGCCTCCGCTGCGAGGTGGACGGCCCCGCTCTCCAGTCGCTGTTGCAGCGTCTGGTCGTCCAGGACGACAGCCACCGCCGCACCGGCCTTATCCCTGAGATGCGCCTGCAGCCGCTGCTCGGCGCTTCCGACGAGTCCCTCGCCGGCGCCGAGCAAGCAGCGCTGTCGGCCATGCCGCGGTGCGCTGAGCTGTTCGAGGCGGCGGGCGAGTGGGCGCGGCGCCAGCTGAGTGAGGACACCTCACGTCGCGACGAAGCCGTGAGGCTGCTGCCTCACCTCCGCGAAGGAGGTGACTGGACAGCACTGGCCGACAAGGCGGGTGACGCTGCCACGGCCGTTGCCGCTCTCGAAGCCGAGTTGCGTCGTGTAGTGGCGCTCAGCAGAGAGTGGCTGGGCGGGCAGGAGCCGGACCAGGCGCTGCGCGAGCTGGAGATCATACGAGGGCAGCTGGCCGAGGCCGCGGATCTGCTGGAGCAGGCATTCCGGCGGCCCGACCCCAACCGTGTGTACTGGCTGACAGCACAGGGCCGCTCCACCTCGCCTGTGCTTCGCTCGGCGCCGATCGAGGTCGGGCACCTGTTGCGGGAGCGCGTCTTCCGTGAGCTGGACACCGTCGTGCTCACGTCCGCCAGCCTCGCGGTGGGCGGCAGTTTCGACTACTTCTGCTCGCGTGTCGGCCTGGGTCCCGAGGTCGAGACACTGCTGCTGCCCTCGCCGTTCGACTACCTGGACCAGGCGCTCGTATGCCTGCCAACCGACGTGCCGGAGCCCCAGTCCGATGACTTCGACACGGCAGTGGAGCAGATGGTGGCCGACGTGGCCAGGCGCCTGCTAGGTCGGACGCTGGCGCTGTTCACCTCGCATCATCAGCTGCGCAGCGTCTATACGGGGCTCAAGCACAGACGTGACCTCGATGATGTCCTGATCCTGGGTCAGGGCCTGGACGGCCAGCGACGCCAGGTTCTACGCACCTTTGAGGAGAGTGACCGGTCGCTGCTGCTGGGCACGTCCAGCTTCTGGGAGGGGATTGACATCCCCGGCGATCGGCTTTCTTGCGTGATCATCGTCCGGCTGCCGTTCTCGGTACCGACTGAGCCGGTGTTCGCTGCGCGCGCCGAGCGGCTGCGCGACCCGTTCTTGCAGTATGCGCTGCCGCAGGCGGCTCTCCGGCTCAAGCAAGGGTTCGGCCGCCTGATCAGAAGCCGCGACGACCGGGGCGCGGTGGTCATCCTGGACAATCGGATCGTCGACCGGGACTACGGACGCGCCTTCCTCGAAGCTTTGCCCCCCGCCTCTCGCTACCTCGGGCCGGCGCGGCGGATCGGTCGCAGGATCGAAGAATGGCTTGCTCCCGGGTGAGCACGCTGTTCGTTGTCGCCACGCCTATTGGCAATCTGGAGGACGTGACTCTGAGGGCGCTGCGTGTGTTGCGAGAGGTCGACACCATTGCCGCCGAAGACACCAGGGTGACCCGCCGTCTGCTGCTGCGCCACGGCTTCCGCAAGTCGATGCTCAGCTATCGGGCGCCTGTAGAGGAGCGAGCACTGCCCAGGGTGCTCGGCGCCCTTGAGCAAGGAGACGTTGCCCTGGTCACCGACGCGGGCACTCCTGCCCTGTCCGACCCGGGTCAGCGCCTGGTCGAGGCGGCGTGGGAAGCCGGCCACAGGGTGGTACCGATCCCGGGTCCGAGCGCGGTCACAGCCGCTCTCACAGCATCGGGGTTCAGTGGCGCGGGCTTCTGCTTTGCGGGCTACCTGCCCCGCAAACCGGGTGAGCTGCGCCGCTTCTTCGAGTCGATAAGCGAGGCGGATCATCCGACTGTGGCCTTTGAATCGCCCTACCGCCTGCGGCGCACGCTGACAGTCCTGGCCGAGGTGCTGCCTGAGCGCCAGGTGGCGGTGGCTCGGGAGCTGACGAAGCTGCACGAGCAGGTTGTGCGCGGTACCGCCGCCGAGGTCCTTGACGCTCTTGGCGAACGCGTGCGGGGCGAGATTACTCTTGTCGTCTCGCATGGGTGACGGTAATTCCAGCCTGGACAGGATCCTCATCTGCGTCGCCTGGCCCTACGCCAGCGGCCCGCGCCACATCGGGCACGTGGCCGGCTTCGGAGTCCCTTCGGACGTCTTCGCCCGCTATCAGCGGCTGCGGGGGGCACGCGTGCTCATGGTCAGCGGAACCGACGAACACGGCACGCCGATCACCTACGGTGCGGATCGTGAGAACGTCTCACCGCGCGAGTTTGCCGACCGTAACAACGCGATAATCGTCGAAGACCTGCGCCGGCTTGGACTGACCTATGACACGTTCACGCGCACTACGACCTGTAATCACTACCGGGTGGTCCAGGATCTCTTCAAGACGCTCTACAGCAAGGGCTACATCGTCCCGCGTACGCAAATGGGCGCCGTCTCGCCCAGCACGGGCCGCACGTTGCCAGACCGCTACATCGAGGGCACCTGCCCGATCTGCGGCTATGGGGAAGCGCGCGGAGACCAGTGCGACAACTGTGGTAACCAGCTGGACCCCATCGACCTGATCAACCCGCGCTCCCGCATCAACGGCGAGGTGCCCGAGTTCAGGGAGACGGAGCACTTCTTCTTCGACCTGCCCGCCTTCGCCGAGCAGCTCCAGGAGTGGATCCTCCGCAAGGATGGAATCTGGAGACCCAACGTCTACAGATACTCGCTGAACTACGTCGCCGGCCTGAAGCCACGCGCCATCACCCGCGACCTCGACTGGGGCGTGCCGATCCCGCTGCCTGGCTGGGAGGAGCGCACCGACAAGCGAATCTACGTCTGGTTTGACGCGGTGATGGGCTACCTCTCCGCGTCGATCGAATGGGCGCACAACCGCGGCACACCCGAGGCGTGGCGTGATTGGTGGCAGGACCCGGCAGCGTCCAGCTACTACTTCATGGGCAAGGACAACATCACGTTCCACACTGTGATGTGGCCGGCGATCCTCATCGGCGCGGGGGACCTGGAGCTGCCCTACGACGTCGTCTCCAGCGAGTTCCTGACAATGGAGGGCCAGCAGTTCAGCACCAGCCGCGGCCACGTGATCGAGGTGCGCGACTTCCTGTCGCGATACGACGCCGACGCGCTCCGGTTCTACCTCACGATCGCCGGGCCTGAGTCGACGGATACCGATTTCACGTGGGCCGAGTTCGTCCGCCGCAACAATGATGAGCTGGTCGGCACCTGGGGCAACCTCGTCCACCGAACGCTCGTGAATGCCTACCGAAACTTCGGTGCGGTCCCGAATCCGGCACTGTTCACCGAGCGCGACCGGCGCCTGATGACCGAGGTCGAGGCTGGATTCGGCACGGTCGGCGATCTCCTGGGCGCGGCCAGGTTCAAGGCCTCGATCAGCGAGGTGTTGCGGCTGGCGGCGCTGGTCAACCAGTATCTCGGCGAGGAGCAGCCCTGGCACCGGATCCACGAGGACCGGGCGAGAGCCGGCACCACGCTGTTTGTCGCCATTCGATGCGTGGACAGCCTGAAGACGCTCATCACGCCCTTTCTGCCGTTCTCGAGTCAGCGGCTGCACGAGATGCTGGGCTACGAAGACGTGATCGCACCCCAACCGGTAGTCCGTGACTACGAAGAGGAAGGCGGGGCACGTCACAACGTGCTTGGCAACGACTACGACGAGAGGCTGCGCTGGAAGCCAAGCGAGATCCCGCCCGGCCGGTCGCTGGACCAGCCCAGGGCGCTGTTCAAGAAGCTGGACGAGCACGTGGTCGAAGAGGAGCTCGACCGGATGCGTGAGCCGGCGTAACGTTCGTGGAGGGCGGCGGCCTACCGCATCGGAGCCGCGCTACATTCCCGCGGAGTAGCGCGTGTCCGCTGCGCACCCGGCTGCCGGACGTTGAGATGAGACTGGTCGACACCCACATCCACCTGGAGGATGTCGAGGGCGACCTCGATGAGACGCTCGCGGAGGCCGGCACCGCCGGCATCACCGACCTGATCGCGATGGGCGTCGACGCCCTCACCAACCGGCAGGTGGTGGAGTGGTCGGAAACCAAGCCTGGCGTCTGGGCGGCGGTCGGTCACCACCCGCTCAACCAGACGGGCCCCGACCTGGGCCTACTGCGCGAGCTGGCCGCGAGGCGCCGGGTTGTTGCCGTGGGGGAGATAGGCATTGACCACGCCGACGAGCATCGCGGCCCTCACGATGCACAGGAAGAGTGGTTCCACGGCTGCTGCAAGCTCGCGGTGGATCTCAACTTACCAGCCTGCATCCATACTCGAGAGTCGACTCAGGCCGTCTACGACGCGCTGCGTGGCCATCCGGGTCTGACCGGCGTCATGCACTACTGGGTGCTCGACTGGGAGTGGGCACGTCGCTTTCTCGATCTCGGCCTCCACATCTCCTTTTCTGGCGTGGTCACCCGGACCAGCCGGGGAGAGCTTCGCGAGGTCGCACGCCGAGTGCCGAGCGACCGCCTGCTGATCGAGACCGATGCCCCCTGGGGCACTCCGAAGGGCCGCGAGGGGAGGATGCGGCCGGCCTGGATCATCGACACTGCTCGGGTCGTGGCGGAGGTACGCGGCGTCGGTCTCGAGGAGCTGGTGGAGCTGCAGTGGTCAAACGCGACCAGACTGTTCTCGCGCATGAACGGCGCCTGAAGCCGCGTAAGAGGCTGGGCCAGCACTTCCTGGTCGACGCGGCTCTACGTGATCGAGTGATCGCCGCAGCAGGGATCGGGCCGGATGACGAGGTCCTCGAGATCGGCGCCGGACCGGGCACGCTGACCCGCGACCTCTCCCGCCTGGCTCGGCGCGTGGTCGCGATCGAGGTTGACCGCCGCTTGCTGCCACGTCTGAGGTCGGCCGCCCCAGCCGCCGAGATCGTCAACGACGATGTTCTGAAGGTGGACCTGGCGGTGCTGTTTCCCAGAGGAGGAGAGATCGTCGTCGGCAACATTCCCTACTATCTGACCGGCGCCCTGGTGCCGCACCTGCTCGGCAGCGAGCCCAGACCGCTGCGGTTGAGCCTGGTCGTCCAGCGCGAAGTGGCTGAGCGGTGGTGCGGCCGTGATGGCTGGAGTCTGGCCACGGTGGCGGTACAGACGTTCAGTGAGCCCCGTATCGAGTTCGAGCTGCCTCCTGAAGCCTTCGAGCCGCCTCCAAGAGTTACCTCGGCCCTGGTCGTCCTCGATGTGCGACCGAGGCCGGCCGTCGAGGCCGCCGACCTGAACGGGTTCTTCCGCTTCGTGGAGGCGGTCTTCCAGTTTCGTCGCAAGCAGCTGCGCGTGACGCTGGCGCGCATCACCGGGCGACCCGCCGACGAGGTGGCGGGCGGGCTAACCGAACTCGAGATCGACCCTGAGCGGCGCGCCGAGACGTTGAGCCTCTCGGAGTGGGAAGCCACCTTTCGATTGTTCGGCGGCCTAAGCTAAATCGTGACCGTGGCGGTGCCGCAGTCGTCTGATTCCCGTGACCCGAGCGGGGTCGAGGGGACGCAATCGACCGGAGAGGAGCAGGGAACCGGGTTCGGATATCTCCTGGGCAACCGGGACTTCCGGCTGATCTGGTTCGCGCAGCTGTCGGCGCAGCTCGCCGACAAGTTCCTGATGTTCTTGCTCATCATCCTTGCCTACCGGCTGTCGCGTGGAAGCACACCCGTCGCGGTGACGCTGCTTGCGTACACGGTTCCCGCGGTGACCATCGCCCCCCTGGCGGGCGTCTTCGCGGACCGGTACGACCGCAAGCTCATCATGATCGGCAGCAACCTGATCCGGGCGCTGTTGATCGCGCTGATCCCGATCGCAAGCGTCTTACCCACACTTCAAAACGACTACCTCCACCTGCTGCTGATCACCTTCGCTTTCGCCGCCGTCGGTCAGCTCTTCAGCCCCGCAGAGGCCGCCGCGATACCCAGCTTGATCTCCCGCCGAGCGCTGATCACAGCCAACTCGATGGTCCTGGCCACGATGGTCGTCACCCTCGTCATCGGGGGGGCTCTTGCACCGATCGTGTCCCGCGTGGACATCTACGCGCCTTACTGGATTGCTGTCGTTCTCTTCGTCGTGGCAGGGGTGCTGATCGGGCTTGCGCGGATCCCAGTGCTGCTGCGTGGCTCCGACGGGTCGCGAGCGCCGCGCAACCCGTTCCACCAGCTGGTGCTGGACCTGAAGGCCGGTGCCGAGGCACTCGGTCGTTCGCCCGTCCTGCTTGTCGCCTTCTACGAGATGTCGCTGGCGGTACTCGTGATGTTCATGATGTTCACGCTGGCGCCGGCGTATGTAAGCCAGGTGCTGGGCATCGAAGCACAGGACAGCTACGTGATCCTGCTGCCGGCCACGCTGGGTGCGCTTCTCAGCGCCGCCGCCCTGGGTCAGCTGGGTCGCCGCCTCAGCCCGTCGCGGCTGCTCGTCGGCGCACTCCTGGCGACGGGGCTGACGCTGGTGCTGCTGGCGGTAGTGCCCGCGCTGCTCACCCACGTGACGGCGCTGCAACCCCACACACGCTGGTTCGGCTCCGGATTCAGCTTCCTGCTCGGACTGGAGTTCGGGCTGCTCGTGATTCCGGCCCTCAGCTATTTGATGGAGCACACCTCAGACGCCGTGAGAGGTCGGATCTTCTCACTCCTCTTCATGGTGATCAACGGGGTTACAGCGCTTCCTGTGCTCCTGACTGCGGCGCTGTCCGACTTGCTCGGCATCAACCGTGTGGTGGCTGGCCTGGGCTTCTTGCTGATCGGAACGGGCCTCATCGTGGCGAGATACGCGAGACGCGTCTTCGGAGTAGAAGCAGCGCCACGATGAGCGCGGCGGCGGCGGCCAGGCCACCGAGGCCGAGGTAGCTGACCAGGTGCTCGACGAGGTTCCAGTTGGAGCCGAGGTAAAAGCCGAGGGTGCCGATCACGATCGCCCAGGCAATGCCGCCAATGGCCGTGTAGAGCTCGAACGTCAGGATGGGCATCCTTGACATGCCGGCCATCACCGACGCCCAGGAGCGCAAGCCAAGCACGAACCGGCCGAACAACACCGTTAGGGCGCCGTGGCGGGCGAAGAACAGCTCCGCACGGGTCATATGGCTCGCGCTGAGGCGGAGAACGTGGCTGAGCCTCTCCACCAGGGGCCGCCCCCCGAAGTAACCGACGCCATAGCCCAGGTTGGCGCCCAGGATGGCGCCGGCCGCTCCGAGAACCATCACGAGCCGGATGTCCAGGTTGCCGGCAGCCGCGTATGCGGCAACTGCCAGCAGGGCCGTTTCGCCCGGGAACGGGATGCCGGCGCTCTCGATCAGAATGCCCAGGCCGGCGGCCGGATAGCCGATCGCGTCAGCGAGGGCGCGGATGTCGACTTGCAACGTGGTCCATATACTGGTCGGTTCATGGCTGAGTACGACGCCGAAGTCT
>Ga0126383_10002041_pt1 | contig 12887 bp, 8 predicted proteins | sample PanSoiMetPlot_35_FD_96882 | JGI IMG/M metagenome (GOLD analysis project Ga0126383, IMG submission 96882) | Tropical forest soil microbial communities from Panama - MetaG Plot_35 | ecosystem: Environmental > Terrestrial > Soil > Tropical forest > Bulk soil | place: Panama | collected 2016-02-17
AAGCGGTGAACCGCGGAGAAGTGTACCGGTTGTTGGGAAAGCCGTGGGCGGTGCCGGATCTGACGTCCTGCGTGCGGCAGGCGGTGGAGCACTACCACCTGGTCGAGGAAAACGCCCGTCTCTCCCAGGAGTTGGCCGGAAAGAACGAAGAGCTGACGCGAATCAACCGGAACCTTGAACGGATCGTGGTCGAACGCACCAACGGCCTGCTCGAGGGGATGATCTCCGCGCTCGACTATCGCGACACCGAGACGCAGTGGCATTCGCGCCGAGTGTCGCTGTATTCGCGCAGAATCGCGCAGGAAATTGGGCTCACCGGAAACGAGCTCGACGTGGTCGAACAAGGCGCGCTGCTGCACGACATCGGCAAGATCGGCGTCCGCGATTCAATTCTGCTCAAGCCCGGACCTTTGACCGCCGAGGAGTGGTCGGAAATGAGGCAGCACCCGGAGTTTGGCTATCGAATGCTCGCCAAGATGCCGTATTTGCACGAGGCCTCATTGGTGGTGCTTCAGCATCAGGAGCGCTACGACGGCCATGGGTATCCGCAGGGGCTCAAGGGCAAGCAGATCGTCATCGGCGCACGAGTGTTCGCGATCGCCGACACCATGGATGCGATCACTTCGGACCGGCCGTACCGCAAAGGCCGGGCGCAATCCGTGGCGAACGAGGAAATCAAGCGCTGCTGCGGATCCCAATTCGACCCCGATCTGGTCGATGCATTCGTGCAAATCCCCGACGCGGATTGGATTGAAATTCGCAGAACGGTGGAAGGCCTGGAAGCAGATGAAGTCAAGAAGTGGGGCGCGCCGCCGCCGCGCGCGTCACCTCGCCCGGTCAGCTATCGGATTCCCGAATCCGGCATGGCCAAGCTAGCGTCCGGCAAACACTGACTCTCGAAACGCGTGCAGCGGCGGGGCGAATTTGGCAGTTGCTGCCTGTGCCAAGCTCTTCGGTTTTCGTTGGCCTGGTCTCCGACACCCACGGCCGCTTCGATCCAAAGCTGGATTCGCTACTGGCCGGAGCGGACCTGATTCTCCACGCGGGGGACATCTGCGGGGGCGAGGTGCTGCAGCAGCTTGCGAAGCTCGCGCCGGTGCGCGCTATCCACGGCAACTGCGACGTGCCGCCGCTGAGCCAAGACTTGCCCGCGTGGAGGCTCGAGCAGATTGGCGGATCCCGCGTTCTCGTCGTCCATGATCTGGGGAAACCGAGCAGGCCTCGTCCCCCAGTTCGGGCATTGATCGAGCAGCTGCGGCCCGGCGTGGTGGTGAGCGGCCACAGCCACCAATGGCTGCTAGAAGCCAGGGAAGGCACACTGTTCGTCAATCCGGGAAGCGCTGGACCGAAGCGCTTCAAGCTGGTTCGAAGCGCGGCCAAGTTGTTCTTCTCTGGCGAGACCATCGAAGCGCGCGTCTACGCGCTCGAGGCCGAAGCGCCGATTCAGATCGCTGGAATGCAATTTCGGAGGACCGCGGCGGGCCGATTTACCGGCTCCGCGGGTCGCCCCCTTTACAGATCCGATCCAATCGCCACAATGGGCGGCGTCCGGTTGGGGAGGAAGGCCCGCACTGCTGGAGCCGGCAAGAGGATGGCAAGCAGGAACCGCTAGCGCCGAGGCGCGTCCGGCGTTCGAGCCCCTCACTCCCTTTCACCAACGGCTGATCGCTGAGCACCTCGCGCTCGGTTACCGCGCCGGCACCGATCGACTGACCGCGGCGCTGTCCGGATCCAAGCTCGATCTCAATCCTCATCAGGTGGAAGCCGCCGCTTTCGCGCTGGAGTCGCTCCGGCGCGGTGGGTGCCTCCTCGCGGATGAAGTCGGGCTGGGCAAGACGATCGAGGCCGGCCTGGTATTGAGCCAGCTCGCGTCCGAAGGAAAACGGCGCGCCCTGATCATCTGCCCCGCCTCCCTGCGCGTTCAATGGCACCGGGAACTGGCGGACAAATTCGGTCTCGACAGCACCCTGGTGGACGGCGCGAGCGCGGCGAATTTTGCCAACCCGTTTGATCAGCCGGGACCGGTGATCTGCTCCTACCAGTTCGCTGCGAGCCGCGCCGAGTGGCTGACTCGGATCTGTTGGAACGCGGTGGTGCTCGACGAGGCCCATCACTTGCGCAACGCGCATCGCGCCTCGCACAAGACTGGTCGGGCCATCAAGCGGGCTCTTCGGGATTGCCCCAAGATCCTGCTCACCGCCACGCCGATGCAAAACAACCTGCTCGAGATCTTCGGGCTGGTCTCTTTGCTGGATGAACGACTTCTTGGACCGGAAGACGCCTTCCGCTCTCGCTACGAAGCCGGGGCCAAGGACGCTGAAACGTTTGGCGAGTTGAAGGATCGGATCTCCGAGGTCGCTTTCCGAACGCTGCGCCGGCAGGTCCAAGAGTACATCCGCTTCACCCAACGCCGCAGCCTGGTTGAGGACTTCACCTGGTCGGAAGAGGAAGAGAAGCTCTATCGCCAAGTCTCCAATTACCTTCGGCGCAAGGACACCGCGGGGATTCCGCCGGATCGCCGCACTCTGCTCACGCTCACGTATCGCAAGCTGTTGGCATCCTCGAGCTATGCAATCGCTCCCACGTTGAGGCAGCTCGCGGCGCGGCTCAAGAGCCAGCTCGAAGGCAGTGAATTGGCACCGTTCGACGATTGGGGGCTGTCCCTTGAAGAGGCGCAACACCACTGGGACGATTCAGAAGAGTGGCGGGACGCGGACCCACGCCAGCAGAAGCTGTCCGATTTGGGCGAGGAAATTCGCGAGCTGGAGCGATGCGCGGAGCTGGCGGAGCGAATCCAGGTCAATGCCAAGGGCGAAGCCCTGAAGCGTGCCTTGGATCGGATCTTCACCGTGGCCCGGGCTCACCGGTGGCCGGAGAAGGCGGTGGTGTTCACCGAGTCGCGCCGAACGTTGGACTATCTTCACCGGCTGCTGCGGGAGCACGGCTACGGCGGAGCCATTTCTCTCCTCTCCGGCGGCACCGGCGGCGCGTCCGAGCGCAATGCGGTGGTGGAGGGCTTTCGAGACCGGACCAAGATCCTGCTGTCGACCGAAGCTGGAGCGGAGGGGCTCAACCTCCAATTCTGCAACCTGGTGGTGAACTACGACCTGCCCTGGAACCCTCAGAGAATCGAGCAGCGGATCGGCCGCTGCCATCGCTACGGCCAGGAGCGCGACGTTTTGGTGATCAACTTCCTCAACCGCCGCAATGCGGCCGATGCGCGCCTCTTCGATATCCTCGAGCAGAAGCTGCACCTGTTCGATGGTCTGTTTGGAGCATCGGACGAGGTTCTCGGCGCGTTGGGAGAAGGCGTGGACTTTGAGAAGCGGGTCCTCGAAATTTACCAGTCGTGCCGATCCACCCAGGAGATCGACTCGTCCTTCGACGCCCTCCGGGCCGATCTCGAGCACTTGATCGACCAACGGATGAAGGAAGCGCAATCGTTGCTGTTGGACCGATTCGACAGGGACGTGCGGCGGCACCTGCGGCTGATCGACGCCTCTACCCGCACCGCCCTGACTCGCTACCGAGTTGACGCCGACGCGCTGGTGCGGTCGATATTGGGTCCCAACGTACCAGCGACGCCGACGCACGTGCGCAGGGCTATCGAGCTGGCCCGCACCAAGGCGAGCGACGAGCTCCACTACTTGCGCCTCGATGCCGGCCACCTTCCCAACGAGCTTCTGTCGCTGGTGGGGCGCGACGGATGGTGGCTCGCCTACCGACTGGAAACCACCGGCGTCAACTCACACGCGAGACTGGTTCACCTGGTGTTGATGCGCGATGGACAGCGATTTCGACCGTTGGCCGATGAGCAAGCCGAGCGATTTTTGCGGCTGCCCGCCTTCGAGGAAAAGTCGCGCCGGCCCGCGGGTGTGTCGCTGGCCGAAGCGCACGAGATCGCGCTCGGGGCAATCCGCGAACGGGCGCTGAACGCCGCCGAACGCGCAAGCGCGGCCGATCTCGACCAATCCCGAGAACGCCTGGACCGCTACGTGGAAGAGTGCCTTAGCGAATTGCGCGCGTCAGTCAGCACGCTCAAGGAGCAGTGGGAAGGGGCCCGCCGCGCGCTGTGCAATCTCGCGGATGCTGGGCAGCGCGAGCTCCCGAGGGCGCAGAGCCTGCGCAAAGAGCAAGAGTACCGCCGAAAACTGGCTGCCCTTCGGCGCGAGGAGGAAAGCCGATATTCGCAGAAGGATGAGTGGATGCGCGAGCTCACTCAGCGCGCGAAGGTCTCACAGTCCTGCAGCCTGATCGCGGCCGCTTACTTCTGGATTTGACTTGCTCGAGGCGATCTTGAGCCGCAGCGCGCCGGGCATCAGCGTCATTCGGCAAGGCAAACGCCCTACGGCCTCGCCATCGAGATCGATCAACACCTCTTGATCGCTTTCCGCACTGAACGTTCGACAGCGCAAGCAGCGAGTTCCAGAGAGGCGAACGTGAGTGCCGCTGTAGAGCGCCTTGGACTTGAGCAGAAAGTCAGAGATCCCAAAGCCGCTCCAGATGGTGACGTCAAACCATCCGTCCGAAGGCTCAGCGGTCGGCGCGACGCACATCCCCCCTCCGAAGTATTTTCCGTTGGCCACCGAAACGGCGGTGACGCGCGCCTGCTCCGCGGGCTTGCCGTCAACGCTGAATCGAACGGTGCGGTCGGAGTACCTGGCCATGGCCTTCATGCTCGCCCAATAGAAGCCGATTTTTCCGCCGAGCAACTTGGCGCTCTGGTGCACCTCGCGGTCTACGACGCCGCTGACTCCGAACGAGCAAACGTTGGCGAAGTGGCGCCGCTCCGGGCGGCCCGCGCTCGATTCGTACTCGAGCAGGCCGATGTCGATCGGCACTTCCCCCTGCCCAGCCAGTCGGTCGATGGCGGATTGCAAGGTGAGATCCCAGCCGAACGTCTTTCGAAAGTCTCCGCCGGTCCCTTGGGGCATCACCGCAAGGCAGGCGCGCGGATTGATGGGGCGGCCGTCGTCGAAGAAGCCGTTCACCACCTCGTTTACCGTTCCGTCGCCTCCGACGGCAACGATGCAGTCGTAGCCGTCGCGCAGGGCGCGCGCGGCGAGCGAAGTGGCGTCGAGCGGCCCTCGGGTGAATGCGTGCTCGGGGCGAGCGAACCTCCGGGTGATTTGGGCGCTCGCTTCGAACCAGCGCCGCCCGGTCCGGCCGTTGCCGCTCTGCGGGTTGACGATGAAGAAGGTCTTCAAGTGAATTCTCGCTTTGCTTCAAGCAGCTTGCGCTGCAAGTAGCTGCTGAGCGCCCTCAGGGGAACTCTGGTAGGGCAAACGGCTTCGGCCTTCTCGAGAGCGTCAGAGCGCAGCTCACTGAGCGCGGCCTCCAAGTTGACCAAGTGAGGGGTTGCGCGCGCGTAAGCGACAGGAATCAGGCTCACGGACTGAAACGACCCGTCGCCCGCGGGAGATATGGCGTCGCAAAGCCCGCAATGGATGCACCGCGATGCACCCAACAGGACTTGATGCTCGTCCGCCGTAAGCGGAAGTAGTCCCTCGGGGGCATAGTTCGAGAGGAATTTCTGGATTCCCTTTGAGGAATCGCCCTGAAGCAAGCGCTTCAACGGCTGCGCGATCACCGCCCGGTATCCCCAATAGAGATTCGCCTCCAGCTTCCTCCAAAACCGCATGGGGTGATGCTCGCATTCGACTGGTGCCACCGCAAGGACTCCGATAGAGAGCAGGACTCGGTGATTCGCCTGGTCCAGATCGATGTCGAAGCCCGTCCGGCGGAGCCGGTCGAGGAGTCGCCGATCGCCCGAGAAGTGCTGACGGCGAACGCCGCCTATTACAGCCGGACCGGCTTTGAGCCGCCGTGGGTTGCGTACCTGGTTGTCGATGAGGAGGGCCGGTGCGTCGGCACCTGCGCTTTCAAAGGGCCGCCGAGGGACGGCCGGGTGGAGATCGCCTACTTCACTTTTCCTCAGTTCGAGGGCGCAGGATTTGCGACCCAGGTGGTCGAGGCTTTGCTGAAGATCGCGCGCACGCAAGAACCGGGACTCACGGTCGCTGCCCAGACCCTCACCGAGGACAGTGCGTCAACCCACATCCTCGAAAAGTTCGGATTCCGGTGCATCGGCACGGTCGACAGCCCTGAAGACGGACCCGTTTGGGAGTGGCGCCTGAAGGAGGTCTCCCGGCCCCCCAGCAGCAGAGCTGCTGGGTTGCTGCAGAAGAAGAAGCCGAGTCCGCCCTAACCTGGATTGTGGTACAGGGGTTGTGCGCCGGTGAACACTGAGGGGGGTCGCATGGCAACGAACAACAGGGTGGATCGGCGTGCATTTCTTCAAGGGGTGGGCGGCATGGCCGCCGCGGCGGCAGCCTTTCGCTCATCAGAGGCAGTCGCGGTGCCGGGTGAATCTGAACCAGAGCTGATCTTGGGCCACGGCAATTCGCGTCGCACACGCAGCCTCGAGCTTCGTCAAACGGCCGCATTAAACGAGTACCAGGTCCCAGTTCCACAGCACCGCAGCAATGGCGACGAAGAGCGGTATCCAAGCTGGATCGGAAATTTCTCGAAGGGACTACCGCATAACAGCGTAGGGGAAGTTGACCGGGATGCATACCGCACGCTGCTGGCGGCGGTCTCGAGCGGCGATCCAGACCGGTTCGACGATATTACCCTAGGCACTCCGGAAGGAGACCAGAGGACGAAGCTCGTCAACCCCCAAGCGGGGCTGGCCTTTGACATGGAGGGCACCGATTCGCACCAGCTCTGGATCCCGCCGGCTCCGGCGTTCGCCAGCGCGGAGGAAGCGGGCGAGATTGTCGAGAACTACTGGATGGCTGTAACCCGGGACGTCCATTTCGAGGAATACTCCACGAGCCCGCTCGCGCTGGACGCCGCAGCAGAGCTCTCGAGGATGTCCGATTTTAGGGGACCGAAAGATCGGAGTGGCAATTTGACCAGCGCAACCCTCTACCGCGGACCGACCGCGGGGGATCTGGTGGGCCCTTACATCTCGCAGTTTCTAATGCTGCCGACGCGAATGGGGGCACAAACCATCAGCTCTCTTTGGCAAACGCTGGTGCCGGGAGTCGATTATCTGACCGATTTCAACGACTGGCTCTCGGTACAGAACGGCTTTCGCCGCGGTCCGACTCAGTTCGACGACACGCCCCGGTACGTACGAAACGGACGGGACCTGTGCGCCTTCGTCCACATCGATGCCCTCTTCCAAGCCTATTTGCTGGGCGCTCTGCTGCTTAGCCAGGTGAATGCCCCCTTAAACCCCGGCAGCCCGTATCTGTCTTCCCCAACGCAGACTGGGTTCGGCACCTTCGGTCCTCCGTTTATGTTGACGATACTGGTCGAGGGCTGCACAAGGGCGCTGAAGGCCGTTTGGTATCAGAAGTGGTTCGTGCATCGGCGTTTGCGACCGGAAGAATTCGGAGGCCGCGTCCATCAGGTGAAGGTGGGGCAGGCGCACTACCCGATTCATCGCGACGTCCTCCGCTCGCAGGTCCTCGACGAGGTGAACCGACGGTACGGAAGTTATCTGTTGCCGATCGCCTATCCTGAGGGCTGCCCGCAACATCCCTCCTACGGATCTGGGCACTCCACGGTCGCAGGCGCTTGCGTCACCATCCTCAAGGCCCTGTTCTATGGGTCGGTTCTGATCTCGGATCTTCTGCGCGACGGGGTCACCGGATACACCCGGCCCGTCGTCACCTCGTCCGATGGTCTGTCGCTGATCCCGTACGAAGGGGAGGGTCGCGACGAGATGACTGTCGAAGGTGAGCTGAACAAGTTGGCTGCCAATGTCGCCATGGGTCGGGATCACGCGGGGCTGCACTGGCGCTCTGACGAGGTGCAATCGCTCTACCTGGGTGAACAGGTCGCAATCAGCCTTCTTCGGGATCAAAAGGCCTGCTACAACGAGCGGTTTGAGGGATTCACGTTCAACAAGTTCGATGGAACGACGATCACCGTCTGATCTCGCGCGTCGAAGCATCTTCAAAGCTGGGCAATGAAGAACCGGTGGAATGAGCGCGAAGCGCGCTCCTTCATCGCCCGCTACAAAACAGCCGGCGCCGACCTCGCGCTCAGGACCTACAGCGCGCGACTCATCGGTCAGGATGCGAGCCTGGTCCTTCACGGCGGCGGCAACACCTCCGTCAAGACGGTGAGTCGTACGGTCGATGGCGAATCGGCCCGAGTAATCTGCATCAAGGGATCTGGATGGGACCTGGCGACCATCGAGCCCGCGGGTCACCCGGCGGTGAAGATGGATTCCTTGAAACGCCTGCGGGCACTGCCGCGGCTGTCCGACGAGGACATGGTGAACGCACTGCGAACCAACATGCTCGATGCCGCCGGCCCCACCCCGTCCGTAGAGACGCTGCTCCACGCATTCCTGCCTCATCGTTTTATCGATCACACGCACGCCGATGCGGTGCTCTCGATCACCAACCAGCCGGACGCCGAAAAGCGAGCGCGGGCGTGGGTCGGCAAACGCCTTGGCGTGGTGCCGTACATCATGCCTGGATTCGCGCTCGCCAAATTGGCCGCGGAGATTTATGAGCGGGACCCGAGCGTCGATGGGCTGGTGCTGGTGAAGCACGGAATTTTCACCTTCGGAGATTCGGCGCGGCAAAGCTACGAGCAGATGATCGAATGGGTCGATAGCGCCGAACGCCTGATCGCCCGATCGAAGCGGTTCATCTTTCATCCGCTTCGCCTGCCGCAGCAGTCGGACGCCGGTTCCGTGGCGACCGCGTCAAACCTGGTGCGCGGACACTGTTTCTTGCCGGGAGGCCGGCAGGCTGACGCAAAGCAGCCCATGATTGTTCGATACCGCTCGAGCAAATCGATTCTCGAGTTCGTCACCAGCCGAGAGGCCGTCCGGCTCTCGCAGCAGGGACCCACGACGCCGGATCACGTGATTCGAACCAAGGCAAAACCGATGCTGATGCCCGCGGTTCCCGTGGCTGACGAGAGGAAGTTTGCGGCTGAGCTCGCAACCCGAGTCGCGGATTACACGAAAGCATACCAGGCTTACTTCGACCATCAGACCAAAACGAAGCGCGTCGTTCGTACGCCATTGGACCCGGTGCCTCGAGTCGTTCTGATCCCTGGCGTGGGGATCTTCGGTCTGGGCATCGATGCCAAGGCAGCCGACATCGGGCTGGACATCTACGAGCACACCATCGAGGTGATCACCAACGCCTCGCGGATCGGCACCTATCGAGCCTTGCCTGATGGCGACTTGTTCGACCTCGAATACTGGTCGCTGGAGCAGGCCAAGCTGGGCAGGGCGACTCCCAAGCCATTTGCGGGGAAGGTGGTGTGGATCTCCGGTGCGGCCTCTGGAATTGGCCTTGCTACGGCCAAGGCCTTCGCCAAACATGGAGCGCATGTCTTCCTCACCGACCGGGATGGGCCTGCACTCGAAGAAGCCATGACGCAGATCGGCCTTGGAGGTCAGGCTGCGAGCATGAGGTGCGACGTCACCGACAAAGCGCAGGTGGATTCGGCTTTCGAGCGGTGCTCTCTGACGTTCGGCGGAGTGGACATCGTGGTGTCAAACGCCGGTGTCGCGCCGGTGCATGACATCGCGTCGTGCCCCGAGCCGATGCTGCGCGAGAGCTACGAAATCAACTTCTTCGCTCATCAACACGTCGCCCAAGCCGCGGTGCGGATCTTCGAGCGGCAAGGACTGGGTGGAGCTTTGCTGTTCAACGCCTCCAAGAGCGCCTTCAATCCAGGTCCCGGCTTCGGTCCCTACACGCTGCCGAAGGCAGGCGTGATTGCCCTAACGCGGCAGTACGCGATCGAGGTCGGCAATATGGGAGTGCGGGTGAATGCCGTCAACGCGGATCGGGTTCAGACCGGGCTTTATCGGGATGGATTGTTGGTCGAGCGCGCCAGGGCGCGGGGCTTGACGGTGCAAGAGTACGTCAAGGGCAACCTGCTAGGCGAAGAGGTGTTCGCCGAAGACGTGGCACAGGCATTCGTCGCGTTGGCCCAGGCGCGGAAGACAACCGGTGCTGTGCTACCCGTTGACGGCGGCAACGCCGCGGCATTTCCGCGCTAGTGCTGCCACCGTGACGCAGGTCGTGACAGCGACGCAAGAGGGGGCGAGATGCGACTGTCCGGCGGATCGGCGACGGGCAGGCGCTGGGTGAGCACCAGAAAGGCAATGAATAGGACAAGCAGGGTCCAGCCCGTCCAGCCGGTAATACCGACCACGGCGGCGTCGATCTGAGCACCTTTTTTAAGGAACAGATGCGGCGTTCCCGCCCAAGCATTCAACGACGCATGACCGATAACCGCTGGCCAGATGCTTCCGGTCGCGAGCCGCGTCCAGCCCAGGATGATGCTGAGCAGAACGCAAAAGCAGATCATCAGCAAAACGCCCAATCGTGGGTGCAAAGGGTAATTGTAGCCGAGCGCGATCACCGGCGCGTGCCACAGTCCCCAGATCACCCCCCCGATGATCAGCGCGCGCCACTGACCAAGCGGCAGCAGCTTGGGAAGCAGATAGCCACGCCAGCCCCACTCCTCGCCGAACGTAAAGGGCATGTTGAAGATTGGCCCGATCAGTCCGGCGGCCAGTTGTAGCGCCGCAAGCTGGTGGACGGAAAATCGCTCGAGGGCGATCTTTCCACCACGTGAGCTTTCGAGGATCGCGCGAAAACCGGACAGCTCGCGCAAGTCCATCGGGTACAGCCCCAAAAGCACTCCGAGGAGCAGACTCCCCAGGACAAGCACCGGGAATGCGAACCATCCAAAGATCCAGAAGCGGATGGCGCGACTGCCGGGCACGAGCAGGCGCAACCCGGTCTCGACGCCGAGGTTGTGCGAGGGGCTCACCCAGCGCGACACGATGAATGTTGCAATCGCAGGAGTGAACATCATCAGCGCCATGTCCACCCGTGCCCAGGAGGCGTGCAGGCCCGAGCGACTGGTCCAGAGCGGCAATGCGATCAGCCACGCAAGTCCAAAACTGAAGAGGACAAAGGCGCCAATTCCGCGGCGATTGATATCTGGCGACATGGCCGCCGCCTAGGCCTCGGCTTCATGGATCTGGGGCATGCCGACGACAGCCTAGTCGAGGGAGGTCAACGGATGGGGAGCGGTGCATTTTTCGCACCCTTTCTATCGCACGCTCTCAGGCAAACGGCGCGAATTGGCATTGGCCAGCGAATCGAGTGGAAGTGGCCCCCAGCGACGTATGTCCTGTCTTCCGTTGTGGCGGCATCACCGCCATCCGGGCGAGCACTAGTAGCCGATATTAGTCAGGGCCGAAGGCCCGAGGCGTTCGCAGAGCTGCTCCAGGTAGAGACTGCCCGGCGCGACGCGGGTCTCGTGCGAGTCGATCGTGCCCTCCGGCAATGGGGTGCGGGTGGGGTCCCCTGGTTCGTAGGTGGTGGTCCGTCTGCCGGAGGATCCAATCGACCAGTTCGTCGAGCCGGGCGGTTGTTGAATCAGCAGCGTATTGGCCACACTGTTCCAGAGGACGCCCCATCCAATCGACCAGCCGTGTCCGCTTCCCGCGTTGCCGCGATCCTGAAGCGCGATTCCCGCCCGCGGGGAGAAGACGTTGTCGAGCAAAAGGCCCGTGGCCCAGCGCTGATGAGGCGCGAGGTTGGTCGGATTCCCATCTGCGTAGAAGTTCAACACCACGTTGGGCCCTGGCTCCGTCGCCTGCGTGACCACCGAGAACCAGTGATCTCCTTGCGAAGCGGAACGGTGGATCAGGATCTGTTGGCCATCGATGCCGTAATCGGCGGGGGAACCAGAGGAGGTGTCCGCCGGCACCGTATGCGTGAACGCCATGTCCTCGATGGTGATCCACTTCGAGGTTCCGTCGATACTCAGCCCATTGATGAAGTCCTGCGCGACGACGTCTCTGACCCAGCCATTCATCACAGACCTGATTTGAAGCAGGCTGAATATCGGCTGACTGATTGGGGTGGGCACCGGGGGAGCGATGAAGGTCATCGACTCGAGCCCAACCTGGGTGAGCCGACCCACGAAGGTATAGCGAACAACCGTCGCCCCGGGCGGCGAAAGGTATTGCGCGTCGATCGAATCAGAAATTGGCGCGTCGACAGTGACTTGGTTTCCGTCGATGGCAGTAATCACCCGATCGGAGTGAATCGGCGTGCCGGCGCGGATCCAGGTTTGGTGCTGCCCGCTGCGCACCAGATGATCCATGCCCATGAAATGGACCCAGGCGTCGGTGACCGGGCGATCCACGAGCAAGGTCGCGCCGACCTGAAGCTCGGTGGCGTCGTCGAGGGTAAAGCTGTTCGCCCCGGCGGGAACATAGTCGTCGAGGATCGTTGCCCGCCGGCCAACGGTGGCCCAACTCCCCGTGCCCTGAATCGAAATCAGTGCTCGAGGATCACCGCCGACGATCAGGATCGTCCCATCCGAGCCGGATCCACTGCCGCGCAGCACCACGCCCGAGGCCCTGATCGCGAGGCTTCCGAGGAGATTGAACGTGCCCGGGGCAAGCTGGACCGCCCCTCGAATTCCATTCTCGTCCGGGTCGAGCTGCGAGACCGCGTCGATTGCCGCCTGGATGGCCGGAGCATCATCGTCGCAACCCGACGGCTCGACGTACTGCTGCGCCGGCGCAAACGGGATGGCGACGCCGCCTCCGGCGTAACCGGCATACGAGTAGTCGAGGAGCCGGTCTCCGGTTGGAAAAGCGCCATAGGCCAACCGCCCGGAGTCATCGAAGTACGCCCAAATGCTCGTCCCAGGTCCGTCCGGATCTTGCGCAACGGGACAGCCCAGATTTGGCGCTGGTTGAGGGCGCGGGACGGTACCCGAAGCGATAACCAGTGCGAGAAGCACAAAGTTGGCGAAGGTTGTTGCCATCGGGTCCCCTCTAGCATCGAAACCCGGAGCTGCTCGGAGGT
>Ga0126383_10002043_pt1 | contig 12887 bp, 14 predicted proteins | sample PanSoiMetPlot_35_FD_96882 | JGI IMG/M metagenome (GOLD analysis project Ga0126383, IMG submission 96882) | Tropical forest soil microbial communities from Panama - MetaG Plot_35 | ecosystem: Environmental > Terrestrial > Soil > Tropical forest > Bulk soil | place: Panama | collected 2016-02-17
AAGAACAGCCTAAGCAATCGTTACGCTGGATTGTGGACTGATTTATGCGCACGCCTATGTAGCCTGTAACGCTCCGATCTATGAATGAGATTTACACAGAGCAAGACACGCACGCGACTATGCTATGCAACGCGAGCGTATGCGTGCGTCATGCAAGTCTAGCCCCCCACTCCCCCATGCATTTTCCAAAAGGCGAGACATAGCATAGCGCCACGGACGGGCGGCGGCTTGGACACCACTCGACTCGCCAACTGCAAATTTGCTTATATAGTATATATTATATATAGTGCGCTTTTATAGTATCTTGTAGTAGACGTGTATTATTGCTTGATGGCTGAGGTCGTTCGTGTAGTGTAAGATGTTTAGTCATCAGGAGGCTGCAATGGCTACGTATGGCATTGGCGCGACTCCAGGCCAAGTCCCATTCACTGGATACACTAACACACTAGGCCCGAGTGTTGCAAATAGTGCTTCGACCGCTGGCTATGTATATAATAATAGTATATTTCAGAATGATGATGCAATTGCTAAAGTAGTTCGTACTGGCGGTATGTCTGCCGCCGATAAGGCACTCTGGTATGCACTACTTGGTGCTGCGGCTGGTGGTACAGCGACTGCTACTAAGAAGCAAGTACAGCATGTGACAGGTGCACCTGGTGGATTGATTCCAATTGAGACGATTACACTTGTGAACCGCGCCACTACTGCTGCTGATCTTACCGCGTTCCAAGCACTCATGAATCGCGTTGTGTATCCGTCCACATATCAACCTGATCTTAGCGGTAATGGTGGTGGTGGACACGTTCTGTACTAGGAGCACACAATGGCTAAGACAGATTACGGTCCCGAAGTGCAGAGCGCCATGAAGGAAACACCTGCTGATCGTGCGCGTGATAAGGCACGTGGTATTAAGGAAGGCAGTCCGCAGGATGAGAAGATAGATAGGCAGCCTGGGAACCGTGCACCTATGCAGCCTATGCCTGCGAACATGCAGCAAGTGCCGCGTCCTGCTGGTGATGCGCCTACACCGCCTGATTTGCATCATGTAGCTGCTGCTGCATCAATTGCTCATGCAATTCTTGGCAATAGAGGAATTGGATAATGGCAATAGGCGATGAAGATCCACTATCTCCTACTGTAATGATCCAACAGTATTTGCGTAGTCAGGGTCTACCACTTACCGCACAGAACGTGCATAATGTCACGATGGCTAATGCGCGTGGCGATTATGGCGGTGCAGGTATGCCAGTTATCCCTGGTATGGTGAATACTGCGCCTCCAACTGATCCTGGTGTTGGTCAACGCGGCAATGTTGCACGTAAAGTAGAGAGTTCGCGTCCTGCTGATCTAAGTCAGCCATATACTGGTACGCAAGAAGCCGGTGATTTGCCGGATCAAGGACAAACTAAAACCACGAGTGCGCAGCCTGGACCGAATATTAATCTAGGCGACTCAATTATGCTTGGTTTGCCTGCTGTTGGTTTGGCTGGCGCTGGTTATGGTGCATGGAGATTGGCTAATCGTGGTGGTCCTACGCTGGGTGGTGTATCGCCTATGCCTGATGTTGGTGCACTTGCTGGGCCTAATCCGGATGCACCACAGTTGCCTGCTCCTGGTGCGATTGCAATGCCAGATCAATCTGGTGGAGTTGGCGATCAGTATAGAATGATGCCTACACCTGATGCGCAAGCGACGCCATTTGATCGTGCAATGGGTCGTGCAGTTGAACCCGCTGCACCATTGCAACTCACTGGTCCTGGTACGCCACTAAGCGGTATCAATCCATTGGTTAGTCCATACGGTGTACGGCAAGGATTGCCTCCTGGTATTAGCGATCTAGATGCATTCAATGCTGCAATCAGTGGTCCGCCAAGTGGTCCGATTGCAGATGAGCCAATTGTCAAGCCGCGCGTGCGTGTGCCTGCTGGTAGAGCGCGGATACCTGTACGATGAGTTTGCCTACACAATATGAACCTCTACGTCTGGCTGATGGCCGGGTTGTATATCCTGGTGGTGATCTCGCTGATGCTCGTACTCCAATGCCGAGTACGGAAGAGGAAAAGGCAGAAACGCGAGTTATCACGCGTAGAACGGAAAGTGACCTACCTGCACCTGCGCGACAGATGAATGCAGTTGCGGTTGTGCTGTCTTATACACTGTTTGGCCTAGATGACGATGCCATTTGTAGCACCAGTGGGCTAGGCCCCAAACAAGTCGCACAGATTAAGCAAACCGACTCATACAGGCAGTTGTATGATGCAATCGTGCGCGCGGTGTTGGATAGTGAAACTGATGTGGTACGCGAGCTACTCTCCAAGAATGCGAAGCGTGCTGCGCGAACTATGGTGGATGCGCTTGATGCGGGTACGCGAGCGGATAGAATGGCGGCGGCACGTGACATCCTTGATCGTAGCGGGCATCGTCCTGCTGATGTTGTTGAGCATAGGCATCGCATGGACGGCGGTCTGGTTATTGAGGTAGTCAAACGTGATGACGGCAAACTGCTACCAACTATAGAGGTTGAACCATGACGATCAAGAATGACCAGCACGGTTTACCTGTGCAAGCCTCACGTCCTGCGCTTTGTCAGAACATCACCACAAGCGGCGCAAGTCAACAAAGTGCTGCGTTCCAATCTGGTCCGATTACGAACGTGTACAATGCAGATGGTACGCTACAGACTGAGCCAAATAACACGACACACATTCGCGTTGTTGCAGCACAGACTTGTTGGATATCATTTGGTACTAATCCAACTGCGGCTGTTGGCGGTACAGCGAGTATCTTGCTTCCTGCTGGTATTCCTGAGTACTTCTATGTGAATAGAGGTGAGAAGCTCGCAGTGATACAAGATAGTGCTGCTGGTACACTGAACATTGCGGAGCTTGCCAACTGATGTTCGGTTTGAATATGGGTAGGCTTGGACGTGCTATTTGTCCGCAGAACCCACTATATGTTGGTATGCTGGTCGATCAGAATATGCTGCTCGGACTTGATCCAGCATGGACGTTCACTCGTAGTTCGAGTGCAACGTATTATGATGCAACAGGCACATTACAGACAGCAAGTAATAACGTTGCGCGATTGGATTATGGTGCCAATCCTGGTGGTGTGACGAACTGGATCAGAAACAGTGTTATGCAAGGAGCAGGCGTTGGTGTCTATCCAACGAACTGGTTCTACTCACCACTCAATTCTATAACTGCTGATGTTGTCGCGTTTGGTATAGAGAGCGGTATTTCATACATTGATGTTCGTTACCAAGGAACAGCAAGTGGTATAGGCACTGTATCTAATCCGATCCTTCCTGATTCAACGACAAGCATTCCAGGCGTCAACAATCGAACATACACAACATCAGTTTATTTCAAACTGGTGAGTGGGTCATTTGCGAATATCACATCGCTCATTATGATACTATCGCAGCGTAATATTGGTGGAGGGCTTATCGCTGATATCAACGGTTCTAATATTGTCGGATCGATCACTAGCTCGCTTCAGAGGTTCTCATTCACAACCACGACCACTGCTACCGCAACAGCGTATGTAATTCCCAAGCTAATCAACTTGGCATACCCTAGTGGTGCGGTCATTGACTTCACGATCCGTATTGGTTCTCCTCAACTAGAATTTGGAAGCTCTGCTACCACATTTATCCCAACGCTTTCGTCTGCCGTTAATGTTGGAGCGGCACCATTAGGTATACTGTTCGAGGAGCAGAGGCAGAACCTGCTGTTCCCGAGCGGTGACCTAGCAACGCTGTTGACTGCTAGTAACGTAGCATTCACTGCCAATCAAGGCGTTGCACCTGATAACACAGCTACGATGACGCGCATTACTGAATTAGCCACGACTGCTCCACATTATGCTGTTAAGTCTGGACTGACTATCACGGCTAATGCCACGTGCACATTCTCATCATACGTCCGTGCACAGGAGAACACATTCGTTCAGTTGTTCTTTGACGATAACACGAGCGGTATCTTTGCTACATTCGACTTGAGTGCTGGCACTATCTCACAGGCAAATGCGGGGAGAGGAACTGGAGTTGCTACAGGGGCGGGTATCATACCGCTTGGTAATGGAGTGTATCGCGTATACATATCTGGAAGATCTGATCCGGGATCAACGAGTGTGCGTTGTGGCTTTGTCATGTGCACGACCGGCACACCAGGATTTGCGCCAACATATGCAGGCAATGCATCTAATGGATTTCTTGCTTGGGGTATGCAGTTAGAGCAGAGCTTGTTTATGTCGTCATACTGGCCAACCACCGTCTCCGCTACGTCACGATCTGCTGATGTTGCAACCATTACTGGTGGTGCTCCGTCATGGTATAACACGACACAAGGCACGTTCTATGTAGAGTTTCGCGTAGATCATAATGCTGCGAACACTGGATCGCAAAACGGTTTGTTCAGATGGGATGATGGAGTTGGGACGAATAACCAGGGCAGCATGTTTATGAGTAATGGTGGTGATCAATTGGTGACTTACGGAATATCAGGTGGTGTTGCAGCAATTAACTCGTTCCCTGTGGCTGCAATCAAGTTGGCTCCCCTGTATAACAAGATTAGTATTGCCTATGGCTCGCTATGGCGTGGTGGTTCTAATGGTAATCTCATCAGTGACTCCGCCGCTAGTGCTGCGCCTGTTGGTATAACACGAATGATGCTTGGTGCATCGAACATATCAAGTTGGCAACTCGGTGGACACCTTCGACGCTTCCGTTATTGGAACCGTGCGATAAGTCGTACTGAGATGACGACGTTAACCACATGAATAGACGATACCGTATCGTCGAAGGTGGTATGCATGACCGATTCCATCAGTCATACAGTAAGGTTCAATTCGTCGGCGGTGGGTTCGGAAATGGCAAAACAGCTGCTACTTGTATCAAGGCGCTTAAACTCTGCAAGGACTATCCGGGGTGTAATGGACTTGTTGCGCGATCTACCTACCCCAAACTCAATGACACTATTCGTCGGGAGTTCCTCTTATGGACACCTGACCATTGGATACAGCGCAGGCCAAGTCGAGATGAGAATACCCTTATCCTGAAGAATGGAAGTACAATCAATTTCCGGTATGTGGCACAGCGCGGTAAAGAGACTGAAGAAAGTAAGTCCAACCTGCTGTCGGCTACGTATGATTGGATAATTGTAGATCAGTTGGAAGATCCTGAGTTCTCACATAAGGACTTTATGGATCTGATGGGCCGTTTGCGTGGTAATACGGAGTATGTTGGGCATGATCCACGAATGCCTAAGACCGGACCGAAGTGGTTCATCGCTACACTCAATCCTACACGCAATTGGTGCTATCGTGAGATCGTTAAGCCACTGCATGACTTTAATCGTGGTGTTATCAGTGATAAATTGTTGTGTGAAGTGGATAACGACGGCAATCCCATCCTGATTGATGGTAAACCGACACCACTGATCGAGTTGTTCGAAGGTAGTACGTTTGAGAACGTAGATAATGTTGGTGAGGACTACATACGTGGTATGTTGGCCACTTACACCGGCAGTATGCGTGAGCGGTTTGTGTTTGGTAAGTGGGGCGCACTGAGCGGTTTGATTTATCCGCAGTTTGATGAGGGAACGCATGTCATACAGCATGAAGCCGCGCGATCCTATCTGCGTACTATGTATCTCTCAGGTTTTGAGCCCACATGGCTTGAAGGATATGACCACGGTCTATCTCGACACAGTTGCTACGGCCTATTCTATGTGGATGATGATGGTAACGTCATCCTTCTTGATGGGTTCCGCATTGCTGAGCTTACAGTTGAAAACGCTGCAAAGCTCATGCAAGAAGTACGAGCCAGCTACGGTGTTACGTCTAGTGAACTAGGAATGATCTATGCAGATCCTGATATCTTTCGACGTAAGCCAGGAAGTAGCAGAACCGTTGGCGAAACAGTTGTGGACCTATTTCAAGAGCACGGAGTGCGAATGCAAAGGGGAAATAACGACATTTCCAGCGGCATTGCAAAAAACTGGCAATACCTTGCAACTATGCCAACGCATGAACATCCGATTACAGGTTTTAGGGGTGCGCCCCATTTCTACGTCTCCAACCGATGTGACTGGTTCATTGATGAAATTACAGAATACTATTTTCAACGCGATGGAAGTGATGAAACAACGGATAAGCCAGTAGATCGCAATGACCACGCGATGGACATGTGGAAGTATGCGATGAGTAATCGGCCGAAGTTGGCACGATATCTTGGTGAACCGAATGCACCGCCTGCTTGGTTGAGTTGGCATGAGATAGAGCGTAAGCAGCGTAGTAAGACGAAGGCGAGGCACAAGTGAGCGGCACATTCGAGCAGGACGACTCCAATCTTAACTTGGATACGTCAACTGATCCTATGGAAAACGCACTGGATCAGGCCGGTGTTGGATTGCCAGACGCGGCGCCTGAGCCTGCCGTGTACAAGGCGATGCCAGACAGTCGTATTCCGGTGTCGAATAAGCGTGGCGGCGTATGGCGTAGTCGTCGTGATACTGCGCAGAAAGCTATGCAAAACCTTATTGATGCGTGGGATGAAGCGATTCGATATTATAATATGGATCAGTCCGACCACCGTGACATGAACATCACTGGTATCTCGGGTACAACGTCTGGCAATAGACATATTGCGCGTCGATTGAATGAGCGATGGAGTAGCACTGAGAATATCGTGTTCGCGAACATCAATGCGCAAGTGCCTGAGCTATACGCGAAGAATCCCATCGTATCGGTCACAACTAGCCCGAGCACTGATCCAGCGAACCAAGAAGCTGGTGAGCAACTCGCGCGTTGTTTGCAAAAGCTGATTACCAATTTGTTTAATATGAAGTATGCACCGGGCGTGAATGTCAAACCGAAGGCTAAGCGCAATGTACTGATTGCACTGCTTACGAATATGGCATGGTTTGAGGTTGGGTTCACTAAGAAGGACAAAAGTAGTGAACAAGCGATGCAAGACCTCATGGCTTTGTCTCAGCAACTTGAGCAAGCAGAAGACGATGAAGAGATACGCGAGATTGAAGGCAAACTCGTTGCATTGGAAGAGAAGATCGAGTTCCTACAGCCAAGCGGACCATACGTCCGTATCAGAATGCCTCACCAAGTACTACGTGATTGGAACAGCAATGATCCATATCTGAGTGACTGCAATTGGCTAATGATTGAGGATATGTTACCGACTGAGTACATAAATGCGATATACGCAATAGAAGATGAGCAGAAGGATGAGAACGTATCGATTTATGAGCCAACGCATGTCCTCAATAATGGCAGCTCTGGCAGCGATGAGGAATTCCGTTTATTCTCGAAAGATGACAACGGATACAACGCATACGGCTACGACAACAAAGATGCATTCGACAAAGCCTGTCTCACCAAAGTCTGGTACGTCTGGGACCGTGTTACGCGGCGATTGGAGATGTATGCCGACAACGACTGGAAGTGGCCGATTTGGGTCTGGGATGATCCATACCAACTCCAAGGCTTCTATCCTCTTACTCCGCTCTGGTTCCACGACTCCCCTACCGCGGTATACGCCAAGGGAGAAGTTAGCTATTACCTCGATCAACAGGACCAGATTAACGAAATCAACGATGAACGTCGTAGAGCACTCCTGTGGGCGAGAAGGAATATATTCTATAACAAGAACGCGGGCCTGACACAAGAAGCTATAGATCAGGTGCTTAAAGGTCCAGATGCTACTGCTACGCCATTAGATGTACCCGAAGGCGTTGATCCGCAGAAGATGATTTTCACGATACCGCCTCCGAGTATGCAGTTCGTGAATATGTTCAACAAAGAGGATATATATCGCAGTGTGGACCGCATTGCCGCTACTAATGAAGTGGAGCGAGGAGGACAGTTTAAGACAAACACAACCAATAAGGCCATTGATTATTACAGCACGATGGGAAATCTGCGGATGGACATGCGCCTCGACGCAATCGAGGACGCCTTGGGTGATATTGGCTGGAAATTGGCACAATTGTGTATGCGCTTCATGGATGTGGACACGGTCAATGCTCTCACAGGGATTGATTGTGGACCCTTCTGGCGACCGCTCGACAACTTGCGTGATATGGCACGAATGTCCATTACGGTCGTCGGTGGTTCGACACAGAAACTCACCACTCAAATGAAGAAGCAAGAAGCAATACAGATTGGTCAAGTACTTGCACAGTACGTACGTGCTGCTCCTGCTACTGCATTGAAGGTTTCACTCAGTATGCTGAGCAAAGCGTTTGATGACTTCATCATAAGTAAGGAGGATTGGGACGCCATTGCGCAGGAAACGCAGCAGATGGCTATGTCTCAACAAGGTGGAGCACCCGGAGCTACGATCCCCGGTTCTGAAGGTGCAACACAGGGCGGTGGTGGTGTACTGAATGCGGTCGTGCAAGCCCTTCAGCAACTGCCACCGCCTGTACTACAAGCGATCGGTAATGCATTGGCACAAGGAATACCGCCTCAGCAGATATTCCAGCAACTAATGCAAGCAGCACAGCAGAATAGAGGACAAGCAGCATGAGCGAGAGTAACACAGAACGTGGCATACTGGATAATATACCCGACTTTGCACCTGATGTCGGCGGCGATACTGATGCTGGTGGTCAATCTAGCGATCAAGGCAGTAGCGGCGAGGGCCATAGCAGTGCACAGCCTACGCAGACTGGCGGACAAGTACAGCCGCAACAAGATAGTCGTCAGCAGACTGTTCGCCGTAGGCATGATGGTCTTATTGAGCGCCCTAATCCTGATAATCCTAACACTCGTGATCTGGTTGATCCGGTATCAGGTCGTGTTGTAGCACAAGGTGGCATCGAGCGACGCATATTCGAAGACAGTCAGCGCACGATGCGTGAGAATAACTCACTCAAGCAGCGTGTAACTGGCTTAGAGAACGCATTGCGTCAGTCTAATGAGACAATTCAGGAAGCAGCACGCCTCGGTGTGCAGCCGCAGGACCAATTAATCGCAATTCGCGTTATGAGCGACTTTATGCGTGATCCTGTACGCACACTTGAGGCGTTAGTTGAAGAAGTTAAGAGTAAGGGCTACCAAATTCCGTTTTTGGCGCAAGGTGTGTCGCCTGGAATGGATATGGCTGCGTTCAGTCGTATGATTGACGCTAAATTGCAGCCATTTGTGCAAGAGAGGACGCAGAACCGCCAACAAGCCGAGGCACAGCAGAAGGCACGTGCTGATCTCGATGCGTTCTTGGAGGAAAACCAAGAAGCCAACTCGAACCTTGACGTTTTGTCAGAAATGTTGCAGGCTCAACCCGGTCTCTCCCTTCAAAGTGCCTACACCAAGATGATCCGGTGGTCGCACGAGAACGGACTGGATTGGACGCAACCACTGAAGCAGCAAATTGCTGCAATGCGCCAACAGCAGACTACTCCTCAGCCTCAGACTGATACGCGCCCACTACCCGGAAGACGTAGTGCGAATAGCCAAGGCACATTGCGCATGAATGGCGCAGGTGCTGGTCAACAGTTTAATGAGAATGCATCGTGGGCGGATATAATCCGTAGTGCGATGGAAGAAAGTGGTACTCGTATCAACTGATGAGGTAGAAGGATGCCTGTTGGAACAATTGTCCCCGCTGTCGCAGACGTTCTGCACAGCACGCTTACCAAGTCCAGGCGTAAGCTGGTCATGGCAAGCATCAAGTCGAATGCATTGATGGCATGGGTCTTTGCGAATGATCGTGTTGAATACGAAGATGGTGGTTACAACATCACCAATCCTCTCACCGTGGGTCGCAATCCCAACATCACGTCCTACAACTATTATACTCCGCTGCCTGTTAACCAAACAGACGAATTCGACACAGTGGAGTACGGTTATAGCCGCGTGGCCGGAACCGTAATCATCAGCGATCAGGAGCAGGACGAGAATAACGGTGCTGCTGCTATCTTCAAGCTGATGAAAGAGAAGATGAATGTCCTTGAAGAGAGTATTAAGGATAAGTTCTCTCAGTATCTCTACGCTGTTGGTGGTGGTACTGATCCGCTTGGTTTGGGCAGTGTTATTCCCACCAATCCCACAACAGGAACTCTTGGTGGTATCAATCGTGCAACTCAGCCTCAGTGGCGCACTTCTGCTTACGTGTTTGCTGGAGGCATGGACAGCACGAACATCGAAGAAGTGTTCGACGATATCCTGATGGATCTTACGCTGAAAGGCGACCGTCCGACTGTCATTCTCACTGGTCGTAATATCTATCGTATGTATCGTCAGGCAGTGCGAGACAAGCTCACTATTCCGCTGTCTGAAGGTAAAGCAAGTAAGCGGATGTTCGATCTTGGCTTCGAAGGCTGTCTCCACAATGGCATACCACTGATGTATGACGAGGATTGTCCAGTGTCCTCTGCATACTTCATCAACGACACCTATCTCCGCCTCCACATGCTGCGTGGCGTGAATATGAAGGTGAAAGAGTTGGTGGCTCCGTGGAACGTGGATGCAGTTGGCAGCCGCGTAGTGTGGCAGGGTCAGTGGTGTTTGTGGAGGGCATTCCGTACACATGCTGTACTCACGAACTAAGAAAGATGATCCGAAGCCGATACCGCATCCGGGATCGGTTACGACAACACCAACATATCCGACACAGCCCGCGTTCGATCCGCGCGTGTCGCTAGTATAGGAGATACATATGAGTGATACAGATATCCAGCCGGAAGAGCCAGTACCGGAGAAGCCTGCTGATGATACTCCTCCGCTGCCTGCAAACGTGACACACGTTGCTAAGACACAAGAGGAAGAGGAAGCCGAAGCTAAGGAAGCAGAAGCCGAAGCTGATAGTGCAGCAGAGCCAGAAGTTACGGAGGAAGAGTAATGAGTGGCAGTCTCGACTTCAAACCAGCATTCCAAGTCGAGAAGGTTACTGGCGACTTCACTCGCGTAGTGATGCACATTGAAGAAGATGTGCGTCATGTTGGTCCACTGAAGGATAAGGCGATTATTGCTCGTAAGTTGGTGCCGAAAGTAGAGCACTTCAACGAAGGGTATATGATCTACTTCCCACAGGGTCACAGCATGTTCGTAGCAGCCGATGACGAGGATCAGTTGCGGCGCATTGGTGTGCTGGAATCTCCTAGCATGGTTGATATGAACAGTGGTGAAGTACTACCAGCTAACTATGCACTCTCACCGAAGGAAATCGTTGAGCGTAAGCAGTTCAATCGTCCGCGTCCTGCTACTCGTGGTGGATTGTCTGCTATCGAGCAAGGAGAGATCGAATAAATGCCTAATGTCATCACTGCTCCGACGAACTTCCAGCGTCGGATCAACAACTACGTCCCTGCTATGATGTACAGTGCGGACGTAAACTGGAACGGCAACACGCGTGTCAGCTTCGGTGCACCTGCTGCTGCATCTGCAACTGGTGTGCTCAGTGCGCAGTCGATTGCAACTGTTGCAACCATTGACATCAGTGGTGTCACAATTGCTGAGCCATATGGTCGTCAGTTGCAGATCGTAGCAAGCGGTGCGTCTACTGCTACGTCGTCTGTGCTTGGCTGGGATTACCTTGGACAGCCGGTGCGTGAAGATTTCACGAACAACGGTGCTACACCTGTTCAGGGTAAGAAGGCATTCAAGACACTCGACAAGTTCGTTATCAGTGGCACGACTGCTGCAACTACGATTAATCTTGGCACAGGTACAGGACTTGGTGTACCTTACAAGGCATTGCGTTGTCAGTGGGAAATCGGTAACGGTGCGTCTGCTGCTGCGGGTACACTCACGAACGCTATCCTGACTGATCCGCAGACTGGTACAACTGGTGATCCACGCGGTACGTACGTGACTACGACTTCCATGAATGGTTCGAACATCATTAGCGCGGTATTCGACTTCGTGAATGATGTGAATACGAGCAACAATGGAGGTTTGCACGGCATTCGGCACTACTACGCGTGAGTGGCTTGTAGACCGGCAACCCACTACCTGTGCCGAATAGGACGCTACATGCTGCGCCTCCCACCCAGTGTGTAGCGTCCTCATCTTAGGAGTGCGTAATGGCAGGTACACTTGCCAGAGATATCGTCAGCGATGTGATCGTAGAGCTTAGCCAAGTTCCGGGTGTCGCGACGCAACTGTATGCATCTGGTCGCATCATGCAGCATGTGCAGGATGCGTATCAGCTTGAGATAGACGGTAACATCTGGTGGCCGGGTTACATGGTATATGTGACCTCAACACTCGATGGTACGACTGGTCGGTTAACATCGGACCTTATAGGACCGATCAGCACAATAGATAGCTATGAAGATGTTCTTATTGTGTGGCCTAGCGGTTCTAATCGTAAGCTGCGAGAGCTACCTCAATCAATTAATCCTTTCACGCTGCAATCTGGCCCTGGACCTCTCTATATGTCACCCGATATGGCCGTCGCAGCCAGACCTTTTCGTGTGTGGCCACCAAATTCCACAGGTGAAGTCGTCGTGTTTGGGCAGCAACACACTGCCTTGCCCTTTGATAACTCGACCACAGTATACATTGACCGTTTGCTCCTTACGTATGATGCCGCTTGGATGTACTGTGTCGATGACGGAACCGTGCCTGCCCAAGTCCAGAAGTTCCAAGTATTAGCCACTAAGAGGCGACAACAGTGTCTGTCGTTGCTTAATCAGCATCCACTTGAATTGGATACGCGTTATCCGTCTGCGCTGGATGAAGGCGTTGGTTGGTTTGTATTGGATACGGACCCGCTTGCATGACAAGCAGCTTCTATCGCGGCGAGACGTTATATGCAAGTGATCTGAACGCAGAATTCGCTAAGCTCATCGTGCGTACTGGCGACGCAATGACTGGCCCGCTACTAGTGTTGGCGCCTACTGCTGCGATGCACGCTGCAACTA
>Ga0126383_10002046_pt1 | contig 12881 bp, 8 predicted proteins | sample PanSoiMetPlot_35_FD_96882 | JGI IMG/M metagenome (GOLD analysis project Ga0126383, IMG submission 96882) | Tropical forest soil microbial communities from Panama - MetaG Plot_35 | ecosystem: Environmental > Terrestrial > Soil > Tropical forest > Bulk soil | place: Panama | collected 2016-02-17
AGATCCCCGAAAAGATGCTGCTGCCTAGTCTCCGCCGCCAAGTCCTCGAAGCCAACCTTGAGCTCGTCCGCAAGGGCTTGGTCTTATTTACCTTTGGCAACGCCAGCGGGGTTTCGCGCGAAAAAGGGTTGGTGGTTATCAAACCGAGCGGAGTTCCTTACGAGCGGATGAAGCCGCTGGACCTGGTCGTTACAGACATGAACGGGAAAGTGGTGGAAGGGAAGCTCCGACCTTCTTCCGATTTGCCCACGCATCTTGTCCTTTACAAATCGTTCCCTAACGTTGGTGGGGTGAGTCACACCCATTCAGAGTATGCGACGGCTTGGGCGCAGGCGCGGCGGCCGATTCCTTGCTTTGGCACCACGCACGCGGATACTTTTCATGGGCCAGTTCCGGTCACAGCAGAACTGACACAGGCCGAGATTTCCGAAGGCTATGAAGAGAACACAGGGCACGCGATTGTACGCAAGTTTCGCGATATTGACTACGCGGCGATTCCTGGCGTTTTGGTCGCAAATCATGCTCCGTTCACTTGGGGACCGGATCCGGAGGCTTCGGCGCACAACGCGGTGATTCTGGAATTCGTGGCGCGCATGGCTTATTTTACTTTGGGCATCAATGCGGAAGCCGGCGCCATTGGGCGCGCTCTCCACGATAAACATTTTCTGAGAAAGCACGGCACGGACGCCTACTACGGGCAGTCCAAGGAGAAAAAATGATCGCAGCGATGACGCTAGCTGCACCCACCACGCTTGTGCATCTATCCGGGGTCGATCTGATCATCATTGCGATTTATTTCCTGCTGGTGCTGGCCATCGGTTTTTACCTGAAAAAGTTTGCCAAGACGGGTGAAGATTTTTTCCTGGCAGGCCGCGAAATGACCGCGTGGGTGGCCGGGCTGGCGTTTGTTTCGGCAAACCTGGGCTCGCTGGAGCTTCTGGGCTGGGCAGGCAACGCCTATCAATACGGCATCATGGCCGCGCATTGGTATTGGATTGGCGCGATACCGGCGATGGTGTTTCTCGGCCTGGTGATGATGCCATTCTATTACATTTCCAAGACACATTCGGTCCCGGGATACTTGAAACTCCGGTACGGGACCGAGGCCAGCGCGCTGAGCGCTGTCACTTTTGCCTTCATGACGATTCTGATGTCCGGCGTAAACATGTATGCAATGGCGCTGGTGATGGAGGTAGTGCTTGGGTGGGATCTGAACTTCAGCATCGTGGTGTCATCTTTGACGGTGGGTGTCTATGTGGCGGCGGGCGGATTGTTCTCCGCTATCTTCAACGAAGTTCTGCAGTTTTTCCTGATTTGGTTTGGCGCGCTGCTGATTCCCATTCTTGGAATGATCGAGACCGGAGGATGGAGCGGGATGGTCGCGCGCATTCACGAAAGATTTCCGGGCCAGGATTTCACGCACATGTGGGGTCCGATGAGCTCGGCCAGCAACAACCCCATGGGAGTTCAGTGGATCGCTATTGTGTTTGGCTTGGGAGCGGTGCAATCGATGGGGTATTGGACTACAGACTTTTTGGTTGTCCAGCGCGTGCTTTCGGCAAAAGACGTCCGTTCGGCAAAGTTGGCGCCGATTATTGGCGCATTCTTCAAAATGGCTGTGCCTCTCATTGTGATTCTTCCTGGCCTTCTCGGGCGCGCAGTTCTGAATGTTCATTTGGTTCCGGGAAACGTGGCGCAGCCGGGACAATTCAAATTCGATGACGTTCTGCCCCTTATGCTGGCGCGCTATTGCGGGCCGGGCCTGCTGGGGCTGGGAATCACCGCACTGATAGCAGGGTTCATGGCCGGCATGGCCGGGAACGTGAGCGCTTTTGCGACTGTCTGGACTTATGACATTTACCGTCCGTATATGCGCAAAGATGCGCCTGATTCTCATTACGTCTCGATGGGGCGGTGGTGCACGATCATCGGGCTGATTGTGAGTATCGGGACGGCCTATCTAGTGCAGTACAACAAAAGCATGATGGACTACGTGCAGGCGCTATTCGGTTTCTTCATTGCGCCGCTCTTTGGCACGGTCGTGCTCGGCATGCTTTGGAAACGCGTGAGTCGCATGGCCGGTTTTTGGGGCCTGCTAGCCGGCGTGGTCACTTCTGTCACCGCATTCATGCTAATGAAGTTCGATCCGAGTTGGGTCAAGGTGTTTGCGTTTTCACCGCTTGCCCAACCGCTTGCTCAAGCCATGTGGCAGGCGCTCTGGGCGTGCGTCACTTGTGTGGTGGTTACCGTGCTCGTAACGTTGGTGACAAAGCCCAAGCCGGACGAGGAATTGAGGGGGCTGGTTTATGCGCTCACGGAAGTGCCCCATGAAGAGCATACGAGCTGGCTGCATAGGCCAGCGGTTTGGGGAGTGGCCGCACTCGTCATTCTGGTGGTTCTACAAATTATTTTCTGGTGAGGGGCCATGAGCGAAAAACACCACATCATTCCGGTCTGGTTTTTTGTCGGATTGCTTTTGCTGATTTATGGCGTCCTGATTTTTGGGAGCGGATTGCTGAACTGGTCACATCCGCCCGAAGGCGTAGAGTTGTCGAATTTGCACGCTCCGGTGTGGTGGGGAGCCCTGCTGATTGTTCTTGGGGCAGTTTATTGCGCCAAGTTTTATCCGCGGCGCGAGACGTAGGCCTGTCTTTCGCGATGAGCCGATGCAAGGTCTTTTAGCGGAGAAGCGGAATGGCGGTCGTTGCTGGCGTTGACTTCGGGACTTTGAGCGTGCGCGTTTCGCTGGTCGACAGCGAGCGCGGGTTGCTCGCCGCTGCCCTCGCCGAATATCCTTTGCACCGCAAACGAGAAGATCCGGAATTCGCCACACAATCCCATGCGGATCACATGCGCGCCTTGGCAGCAGCCACGCGAGAGGCGTTGCAAAAGGCTGGGGTCGCCGGTGATCAGGTTCTCTCGATTGCGCTGGATACGACCGGTTCTTCGGTTGTCCCCGTAGGGAAGAATCTCCAGCCGCTCGATGACTACTATCTGTGGTGTGACCACCGGGCCAAAGCCGAAGCCGCGGAAATCACCGAGGCCGCGAGGCGCGAAAAGCTCGATGCCATCGAATGGTGCGGCGGAGTGTATTCGTCGGAATGGGGTTTTTCAAAACTGCTGCATTGGCTGCGGCACAACCAAGCCAAGCGCACTGAGTTTGTCTCTGCGTTCGAGCATTGCGACATGGTGGCGGCGACGCTGTGCGGCATCACCGAAGCGAAGAAGGTCAAACGCAGCATTTGCGCCATGGGGCACAAATGGATGTGGAACGCATCCCTTGGTGGCCTACCCCCCGAGAAATTTCTTACAAAAGTGGACCCGCTGCTGGCCGGCGTGCGTGAAAAGCTGGAAGGTGAGTACGCCACTTCGGATCAAATCGCCGGGAGGCTGACTCCCGAATGGGCCGAGAAACTCGGCTTGAAGGCGGGAATACCGATTCCCGTTGGCGCTTTTGACGCGCACTGGGACGCCATTGGCGCTGGTTGCCGCAGCGAGGACATCGTCAACGTGGTCGGCACGTCCACTTGTATCATCGGGATTACTCCGTCGGTGCAACTGGTGCCCGGCGTTTGCGGAGTGGTGCAGGGAAGCGTGCACCCCATGCGCACTGGTATCGAAGCAGGGCTTTCTGCCGTAGGCGACATTTTTCAAGCCATCGCGACCCGCGTAGGAACCGATGTAAAAACTCTGAGCCAGGGACTCGAGAAATACCGCGCCGGGCAAACGGGTTTGTTGCGCATGACGTGGGACAATGGCGACCGAACAGTGCTCGTCAACCCCAATTTGCGCGGCGTTACCTTCGGCTGGAATCTGCAAACCACGGCGCAAGATGAGCTGTTTGCAGCGATCGAAGGCACCGCACTGCATACACGCGTCATTCTCGATCGCATGGAGCAAAATGGGGTCACAGTTCGGCGCGTCATCAACGCGGGCGGCATTCCGCAAAAGAATGACGTCCTCAATCAAGTGTATGCGAATGTTCTTGGACGTCCCGTGCTGGTTCCGGCGGGAAGCGTGGTGAGTCTCGGGTCAGCCATCTTTGCGTTTCTTGCAGCGGGAGTGTTTTCAACAGTCGAGCAGGCACAGGATAAAATCTGTCCCCAATACCGGATATTTCAGCCCGACCCAGCGACAAAAACGCCTTACGACAAATTGCATACACTCTTCAGCGCAATCTATTTCGCTTTTGGCCAAAAGCGGTCGGGAGACTTTGGCGCGGTGTTGCCCGAGCTGATACAACTGGCAGAATCACAGCATGCGAGGGCCGCGCATTAGACTGTCGAGGACTGCGTGCTTGGCGCTAATTGAAGCACGAAGTGGAAGTCAGCCCTCTTTCTCGAAGGCCAGCCGGCGTCTCCAGGAGCAAGTAACATGAAGGATCTTGCGGAGCGAGCTGCCGCGCAAATTCCAGATGAGAGGTGCACCGAAGAGCCTCGCGCTCGGTTTCATGTTTTTTCTAGTGGTGGATATCCTCCAGCCATGAAAAAATGTGTGCGCGCGTTTCAGCACCTCAGCTGTCGGCGCCGGTCCGCGGGAGCGGGGCGGGCACGAATCTGGCTTAGGGCATTTTAAACCGACGACGGTCAACCTGGGAAAGGAACAGAATCTCTCATTACGTTCGTGGACACGTCTGAATAGGATTGCGACGCGATGGCGGAGATCATCCAGAAAGCGAATGAGCGCAAGGGCGATAGAGAGCGCGGAAAAACCGCGCGGCGCGATCTTTGTCTGTGATCGCTGATTGGCGATTTGGATGCGGGGGATTTCGAATGAAACGAATGCTATGGATTACAACTTTGGGAGCCATGCTTATGAGCACGTTGGCAGCCAGTGGTGCAGCGGCAAAACCCGGTTCCGCAAAAAAAGCGCCGTTTGGGAAGGCGCCCGGCGGCGAAGACGTCGATCTTTACACCTTAACGAACAAAAACGGAGCTGAGGTGGCAATCAGTACTTATGGCGGAGTGGTCGTTTCACTGAAAGTGCCGGACCGCCACGGTAAGCTCGGAGACGTGGTGCTGGGCTTTAATTCCGTCGACGGCTACGTCAGCGACAAAAGCTATTTTGGTGCGATCATCGGCCGCTACGGAAACCGCATTGGGCACGCGCAATTCACGCTTGATGGTAAGACCTATATCCTCGCGAAGAATAATGGCGACAATACGCTTCACGGCGGAATCAAGGGCTTCAACAAAGCCGTGTGGACGGCAAAAGAGATTCCCGCCAACGACGGCCAGGCCCTCGAGCTGACTTACCTGAGCAAAGACGGCGAAGAAGGTTTTCCAGGCAACCTGGATGTTCGCGTGGTGTATACGCTGACGGATGCGAATGAGCTGAAAATTGAGTATTTTGCAACAACCGACAAGAATACTGTGGTGAATCTGACGAACCACTCGTACTTCAATTTACTGGGTGTTGGTTTGGGTTCTGGCGATATCTTGGGCCACGTTTTAATGATCGAAGCGGACAAGTTTACTCCGGTGGATTCGGGATTGATTCCCACTGGAGAGCTTCGCGGTGTGACGGGCACGCCGTTTGATTTTCGGAATCCAACGGCGATTGGCAAGCGAATCGAGGCCGACGACGAGCAAATCAAACTCGGGAAAGGCTACGATCACAACTTTGTCTTACGGCGCAAAACGGGTGATCCCATCTCCCTCGCCGCGCGCGTTACAGAGGAGGCTTCCGGTCGAGTTCTGGAAGTGTGGACGACCGAGCCGGGAGTGCAGCTTTACACTGGCAATTTTCTGGATGGATCCGCCCAGGGCAAGGGTGGAGTTCCGTATGCCAAGCGCATGGCGTTCTGTCTGGAGACCCAGCATTTTCCCGACTCCCCGAACCATCCGAAGTTTCCTTCTACGGAGTTGAAGCCGGACGGGCGCTATCACACCACGACGATTTATAAATTCTCCGTGCAAAAGACGAAGCAGGTCATCATTCACAAGTCACCGAACCAATAGAAACTTCCTCTCGCTCAAGGAGACATGGCGATGCGCACTCGATTCTTCTTGTCTTTTTTCGCACTGTTTTTTGTCGCTATTTTTCCGGCTCGACCGCAAACCCCTCTGGCGCCAACACCTCCTATGGGCTGGAACAGTTGGAATCATTTTGCCTGCAAGGTTACGGCCGCCGACGTACGTGGCGCTGCTAATGCCATCGTGAGTAATGGCATGAAGGAAGCCGGCTACATCTACGTGAACGTAGATGATTGCTGGCAGGGCGGCCGCGACGAAAAGGGGCGCATTCAACCCAACAAAAACTTCGGCGAAATGAAGGCGCTCGCCGATTACGTCCACGGTAAAGGTCTGAAATTCGGAATTTATTCATCGCCGGGACCAGAAACTTGCGCGGGGTTTACCGGCAGCTATCAGCACGAAGAGCAGGACGCGCAAACGTATGCGGATTGGGGAGTTGATTACCTGAAGTACGACTGGTGCAGCGCCTCGCAGGTTTATCCGGTCAGCCAGATCCAGGAAGTTTACGAGAAAATGCACCGCGCGCTGCAGAAGACCGGCCGGCCGATTGTGTTCAGCCTGTGCCAATACGGCTGGGATTTAGTCTGGCGATGGGGCAAAGGCGTCGGCGGAAATCTGTGGCGCACCACGGGCGATATCGAGGACAAATATGACTCCATGACGAGGATTGGTTTCGGGCAAGCGGGGTTGGAGGCCTTTGCCGCGCCGGGGCACTGGAATGATCCCGACATGCTCGAAATTGGCAACGGCGGCATGCGCCATGACGAGTACATTACGCACATGACGCTGTGGTGCCTACTTGCCGCCCCACTGCTGGCTGGGAATGATCTGACGCGAGTAACTCCAGAGGATTCCGCGATTCTGTTGAACAAGGAAGCTATCGCAGTGGATCAGGACCCGAAGGGTGTGCAAGGACATCGTGTTTCCGCGGAAGGTCCCCTGGAAGTTTGGGCAAAGCCTCTAGCGGATGGCAGCGTGGCCGTTGGCCTGTTCAGCCGCGCGGGAATGTTTCCCGTAAGAGTAAATCTCAAGGACATTGGGTTCGCGGGCAGCGTGCATGTGCGTGATCTGTGGGCACACAAGGATCTGGGATCGTTCGAGAATGACTTCACTGCCCAAGTGCCGCGTCACGGCGCAGTGATGATTCGCGTCTGGAAGTAGGCTTTTATTGGCTGGGACTTCTTGAAGGTTAAGCGAGTGACCAAACGAATCTACCCGCAAGCAGAATCAAGGACATTTGTTCAGCTTTTTGCGGCGATTCCCGTGGAATCGCGGACCACAAGTTCGGGGTCAATCACAATTTCGCGGCCCGAGCCGTGCTCTTCGCGGCCGTCGCCGAGAACGTTATCAAAAATAATGTGTCCGATTTGCTCGCGGGGAATGTGGACGGTCGTAAGGGGCGGCGAACAGAACTCCGCGAGCTTGATATTGTCAAACCCCGTGACGGAAACATCGCGAGGGATTTGTAAACCCTCTTCGCGCAACTCGCGCATCACGCCAACGGCCATGAAATCGTTGACGCACAGGATGGCCGTGGGGCGAAAGGCGGATTCGAGCAATTCCCGCGCGGCCTGGCGCCCGCCGTCTAAGCCGTCAGGCCCGGCGAAAATCTTTGCTTCCGCGGTGGGGGAACAGCGATTGACGGATTCCAGGAAAGTCTTGCGTCGTTCACTGATAGGGCCAAGAGTGGAATGATGCCCTACGAAAGCCATACGGCGATGGCCCAGGGCGCTGAGATAGCTGACGGTTTTCTTGATTCCTTTGCGGTAGTCTACGCGGATGTTGGTGATATTTTTCTGCGGCGTTCCGACGTCGTAGAATGCAGCCGGGATACGGCTGCCTGCGACCGTCTGGATCAGATGCTCTTCCATTTCCGAAACGATGACCGCCAGGCCCGCTACACGAAGACCAATCATGAGCTGCACGCTGGCGAGGAGCTGTTCAGAACGGTAGTCAGTATTCGCGACAACGACTTCGAGGCCACGGGAGTGAGCGTCGGATTCCAGCGTGCGATAGATGTCCAGGAAAAAAGGATTCTCCATGTTGGAAACGATGATCCCCAGAATGCGGCTCTTGCCTCGAGCGAGCGAACGCGCGTGCAAGTTCGGATGGTAGTTGAGCTCTTCGGCAGCCTTCAGCACGCGGGAGCGCGTCGAGGTTTTGACAATTTCAAGGTTGTTGAGGACGCGCGAAACCGTGGACGTGGAGACTCCCGCTTTCTGGGCGACAGCATCAAGATTCATGGCCAGCGAGCGCCTTTTGCGCATCCAGAGCACCTCAATTGCAGCAGGCACATTCTATCGAAAATTGTCCAGTTCGCGCGTGGAAGTGTCGCTGGGTGGGAACGTTAGCCGCCCGACCGCTCCCGATTTTGAGGCAGACGGAAGGCAGAGTTTTCATTAGACTGTGGAGAATCGAGGCATATCAAGAAAGGAGAGGGGCAACGCGCGCTTGACAAGTTCTCAGGAATCGCTGTAAGGTCTGCGCTGCAAGCGTTTGCAGGACTTTTGCCCTGGGCTGAATCATGACGCAACCTCCCAACTCACCGATGGTGCTCGGTGTCATTGTTGGTAACCGCGGTTTTTTTCCGGACCACTTGGCTCGGTCGGGACGCCAGGAGATGGTCTCCGCATTGACGGCTCAGGGCATCAAGCCAATCGTTCTCGGGGAAAACGATTCCAAGCACGGCGCCGTGGAGACGCGCCACGAAGCGGCTCGCTGCGCGGATCTTTTCAAGAAACATCGCGACGAGATCGACGGCATCGTTGTAACGCTTCCGAACTTTGGCGACGAACGCGCCATTGCCGAAACGCTGCGCATGGCCAACTTGGGAGTGCCGGTGCTGATGCAAGCCACCCCTGACACTCCGTCCAAGATGACCATTCGCGACCGCCGCGACAGCTTCTGCGGGAAGATGTCTGCGTGCAACAACCTTGCGCAGTGCGGAATTCCTTATTCGCTGACCACACTTCACACGGAAGCGCCTAATTCGCAACAATTTCGCAACGACCTGGAATGGTTCCAGGCCGTTTGTCGCGTGGTGAAAGGCCTGAAGAAACTTCGGATCGGGGCTATCGGAGCGCGGCCCGCCGCGTTCAACACTGTGCGGTACAGCGAGAAAATCTTGGAGTCGACGGGAATTTCTGTGGAGACGTGGGATCTTTCCGAGGTGATGGGAAGAATTGGACGACTCAAGGACAACGACCCAGCTGTCCTCGAAAGGTTGAAAGCTATTCGCGCCTACGTCGCGACCAATAGCATTCCGGAACCGGCGCTGATGAAGATGGCCAAGCTGGGCGCGGTCATTGGCACTTGGATGAAGGAGACGGAAGTAACCATCAGCGCAATTCAGTGCTGGACGTCGCTCGAAGAATTCTTTGGCGTCGTGCCGTGCACGGTGATGAGCATGATGAGCGACTCAGGTTTGTCTAGCGCGTGCGAAGTGGATGTGGCGGGCGTGGTCGGCATGCACGCGCTCCAACTCGCTTCGCAATCACCGAGCGCGCTGCTTGACTGGAACAATAATTACGCCGACGACCCGGACAAAGCCGTGTGCTTCCACTGCAGCAATTTGCCGAAACACTTTTTCAACGATGTGCGCATGGACTTCCAGGAAATCATCGCGGGAACCGTGGGCAAAGAAAACACCTTCGGCACTTGCGTGGGCCGCGTGAGGAGTGGACCAATGAGCTTTGCGCGCTTCTCTACCAACGACCGCGAAGGGAAGATGCGCGGCTATGTCGGCGAAGGCGAGTTCACCAACGACCCTTTGGAAACCTTCGGCGGGGCAGGGGTCGTGCACATCCCTGGACTCCAGAAACTACTGCGGTTCATCTGTGAGCGGGGATTTGAACACCACGTAGCTGCAAATTTCTCTACGACGGCGTCGGCTGTACACGAAGCTACAACCCGCTACTTGAAGTGGGATGTGCAGTGGCACAAACCCGACGCACAAGGGTGTTAAAAGAACAACAACAAGTACTTCGGACGTAATTCCCTCCCAACAAGGAGACGCGATGCTCTCGAAAAGTTCCCGCCGGAGATTTGTCGGGAACGCTGCCGCTGTGTCCTTGTGTTCTCTGATTCCGCGCATCGGCGGAGCCGCTTCCGGGGCCACTCGCAAGATTACCGTGCACGCGGACTCGGAAATCGGCGTCGTGCGTCCCGAGTTTCACGGGCACTTTGCGGAACATCTCGGTTCCTGCGTTTACGGCGGGCTTTGGGTCGGAAAAAGTTCGCCCATTCCTAATGTCAACGGCTATCGCCAGCAGGCTGTTGAATACTTGAGAGAACTCGGCATCCCCGTTTTGCGCTGGCCCGGCGGTTGCTACGCAGACGATTACCACTGGCGCGACGGAATTGGGCCGCTCAACGGGCGTCCCAAGCGCGTCAACATTCATTGGGGCGGCTACGTTGAAGAGGGCAGCTTCGGCACGCACGAGTTCATTGGCTTGTGCCGGCAGATTGGCGCGGAGCCGTATCTTGCTGGAAACGTGGGGAGTGGCACGCCGCGTGAAATGCGCGACTGGATTGAGTACTGCAACATGCCCTCGGGAAGCGCGCTGGCCGAGGAACGCATTAAAAACGGGGCAACGGAACCTTTTCGCGTTCGGTACTGGGGTGTCGGCAACGAAGCCTGGGGCTGTGGCGGATGGATGCGTCCGGAAGCCTATGCTGATCACTACCGCCGCTTTTCAGTTTATCTGCGAAAGTACGGCGACACAGAACCTTTCTTGATCGCCAGCGGCCCGAACGGAAACGACACGCGTTGGTCTCGCAGGTTCATGGACACCCTCGAAGGTGGCGTGCCCGAGGGCGTCTCAATGCACTATTACGAGGGCGGGGAAGATCACCCGCTGCATTTCACCGCGGACCATGTGAAGAAGCAGTTCGGCATCTTTTCGCGCGTCGAAGACGCCATAGTCCAGCAGCGGTCGCTCTTTGACAGCTATCGCGACGGCCGCAAAATCGCGCTCGTGCTGGATGAGTGGGGTGTGTGGGACCGCATTGCGGACGAGGACGAGAAGAAATACGGAAAGCTGTGGCAGCAGAGCACCATGCGCAGCGCCGTAGCCGCAGGGTTGGGGCTCAACATTTTCAACCGCCAGGCCGACAAGCTCTTCATGTGCAACATCGCCCAAATCGTGAATGTGCTGCAGTCGCTCCTTCTAACGGACGGTCCGGAAGGGAAGCAGTGCGTCCGCACCACGACGTACCACGCTTTCTCGCTATTTAAGGGCCATCGAGGAAAAACTGTTGTAAAAGTTGAACCTGACGCCGCGCTTTCAGATAAAGACAAATCGTCGCCAGACCTGTCCGTTTCTGCTTCAACGAAAAATGGAACGGTTCTGCTCAGTCTAGTCAATCCCTTTCCCGACCAGGACCTGGAGATTCAATGCTCGCTGCGAGGTGCGCCCGCAAAGGACGCCACTGCGCTTCTCCTCCACGACGCCGACTGGAATGCCTGCAACAGTTTTGATGCACCAGACCATGTCGTGCCAAAGCCACATCCCGTGAAAGTCGAAGGCTCAATGGTTCGTTTGGACCTGCCGCGTATGTCTGTGGCCACACTGACTTTGACGCCTTAAGCAAGCGCGGATCCGAAGAGCCGCGTGTGCGGAATTTCGATTTACCGGTTTCCATCTCCAACGTAAATGCGTAGTATTCCAGCGGCTGAAATCCTATTTGCCACGAAAGAGGATCGGACGAATGCGCGCTGCATCATTCTGTTGTCGATGGGCCAAGTTGGGCTTGTTGCTCGGCGCTCTGGCCGGTTGCGTTTCTTTAGTCTATGCACAACGACCGCCCGGCCCCCGCGCCGATGAAGAAACGTTCCGTTTTCGCTTTGTCGGGCCGCGCGCAGGAAACCGTGTCGCCTCGATTGCCGGCGTTCCCGGCGATCCGAGCACGTACTACGCAGGCGCCGCCTCCGGGGGTGTTTGGAAAACCACCGACGGCGGCAATCGCTGGGAGCCCATCTTCGATAAGGAGCCCGTCGCCGCTATCGGCGCCATTGCCGTAGCGCCTTCCGACTCCAGTGTTATTTGGGTAGGCACGGGCGAAGCCTGGGCCATTCGCGATAGCGACGTGATGGGTGACGGCGTTTACGTCTCCACCGATTCCGGCAAGAACTGGACCCACGTCGGCCTGGACGAAACGGGGCGAATTGGACGCATCCTGGTAAATCCAACCAACCCTGACATCGCCTTCGTCTGCGCCCTCGGCCGCACCACCGGCCCTCAGCAGGAGCGCGGTGTCTATCGCACCAGCGATCGCGGCCAGCATTGGGACCGTGTGCTCTTCGCCGACGCCAACACCGGCTGCTCTGGCCTGGCCATGGATCTACACAATCCACGTATTCTGCTCGCCGGGATGTGGCAAGTCGAAATGCACACTTACGGTGAGCTCAGCGGTGGGCCCGGCAGCGCCGTTTACATTTCGAAAGACGGTGGCACGAAGTGGACCAAGCTCGAAGGCCACGGCTTGCCCAAGTCGCCTCTCGGCAAAATCGATGTGGCCATCGCGCCCACTAACCCCGGCCGCTACTTCGCACTCATTCAAACAAAAGACCAAGGAGCGCTCTGGCGCTCCGACAATGCCGGCGAAAACTGGCAAGTTGTTAATTACCAGCGCCAGCTCATCGGCCGCGCGGGATATTACATTCGCATCGCGGTTTCTACCGGCAATGAAAATGAAGTCTACGTCGCCAATAGCAGCTTTCTCGAATCGCTCGACGGCGGCGAACTTTTTAAAGAAGTCCCCTGGGGCGGCGACAATCACGACATTTGGATCGACCCGAAGGATCCCGACCGCTTCGTCATCACCGATGATGGCGGCTTGAACATCACCACCGTGCACGGCCGCGGCTTTCATCGCATTCAACTTCCGATCGGCCAGATGTATCAC
>Ga0126383_10002047_pt1 | contig 12881 bp, 11 predicted proteins | sample PanSoiMetPlot_35_FD_96882 | JGI IMG/M metagenome (GOLD analysis project Ga0126383, IMG submission 96882) | Tropical forest soil microbial communities from Panama - MetaG Plot_35 | ecosystem: Environmental > Terrestrial > Soil > Tropical forest > Bulk soil | place: Panama | collected 2016-02-17
CATCGCAGCGGGGTGAGGCGACCCTCGGCCCATGCTAGCGAATGCTTCCTCCGATAAAGAACTCGCGGGCCGAAGTGCTGAAAAGGCGGGCCACCGCCACGCGTCGCTTTGGTCGCTAAGGTTTTCGGACTTGTTGGATAGCCTGCCTCAGTAAGTGCAGCGGCTGTGGCATCGCGCGTTAGCAGGGCATCAGGGTCTGGCATCGTTCCACCACCATCACATTTGCGGGCAATCCCCCGCGGAATGCGATGACTAGCGCAGGCTCGCGCTCAACCTGTTCTAGTTTTGATGGCTGACCGCTTCTCAAATTCCCGTCGCAGTCGATTCACTTTGTTGATTAAGCCGAACACATCGGCGTGAGCTGCTCCAACTAATTTGAAGCATTCCGCCGCCATTTGCGCGAAGGAACTTGGCCTGTCACGATTGACCGCCTTGCTCGGCGGCATTCCTGTTGCCTCAAGCCATGCTAATTGCAGATTGATTATAAAATACCGCTCTGCCTCTCGCTTTAAGGGACTGCGCTGGGACTTTGGTGCATGCAGCAGTGGTCGCCACGTCCGTGACCGTCTGCCTGTTCGGCTCATCCGGCCTTCGACATAGCCGCCGCCGATGGAAGCGAGACTTGCCACAGTGGTGCAAGCTTTGTCGGCCTCGGCGCTGTTGATGGCTTCGGCCGGTGGCAAGGCGAGCCCGAGCCGCGCGCCACGCCGGCTCAGCATATTGCGCGCTTTTGGCGAGAGCCGCTTAATCTGGACGGTTAGTCGATCGCAGTGCTGGGTACCTGCAGCACGGTAAAGCGCGGCGATCTCGGCTCGAAGCTCGTTGGCCGTAGGCTCGCGCGCATCTCTGGCATAAATGCGAGCGGCTTCGCGAATTCCTTTTGCAAAACGCCGCCGGTCGGCGCCGGCGGGCAATCTCGCCGCCAATTTCTCGATACATTTGCCCGTGAACACGCGGTCCACGTCCTCGGACGCGATGGTGCGCCGCAGCTTTATCATGATTTCACGCGCGGCTCTTGACGCCGGTAGCCCATTAGGTCTCCGATGCGATCGGCGACCGCGTCAGCAGCCGCAAGCAAAACAGCGTCGGCGACGTGGATATAACGCGAGGACGTAATGGTGCGCCCTTTGTGGCCTATGAGTGCTCCAATGGTCACATCGCTGAGTCCGGCGCCGACCGGGGGTTGATCGGCGGCTACGCTTGCGAACGAATGCCGTAAACTGTTCGGTGTTAGATCGCGTGGCAAGTTTCCCACTTCGGCAATCTTGCGAAACAATTTCTTGTAGCCCGACATAATCAAATCGCCATTGCCGCGCGTCGCTGGAAAAACCAGCTCGCCCAAGCAGGATTGGTTGCGCAGCACGGCGATTGCGGCATTTGACAGTGGACGCAAACTCTTGCCGGTTTTGGTGTCTGGCAGAAAGACCGTCCGATGCTCAAGATCGATCTCACTCCAGCGCAATCCCAATGCCTCACCAGTCCGCCATCCCGTTAAGGCGGCAAAGCGCGTGGCGGCCACAGCTGCCGGCCACATCCCAGTCTTCTCGATCTTGGTCAGCGCTGCCCCAAGAGCGCGATACTCCCGACCACTAAGACGGCGTCGCCTTTGGCCATCCTCAAATTGCGTGACACCACGCACCGGATTATCTCCTCGCATTTTATGTTTGATGGCATAGCTGAACACAGCCCCAAGCAACCGTACCACGCGGGCGGCGGTTGCCTTTCCTCCGCGCACCCGCGCCAAGCCGCGCGGCTTTGTTGCCACGGTAGCCGCTGTTTTCCCCACTGCAATGTCGTGTAGCAGATACTCAATGTCGGTCGTTGTGACAGTAGCAACCTTAAGCATGCCGATGAGCGGCTTTATATGACGCTCGAACCGACCGCGATCCAACGCGAGGGTGGTGGTTTTCTTTGGTCGCCTAAAACGAGTGAGGACACGACCGGCTTCGGCATCGGCCAGATAAAAATCGCAGAGCTCAGAAACAGTCGCGGCCCTTCGCTTGCGTTGTTTATCCGCTGCTGGGTCTTCTCCCTCTGCAACGCGCCCGAGAATTTTGACCGCCTCGTTGCGCGCTAAGTCAGGAGTCCATGGTGCGCCGTGTCGACCAATCGTGTGCCACCGTTGCCGACCGCCTTTCGTGCGGTAAAAAACGAAATACGCGCGGGCCTCACTTTTCTGTCGCCTCGCGCCGAAACCGCTGACGGCCGTATCCCAGATCGTTTGGTCCGGCCCCAGCTTCTTGATGTCGCGCTGTCCGATGCGCTCGCGCCTCCCCACTAGTTAGCCTTCTCCGTGTGCTAGCAAGCAGATAGCTAGCAGCTCGACACAAATTCTGGCAAGTGATTCCAATTCGAGACAACGTGGTTTTGTGGAATTATTAGTGCTTTCTCACACCTGAGCAATTCCCAGCAAAGCGGCAAAAGCGTTAAGCACTTCCTTGACATGGAAGGGGTCAGTGGTTCGATCCCACTACCGCCCACCAGCCTTCGCTGCTTCGCGGCTTCGGCCGGCAAGCCGGTTGAGACGAACGCTGTCCGCCGTAGCTTTAGCGAAGGCGGACTATCAAATTGCTCGCGTAGCGATTGAAGACTGACCCGCCGAAAACCTCTGGGCGGCGGGCCGCAGGGATGCCTTATCTTGGCGCCGATCCGCGCCGTCGGCCGAATCCGCGAAGAACCAAGTAAGCCCAGAGCACAGCCATCAATCTGTCGACGAGCCAACTTCCAAAAATATAACGCCGGGTACGCACTGACATGTTCGTTACTCTGCCGTCACAACGTGTCCTCAGCACGTTTGTTCCGATCCATTTGTAAAGGATGGAGATTTCCAAACAATAAACGAACCAAAATGATTCACCGGCGCACCGCCTGCGGCGGTCTATCCCCGCGCACTGTCTCCCTGCGAGGATCGGAGCGGATCAATACACCGCCCGGCCGCCTGAAATATCGAACGCTGCGCCGGTCGAGAACGAGCAGTCTTCCGAAGCGAGCCACGCTACCAGCGCCGCAACCTCGTCGACTTCGACGAAGCGGCTCATCGGAATTTTCGACAGCATATAGTCGATGTGCTCTTGCTTCATCTGGGCGAACAATTCGGTCTTGGCTGCCGCCGGCGTGACGCAATTCACTAAGATGCCGGTCGCTGCCAGTTCCTTGGCCAGCGATTTGGTCAGGGCGATCAGGCCGGCTTTCGATGCCGAATAGTGCGAGGCGTTGGGGTTGCCTTCCTTGCCGGCAATCGACGCAATATTGACGATGCGGCCATAGCCGGCGCGCATCATATGCGGCGCGATCGCGCGGCAGGTCAGATATGGCGCGACGAGGTTGACCTCGACGACGCGCCGCCAGACCTCGGGCGCGAGCTCCCACAGCGGCGCATTGCCGCCGGTGATGCCGGCATTGTTGACGAGAATGTCGATCTTGCCGCGCTCGCGCAGATCAGCCGCAACCGCGCGCGCGATCGCGGCGTCGTCGGTGACATCGACCACAGCGGCATGAACACGGCCATCGGCTTCGCGCTGCAAGTCGGCGCCGGCCTTGTCGAGCACTGCGGCATCGACGTCCCACAGCACCACCGTGGCGCCGGAGGCGAGCATGCGCTTGGCGATGGCAAAGCCGATGCCGCGCGCGCCGCCGGTGACGATCGCGGTGCGGTTTTTCAGATCGATGGCGTTCATGATCACACCCGCTTATTCCCGCGCAAGCGGGGATCCAGAATATCCTTGCGCTGGATCCCCGCCATCGCGGGGACGAGCGGCAATGACATGCTCCGGCTTCCTAAAACTTCACCCGGTCCGCGCCTTTGAGTCCAAGGAGCTGCCGCGCTTCGTTCGGTGTCGCGATCTCGTAACCGAGGTCTTCGACGATGCGGCGGATCTTGGTGACTTGCTCGGCATTGCTCTTGGCGAGCTTGCCCGGCCCGATGTAAAGCGAATCCTCCAAGCCGACGCGTACGTTGCCGCCGATCATTGAAGCGGTGGTGCAGAAATTCATCTGATGGCGGCCGCCGGCCAGCACCGACCACAGATAGTCGTTGCCGAACAGCCGGTCGGCGGTGCGCTTCATGAAAAACAGATTGTCGAGATCTGCGCCGATACCGCCGAGAATGCCGAAGATCAGCTGCAGAAAGACCGGCGGCTTGAACAGGCCGCGATCGATGCAATGGGCGAGATTATAAAGGTGCCCGGTGTCGTAGCATTCATGCTCGAATTTTACGCCGTGGCCTTCGCCCAGCGTCTTGTAGACCTTCTCGATATCGCGAAAAGTGTTGGGGAAAATATAGGCGTCGGAATTTTTCAGGTACGCCTCTTCCCAATCGTATTTCCAGGTCTTGTAGCGGCGCGCCATCGGATAGAGCGCGAAATTCATCGAGCCCATATTGAGCGAACACATTTCCGGCGACAGCTGCTTGGCCGCGGAGATGCGCTCGTCCACGGTCATCGTCACCGCGCCGCCGGTGGTGATGTTCACCACCGCATTGGTCGACTGCTTGATGCGTGGCAGAAATTGCATGAATACGTTCGGATCGGGCGACGGGCGGCCGTCCTTGGGATCGCGCGCGTGCAGGTGCAGGATCGCGGCGCCGGCCTGCGCGGCATCGATCGCCTGCGTCGCGATCTGATCGGGCGTGATCGGCAGCGCATCCGACATAGTCGGGGTGTGGATCGACCCGGTGACCGCGCAACTGATGATGATCTTGTTGGCCATAAGCTTTGCTTTCCTCCCTGCGGGCCCGCCAGCTCCTTTCGAATGCCTGGCCGCCGCTCGTGCTCTATCGCTGTTTAGGCTCCTCAGATAGCACTGTTCGCTCCAGCGGGAAAAGCTGCCAGCCGAACCGCTCAACGACCATGCCCCAGATCCCCTTCGGCGCCGCGAGCATGATCACGATCGCGACCAGACCGAGCATCATCAGATAGATCGTGCCGAGATCGGCGAGCGTCTGGCGCAGCGCGAAGAAGATAAGCGTGCCGACGATCGGTCCCTCGATGCGGCCGATGCCGCCGATCACGGTGATGAAGATGACGAACGCGGTCCAGTCGTTGACGCTGAAGGCGGCGTCCGGCGAGATGCGAAGCTTCTGCAGGAAAATCAGCGCGCCGAGCATGGCAGTGGCGAGCGCGGTGACGACGTAGACCAAAAATTTGGTGCGGTAGACGTCGACGCCGCTGCATGCAGCCGCGAGCTCAGAGTCGCGCATGGCCTTGAGCGCAAGGCCATAGCGCGAGCGCAGAAGGAGCACGATCAGCGCCAGCACCGCCGCGGCAAGAACTAGCGCGATCCAGTACATGGTGAAGTCGCGAAGCTGATGCGTCGGCGCGATGGCGATGACCACGGCGGCGGGCAGGCTCGTGCCGGAACCGCCGCCGAGCGCGGCGATTTGCGAAGCGGTCAGCCGAAAGACTTCGGCGACGATCCAGGTGCCGATCGCGAAATAATGGCCGCGCAGGCGAAACACCAGAAGCGCCACCGGAATCGACAGGGCGGCGGCAATGAGCCCGGCGAGCGGGATTGACCACAATGGTGATATGCCGAACAGGATCGCAAGCGCGAACAAACTATAGGCGCCGAGGCCGACATAGGCCTGCTGGCCGACCGAAACCAAGCCGGCATAGCCGGCAAGCAGATTCCATAAGCTCGCCAGCGCCACATAGGCGTAGATTTCCGACAGCAGCTGCAGATCGTTGCGCCCGCCCCACCACGGCGCGGCGGCAAGCGCCGCAAAAGCGATGGCGCCGAACGCCATGCCGATCCAATTGCCGCGCCCGCCGAAAATGACCAGCTCGGTCATGAGCACACCGTCATCTGCGCCCCATCATGTCCGCACCTTGGGAAACAGGCCTTGGGACCGCGCCGCCAGCACGATCAGAAACGCGATATGCCCAGCGAGGATTTGCCAGCCCGGATCGAGATGGGCGCCGACCGCCTGTGCCACGCCGAGGATCAGTCCGCCGGCGAGCGTGCCCCACAGGCTGCCGAGGCCGCCGATGATAACGGCTTCGAAGCCGAAGATGAGCCGCGCCGGACCAAGCGACGGATCGAAATTGGCGCGCACCGCAAGGAACACGCCGGCGATGGCGACCACCGCGAGCGAGAGCGCCATGGCGAGCGCATAGACATGGCGATTGTCGAGCCCCATCAGTTGCGCAACCGCAGGCTCATCGGCAGTGGCGCGGAAGGCGCGGCCAATCGCGGTGCGATAGAAAATCAGCTGCAAGCCGGCGATAACCGCGACCGCGACCGCGAATTGCAGAAGCGGCAGCACGCCGACATAAAGTCCTTCGGCGAGCCGGATGGTTGCGACCTCGATCGGCCCAGCCTGCAATTTCACGCTGTCTGCGGTGAAAGCCGTGAGGAGGCCGTTCTGAATGATCACCGAAAGGCCGAAGGTGACGAGCAGCGGCGGAAGAAGATCGTCGCCGAGCGTGCGGTTGAGCACGAACCATTGCAGCACGTAGCCGATCGCGGCCATCACCGGGACCACGATGATGAGCGCAGTAAGCGGCCCGATGCCGAGTGTCTGCGCTACCACCAGCGCGACATAGGCGGCGAGCACAATGAGATCGCCATGCGCAATATTGACGAGCCGCATGACGCCGAAGATCAGCGACAGCCCGGCCGCGAACATCGCGTAGAGGCCGCCGACCAGGACGCCTTGGAGGATGACGTTGACCCATTCCATCAGAGCTGCCGCAAGGTGCTGGGTGCGCACCACGCACTCCCGTTCCCTCCCCCCGCGCAGCGGTGGGGAGGGTCGGCGAATTTCACGAAAGTGAAATGAACCGCGGTGGGGGGCGAGCTAAAAAGTGCCCCCCACCCCCAACTCCTCCCCACCACGCGCTGCACGCGTAGGCGGGAGGGGAAATTAGATGCGTTTCCGTCCTGCCCCATCGACAGACTCATCACACCCCAAAATAGGCGGCGGCGATTGCCTCGCGCGTCAGATCTTTCGCTGCGCCGGAAAGCGCCACCCGCCCCTCCTGCAAACAATAGATGCGCGACGCGGCGGCGAGCGCCTGCACCACGTCCTGCTCGACCAAAACGATCGCGGTGCCTTCGGCGCGCACCGCCGGCAGCCGCGCATAAATTTCGCGCACCACGATCGGCGCCAGCCCCAGGCTGATTTCGTCGCACAACAGCAATTGCGGATTGGCCATCAGCGCGCGGCCGAGCGCGGCCATCTGCTGCTGGCCGCCGGACAGCGCCGTGCTCGGCAGTTTGCGCCGTTGGCTGAGAACAGGAAACAATTCGTAAATTCGCCGCAGCGTCCAGGCGCCCGGCCGGCCGAGCTGGCCGCCGATCAACAGATTTTCTTCGACGCTCAGCGAGGGAAAAAGCCCCCTGCCCTCCGGCACCAATGCGATCCCGCGCGCCGCCACCGCGTAAGCCGGCATGCCGCCGATCGGCTCGTCGGCGAAAGTGATGGCATCCGGCCGCGCGCGCAACAGCCCGGCGATGCTCTTGAGCAGCGTGCTCTTGCCGGCGCCGTTGGCGCCGATCACCGCGACCGCCTCGCCGCGAGCGGCGTCGATGGAGACGCCGAACAGCGCCTGGAAGTCGCCGTAAAAGGCTTCGAGGTCGCGGACCGCGAGCAGCGGCTCAGGCATCGGCTTCAATTCCCATATAAATTTCTGCGACCTGCGGACTCGTGATCACCGCCTGCGGCTCGCCGTCGGCGATGAAAGCGCCATTGTGCAGCACGAGCAGCCGATCGATGCTGGCAAGCAAAGCGTGCACGACGTGCTCGATCCAGATAATCGACACGCCGCTCTGCTTGATGTCGCGAATGAGCGCGATCAGCGCCTGGCATTCGTGCTCGGTGAGGCCGCCGGCGACCTCGTCGAGCAACAGTACGGCCGGTTGCGACGCCAAAGCGCGCGCCAATTCGAGCCGCTTGCGGTCGAGCAGGGTGAGCGTGCCGGCCGGCCGGTTGGCTTTGCCGGCAAGGCCGCAGCGCTCAACGATCCTCATGGAGCTTTGGTAAGCGTCGCGCTCGCGCCGGCGGCCGCCGAACGCCGCCGCGACGACGAGATTTTCGAATACGCTCATGCCGGAAAACGGCTGCGGAATTTGAAACGAGCGGCCAATGCCGAGCGTGCAACGCTGCGCGGGCGGCAGATGCGTGATCTCCTGCCCGGCATAAAGGACGCGCCCGGAATCCGGCGCGCTGGTGCCACTGATAATGCCGAACAGCGTGGTCTTGCCGGCGCCATTCGGGCCGATAATGCCGATCGCTTCACCTTCTCGAAGCGAAAGGTCGACGCGGTCGGCGACGACAATCGCGCCGAAGCGTTTGCAGATTTGTTCAAGCGCGAGCAGCGGCGGAGGCATCGAGAAAATCTACTCCTCCCCCGCCTGCGGGGAAGGTGGTAAGTTTTTCGCCTTCTGGATCGCCGACCAGATCGCGTAAGGCGTCGCCGGCATGCCGATTTCGCGCACCCCGAGCGGGCGCAGCGCATCGAGAATGCCGCTGATCACCGCGGCCGGCGCCGCCGTGGTGCCGCCTTCGCCGCCGGCTTTGATGCCGAGCGGATTGGTCGGCGACAGCACTTCGGCAATCGCGACGGCGAAGGCCGGCAGCGTATCGGCGCGCGGCATGGCGTAATCCATCAGCGAGCCGGTCAGCGGCTGGCCGGAATCCGGATCGAGATAAATCTGCTCGGACATCGCCTGGCCGACGCCTTGCGCGATCGCGCCGTGGGTCTGGCCGTGCACAATCAACGGATTGATGCAGCGCCCGACATCGTCGACCGAGGCGTAGCGGGCGATTTTCATCTCGCCGGTGTCCGGATCGATCTCGACCTCGCAGATCGCGGTGCCATTGGGAAAGACCGGCTCGTGCATCTCGTTGTCAGTCACCACCGCGAGGCCGCCCTGCAAGTTTTCCGGAAGCTTAAGCTGCGCCGCCTCGCGCGCCAGTTCGAAAAAATCGAACGTCCGATTGGTGTCGCGGGAGACGAAGCGCCCGTCGTTGAAGGATACATTCTCTGGCGCGGTGCCCAGCACCACGGCGGCGATTGCTTTGCCTTTGTCGATCAGCGCGACCGCCGCCTTGGCAAACACGGTGGCGGCGTGGCGCATCGAGCGGCCGGAATGCGAGCCGCCGCCGACTTTGACCACGTCGGTATCGCCGAGAATCATGCGCACGGCGTCGCTCGGCACAAACAAAAAGTCGGAAACGACCTGCGCGAAGCTCGTCTCATGACCCTGGCCGGATGGTTGGGTGCCGATGATCACGTCGACGCGACCTTCCGGCTGGACCCTGATTCGCGCTTGCTCGTGGGGCGCACCGATTGAGGACTCGACGTAATTGGCGAGTCCTAATCCCAGCAATTTGCCGCGGCGGCGCGCCTCCCGCCGGCGCGCGGCAAAGCCTTTCCAGTCGGCGACGTCCATCGCCCAAGCCATGCTCTCTTGATAGCGGCCGCTGTCATAGACCATGCCGACCGCGTTGCGATACGGCATCGCCTGCGGCCGGATCAGATTCTTGCGCCGGATCGCGATGCGATCCAGGCCAAGTACATCGCCGAGCTCATCGGCGGCGATGTCGACGAGGCGCTCGATCGCGAAGGTCACTTCCGGACGCCCGGAACTGCGATAGGCCTGCGTCGGCATCGTGTTGGTGAACGCCGCGAGCGCGCGCAAATGCGCTGCCGGAATGGCATAGGAGCCGGGAATGAGTCCCGCTCCCTTGCTCAGTGGCGACAGCGAAACGCAATGGGCGCCGACATTGCTGATGTTGATGGCGCGCATCGCCAGCATGCGGCCGTCTTGGTCGAGCGCGAGTTCGACCTCGCTGACAAGATCGCGGCCCTGATAATCGCTCAAGAAGGCTTCCGCGCGGCTCGCGGTGAATTTCACCGGGCGGCCGAGTTTCTTCGCCGCCCACAACACGAGGCCAAATTCGACAAAAACGCGATTGCGGGTGCCGAAATTGCCGCCGACGTCGAAAGATAGGACGCGCAAGTTTTCGGGCGCGATGCCGAGCACGGCTGCGAGTTCGCGCTTTTGCCGCACGGCGCCGCCGGAGCCGGCATATAGCGTGTAGCGGCCGGTCGCGGCGTCGTAGGCGCCAAGCGCGGCGCGTGGCTCGAGCGGCACCCCGGTAACGCGGCCGATGTGGAATTTGCGGCGCACGACATGCGCGGCGCGGGCAAAGGCCCGATCGGTCGCGGCGGCATCGCCGAAAGACGTATCGACGCAGATATTGTTGGGCGCCTCCTCCCACAGCGCCGGCGCGCCCGCGGCGAGCGCGTCTTCGGAATGCAGCACGAACGGCAATTCCTGATAGCGCACGACAACGGCTTCGGCGGCGTCCAGCGCCTGGGCCTTTGTGGTGGCGATGACCATCGCAAGCGCTTCACCGACATGGCGCGCGCGATCCGCCGGCAACAGCACATGCGGACCGGCGAATACCGCGCCGCCGCCGGGTCCGGTCAGCTTCATGTCGTATTTGGTCTTGGGCACCGGATCGTGCGGAATCGGCGCAAGCCCGTCGGCGACGCAATCGGCGCCGGTGAAGACGCCGAGCACTCCGGGCATGGTTTTTGCCACCGCGACATCGATCGCGACAATGCGCGCATGCGGATGTGGCGAGCGCACCATCGCCGCATGGGCCTGACCATCGAGATCGAAATCGTCGGTGAAGCGGCCCTTGCCAGTGACGAGCCGCTCGTCCTCTTTGCGCGGCAGCGGCTTACCGATGAAGCGATACGGGCGCTGCGGCGCTGTCTCGTCGTTCATCGGATCTCACTAATCGGATTTTTTGCGCATGATCTTTGTCCGAAAACCGGTGCCCACTTTTCGGAATCATGCGCTACGCCACGCGCTTGAATTCGTGCTGGCGGCGGCGCAGCCGATGCTCGTCGACATCGATGCCGAGCCCGGGCCGCTCCGGCAGTTCGACATGGCCGCCGTCGACGCGCAACGGCGTTGCTGTCACGTCCTCGGCAAGGCCGCTATTAGTGACGGTGAGGCCCCAGGCAATTGCCGGCGCCACCGCAGAGAGGTGCACGGCGGCCGCCGAAGCGAGGCTCGTCTCGCCGGTCTTGCACGAAATATTGACCTTCATGCCGAGCTGCCCGCATAGCCGGCTCGCCGCAAACAACCCCGATAATCCGCCGAGCTTGATTGCCTTGAGGCTGACGCCGCGCGCGGCTTTGCGCTCATGATGGCGCGCGATGTCGTCGAGCGAATGAATGCCCTCGTCGGCGCCGATCGGCACCTTGGTGGCCGCAGCGATGTGGCTCATGCCATCGAGGTCGTGGGCAGCCACGGGCTGTTCAAAAAAGTCGAGCCCGCAATCGCCGATGCCGCGCACAAAGGTGAGCGCGCCATCGACGGAAAAACCCTGATTGGCGTCGGCCGAAATCAGGCACGGCTCACCGCTCTGCGCCTGGCCCTTGAGCGCCTGACATAGCATCATCGTGCGTACGACATCGGCCTCGGGCGAGCCCAATCCAACCTTGATCTTGAAGGCGCGGTAGCCTGCGTTCCAGCGCGCTTGCGCCTCGCGCAAATCGGCCGCCGCATCTTCCGATCCGATCACCGCAAGCACCGGCATGCGGTTGCGCTGTTTGGCGCCGAACAAAGCATAGACCGGCCGCCCGCTGGCGCGCCCGACCAGATCGTGCAGCGCCATGTCGATCGCGGCCTTGGCGCCGCTATTGCCGTAGAGCTGCGCGTTCATGGCCGCAACGGCGCCGGCGAAATCGTAGGCCGCGCGGCCAATGAGCTTGGGCCGCATCAGTTCAATCGCCGCCATCATGCCGGCAATGGTTTCCCCGGTCATGGTCGGCGCCGACGCCGCTTCGCCCCAGCCGACCGCGCCGGCATCGGATTCAATCCGGACAAAGACATTCTCCGCCTGCGCCACCGTCTCGCCGGCCATTTGCACCGGCTTCTTCATCGGCAGACTGACCGCGATGGCTTCGATCGTCGTAATTTTCATTTTCACGGTGTATTTGCCCGCGGCAATTTGGGCCGCGCCGCGACCAAACGCGGCGGCAAGTGAATTGTAGCTGCAGGTCGGGCGGGCCGACAAGGAGTGCGGACGGAGGCATTGCATCGATCAGCGCGCGGCGATATCTCAAACCTAGGCAATCGCGTGAGAAGAATTCGCCGCTGCCGGCGGCAACGGCGTCCGAAATCGTGTGGGAGCCCGGATGATGCGCGTGAGATGGGCGATCGCCGCCGCGGCTATTGCGCCGTTGGTCTGTTCCGTTCCAGCGCAGAGCGCCGGCCAGTGGTCGCCGGCCGGACTATGGCAAGCCGTCGATTCTGACACCAAGCTGCCGACCGGCTGGTTTTTGATCAGCGATCACAACGGGGTCTTCGACGGCATCATCGCGAAAATGTTTCTCAAGCCCGGCGAAGATCCGAATGCGATTTGCGACCAGTGCAAGGACGATCGCAAAGATCACACCTGGCTCGGTTTGGAAATCATCCGCGGCATGACACCGGAAGGCGAAGACAAATTCGGCGGTGGAACGATCCTCGATCCGCGCGACGGCAAAATCTACAAAGCGACGATGAAGGTCACGCCCGACGGGCAGACTTTGGTGGTGCGCGGCTATATCGGATTTGAAATGCTCGGGCGCAACCAATATTGGACGCGCCTGCCGGATTCCGCCTATAGCACGCTCGATCCGTCGGTGAATCCCAATCCGGCCGTCAATCAAATCCCGGCGCAGAATCCCGCAGCCGGTCAGAAACGCCCGCCGCCACGCAAATCCTAAGCGCCGCTGGGATTGCGCAGCACTGTCGGGCAGTGAGTTAGCAGCAAAGCACTTGGATTAACCACTCGTCCCCGCGAAAGCGGGGAACCACCAATTGTGGGCACGCCCGCGAGTTTCTTTCCCTGGATTCCCGCTTGCGCGGGAATG
>Ga0126383_10002048_pt1 | contig 12877 bp, 13 predicted proteins | sample PanSoiMetPlot_35_FD_96882 | JGI IMG/M metagenome (GOLD analysis project Ga0126383, IMG submission 96882) | Tropical forest soil microbial communities from Panama - MetaG Plot_35 | ecosystem: Environmental > Terrestrial > Soil > Tropical forest > Bulk soil | place: Panama | collected 2016-02-17
AGTCCGGTGCGGTAGATGGGCGGATTCAACTTCCTGGCGTATTCGCGTTCGCGCCAATGGCGCATCATCTTCGGCAGCGGGATCTGGACCGGGCAGACGCTCTCGCAGCGGCCGCAGAAGGTCGAGGCGTTGGGCAGGTGTCCGGACTGATGAATTCCGATCAGGCTCGGCGTCAATACCGCGCCCATCGGCCCCGGATAGACCCAGCCATAGGCATGGCCGCCGATTGCGGCATAGACCGGACAGTGGTTTATGCAAGCCGAACAGCGGATGCAGCGCAACATGTCCTGGAATTCTGTTCCGAGCATCGCGCTGCGCCCGTTGTCGAGCAGCACCACGTGGTACTGCTCGGGGCCGTCGAGATCGCCAGCCCGGCGCGGTCCCGTCGAGATCGTCGTATAGCTCGAGAATTCCTGACCCGTCGCCGAGCGCGCCAGCAAGCGCAGCAATGTAGCGGCATCCTCGAAAGTCGGGACCAGCTTTTCGATGCTGGTCATGACGATATGGATCCGGGGCAGCGTCTGCGTCAGATCCCCGTTGCCCTCATTGGTCACGATGATGCTCGACCCGGTCTCTGCGATCAGGAAATTGGCCCCCGTAATCCCGACATCCGCGGCAAGAAATCGCGGCCGCAGGACCGCTCGCGCCTCGTCGCACATCTGGCGCGGTTCGACGAGCAACCGGTCTGGGTCGAGCGAGCGGTGCTCGCTGCGAAACGTGTCGGCGACCTGTTCCTTAACCAGATGAATTGCCGGCGCAATAATGTGGCTCGGTGGCTCATGGCGCAGCTGGATGATGTACTCGCCAAGGTCGGTCTCGACCGGGGTGATACCGTTCGCCTCCAGGAAATCGTTGAGCCCGACCTCCTCGGCGACCATCGATTTTCCCTTGGTGACGGTCTTGGCGCCGGCCGATCGGCAAATCTGCAGGACCGCGGCACAGGCCTCCGCCGATGTGTCTGCCCAATGCACCCTGCCGCCAGAAGCGACGACCTGGCTCTCATAGAGTTCCAGGTAAAAATCGAGATGCTGAAGCGTGTGATCCTTGATAGACCGGCCGCTCTCGCGCAGTTCCTCGAATTCCGGAAGCCGTTCGACGGCAAGGCGCCGGCGGAGCGGAAACCCGGTTCGCGCGAGACCCAGAGCCCGCTGCAGATTATCGTTGGCGAGACCGGCCTGCGCTGCGGCCTCGAAATTGCGACTGGTCGCGAGCACTGGTTCTACCGTGGCGCGCCGATCGGCGGAACCTCGTCGGTCATCCCGGCGAGAACCTCCGCGACATGGCGCGCTTCAATCTGCCGGCCTTGCCGGTAGAGCTTCCCAGCCATGTTGAGCAGACAGCCAAGATCGCCCGCTAAAACTGCATCAGCGCCGGTTGCGGCGATATCGGCCGCCTTGTCTGTCACCATCTTGTCGGAAATTTCAGGGTACTTGATGCAGAAGGTGCCGCCAAAGCCGCAACACACTTCCGCCCCCGGCAATTCCTCGATCCCCACACCGGCGACGGACGCGAGGAGCCGGCGAGGCTGAAGCTTGACTCCGAGTTCGCGCAAGCCCGAACAGGCGTCGTGATAAGTGATCCGACGGTGCCATTGCGCCGCGACCGCCCGCATTCCGCAGACATCCACGAGGAAGGAGACCAACTCCCAGCTGCGTCCTGCAAGTTCCTGCGCAACCGGCAGGTTCTTGGGGTCGTCGGCGAACAGCTTCGGGTAATGCACCCGCAGCATCCCCGCACAGGAGCCCGATGGGGCGACGACATGGTCGTAGCCGGCAAAGGCATCAAATACCTGCAAGGCGATCGCCTTGGCGTCGGCCCGGTCACCGGAGTTGTAAGCCGGCTGGCCGCAACAGGTCTGGTGGCGCGGGACGTCGACGCTGCATCCTGCCTCTTGGAGCAGTTTAACAGCCGCAAAGCCAACCGTCGGCCGGAACAAATCGACAAGGCACGTGACGAGCAGCGCTACACGCATTCGGCTGGACCTGCCGCTGGTGGCCTAAAGTAGTAGAAGTGCCGAAAATTACGCTCTCTTTCGGACATCAAATCAACGACGGGCCGCACGCGTGCCACCAAGCGGAGGAGCCCGATCCCCTCTCTCCCATTGCGTCGCATCGCAGGAGAAGGTGCCGAGCGGAGCGAGGCGGGGTGGGGGTCTCTCAGGAAAGGGTCATTTCGGGCAGTGGGACGACCTGGACGCCGGCGGCTTCGAGGGCCTCCCGGGCGGCGCGGGCGACGATGACGCCGCTCGGCTCGTCGCCGTGGACGCACAGCGTATCGAGCCGCACTTTCAGTGGCTTGCCGCCCCGCGAGACGATCTCCTCGTTCAGGACCATCTTGATGACCCGTTCCTTGACCACCTCGGGATCATGCAGAACCGCGCCCGGCACTTTGCGTGAAGTCAGGTTGCCGTCGTCGTCGTAGAGTCGGTCGCAAAAGCCTTCGCGGGCGACTGGCAAGCCTAGCTCCCGCCCCGCCTTCTCCATCCCCGAGCCGGCGAGCGCGACGTAGATGATGTCGCGGTCGACCGTCTTGATCGCCCGCCCGATCGCCAGCGCCAGATCGATGTCCTCGGCTGCCATATTGTTGAGGGCGCCGTGCGGCTTCAAATGCGTCACCTTGGCGCCGGCATAACAGGCCATCGCCTGCAGCGCGCCGATCTGGTAGGCGATCATGTATTCGAGCTCGCGAGGGTTCATGTCGATGCGCCGCCGCCCGAAACCCCATAAATCGTTAAACGCCGGATGGGCGCCGATGCTGACGCCTTCGGCGACAGCCTGCGTGACAACCCGCTGCATTGTCACCGGATCGCCGGCGTGGAACCCGCAGGCGATGCTCGCCGACCGGATGATCTTGAGCAATCCAGCATCGTCGCCGATGTCGTACGCGCCAAAACCCTCGCCCATATCGCCGTTGAGATTGATCTGCTTGGCCATGCCGCCTCCTTACTTTAATCGGCCAGCGCCGCCGTCCTCGCCAGTCTACCAGGGAAAGCGATGAAAGTGCGTTTCCTGTCGGCCGGAGACCGCGCCCTCGTCGTCGAGTTCGGCGACCGCGTCGATCGGGCGCTAAGCGAGCGCGTGCTGCGCCTCGACGCGATCATCCGTTCGAACCTCTTTGCCGGAATCGTGGAAACCGTCCCGACCTTCCGATCGCTGGCGGTCTATTTCGATCCCTTGCTGACGAGCCGCGCCGAATTGCAGCGGGCCATCGGTCCGTTGCTCGGTCGCCGGGACCATCGGCGCGGCGCGGCGAGCCTGTGGCAGGTGCCGGTCTGCTACGAAGGCGAATTCGCCCCCGATCTGGCGGAAGTCGCCCGCCTGACCGGGTTGACGCCGGACGAGGTCGTCGCACTCCACAGCGGCACTCGGTTTCACGTCTACATGCTCGGCTTTCTCCCGGGTTTCCCCTACATGGGTGATCTGCCGGCGGAGTTGGCATTGCCGCGCCGCGCCGACCCCCGGTTGCGGGTGCCGGCCGGATCTATCTCGATCGCCACCTCGCTGACCGCGATCTACCCTTGCGAAAGCCCCGGCGGTTGGCATCTGATCGGTGCGACCCCGATCCGGATGTTCGACCCAGAGCGGACCGAACCGGCGCTTTTTGCGCCTGGCGATGCCGTCAGGTTTCATGCGATCGATATGGCGGCTTTTGTGTCGATCCGCCAGGCGGTCGAGAACCGCAGCTACAAAGTTGAGAGCGAGCCGGTTGCGATATGACGCCGGGTCTTTCCGGCTTGAAGGTATTGGCGCCCGGTCTTCACACAACCGTGCAGGACCTCGGACGGATTGGCTACCAGAATGTCGGCGTTCCGGTTTCGGGCGCGCTCGACGGCTTCGGCCTGCGCCTCGCCAATGCGCTAGTCGGTAATCTTCAAGGGGCGGCGGCACTCGAGATCCTGGTCAGCGGGCCGAGCTTTGAGATTGCCGCCGGCAAGGTCAGGGTTGCGCTCGTCGGCGCGGGAGCCAGCCTCGCGATCCGCGGCGAAAGGCCTCGCACCGTTAGCGAAGGTCAAAGCACGACCTTACTGCAGGGCGAAGTCGTGCGGGTGGTCGTCGGGCGCCAATCGGCATGTTGCTATCTCGCTGTCGAAGGTGGGATCGCGGTGCCGCGCGTGCTGGGCAGCGCTTCGACCTATGTGCGCGCTGGCCTCGGCGGGCTGAACGGACGCGCCTTGCAGCGCGACGCTGTCGTCCCCTTGGCGATCGGGTGCGCGTCCGAGCGCGGCGAGCTCCGCGCCCCGGTGATGCCACCGGAGCCCGTCGACCGGCCGATCCGTATTGTCCTCGGGCCGCAGCACAAATACTTCAGAAAGGAAGCGCTAACGACCCTGCTCGATGCCGAGTTCCGCGTATCGAAAGATACCGATCGTATGGGAATGCGCCTGGACGGCCCGTTGCTGCACCATAGCACCGGCTGGGACATCGTCTCGGATGCGATCGCGACCGGCTCGATTCAGGTTCCCGGCTCAGGGCAGCCGATCCTGCTTCTCGCCGATCATCAAACGACCGGCGGATATCCGAAAATTGCGACCGTGATATCCGCCGACTTGCCGCGGCTCGGCCGGTGCCGGCCCGCCGATCGGTTACGCTTCGTTGCCGTCGACCCGGAAGCGGCCGAAGAGCTGTGCCGGCAGGCGGAACGCGAATTTGCAAGCCGCATCGCGGCGCTCGAACCGGTCCCGGACAGCAGCGGTCTCAATCTGGGGCTGCTCTACGGCGAGAATTTGATCAGTGGGGTCACCACGGGCTTCGAATAACGCTACACTTGGGCGAGGGCCATCGGCTCGCGCTCGAATGCGGGCATGATCTCCTCGGCGAAGGTGCGCAGGCCCGCGACCGATGCGCCGGGGGCGGCGAACAGCACATTCTCAACGCCCCCCGCTTCAAGTCGCTTCAGTTGGACAATGATTTCCTCCGGCGTGCCGAGCAGCGGCGCGTCGTCGAGCACAAACGAATCCTCATCCTCCTTGATGTGGGCGTAGCGCTCGGCGCCGGGGCCGCGAGCGAGATCGCCAATATTCTTCAGCACCTGCCGGCGGGTGATGATTGCACGCCGGCGCTCCTCTTCGTTGTGCACGATCTGCAGCCCGCGGGTGACGCCGACCATCATCGGCTCGTAATGCCGCCCGACCCGGTCGCATTCATGGCGGAAGGTGGCAACGCGCTCGATGATCAGATCGCTCGGCGCGATCTGGTCGAGCAGCAGGTTGTAGCCCTCGCGCGCAGCGCGGCGTATCGACTCGGCGCTCCCGGCACCGAGCCAGAAGGGCGGGTGGGGTTGCTGGATGGGGTATGGCTCGACGACGACGTTGTCGAAATGCCAGCGCTCGCCGTGATGCGAGAACCGGCCCTGGCTCGTCCACGCCTTGCGGATCACCTCGATCGCTTCGTCGAACCGCTCGGTCGCTTCCTCCGGCGGAATGCAGAAACCGGAAAATTCGTAGGCGCGATAGCCCTTGCCGACCCCGAAATCGAGGCGCCCGTTCGACAGCAAGTCCAGGGTCGCCGCCTGCTCGGCGACGAGTATCGGGTTATGCCAGGGCAGCACCACGACGGCGGTGCCGAGGCGGATACGCTCGGTCCGCGCGGCGAGGTAGGCCAGCAGGCTCATCGACGCCGAGACCTGGCCAAAGCCGGTGAAGTGGTGCTCGACAAGAAAGACGCTGGAGAAACCGAGCTTCTCCGCCTCGACGACGTAATTGATGAAGTCGTGGTAGGCGGAGCTGTCGCCCGCCGGGCCGCCGCGAGCACGAGCCCCGCCGAAAAGCCCGAATTTCATGTCCAGGGCCTCCTCTCGTTCATTTGCCGAATATATGGCCCCCGGCGGGGCGGGTCGATGATGGCGGCCGTAAGATCACTCACCGGAATGTGATGGCATAGCGGCAATGTGCGCGGTGGTCTGGGCTTCCGGTGGCGCCAATCTGTTTTGGTGCGCCGCAACATCATGAGGTGGATCATGATCGATGCCCTCGAAAGGAACCGCGCGCCCCGCACAGAAGACCAGCAAACGGGAGGCTGGCGCGCCGTGGCCGCGGCCTGGGCGGTCCTCCTGTTCCTCCTGCTGCTGTTCGCCGGCGTCAACGCCGTGGCCTGTCCGCGTGGCGATGCCGGAGTGCACCGACGTCTCGCCGCGGACGCAATCCCGCAGCATGATCCGTGTGTCGGAGCGGGCGTGCCTTCCGCGCCAGATGTCGACGGCTGCAGGATCATTCCGCTCGGCAGGAACTGGGCCGGCTACGCCAACTACTGGTGAGGAGGAGCAAACGCCGCCGTCGGGCTCTGCTGGCCGTCGATCGCGGCGAGTTGCGCGGTTATCTGATTGCCGGTAATCGCGATGGTCTTTTCCGCCCCGGAGCCTGCGGTGAAGACGACCTTCAAGCCCTGCGGGTTGGCGCGCAGCTCGCTCTCCGGAATGTCGGCGGCGAATTCCTCCGCATAGGAGCAGCCGCCGTCGCAGGTGATCCGCTCTCGGCTGATCTCGACAAACCTCAGGGCGTGTCCAGCGCCATCGCGGGCAGTGTCCCAGCGCCGCTCGGCGTCCGAATAACTGTCGGACACATACAGCTGGTGGCGGGTCTCGCCGGTTTGGCGGTCGATAAAGCTGCGCAGGCAATAGAAATTCGTGTCCGGCACGCCGAGAAACGGCGGGGCGTGCTGCGCCTTCGTGCCGATCAGCCCAATGAACCGGGAATTCGTATCCTCACGCATTGGCGCAACGGCTACGGCTGGGGCTCCCGGCTGAACGGGAACGTCCGTAGCCCGCGGCTGCGCGCAAGCGACCAATGCCAACCCGAGGAATGCGGCGAAGACCCCACGAAGATGAACCCTCATCTCGTCGGCTCAAGAAGCTCTTCGTTGTCCTCGCCGAGCTGTGGCGCCAGCTTGGTCAGCGGCGGGCGAGTACCGTCGAACGACAGCGGAAGCCCGAGGAGCGAAATCGACCGCAATTGTTGAATAATGCCGAGTGCCGCAGTCTGCGCGTCCGCTACGACCTGGTCGACCGTCCGGATCGGTCCGTTCGGGATCCCCGCGGCATCGAGCCGCTCCGCCCACATCGCAAGGGGTTGGGTTGCAAAGAGATCCGAGAGGATCGCGATCAGGGCTTCGCGGTTGACGACTCGATCGCTGTTGGTTCGGAACCTCGGGTCCTCCGCCAGACGGGACCGTCCGATTGCATCGCACAGCCGGCGGAACAGATTGTCGTTCCCTGCCGCCACCATGATGTGCCCATCGGCGGCCGCGAAGGCCTGGTAGGGTACGATCCACTCGACACCCGAGCCGTAACGCTTCGGCACTTCGCCATTGGCGAGATAAGTGGAGATCGGCAGGGTCATCCAGGCGAGCGTCGTCTCGTAGAGCGAGGTGTCGATGAAACCGCCCCGCCCCGTTTGGCTGCGTTCCTGGAGGGCGGCGAGAATGCCGATTACCGCCCACATCGCCGTCGCGATGTCGATGATCGAGACGGTGACCCGCACCGGCGGCCTTCCATCCTCCCCCAGCAAGCTCATCAGCCCGCCATAGGCCTGCATCATCGGGTCGTAGCCCGGTCGGTCGCGTATCGGCCCGGTCGATCCGAAGGCGCCAATGTTGCAGTAGACGAGGCTCGGCTTCTCGGCCGTCAGCGCAGCCGCCGAGAGGCCGTAGCGGTCGAGCGTGCCGAATTTGAGATTGTGGATCAGCACGTCGGCGCGTTCACGGATCAGCCCGTGTAACTTCTCGACCTGTGCCGAATCCGTAAGGTCGACCGCTACGCCTCGCTTCGCGCGATTGAAGGCATGGAACGCCGTCGCGGTTCCCTCGCTGAACGGCGGACCCCAGCCGCGGCAGGCATCACCCCCCTTCGGGTTCTCGACCTTGATCACCTCGGCGCCGAGTTCGCCGAGGATCATCCCGGCATAAGGCGCCGCAACGCTGTGACCGATTTCGATGACGGTAATGCCTGAAAGCGGGCGGGGGCTCGACATCGACGGGTTTCTCCAAAAGACAGCGGTGGCCCGAAGCCCTTAGCACCACCGAGACATCGAAGGCAGGGTTTTGTCGACAACCGCCCCGGCGCAACTACGGCGTGTATCGAATATTGCGATTTGCTGCATCTGCAGCAAATCAGCAGCAAAAATTCGTCGGAAGGTGGTGGCGCTGGCTCATGCAAGGCCGCCTTCTCCCGGCGTTGTTCCCAGTTCCAACGGCCGGCGATCCTATGGAATTCGAACCGCAATTTGGAGTATCACTCGCCATCTTCTGAATCGTAATTCTCCAAATAGGATATTGCGAGTTTAATGGCAATATCGGCTACGAAAATCAGGCAAATTTTAGCGATAGACCATTCGCCCGGTTGACTTGTGTACACAAAACGCCAGCATTACATACCATGCTGCAATGAGACAAGGCTAAACGCCTAGAGAATATCAAGCGGCGCGGCCTCGATTTTGAGGACGCCGATCTCGTGCTCGACGGGCGGCCGGTCACAACGGCAGCATCCCGGCGAAATAACGAAGATCGCTTTGTCTCAACCGCGGAGATCAGCGGCAAGCTTTATACAGTTGTGTGGTTGTGGCGCGGCGAAAATCAACGGATCATCTCATTTCGGAGAGCGAGCAATGCCGAAGAAAGAGCGTACCGTCAGATATTCGGCTGAGGAACTGGCCGCAAAGCGAAAGCGGGGGGAGAGCAGTTCCGACTGGGAGCGCGCGTCAGCCATGACTCGGGAAGAGATCGAGGCCGACATTGCTTCTGATCCGGACGAGGCGGGCATGGTGGTTGATTGGGACAGTGTGTCGATCGAATTGCCGAAACCTAAGGCCGACCTGCACATGCGCATCGACCGGGACATACTTGATTTTTTCCGCAAGAGCGGGCGCGGCTATCAGACCCGCATCAATGCCGTGCTGCGCTCCTATGTCCAGCGGGCCCGACAAGAATGACTCGCGTCAAACCGCCGGGGGCAACCGAAATTGACCAAATACCAGAAGCGCGAGGCGATCCACCGCCGCGATCATGACGGCGAGCCCGAGCGCGAGATCGCCCGCAGCTACAACTTAACTCACAGCACGATTTCGGCCTGCCAGCCTTGAACTTCGCGCTGATGTGCCCCATCGCGACCGGATAGGAATTTCGGATACGAAGACTGGCGGAGTTCAATCGCGGCACTTGATCCTGCGTCGCCCCAAGGAACCGTCCGGATGACACGGCGGGTCGGGCGATTCCATCAGGCCCCCTGTGTGTGCTTCGCGCGTAGGCGCCTCAGCGATGTCGCCGCGTAGCGGCGGGCGGCCGTTATGGCGGCGGTGGTGTCATCGTGACCGCGCGCAACTCGCGCGCTATGTTCCGCTGATCTTAACCCGCATACGGGACGGGCCAGAAGGCGATCGTGGGAGAAGACGACATGAAAGGACGCTCACGCGACATTACTGCTGCCGTCGCCACTGCGTTGCCGCGGCGCGCGCTTATGCGCGGCGCCGCTTCGGCGCCGGTGGCGCTGATGGCTGCTGCGGGCGGCGCGCGGGCGGCGGACGAGGCGCCGTTCCCGCCGCATCCGCGCTGGAAATTCGTCTTTGTCAATCACGTGACGTCGAACCCGTTCTTCGTGCCGTGCCAGTACGGCATTCAGGATGCCTGCGCGCTGCTCGGCGTCGACTATCAGTGGACCGGGTCGGAGACCTCCGACGTCGCGCAGATGGTCAACGCGTTCAACGCCGCGATCGCCGGCAAGGCCGACGCGATCGCGGTTTGCCTCGTCGATCCGAAGGGCTTCGACCGCCCCGCCGAGAACGCGCTCGCCGCGGGCATACCGGTCTTCAGCTACAATGCCGATTCGCACACCAACAAGCGCCTCGCCTATATCGGCCAGGACCTGTTCCTGTCCGGCCAGATGATGGGTGAGCGCATCGTCAAGCTCGTCGGCTCCGGGAAGGTGGCGATCTTCATCGCGACGCCGGGCCAGCTCAACCTGCAGCCGCGCGTCGACGGCGCGATGGATTCGATCAAGAAATCGGGTGCCGACATTCAGGCGACGATGATCGCGACCGATCCGGCCGCCAATGCCGGCCTGTCCAAGATCCAGGCCTATTACCTCGGCAACCAGGACGTCAAAGGCATGTTCGGCGTCAGCGGCGGCGACACGATGAACTGCGGGATCATCGGTCGTCAGTACAACCTGCCGGCGAAGGGCGTGCATGCCGGCGGCTATGATCTGCTGCCGAGATCGCTCGAAGCGGTGCGCGACGGCTTCCTCGATTTCGTGATCGATCAGCAGCCCTATCTGCAGGGCTTCTACACGGTCATGGAGATGTTCGTGTGGAAGGTGTCGGGCGGGTTGGTCGGTCCGGCCGACATCGACACCGGCCTCAAATTCGTCACGAAGGACGCGGTCGGGCCGTACCTCGAAACCAAGACGCGCTACGAGGGCAGCGCGAAGGAAGCGCAGATCGTGCCGCACAGCGGCGCAATCGGCGGCTGAGCTCGTTCCCCGAGGATTGAGGTTGCGTTTCTTTTTCCGTCGTGGCCGGGCTTGCCCGGCCATTCACGAGCGGCCGACACACACTTTGCCGGTCCCGAAAATTGCCGCGATGGCATTGTAACAACTCGGGATGCCGACGCCGCCCCTTTTTTTCTCCTCAACGCGGAGAGCCGCTCGCGCACCAAAGCGGCGCTCGTCTGTTCTTCTCGACCATGTTCAGGCGGCAGCTCCTGGTCGCCATTGCCGTCCTTGGTGCATCCGGGATGGCGGCGGACGCGGCCGAACCTCCGCCGCTGCCGGTGACCGAAATCGCGGCCGGCGTCTTCGTGCACAACGGCGCGCACGAGGAGGCGTCTGCGGCAAACGAGGACGCGATCGCCAATATCGGCTTCATCATCGGCGATGACGCCGTCGCGGTCATCGATCCGGGCGGCAGTTTCGCAGAGGGCAGCGCGCTGCGCGCGGCGATCCGGGAGCACACGGAGAGGCCGATCCGTTATGTGATCCTCACCCACGTCCATCCCGATCATATCTTTGGGGCGGCCGCCTTCCGCGACGATCACCCCGATTTTATCGGCCATGCCAAATTGCCCGGCGCCCTCGCCCAGCGCGGCAATTATTACCTCCGCAGACTACAGGGCGCCGTGGGAGATGAGGCGAGCGGCACTGAGATCGTGCCGCCGACGGTCCTGGTTGCCGACCGGCTCGATCTCGATCTGGGCAACCGACACCTCATCCTGCGGGCGCACCGCCCGGCTCATACCGACAACGACCTGACGATATTCGACCAGAAGACCCAAACCTTCTGGCTCGCGGATCTGCTGTTCGTCGACCGCATCCCGGTCATCGACGGCAGCCTCGTCGGCTGGCTCGAGCAGCTCGATGAGCTGACCGCCATGCCCGCGGACCGAGCCGTCCCGGGCCATGGCCCGGTATCCGTGCCCTGGCCGGCAGGCGCCGAACCCGAACGGCGCTATCTCGCGGCCGTCGCGCAGGACACCCGCGCGGCGATCAAGGGCGGGATCGGGATTGCCAACGCCTACCGCCAGGTCGCAAACTCGGAGCGCGGGCATTGGCTGCTGTTCGACGAGTATCACCCGCGCAACGTAACGGCGAGCTACAAGGAACTCGAATGGGAGTGACCCCAGCCATGACGGGTCCAGCCGCATTATGGCTCTTGCTGTTCGGCCTTCTACTGTCGGGTCCGGCCCGCGCCGAGCCGACCGAGGAGCAGCGCGCGGCACGCTGGGCCGACCTCCGGCACGCGATCTTTGGCGATCGGGTCGTCGAGGATGCCGGAGACCTCGTGGCAATCGATGCCCCTGAGCGCGCCGAAGATGCCGCGATCGTGCCTGTGGGTATCCACGTCGCTCGCTCCCCAAATCCGCAGTCTCTATCTGGTTATCGACGACAATCCATCACCGCTGGCGGCGCATTTCCTGCTCGGACCCGTCGCAGACGCACGGGAAATCGCGACAAGGGTCCGCATCGACGATTACACCTATCTGCACGCGGTTGCCGAGACCACGGACGGACGACTCTTTGCGGCGGCGCGCTTCATCAAGGCCGCCGGCGGCTGCTCCGCTCCCGCCGGCAAGGACCAGGCTCTCGCCCTTGAACACCTCGGCAAGATGAAGCTAAATCTCGCCGAGCGGTCGCGCCCGGACGAACCGATCAAGGCCAAGCTGTTGATCAGCCACCCGAATAATTCCGGCCTGCAGATGGACCAGGTGACGCGCAACTACATCCCGGCCGATTTCATGCAGACGCTCGATGTGACTTATAACGGGCAGTCCGTATTTCGGCTCGAATCCGACATCGCAATCAGCGAGGACCCGAGCTTCAACTTCAGTTTCCACCCTTCCGGCCCGGCGGGTTCGGGCGCGATCAAGGCGGAAGTGCTCGACAGCAATCAGCGACACTTCACTCAGAGCTGGCCGGTTCCGGCGCCAGCGCAGATGTGAGCGCGGCGGCAGCTGGTCTCACCGGCACTGCAGGTTGGCTTCCGCCTGGGCTCGGTGCAGCTCTTCGATGACCGCCTTGATCTCGGGCGGGTCGCGGAACAGCCCGACCCGCCCGCCGACCCCGCCGCCGGCCTGCAGGCTGAGGGCGGTCTCAGCCTCCTCGTAATGGGAATAGGGCATCAGCGAGGCTATCGTGTCGATCGCGCACGAGCACTTCAACAATGCCTCGCGTGTATTGCCGTTGGCTGCCATGCATCCGATCACATAATCGGCTCGGGTGGAGGTCGGATAGTCGTTGTCTGCGGCATGGGCGGGTCCTGCGGCGAGCGCAAGCACGAGGAGCCCGACCACCGAATTTCGAGGATCGCAATTCCGGAGAGCCGCGTTCTGCTTTGGACTAATGAAAGGAACGTCCATTGACCGCGCTGGTGCTCGTCTTTTGTCTGCAGGGTGCGCCG
>Ga0126383_10002049_pt1 | contig 12877 bp, 9 predicted proteins | sample PanSoiMetPlot_35_FD_96882 | JGI IMG/M metagenome (GOLD analysis project Ga0126383, IMG submission 96882) | Tropical forest soil microbial communities from Panama - MetaG Plot_35 | ecosystem: Environmental > Terrestrial > Soil > Tropical forest > Bulk soil | place: Panama | collected 2016-02-17
CGATCGCGGCTTGGTCCGCAAATGTCGATACTAGCTCGATCTGCTTGTCGGTAAAGGCTAGTACGTTCTTGCGCGATAACGCGAGAACGCCGATCGGTACTCCCTCGCGCAACATTGGCACGCCAATGACCGTACGAAAGTTTCCCAAATCCAATCCCGGGGAAAAAGTGTATTCGGGATCAACCTGAACATCAGGAATGTGAACGATCCGACCTTCGACCAGAGCTCGCCCGGCGACTGAGCCTCGATCAAGCTGTACTGGTGTTTCACGAATGTATTCGGAAAACTGCGACGAATGGCCGTAAGTTGCAGCGCGGAAGAACGTTCCGCTGATCTCGCGAGTAATGGCTCCTTGATCGGCACCACAAAGGCGGGCAGCCGATTCAATCAGGGCGCTCAGCACCGTCTGTAAATCGAAGGTTGAGCGGCTGATGACTTTGAGAACGTCGGCGGTTGCGGTTTGCTGCTGTAAAGACTCGGTCAAATCACGTGTGCGCGCCTGCACTTCCTCGAACAGCCGTACATTTTCGATCGCAATCACGGCCTGGTCGGCGAATGTTTCAACCAGCTCAATTTGCTTATCGGTAAATGGTTGTATTGCGCGACGCCCTACCAAGATCACGCCGATTGGATTTCCTTCGCGCAATAAGGGCACACCAAGAGCCGTCCGAAGACCGGCCTTTTGTGCGGTTTCAGCCATCGTGTATTCTGCGTCGGCAAGAACGTCCGGCAAATGGACTGTCTTGCGGTGTAGAATTGTTCGGCCGATTACGCTCCCTTGCCCCGGTTCGTGCGCGACGTTCTTAAAATAATCGTCCAGTTCTGGCGGATAACCAAAGGTCGTAGCGTAATAATAGAGCGTATTATCCTGACGTGTAATAGCGGCCATATCCGCCTCGCAAAGTCGCGCGGCTGACTCGGTCAGCGTGTCGAGCACCGTTTGAAGATCAAATGTCGAACGGCTGATGACTTTCAGCACGTCAGCGGTCGCGGTCTGTTGTTGGAGAGACTCGCGCAGCTCGCTTAGTACTCGAGTGTTCTCGATCGCGATCACGGCCTGCGCCGCGAAGTTCGTCAACAGCTCGATCTGTCTGTCGGTGAAAGGCCGCACCTCTTGCCGAAAGATAACGATGGCCCCAACCAACTGCTGATCCTTGAGCAGTGGAACGGCGACGATGGTTCGCGCGCGCGCAAGTTCGATCGTGCCGGTGTAAAAAGGGGTACCTTTAGCGTACGCCTTCTCATTTTCGGCGTCGGGAATTTGGATTGCCTGCCTTTCGCTTGCGATGCGTCCAAGAGCAGTCCCGGGAATAACGTTATGAACAACTGAGTTCCTTTGCAGAAAGTCAGCATATGCCGGTGGCGCACCGTACATAGCGTTTACGCGGAAGGTGTTTCCTTCGCAGAGCCAAAGGTTGCCAAATTTGGCGTCGCATATCCGCACTGCGCTCGCCAACATGGCTTCGAACACCGGCTTTAACTCACCGGGCGACTTGCTGATGACCTTGAGCACATCGGAAGTAGCGGTCTGTTGCTGAAGTGATTCTGAAAGATCGTTGGTGCGCTGGCGCAACTCGCTGAGCAACCGCGCATTCTCAATGGCGATGACGGCTTGTGCGGCAAAATTGTCTGTTAGTTCGATTTGTTTCTCTGTGAACGGGCGCACCTCCTGACGAAAAATTGCAAACACGCCAACAAGCTCGCCCCCTCTAAGCAGTGGCGTCAACAAAAGCGTTCGAACGCCACCAAGCTCAACAGCTGCAACAAATGGTGCAAAGCGTCTCTTGTAAGCCGTCTCGTTTCGAGCGTCAGAAATGTGGACTCTGTCCTTTGTCTTGGCTAGTCGAGCTAGTGGATCGATCGCAATCGGTTCAAAGAACGCGACTTGTTGTCGTTCTTCGGCAAATGCACGCGGAAGGTTGTGTGTTGCGGCGGTTCGGAAACCTTTGCCCTCACGGAGGAACATGACTCCATAGCTGGCGTCACAGATGCGCGTCGCGTTCTCCAACATTGCCTTGAAGACCGGCTCAAGTTCGCCGTGCGAAGAGCTAATGACCTTCAGCACGTCAGAGGTTGCAGTTTGCTGCTCTCGCGCTTCTTTCAATTCGCGCGTAAGCCGTCCTATTTTTGTTTCCTGACCGGTAGCCGAAGAATTGCGACGGCGTGCGGCGGCTGCCGCACGGACCGTCCTACGGCGTTGCGCTTTATTTCTTTTGCGGCCGGGTCGTCCGCGTCGCCCCATAGTCGCCCCCGAGGCTTAGACAGGTAAATGGTAGCAATTTGCGCCAGCGCTAGGGAGGGGGTTGGTTTGGAGCCAATAGCGGACATCACTTCGCTCGCTTTATCCGTGCTCGATCTCCCTACGCCGTCTTCAGCCTGCCGTCCTCAATATGCGACAATCCCCCAATCGCAACCCGGGTAATAAGACCGGACAATTCATCAACGAACTGCTCGTTTATAGTCATCCGGAACGGATCTTGGGTAAACAGGTCCCGGTTTCGTACGAAAACATTACATTGCCCCATTAAACATATTGCTGCGCAGAGAGCCTCTTGATCTTGTGTGTTCGGCGGCAGAAACCGCCGCACAATATCGAGCGCGGTCGAAAGGTATGAGCTCGTATTAGTCGCTATGAACTTCCGAAAGACCTTCGATGGATGCGCGCTTTCCCAGGCGAACATGCGTATGTAACGACTCATCTCGTCCTGGAATAGCAACGGCCGCAATTGGTGGCGTACGAAGCGTCCTAGAGCCTGTTCGCGCGAAAGAGATTTGAGCTCTTCGGCATCAAGTCCCGCATTCTCTGTCAGCGCTTTGAAGGCGATTTTGAGAACTTCGAAGTACAACCCGTCCTTACCTTTGAAATGATAATTGATGGCAGCCTGATTGACCCGAGCCTTGGTGACAATGTCACGCACGCTCGACCGCTCAAACCCCTTTTCCGCGAATAGTGAGACCGCGGCTCTTATAATTAGGTTGCGGGTATATTCTGCAGGACGGGTCATGGGTTCCCTGATTCAAACAAACGTTTGAACCAGATATCTAGCCCTTTCCGCGCGCAAACGCAAATTTCTCCATAAAACCCGACTTCTATTGAATGGACATGATTCTGCCTAAAACGATCGTTTGAATTATAAATGCTCGTATGAAATGATCGTTTGCCAGTGAAGCCGAGTTCGAGGTCTTCCCATGCTGAAACTGTCGTCACGGTTTGTCCTCCAAGTGTTGCCTTATCTGCTTATGGCGCTGGCTGTAGTTGTTCTGCTGCCAGGCGTTGCCGATTCACTCCTGGCGGCCGCCTTCCGCGACGCCGCCTCTCAGCGCGAAGAGATAGAGCCTTTCAGTACAACGACGCTTGATCTCATTCGTCACGATCATGAGACGTTTGCATCGAACGGTCTCCTCCATGAAATCGCAAGGGCCGCCGAGGTTGATTTCGAACGTCAATAACGCAAGGAGTTTCGTATGGCTTCACAAAATGGAATGGCAGATTTGTCTCACACGAACTCTTGGTGGAGTTTCGTTAGGGCAATGAGCGCCGCAATTTTTTCCTGCTGGCCGGAAGCGCGCGAGAGGCGTTATCGACCCGAACGCCACTACATGCGCGGACCTGGGCCAAAGTGGCGCGCAAAGCACCGTCATTTTGGTTGAAGGACTTATTCTGGAGCAGATCGTTATGCGAATGCCGGTTTTTGCCTATTTCCTTGTGATGGGGATGATCCTCTTTGGCGGATTAGCTTTGGCGAGCGGCCAACTTGAATCTAAACCACTAGCGGTATCGCAAAGGATAGGCGTCCCAACTCCCTTCAAGGCTCCACCAGCTGCGAACGGATCGCTAGCAGATGTTGTCGATCCTGCTACCACCACAAGATAAACCAGCGGCCTTGCCTGACAGGCGGCGGCTCAGAAACGCCCCCCTCTAGCACCCTTGTCGACCTCCGAGGCCTTTGGCGCTTTATTATTCTCAGGAAGCAACGCGGCCGCGCGCGGCAAAACTACCCTGATTTCGGTGAACTCGCCCGGCCGCGTGTCGACCTCGATCGAGCCACCATGTTGTTTAACAATGATGTCGTGGCTGATGGAAAGTCCAAGCCCGGTTCCTTCCCCGGCCGGCTTGGTAGTGAAGAACGGATTGAAGATCTTGTCTTTAACGTCTAGTGGGATTCCGGTGCCATTATCCCGGATCGTTATTTCAACCCGGTCACCAAGATTCTTGGTTGTAGCGGTAAGTGTGGGTTCGTAATCACCTCCGTTCGTCTCCGCTCTACGCCTATTCGCTGCGTAAAAGCCATTGGCAATTAAATTGAGCAGAACTCGGGTGATGTCCTGCGGGAAGACATCTGCTTCACCAGCGCTGGGATCGAACGACCTTTCAAGCGTGACTTCGAAACCTTGTTTCTCGGCCCGCACCCCATGATAGGCTAGGTTAAGACTCTCCTCGACAACGGTATTGATATCGACGACCCGGTGCTCGCCAGAGCCCTCGCGCGAGTGCAACAGCATGTTCTTGACAATGGCATCGGCACGTCTGCCGTGCTGCACGATCTTATCCAGATTGCCTCGCAGCGTGTCCGTCAGTTCTTTGATCTCGGCGCGCTTTTTTTCGTTGGGATTAACGTCCTTGAGGGCGTCCTGCAATTCGTCAATGAGTTCGGCAGAGACCCCGGAGAAATTGTTGACGAAATTGAGCGGGTTCTTGATCTCGTGTGCGATACCTGCGGTAAGCTGACCAAGCGATGCCAGTTTCTGCGTCTGCACCAGGCGGTCCTGCGTTGTTCGCAGGTTATCCAGGGAAGCTGCAAGTTCGTGGGTCCGTTCGCGCAATTCATTGAGCAGCCTTGCATTCTCAATGGCGATTACGCCCTGAGCTGCGAAGTTCTGGACTAGCTCTATCTGTTTTTTCGTGAATGGTCGGACTTCTTGGCGGTAGATGCCAATCGCCCCCACCAAGCTATTTTCTTTGAGCATCGGCATGACCAGAAGGGTGCGGGCACCGCCGAGCTCGGCAAACTTGACCAGAGGGGTGAAGCCTCCAACAAAGGCCTCATCCTCCCTTATATCTGCGATGTGAACCGGCTGTTTTGTCGTTGCAGCTCGGCCAAGGGGAACGTTTGGATACGCGGGAACTGGATTCTCACCTAAGTACTCGGCCCAGGCTGGCGGCAAGTCCAAGGTTCCTACCGTGCGAAAATGATTGGCCTCCTGGTCGTAAAGCAACAACTGAGCAAACTTGGCCTCACAAAACCGGACGGCGTTTTCCAGCATCGCCTGGAATACCGACTTCAATTCGCCGGGCGCGGCGCTGATGACCTTGAGGACGTCGGTAGTCGCGGTTTGTTGCTGGAGGGATTCGCGCAATTCGCTGAGCAGTCGCGTGTTTTCGATGGCAATGGCAGCCTGCGCGGCAAAGCTCGAGACGAGTTCGACTTGCTTATCGGTAAATGGGCGCACTTCCTGACGATAGATCCCGATTGTGCCAAAGGTTTTGTCGTCCTTGAGCATCGGAACAATCAATAACGTGCGAATGCCGCCACGTTCGACGCCCGCTACCGCCAGCGCATCACGCTCAATGTAAGCCGGGTGTGCCTGCAAGTCTGTGACGTGTACGGCTTGCCCGGTTGTTATCACGCGGCTGATTGCATTGTGTGGGCTGGGTCTGGGAGTCTCGCGACGCCAATACTCGTCAAGCGAGGTTGGCACGCCGAGCTGGAACATCAACCTCGGAATGCCATCCACTACCTGGGTCAAGGTTCCAAATTTTGCGTCGCATATACGGGTTGCATTGCCCAAAATTGCTTCGAACACGGGCACCAATTCACCCGGCGAGCTTGAGATCACCTGCAATATCTCCGACGTTGCCGTCTGCTGTTCGAGCGACTCGGAAAGCTCGCGCGTGCGCGCGTGCACCTCATCGAACAACCGCGCATTCTCGATAGCAATCACCGCCTGGTCGGCAAACGTGGTCACCAGTGCGATTTGCTTTTCGGTGAACGGCTGAACGACCGTTCTGCCGACGATAATGACTCCTACCGGACTTCCATCGCGCAAAAGAGGGACACCCAGAACCGTGCGATAGCCGCCGAGTTGTTGAGCCGCACCCCAGTTATATTCTGGGTCCGCCATGACATCCGAAACGTGAACGACTCTGGCCTCGAGTGCGGTCCGCCCGGTGACACTGCCTCGATCCGCAGGACGAGGATTCCGCTCGAGGTAATCGTGAAATTTGGAAGAAAAACCATGGCGTGCGGCGACATGATAAAGTTCGCCCTTACGCAAAAATATGAAAGCATCTTTGGCGTCGCAAAGGCGCGTCACAGACTCGACCAATGTGTCCAGCACTGTTTGCAGATCGAACGTCGAACGGCTAATGACCTTGAGCACGTCGGCGGTGGCCGTCTGTTGCTGGAGCGATTCGCGCAGTTCGTTGAGCAGGCGCGCATTTTCAATGGCGATGACGGCCTGGGCGGCAAAATTTGTGACCAATTCGACTTGCTTGTCAGAGAATGGGCGTACTTCGGTCCGATAGATCGCAACAGCGCCAATCGGTCTGTTGTCCTTGAGCATTGGTACGACGACGAGTGTGCGCGCTCCGGCAGCATCGGCCAGGGCTACTGCCGCTGGCTCACGTTCAGCATAACTCTGATGGAGCCTAAGGTCAGCGACATGCTGCGTTTTCCTACTCTGCATGGCGAGGGCAAGATTATTGTTTGGACCCGGAGTAAATACCGGCTCTCGGGTTCGTTTTTCTACAAATGCCGTTGGCACACCATGCATTGCAGCCATCCGAAATTCTTCGCCTTCAGCGAGCACTAACACCCCAAACTTCGCCTCGCAGATACGCGTTGCGTTCTCCAGTATCGATTTGAAGACGGGACCTAAATCGCCAGTTGACGAGCTGATAACCTGCAGCACATCCGACGTGGCAGTCTGCTGCTCCAGCGATTCGGAAAGTTCACGCGTGCGCTGCTGCTCGGCTTCGAACAAGCGCACGTTCTCGATCGCAATGACCGCCTGATCTGCGAATGTAGTTACCAAGTCAATCTGTTGTTGACTAAACGGCGCTACCCTCGCTCGCGTGAGAAAAATTACGCCGATTGGAACCCCCTCACGCATGAGAGGAACGCCGAGCGAAGTGCGGTAACCTCCAAGCGTTATTACGCGGTTCAGCTCATAATCGGAGTCGGCATGAACATCGTGGACGTGGATCGTTCTCCCCTCAGCCAGAGTTCGACCAACGATCGTGCCCCGCCCGGGTCTTATAGCGATGGTCTCCAGGTACTCCCTGTTCTCAAGGTACTCCTTATGCCTGCTGCCGACGCCGTAACTGGCAGCGAGCCGATAAGCGTCGTCTTGAGGCCGCCAAATGTTTGCCATTTCCGCATCGCATAGCCGCGCCGCCGACTCAACAAGCGTATCGAGCACTGTCTGCAAATCGAATGTCGAACGGCTGATGACCTTAAGGACATCGGCAGTGGCAGTCTGCTGTTGGAGAGATTCCCGCAGTTCATTGAGCAGTCGTGCATTCTCAATAGCGATGACGGCCTGGTCTGCGAATGTTTGTAAGAGCTGAATTTGCTGTCTCGAAAAAGGCTTTGGCTCAGTTTTGCCGACCGATAGGCTCCCGACCGATTTTCCCTCGTGAAGAAGGGGAACTGCAAGCACGGCCCGCCATCCTCCAGCCAGCGCGAAGTCGCGTGAGTACTCCGCGTCTTCGAGTACATCGGGGACATGCACAATCGCGCGGTCTAGGAAGGCGCGACCGCCGACGTAGGAGCGATTGATCTGCCTGAGTTCTTGGCGTTCGCTAATTTGACTGGTGGCTTCAACCGAGAAATTTTTCGTCGCGGCGGCGCGAAGATGATTATTTTCGTACAAATAAACGACACTGAAAATAGCGCCGCACAGCCGCGCAGCGCTTTGAACAATCGCCTCGAATACGGGTTGGACGTCTGCCGGTGAACTGCGAATGATACTAAGTACTTCGCTCGTAGCGGTCTGCTGCTGAAGCGCCTCCGCAACTTCACAAGTCCGTTGTCCGAGTTGCCGCTCAAGGTCGGCAATGGTTGAGCGCGCGGCCGCGGCTTTGTCAGCCTTGGTCTTCGTCATCTTGGGAAGGCGACCCTTCCCGGAGTGAGTCTTGTTCCCACCCCGCCGCATGTGGAGCCCCCCGCCGACCAACGCGATACTCGATCCTAGGCAAATCCGTGCTTGTGCGCCATGTCGGATGTCCGCTTTGGGTCAAAAGCAGACCTATGCAGCGCAAAATGGCATGTCCGCTTTACCCGCGAAAGCGACATCAAATACGGCATAGTGAAATGTCTATTTTGGCCGAGAGCGGGCATCGTGCTCATCGACAACTTCATTGGTGTCCGTCAAACCGTCCCATCCCCGACAAGAGGACGCTGGCGCACAGTCGTGGATTGCGCGACAATGACGGTGCCACGTATGCCCGGGAGGACTCCATGGCCTACGATCTCAATCAATTCATCGCCGACTGCCGTAATATCCTTACGCGCGACGCTGGTCCTGCCGGCCGTGAGCAAGTCCGCGTGAATCTCGAACGACTGCTGGCCAACAAGGATTTTGTCGAAGAATATTGTGGTGACACAACGCCACGCGGACTCAAGGTCCTGTACGAGGATCCAACGCTAGGCTTCCGGATTCTTGCACACATCAACGACAAGGCGCGGGTCTCGCCGCCGCACGATCATGGCGCCTCCTGGGCTATCTACGGCCAGGCCACCAAATACACCGACATGATCGAGTGGGAACGTGAGGACGACCGGACAGACGCCAAGCATGCCAAGCTCAAACCGACCAAAAAGTACCGGCTCACGCCTGGCAAAGCCGGTATCTATCAGGACGGCGCCATTCATTCGATTGACTATCCTGACCACGCGCGCTTCATCCGCGTAACCGGGACTGATCTCGACAAGATCGACCGCATCAGGATTGATCTCAAGACCGGCGTTGTCGAAAAAATGTACGCACAGCAGGCGACGTGAATTCGGATCGGGCTCTCTTACATCCACCTCCTGCGAGCAGCGCAACATTGAGACTTGGATGGCCGGGCCAAACCCGGTCATGACGTGGCGATAACTCATGTTGGGGCAATTGACACCTCGTTCCCTCTCTGCAGCGATGATCAAGGCCATGCTCAACGATGGCGCAGAACTCGCGCTCATCGATGTGCGGGAGGAGCTGACATTCTCGCGAAACCATCTCCTTTGGGCGCGAAATGTTCCGTTGAGTCGGCTTGAATTGCAATTCGCCAGACTGGTGCCGCGGCTGACGACTCGTGTCGTTCTCTGCGACGACAACGATGGCCTGGCCGAACGTGCCATAACAATTCTGGCCAACGCCGGTTACACCGATCTCTGCTATCTGCAGGGCGGCATTGCCGCCTGGGCCGCTTCCGGATTTGTCCTGTTCTCCGGTGTACACGTTCCTAGCAAAGCATTCGGCGAGTTCGTTGAACACGACAGTGGAACGCCCAGCATTAGCGCCGACGAGCTTGATGCTATGATGCGCAACGGGACCGATATCAAAGTGCTCGACAGCCGCCCCTTCGATGAGTATGCGCGCATTTCGATCCCAACCGGCATCAATGTTCCAGGCGCTGAACTCGTGCTGCGGGTGCGCGATATCGTCCCTTCACCCGACACAACAATCGTCGTCAACTGCGCCGGGCGAACCCGGAGCATCATCGGGGCGCAATCGCTCATCAACGTCAGCGTGCCAAACAAAGTCGTGGCGCTGCGCAACGGCACCATGGGTTGGCATCTGGCAGGCCTTGCGTGTGACCGCGGCAAAACCGCTCGTGCACCGGCGGTTTCAGGCGCTGCCCTGCGGTGGGCGAAATCGGCGGCTGCGGCGGTCGCACAAAAATTCAACGTTACGCGTGTCGATCCTGGCAAAATCGATGAATTTCGCGCCGACCCGAAACGTACGACCTACATATTTGATGTCCGAGATCCGGATGAGTATGCGGCAGGACATTTTCCCGGTGCCGTATCCGCCCCCGGCGGCCAGCTGGTGCAAGCCACCGATCTGTATGCCGGCACGCTTGGCGCCCGTATTGTGCTTAGCGACGACAAAGAAGTGCGCGCGTTGATGACTGCATCCTGGCTTAAGCAAATGGGCTGGAAAGACGTGTTCGCGCTGCTTGAGGCGGGAAACGAAGTCGAAGAGCCGGCTATGACCTCGCTCGGCACGCCAGCGACGGACGCGGCGATCGACGCATCTACCATTATTGCGGCGGACGACGTGACCGTGATCGATCTATCGCGGAGTCCGGGCTACCGGCGTGGCCACATTCCGGGTGCATGGTTCGCGATCCGCTCGCGGCTTGAGCGCGCCGTTGCAAAAATTGCTCCCACGGGCGACGTCGTCCTGACCAGCGATGACGGCGTGCTGGCGAGTTTCGCGGTCGCTGAAGCGAGGGAGTTCACTAAGCGCCCGGTGTTTTGGCTTAAAGGTGGCAACGCCGCCTGGAGGGCCGCCGGATTTCCGCTCTCGACAAGTCAAAGAATGGCAGACGAGCCGGTGGACGTGTGGCTCAAGCCCTACGAGCAACCGAGCGATACAGAAGCGGCAATGAATGCCTATCTCTCATGGGAAGTGGATCTGCTGGAACGCATCAAACAGGACGGCACCACCCGTTTCCTGCATGCCGCCGCCCGAAGCAATTCGCATGGGGGAGCATAACGTCGAAGGTTTCGAAAAATTATGGCGTGATCGCTTTGGGCGGACTAATGCTAGAGTGAAGCTTAGCGCTACATCAGCTATTCGATTACCTCATTCGCGCGGGCGAGCAAATTGTAGGGAATTTCAAGACCGAGCACCTTGGCGGTTTTGAGATTGACGATGGTTTCGAACTTCGTCGATCGCTCCACTGGTAGGTCCCCTGGCTTCGCGCCCTTTAATATCTTGTCGACAAACGTAGCCGCCCGCCGGTACATGTCGAGGAAATCAACGCCGTAGGCCAGCAGACCTCCATCGGTGGCGAAATCGGGCCATCCGCACGATGGCAATCGTTGTTGCAAAGCGAGCGCGGCCACTTTCGGGGCATTGGCGAGAAGCACTGCATCGTCGATGGCAACCAGTGCGCCAATACGTTTGGCCATCATCCCCGCAAAAAGCTCCCTCGAAATTAGTAACTGCACGCACGTCGAATAGCTCAAGCTCGAGCTTGAGCGGCTCTGCCACACGTTTCATTTCAGGCAGAGTCGGTTCGTTCATTGGATTCGCCAAGTTCAATAAAACGCCAACGCGCGTTAAAGTCGGTACTATCTCTTTGAGCAATTCCAGTCGTTTTGCCGCGAGTTCCGGATTGAAGAACGTGAGCCCAGTCACGTTTCCGCCTGGTCGCGCTAGATTGGTCACGGCACCTGACCCCAAAGCATCGCCAACAACCGCCATGACGACCGGGATTGAGGTAGTGGCCTGCTTGGCGGCCAAAACTCCCGGCGTACCGTGAGTGACAATTACATCGACCTTGAGACGAACCAAATCCGCTAACAAGTCTGGAAGTCGCTCATACTTGCCGTCCGCCCAACGATACTCGATTACAAAATCCCGTCCTTCTCGATAACCGAGGTCATGAAGTGCCGCGCGAAAGGCCTGCACGCGTTTTGGAAGGCTGTCCGCCGAGACCGTACTTAAGTACCCGATCCGAAAGATCTTTGTTGGTGCCTGCTGCGCGCCTGCCACGAGCGGCCATCCGGTCGCGGACCCGCCAATAAGTCTTATGAAATCTCGTCGCCTCATCGTCGCCCCCGTCGCAAGGCTTCACTCAATCACGTCGGTGGCCGCCACAAGCAAAGTGTTGGGTAACGTGAGTCCCAGCGCTTTGGCTGTTTTTTTATTTAGGAGGAATTCAATCTTTGTGGGTTCTTCGACAGGAAGATCGGCGGGTTTGGCACCCTTCAAAATTTTGTCTACGAAAACAGCCGCACGGCGACACATCGCAGGCTGGTCGGCTCCGTAGGACATTAGAGCACCGGCTTCTAGGGTCTCTCTGGACCAAACTGACAACGGCAACCGGCGAGCAATTGCCAAGTTCGCAATGAATTCCCTCTGCTGATAGGCCAGTCCCTCGGAGTTTATAGTAACTGCCTGCATGCCAGCTTTCACCATCGCATCAAATGTTGGCTCCAGTTGATCTCGCGAGCGAGCTGAAAATGTATGATTGGACAAACCAAGCTTTGTCGCCTCCTTATCAGTTACATCCTTGTATAAGCGCGCGACTTCCGTATCTGGATTAACGAGCAGGGCAGCGTAGGACAGCCCCGGAATCGTCTCCTTTAGAAACTGCAAGCGCTTGCCAATTAGATCAGCGGCAAAATGCGTTAGGCCTGTCGCGTTTCCGCCAGGCCGCGCAAAACTACTCACGAATTTGGAACCAATTGGATCGGGCACAAAGATAAAAACGATTGGGATCGTCGTCGTGGCATCCTTCGCGTAAAATGCGGTTTGAGAACCTACGCTGACCAAGACATCTACGTTCATTGACACAAGTTCGGCAGCCATTTTCCGAAATTGGTCTGGCATTTCATTTGGAAAGCGATGTTCTAAAGTAATGTTTAGCCCGTCTGTGTATCCAAGGTCGCGCAATCCTTCGATAAATCCTGTGAAATAGCGTCCTTCCTCCTCAGCGCTACCTGCGTGCCACAGCACGCCAATCCGAGGAATTCTCGCTGTTTTCTGCGCGCGGGCCGACAGCGGCCAAATCACCGCCGCACCGCCGAGAAGTGTGACGAACTCGCGTCGCCTCATCGTCGCCCCGAGGCTCAAGAGGAGGATCGTACGGCGTTAAGCTGACATTTTGGATGAGCCGAAATGCCGCAATGTCCGCTTTGGGTCAAAAGCAGACATA
>Ga0126383_10002050_pt1 | contig 12874 bp, 11 predicted proteins | sample PanSoiMetPlot_35_FD_96882 | JGI IMG/M metagenome (GOLD analysis project Ga0126383, IMG submission 96882) | Tropical forest soil microbial communities from Panama - MetaG Plot_35 | ecosystem: Environmental > Terrestrial > Soil > Tropical forest > Bulk soil | place: Panama | collected 2016-02-17
TCGACTGAACCTGGATCGTCCGCCAGGTCGGCCATGGTGACCAGAACATATGGGGCGCGCGCGGCGGCAAACCCCGACTTGATTGCGTTGAGAGCCCCTCGACGGATGTGGTTGCGATGCAGCCGGACCTCCGGAATGTCGGATTGAAGCCGCCGGACGGCGGGAACCGTGGTGTCCTCGTCGAAGTCGTAGACGATCAGAATCTCGAGCGGCTGCGTGGTGATGTGCTCGACAAGGCCGCGGAGCGTCCGAGCTATGGTCTCCCCCTCGTTGTACACAGGCACAACGATGGAGAGGCAAGGTCCCGGGACGCCTATATCCGACCGGCCGAGATCTCGTCCCTGATCCATGGGATGACTTCGTCCAGCATCTGATTCAGCGTCGTGGTCGCCCGGAAGCCGAGTAGGTTTTCGGCTTTGGCGACGTCGGGGGCGCGAACGGGTACATCGTGTTCGAACGGCGGGTCGCTGGCGAGCTCCAGAGGGCGGTCAGGACCATGGATCTTTCGCCAGATGAGCTCGGCCAGCTCGCGTACGGTGGTGCGCTCTGCGGTCGAGATGTTGAAGTCGTCGTTTCGTGCTCTCTCAGATTCGATGCAGAGGCGGATGCCGCGCGCTAGATCGCCGCCGTACGTGTAGTGGCGCACCTGAGTGCCGCTACCCAGAATGTGCAGAGGGTCCTGGCCCTTGAGCACCTTCTGCGCCAGGTCCGGCACCACGTGGCTCATGGCCAGGCGAACGTTGCCGCTCATGATCTCCCCGTTACGAAGCGCCCTACGCTCCCCTATGCCAACGCAGTTGAACGGTCTCACGATCGTATAAGGCAGCTGGTACTGCTCCCATGCGCCTCTCGCAAAGAACTCTGAGGCCAGCTTCTGGAAGCCGTACGTCGATTTCGGTGGTGGGCTGGTGAGCTGGCTGCCTTCAGGCGTTGGAAAGACGGTCACACTCTCATAGACCATGCTGCTCGAGATCACGGTGATCTTCGCCAGCCGTCCACGCCTGAAGGCGTGAATGGCCGCATCGAACGTGGCCGCGAGGATCCGCTCGTTCTCCGCAAGGAGATCGTAAGCGAACTCATGGAAATAGCTGATGCCGCCGATCATCGCGGCTCCAGCCACGACCTGGTCGCAGCCGGCCGCTAATTCGCGCATCAGGTCAGTGTCCTTGGCATCCCCCTGCACGAATGTGTAACCGTCATGATCGTCGTAGCTCTTGCGTAGGCGGCCGTACTTGCTGAAGTTGTCAAGACCGACGACATCGTGTTTTGCCTGCAGCAGTTCGGGGATCAGGTATCCCGCTATGAAGCCGGCGGCTCCGGTCACCAGGACCTTCATGTCGCCTTAGAGTCTGATTCCCATGCGTGTGGCGTTCCATATATCGACGACCTCCCGACCGTCGAGGTCGAGAGAACGATAAATCGAGTGCGGAGCGCCGATGATGAGGATTTCGGAGTCCTGAAGAACCTCTTGAAGAGGAATGAAAGTCGGGTCTGCAATGTACGGGTCGGTTGCCAGCACGTGCGCTCCCCGGAAAGAGAGCAGCTTCCGCAGTTTGTAGCTGAGCGAGGTGCGGGGATCGTCGGAATCACCCTTGAAGGCCATCCCAAGAATGCCCACCTTTCGCCCGCGCAGACCGCAGCGCCGGTCGACCGCGTCCACGACATAGCCCGGCAGCCCTTCGTTGATCAGCATGGCTGCGTGCCCCATGGGGAAGTGGTCAGTGGTGAACGCGGCCAGCTGCATCGTGTCCTTGAGCAAACACGGGCCGGCCGCGAATCCGGGCGATGGCAGGTCGGCGGCACGCGGATAGTTGTGGCGCACTGCGTGGAGGACCCGGTCATAGTTCACTCCCGCGCTGTGTGCCATTTGAAAGAACTGGTTGGCGATCGCGAACTTCATGTAGCGCCATGTGTTCGTGAGGAGCTTGGCAACCTCGGCCTCTCGCGGCGATGTGCGCACGATCTCTACGCAGAGCGGCGCAAACAGGGCGCGTGCCCGCTCGAAGGCCTGGTCGGTGCTGACTCCGATCAGCTGTGGGAGACTTCCGATCTCCTCGAGGGCGTGGCCCTCGGCCACGCGCTCAGGGCAGAAGGCGACCTCGACCCGGTGGCCCAGCGACTGCAATCGATCGGCCACGTACTCGGTCGTACCCGGGTACACCGTGCTGCGCAGAACCACCAGTGTTCCGTTCCTCACGTAGGGTCCAAGTTCATCGACAACACGCTCGAAGACACGAGTGGAGGGATTCATGAACTCGTCTATTGGCGTTCCGATGACGAGCATGAGGGTTGCAGATCGACCCATGATGGCCGGCTTGCTGCTCAGCTCGAGACGACCCGTGGGCAGGAGGCGCGCCAGGAGCTCATCTGCGCCGCGCTCGCGAAAGGGCATCTCACCCCGGCCGACTCGCTCTAGCTTGGCTGTGTCGATGTCATAAATCCCAACCCGGCAGCCCGCAGCCGCAAACGACAGCGCCAGGGGGAGCCCGACGTGTCCACATCCGCCGACGACAACCAGGTCCAGCGTGCGCTGGAACGTGGCATGGCTTGCTCCGGGCTTTCCCTTCTCCCAATTCACGGTGGAACAGTGTATGAGGCGGGTCAGATAGGTTGGAACGCCGCCGGGCGGGCACGAATCCGGCCATCGCGGCCGCTCATGTTTGAGCCGGCTGTCCCGGCGGGACGTAGATGTCGATGCCGCCCACGGTGGCCACCCTCCGATAGGTCGACGTCACGTACTCATAAAGCGGCCAGACCCGCTCGCTACGGGCCCGCGGGTCCGCCTCCATGATGGCCGTCTCGACGAAAACCACCCGGGGCGGTTGCCGCCGGATGTCACCCAGGGCCTCGTCGACGATGGCTGGGGTCAGCATCCACTCGAAGTACCAGGTCTGGCGCGTCGCCGGCTCACGGTCGGTCAGGTAGTACAGGGCCGGGTAGTCGGGCAGGATCAGAACCTGGTCGGCGGGCCGGCTGTAGACGTCTACGGCCGAGATGAGGCCGTCGACCTGAGCTGCGTTCGCCGGCAGCGTCCGTACCTCGGCCAGCTTTGGGGTGCTGAAGCCGGCGAGCAGCTCCGCGCGCGGGCCATCCCGATACACCGTCGCGTGGGTCAGAAGCAAAGAGCCAACCCCCAGCCATACGCCGAGGGCGGCAACGGCCAGGGCGGGCTGGAGGCGCCAGCGGGCCGCATGCGGGGCGGCCGCCCTGCCCACCTGGACCACGAACAGGAGCGCGACAGGGACGCTCAGAAACGCGCCGATGTAAGAGAAGCGCATCCCGCTGAAGGTGAACTGCGTCAGGTACTGGAGCGTCAGCGCAAAGACCGGCAGCTCGGGAGGCGGCAGAATCTCCCGCCACCGGAGGGCCCAGCCGCGCCTCCTCGCCCATGGTCCATGCACCGTGGCGCTCACGGCCGCGGCGGCGATGTTCACGGCCAGGAGGAGGACCAGGGCCCGGAACAGGAAGAGCAGCGGGTCGTCGGGCTGCTGACGGATCCAGGCCAGGAGTCCGACGGCGCCGGCCGCTGCCGGCCACGACAGGGGACCCCACCTGACGCCCGCGGCGGTGGCCAGGAGCGCGACGGCCCCGGCCACCGGTGCTGCAACCGCGCTGGAAAATGCCATGTCAGGCAGGTCCTGCCAGAGCGCGTATCGCCGGCTGGTGTGACGCGCGTCCTGCGCGAGGGCGAACGCCTGGTAGAGGAACTGGCGTTCGGCGCCCATCAGTGCGTAGTACGCGGCGCCGAGCAGCACTACCGCGAAGAATCCGGCCATGAAGTGTGGCCAGAGCCGGCGCAGGCCGGCCAGCGGGGCGGCCAGAACGTGGTCGCTGGGCGTCACCAGCGGGCCCAGCCAGGCGGCCGCGAGCACGACCGGCACGAAGGCCACAAACGTGGGCTTGGCGCCGAACGCCAGCGCCGCCAGAGCGCCTGCCAGGATCACGAGGATGCGCCGCCGACCCTTCGACTCCACGAGGAGAAGAAGCGATCCCAGCAGGAGGATCTCGCCGTCGTAGGTGTAGTTGGAGAAGTAGTAGAGCTGCACCGAGAAGAAGATCGTGGGAAGAGTGACGACGAAGGCGATCAGGTCACTGGCGAAGCGGCGCACGAGGAGAAAGGCGAGGAGGGAGCCCAGTGAAGCCTCTATCGCGAACGTCCAGCGAGAGACCATCACGGTGTAGCCGTCGCCGAGTAGTGCGATCAGCGCGGCTTCCTTGTAGACGGAGACGGGAGTGAAGTGGTAGTAGAAGTCGCGATACGGGACCTGACCGGTGGTGACGCGATAGCCAAGGCTCTGCAGCCAGCCCTCGTCGGTGGGGCTGAAACCGTCCCGAAGGAATGTCGCGCGATAGACCAGCCCGGCCAGGACCAGAGCGGCCCCGTACAGAGCTGAGGCAGGCGGCAGGAAGCGCCTCAAAGCCGACGGAGCCGGCCAGCTCAAGACCGGGCTATGCTAGCGCCTCTCCTCTTTCCGGCGATGTGTGGCCGTGCCAGCCGGCACGGCCCCCCGAGCATGGATTGCGGTTCCACGGCCCTCCCTACCGCTGCGACCTGGCTGGAAGCTGGTCACAGTAGACAACTTGCCTGCCGGCAAGCCCGCCTCGTAAAGAGGATTCAGGGATGAAAGCACTCGTCTTCAAAGGCCCGGGCCAGAAGGCCTGGGAAAGCGTTGCCGACCCCGCACTGCGGTCGCCCACGGACGCGATCGTGAGGATCGACTCGGCGACCATTTGCGGAACCGACCTGCACATCCTGAAGGGCGACGTGCCCGCTGTGAAGCCGGGAACGATCCTCGGCCACGAGGCCGTCGGCACCATCGTCGAGCTGGGCTCGGCCGTCACCACTCTGAGCAGGGGCGACCGGGTGCTGGTTTCCTGCATCAGTGCCTGCGGCCGCTGCCGCTACTGCAAAGAGGGACGCTACGGCCTCTGCACCGGCGGCGGGGGTTGGATACTCGGGCACCTCATCAATGGGCTGCAGGCCGAATACGCCCGCGTCCCCTTCGCAGACACCTCGGTGTACAGGCTGCCTGACAAGCTTGCAGACGAGCAGGTGCTGTTCCTGTCCGACATACTCCCCACCTCTTATGAGGTGGGCGTGCTCAACGGGCATGTGCAGCCGGGAGACACGGTCGCGGTCGTTGGCGCGGGTCCGATCGGCCTGGCGGCAATCATGACGGCTGAGCTCTACACGCCGGGCAGCATCATCGCGATCGACAAGGCTCAGTCGCGGCTGGTCAAGGCCCGCGAGTTCGGGGCCACCCACACCATCGACAGCTCCTGGGACGACCCGGTCAGGATGGTCATGGACCTGACCGGCGGAACTGGAGCGGACGTCGCCATCGAAGCGGTGGGCATCCCGGAGACGTTCGAGCTGGCGATCGAGCTGATCCGGCCCGGAGGCCGCGTCGCCAACATCGGGGTGCACGGACGCCCGGCAACCCTGCACCTCGAGAAGCTCTGGATTCGGGGCGTGACCATCACCACGGGCCTTGTCGACACGTACACGACGCCACAGCTCCTCAAGCTGGTGGCCGGCGGCAAACTCGACCCGACGGTGTTCGTCACGCATCGTTTCCCGATGGAGGAGACGATGAATGCGTACGAGGTGTTCGCCGACCCGGCCACGACGAACGCGCTGAAGTTGGTGCTCACCTCGGGTGCACAGAGACCCGACGCCGCCGCGATTGGAAGACCGGGCGACGTGCCAGGAGAACGACCTCTCACGGGTTGCTGATAGGTAGAACCGCCCGTGCGGCCTCGGGGTGGATTGTTGCCGTAGCCGCCTCAGCCGTGGTGGCGGAAGCGCCGGCCGGTTATCTCGTCCGGCCGGATGGCGACCCAGCGATCACGCTGGCCCGGCGCCATCGGTCGAACCAGCCGGCGGCGAACCTCGAGCGAGTCCGGGTCGATTGCATCGGTGATCTCGTAGGCGATGCCCTTCACCATGACGCTCCACCCCACTCCGGTCGCCGAGTCGTAGTCGTCGATCTCGAAGGCCACGTGCGACATCGGCGCGTTGGCCAGCTTGGTCCCTGGAGCCGTCCGGAAGGCGACTACGCGGCCGCTGACCGCATAATTCACCGGGAAGACCTGGGGCCGCCCGTCAACGTCGATGGCGACGCGGCCAAGGCGATGTAATCCCAGAAGGTACAGGCACTCCTCTTCTGCAATCGGCTCCAGGCCACCAGGCTCGGCATCTGCGTTCATGATCGATCCTCCAGCCATGTGTGTCCTTCAATCATGTGTTCTCGGCCAGGTCAAAGCGCTCCGGCGGGTTCACCGGAGCGCTTTCATCGCCGAGCTTTGAGCTCCTGGGGTTGCTTTCGGCGCGAAGCTGTTCAGCCGAGTTCGGCCAGCCAGCGCGTGACCACCTGCCTGAACTCTCGGGGCCGCTCGACCCACGGGAAGTGGCCCGCGCCTTCGATTATTGCCCGCGCCACGCTTGGCAGCCGCTCGGCGAGCTCGTCGCAGGCGGCGACGGGCCTGGGATCGGCGGCGCCCTGGACGATCAGGACCGGCGCGGCGATGTCGTCGATCCCGGCGAAGAGCTCCGCCGCGTGCGCATCAAGTTCAGCGTTGAGAGCGCGGTTGCACTCCCGATTGACTGAGAAGCCCTGGTCGAGCATCCGCTCCACCTGAGGAGCCCCGATCTGCTCCGTCACGTAGTCGATCGACCAGCGCAGCCGGTTTGCCTCCCGCTCATCGCCTGCGCTGTTGACCCGGGCCCATCGTGCCGGCCCGAGCCGCCGCTCCATCTCGGCGCGGTGGAGCGACCTCCAGCGTGACCACTCCAGCCCGTTGCCGGCGATGTAGAGGACTCCAAGCGTCCGATCGGCGTGGCGCAGCGCGTAGAGCAACGCCAGGACGGCGCCCCAGGAGTGGCCGCCCGCGATCCAGCGGCTCGCCCCGGCGGCAGCGCGGACTGCATCCATGTCGCGGACGAACGTGTCCACCGTGAAGGGGCCGCTCGGGTCAGACCGCCCACCGCCACGCTGATCCCAGCGGTGGACCGTGGCGTATGGCTCGAGTTCGGTCGCGAGGGGCTCGAGGTAGTCCCAGAGCCCTGGGCCGCCATGGGCCAGCGCGAGATCAGGACCAGCGCCGCTCGACGCGGCCCACAGGCGCGTGCCATCGGCGCCCTCGATCACGCGGACCGGCCTGGGAGCGGCGCGGGCGGCACGCCTGGCCGCAGCTGGACGGACGGCTCGATCATCGGTGGAACGAGGAAGGGGTGGAGCAACTCAAACATGATGCAGTTCGAAAGGCGCCTCAGGCATCGCAAAGGTGCGCGTTCGCGCTGATTAGACTGATGTCATCCAGTGATCCCGATCGGCGACGACAACACGTACCGGCGCACCGTCCCGGTGGTCACCTACGGGTTGATCGCACTGAACGTGCTCGTGTTCCTGGCCGAGCTCAATCAGCTCGACACCGGCAATTTCCTCGTCCAGTGGGGCGCTGTGCCGGTCCGCATCAGCCACGGCCAGGGCCTCGAGACGCTGGTCACCTCCATGTTCCTGCATGCGGGCTGGTGGCACCTGCTCGGCAACATGCTGTTCCTGTTCGTGTTCGGCGACAACGTCGAGGACGCGTTCGGCCACGTGCGCTACCTGCTCTTCTACCTGGTCTGCGGCGTGCTCGCGGGACTGGCTCAGGTGCTCCTGGCACCAGATGCGAGTCTCCCTGGGGTGGGCGCCAGCGGTGCCATCTCGGGTGTGCTCGCCGCGTATCTGATCATGTTCGGCACCAATCCCGTGCGCGTGCTCCTGGGGTTCTTTCCGCTGGTCGTGCCGGCGTACGTGATGATCGGCGTCTGGATCGTGCTCCAGTTCTTCAACGGGCTGGCGGGCGTGGCACAGACGGCTCAGTCGGGCGGCGTCGCGTACGGTGCACACATCGGCGGGTTCGTAGGCGGTATCGTGCTGACCCTTGTCCTCCGTCCCTCGTCGAGCCGGCGGCCCCGCAGCCGCCTCCGCTGAGCTTCAGCAGAGCCACTGGCGCCACGCCCGAGCCTGATGTCCTGTCCTTCAGGCCGAATGGCACGGCAGTGCACCGCCATATGGCGGTTTCATCCCCTCACTGTCCGGCGCAGGCTGTAGCCAGAGGAAACCAACAACACCAGGCTGAGTGCGCCGGCCGCCGGGCAGGCCGGGCGGGAGGTCTGAATAGTGGCAATGCGGACCAGTGAGACAATCGCGGTGGCGGCGCCCCCATCTTCGATGTGGGCCATGGTGCTGACGGGGCCCCGCAGGCGGCTCCAGCGCATCCATGTCCCTGTGCCCCTGATCGGGCCACGCGACGTCCTGCTGCGCGTGTCGGCCTGCGGCGTGTGCCAGCTGGACAGGATCCTTGTCGATGGCCACCTACCTAGAGCGCGCTACCCGGTCATCCCGGGCCACGGGGTGGTGGGCCGGGTGGTAGAGGCCGGCCGCGATGTGCAGGGCTTCGCGGCCGGGGATCGTGTGGGCGTGCCCAGGCTTGGCTGGGCCTGCGGCCGGTGTAAGGTATGCCGGCGCGGGCTGGAGCACCTGTGCCGATCGGCACGCCTTGTCGGCGAGACGGATGACGGTGGGATGGCGGAGTACGTGCGAGCGGATTTCCGCTTCTGCGTGCACCTTCCTTCCGACCTGTCCGACGGCGCCCTGGCGACCATGCTCTGCCAGGGCGCAACCGCGTACCGGGCGCTACGGATGGTGGGCGAGGCACATCGAATCGGCCTCTACGGCTCCGCGACCGCCACACGCCTGGCAGCGGACCTGGTGCGTCTGCGCGGCGGTGCGGCGCAGGTCGCTCATCACGTGTCGGTCACGCCGGCGGTGGATCTCGACGCGGCGGTCGTGTTCTGGCCGGCGATGGACCGCATCCGCGACGCTCTCGAGGCTGTCGTGGAAGGCGGCGTGGTCGTCTGGGTCAGCCACGGTCCCGCCGATCGGGCCGGCATTTCCCTCCCCCGCCTCGCGGGGGAGCGGCGCATTCGCTCCGTCACGGGAGCCACGCGGAACGACATTGAGGACCTCCTCGCGCTGGTCACGACCGCACCGGTCGAGCCGGCTGTAGAGAGCCTTCCCATGGCCGTGGCCGAAGAGGCGCTGGCTCGGCTCCGGACGGGCCGTGCGGCCGGAAGCCTGGTGCTGAATTCGCCCTGACCACCCCGCGCTGCCGCCAGCTTCGGTCGATGCGCCGGCGAATAACCCGGTCTGCCGCCCTGCAAAGGCCCGCCCGCCGGCGGATGCACCACTCATCCCTGGAGCTCGTCCACCTCCGCCGGCGCCTGCCAGCCCCCCATCGTCGCCTCCAGGTGGCGGGCCACGGCGAGCGCCACGTCCTCGCGGAACGAGCGAGCCACTATCTGGACGCCGATTGGCATGCCGCCGTGTGAAGTCCCGGTCCTGACGACGACACATGGCCAACCAGAGAGGCTGAAGGGGAGTGTGTAGTTGAAGCGCAGCGGTGCAGGCTCGTCGGGCGGCGTTGCGGCTCGGTAGTCGACCGGGCAGAGGATCGCGTCAAACGGCGCCATGAAGGCAAGCATCGCGCTCCTGAAGGCGTCCCAATCGGCGAGCAGTCGCTCGACGTCCACCTCCTGCCGCCCCGCGAACCGCCAGTACCGCTCGGTGATCGGGCGCGAGTCACCGAGGCAGGCCGGACGGGCATCCTCCTCCACCCCAGCGCCTCCATCCCTGAGCGCGTCCGCAGCCTCGCGCAGGCTGGCTTCGATCTCTGGCGTCGGCCTGGCCAGTCCGTCGTCGGTGTAGGAGGCTATACGCAGCTCCCTCAAAGTCACCGAGGCGGGATCCCGTATGGGCATCGGGATGACGGCGGAGTCGTGGCCGTCCTCTCCGGCCATGATCGCAAAAGCCAGGGCCAGGTCATCCACGTGGCGCGCCATCGGACCGATCTGGGTCCGGTAGTCGCTCAACCCACCCGGGTGGTTCAGCGTGCCGGTCGCCGGGACCCTTCCGCTGGTCGGTTTCAAGGCGGCGATCCCACAGAAGTGGGCCGGGACCCTGACGCTGCCGCCGGAATCGCTGCCGATGCCGATCGGTGACATGCACGCCGCGATCGCAGCGGCCTCCCCGCCGCTGCTGCCGCCGACGGTGCGGGAGAGATCGTACGGATTCCTTGTTCGCCCGTAGACGCGGTTGTCGGTCTCACCTCCGCCCCCGCCGGGAGGGCAGTTCGTCTTGCCGAGCAAGATCGCGCCTGCCGACTTCATGCGAGACACCACCACTGCGTCACGCTCGGGCACGAAAGCGGCTCTGTTCCGGAGGCCGGCCGCGGAGATGACGCCGGCGGCGTCGCAGACGTCCTTGGCGGTGAAAGGAACGCCGTGCAGCGGGCCGGTGACCCGGTCGTGGAACAGCATCTTGTCGGCTGCGCGAGCCTGGGCGCGGGCTGCGTCCCCGGCGAGCTGGACGATGGCGTTGATGCGTGGGTTCACCTCATCGATGCGCCGAAGGTGTGCCTCGACGACCTCGACCGAGGACAGACGCCGGGCCCGGATGGCCGCCGCAAGCTCGCCTGCGGAGGCGGCGACAACGTGGTCGAGAGCGTTCACGGATATCTCCTCAAGAGGGCGCTGACGATTTACGCGACCTTCAAGTGGTTGACGTGGATCGTGAACGCGAGCGGGCTCGGCCCGGCTGAGTTCGGCTAGCGCCCGAGCATGGAGCCCGCCGCGCGTTCGGCTGGGACGCGATGCAGGGCTGCCATAGCCGGGCAATCGTAACATCCTCCCGCCCGGCTGCCGCGCATGAGCGACCAACCCTCGCGTCACCACGTCGGGCTGGGTTCCGAACGCTCACCCTGCAATGGGCCTGCATCCCGGCGCCGGCACACCCCCCACGGCGCGCGGCGGCCCACAATTGACAAGCACGGCCGGCCGGAGGATCATTGGTAGGGCCAATGGGCCACTGCCGACGCTAAGCAGGGCGCTCGCGCGCAAGGAGGGGAGTGCATGAGCGAGCCTCGAAAGCCCAGGGGGCTAAGCACCTGGACAATTGTGCAGGTAGCCGGCATCGCGATCTGGATCGCGGGCTTCGTGCTTGCCTTCTACTTCGTCCAGTCGTACACCAAGCCGTCTCAGAAGACGATCGCCAACTACGGCCAGCTGGCCGGTTTGATACTGACCGGCCTGGCATACCTGCTGATCATCTTCTCAATGGTCAAGCACAGCCCGGACGGGAGAGGGTGAGATGTCGGAGATAGGAACGAGGGAGGCGTATGCCAGGCTGGAACCGTCGTACCTCCAGCGCTACTTCCCGACGGTCTACACCGCCGCCGTCACGGTATTCCTGATCAACTTCGCCCTGGGGGTCCCGACCACAGCGCTCGCCGACCTGCTCAAGTACAAGGTGGCGGCACCAACGGCCCTCTTGTTCTGGGCACAGCTGGCGATCCTCGGAATGGGCAAGGCGATCGCGGACCTGGTCGGCGGATACTTCCTGGACCGCTGGCACAACGGCCGCCGCAAGGTGATGATCGTCGGCACCGTCCTGGTCGTCATCGGCTCGTCGATGATCTGGATCACCTTTCCCGACCTCCACCAGACGGCCGTGGACACCATCCGCAAAGCGGTCACCGGCAAGAAGCACGCACCGCTGCCGGCCTTCGACGTCGCGCCCTTCTTGCTGATCCTGGGGGGCCAGTTCCTGAACGGCTTCGGGATCGGCATGCAGAACGGCGCCGCGATGGTGCTCCTGCAGGACTATGGCGGAGCCACCAAGCGGGGCCTGGGCGCCTCGTTGCAGAAGTTTTCCCTGTACGGCGGCAAGACCACGGCCACGTACCTGGGCGCACTGCTGGGCGCTGTCACCGGCCTTGTCATGTTTCCGTTCCTTTTCGTCGGCGTGCTGGCCGTCCTGGCCATGGTGCTCAACATCGTTCTGATCAAGGACTCGCGGGAGGCGGTGCTCATTCCGGCAGGCGTCGAGCGCAAGCAGCCCACCCTCGCAGACTACAAACCCGCCTTCACGAACCGCAGTCTCTACTCGGTCTACTTCGTCGCCTTCATGGGCAAGTGGTCCGACTCCTGGTTCCAGAGCATCTCGCTGCTTTATCTCCTCTTGCTCTCGTACACCAAGGTCGAGGTTGGCGCCATCGCGGCCGCTTTCGGCGTGCTCTGGTCGGTGCTGAACGCATACTCCGGCTGGTTCAGCGACTTCTTCGGCCGCCGGCGTCTCGCGCTGGCGGGCACGGCGATGGGCGTTGCTACGCCGCTCCTTTTCCTGTGGTTCGCGAACGGCCCGAAGAACGTCATGTTGGGGATCGCGCTGGCCGCACTCTGGGGCTTTGGCACCGGTGTGTATTACGGGATCACCGAGGTCGTGCCTGGCGACGTGGCGCGGCTCGCCAGCCGGGGTGCCATCATCGGTACCTTCCGGTTCTTCCGCGACACGGGCAACGTCATCGTTCCCTTGATTTTCGCGGGCATCCTGCTGCTGCCGAAGCAGCAGTTCGGGAGCGAGATCAACCTCTACGGCCTGACGCTCTGGGCGACAGCCATCATGATGCTGGTCACATTCGCGCTGGTCCTGTTCGTGATGCGGGAGACGTTCGCCCCGACCCCGCCGGCGGAGGAGGCCGTCATGGCGGCGCCGAGACCCGCTGCGGCAGGCTAGCCTGTCATGTAAGGGGAGCTGCGCGGGCTGGCCGCGGCCAGTCCTCGCGCAGCTCAGCGATCACCAGGCCTTGGCCTTCTCGGTGGCGGCTGCGCCGGCCTTGTCGATGCCCCGCCTCACGTAGTAGCCGGGGTCCTCTGCAGCGCGGAAGTCCGCCGGTACGCCCGCGCCGATCATCTCCCATTTCTGGTTGGCCGACGCCTGGATCTTCGCGATGTGCTCTCCCGACAGATGGCCGAACCGGCCCTGCA
>Ga0126383_10002051_pt1 | contig 12872 bp, 11 predicted proteins | sample PanSoiMetPlot_35_FD_96882 | JGI IMG/M metagenome (GOLD analysis project Ga0126383, IMG submission 96882) | Tropical forest soil microbial communities from Panama - MetaG Plot_35 | ecosystem: Environmental > Terrestrial > Soil > Tropical forest > Bulk soil | place: Panama | collected 2016-02-17
CCGCGGGCAGGGCCAGCGCCAGACCGAGGCGGCCATTCGCCGCCTGGCTTGAATTGACGTTGAGCGTGGCGCCGCTCGCGTCCTTGCCGGCCACGGCCGAAACGAACCGCAACTGCGCCGGATCGAAGTTGACGCTGAAGCCGAGCGCGTTCTCATCGCCCTGCGCCACAAGCTCGATCGGGACGCTGGCCTGCCCGCCCGGCGCGCCGCCGGCCTGACCGACACGCACAACGCGATTGCCCGGTTGAGGATTGCCCACGCCATCCTGTGTGAGGGTGAAGGTCTGACCGGCGACGGTCAGCGTTCCGGTTCGGGGGTCCGCGCCGTTGTTCGTCCCCACCCCATAAGTGATCGAACCGGCGCCGCTGCCCGAGGCGGGAGGAAGGACGGTGATGAAACTGGCGTTGCTCGTGGCCGTCCAGTCGCAGCCTGCGCTGGTTGTCACATTCACGGCGCCGAGGACGCCGCACTCCGGGGCCGACATTCCCCACCGCGATGTAGTACACGCCGTCCCGCAGCGCCGGAGAACTGTCGTGCGTGACGGTGATTGATTCGTTGTTAGCGGCCGTCTCCGATTTGAAATCCGCGACGACGCCCTCATTTTGAATTGCGATACGGGCGCCGTAGCGAACAAAGAGGTCAACATTGGTGTTCCCGCTCAGATCGACTCTGAGTTGAGTTGCGCCGCTCGGAACCTGGATCGTGTACTGTAAATCACCGAGCACGCCGCCACCCGGCTCCGGCGCGACGAGAGAGCCATTTTTCGGCACACCGGAAGTAAGCGCGACGTTGTTGCCCCCAGGCGGAGGAGTGGGCGTTGGAGTTGGAGTAGGAGTTGGAGTAGGCGTAGGGCCGCCGGCAGAGACCACAGCGCGGATCATGAGGTTAGTCGGCGTGCCATCCTGTTTCTGGATAGGCCCGAGATAGGTCGCGCCGTTATCGTTCGAAAAGAATCCGCGCTGCTGTTGCGGCGGACTGGTGTCAAACCATACGCCCACGCCGCCGCTCGGATTTGGCGACTGGAAGCCGACGTAAAGGTCGCCGGAGCTGATCGTCGGGCCGTTGGCGATCGGGAAATCAATGAATGCGCCATTGGCCGCGGCCGCCGGAATGGTCACGGTCTGATTGAGCAGCAATGAAGGATTGTTCGGTGGCCGATTGGCGCCAGGAGCGCCGGCAAAGGCGATCAATCGAATCTTCAGTGGTGTCTGAGATCTTCTTGTCGTTGAACGCGTCGCGTATGCCCGTGCCTATGCCTACCAATGCGGCGAACGCTTCACCAATGCGGGTTAGGGAGTTCGATTGGTTCAGGTCCCCATTTGTCTCGGCCAGGAGCCTCATCGCGCGATCCCGGTTCCGCAGCGAGGCCCACATCGCCGTCTGATCCCCGAAAGACTCCCCCCAGGTATTGAATCCCTGATCGGTATGGTCAATGTTCGGCTTTAGCGTGTTGTGCACAGCATGCCCCGACTCGTGCCCGACCATGTCCCACGAAGTGGCCGTCTCGAAGATTTTGATGTTCGTTTCGCCTTTGAGGCGGTAAGGCACAACGCCGAAGAACAGCGTTCGCGCCGACGGACTGTAGAACGCGTTGAAATCAATGAAGACCTGGGTCTCGATTTCAAGGAGGCCATTGTTGCCCCAAGCCACGTTGCGCCCGGCCCAGAAATCCGCTGCGTCTTTTACGGCGTTGGCCGCATTGAATGTCGTGGTCATCCCGAGATGGAGGTCGTTTGGCGTCCAGACCTGCAACCCGTCTATAAGGACGATCTTGCCATTGGAGTCTCGCTCCTGCTTGAACAGGGGGAATCGCTCTTCGTCTTGGAACCTGAAATCACCGTACACGTTCGACGTCGGCTGTGGCCACGGATTCCAGGCGAACGGTTGGAAATCGCCGTTGGCGTCCTTCCGATAAATTTTTGATTCGTTTATGAGCTTGACCTGGTTGTTCGACAGGGTGGGACGCCCGCCGGCGCCCAGATCGAATCTCGAAGGAGACATGCGCTGGACGATAGACTCCAACACGAATGGGTCGTCCTCATAGGACGAGATCCGCATCGGGATAGGGATGGATGTGTGGCGTTTGTCAGGGCCCCGATCGGATATAGTGAGTGTTTGCGCCTGTGAGACAGGCAAACTCATGAGCACAGTTGCAAATATCGTTAATCGGCAAAGTATCAAACGCTTCAACATTGTTGTCCTCCTTCTCGAGCCTCTGATTCCCTCAGGCCGAGGCAAAAAAGTTACTGTAAGACCGCCAATGGCGGCCCGCTTGTGTCGATGTTCAATCGTCTTCACCAATACACGCGGAAACAGGATTGAGACAGGATCAGTCAGGAGGGAAATTTTTGATCGGCGCTTTTGCAGGCGGATCAATAGGCGCCGCTCGACGAAGCGCTGAAAACATTCATTCGCATCGGTTGCAATCTCCCGTATGTCAGCGAGCGCCAGAGCCACTCGGCAGGCCCAAAGCGGAAGCGCCTCAGCCACCACACACTCGCCGGAACCTGCGCCGACCAAACTCCGAGCGCCAGCAGGACGCCGATGCTCGGAGTTACTCGGCCGAAAAGGTTGAAGCCGATACACACAGGAACAATGATGGCCGCTTGCAGTAAATAGTTGGTGAGCGCCATCCTGCCGACAGCGCCGAGTGGCGCAAGCCATCGCTGCCAGGAACGCCTCTGTAAAAGCAGAAACAGTAATGAGGCGTAGAAGGCCGCCAGTCCCCAGGCGTGAGCGCTACAGAGAAGCCCGAAAGTCAGGTCCAGCGCAAGGGAATGACGGGGATTCGCCATCATCGCGAAAAGCAGCCCCCTGCCTATGTAGGCAAGGACGCCAATGACCAGGCCGACGATCAGCGCCCGCCAGAGCCTTCTCCGATGGACCGCCATTTTTTCAAAGAAGCGACGCCTGCCCATATACAAACCGAACAGGAACATGGGCAAGGAAGCGGGCCAGGATGTAATCGCCGTGGAGTACCAGTAGCGCGCCCAGGCAAAGTTCTCGGCGAGGTAGCTCGCGCCTTCCATTTCGGGTCGCTGCGGGAAAGGTATGCCTGTAAGGTCCCATGCGCCGCGAGCCAGGTAAGAGTAAATGAGTCCGATGATCGCTCCGGCGGCGAGCGTCTTATTCGAAGCGTTGCGGAAGAGGAGGAGGAAGAATCCCATCACCGAGTATGGGACGAGGATGTCTCCATTGCGAAGTAACAGCGCATGCGCCAGACCGATCAGGAGTAGCGCCAGCAGCCTGCGGCAATATGTCGGAACGATGGTGGCGCCGCGGGCCTCGGCGCGTGTCAATTGAATTGAGAAACCAAGGCCGAAGAGGAAGGCGAAAAGGGTATAGGCCTTTGAATCCACCAACGCCGTCAGCGTCCATTCGAGGATGCGGTCAACCTGACTATACGTCTGCTCAGGCGGGACGCCCAAATTCCACAGCGCATAGGCGAGCAGCACGCCGAAGAGCGCAAAACCACGCACGACGTCGAGCGCAAGGATTCGCTCGCTCGGCGGAACAGGTTGGAGCGGAGTCACATCGTTTTGTATGGACATATTATTCACGGATGTTGACTAAATCGGAACAACAGACATTGGCACAGATCAACCACGGGGAGCCCGTGCTCCCCGTGGTTGATCTGTCTGTCCCAATCTCGCCTGTTTTGATTTAGAGTAGCGGCGCGACGAGCGACCTGCTCATTGGCCGCCGCTTGCTATCCAAGTCCGCCCGAATTCAATCGCGTTGCGAATGGATAAAGTCAGGCCGAGCCACGCTCCTGGCGCTAGAAATTGATTGTGGCTACCGCAGTCAGTTTAAAAGCCCCAGTGCCGGGGTTCAGTTCCACTACAAAATTCCCGGCGCCGCTGACCCCATCGAACCGGCCCGTACCTCCGACAAATCGGAGGCGCCCCATATCAGTACCTGTGGCAGGGTCTAACGCCCCATTAACCGCAAATTGAAGCTTATCGCCATTGGACGCAGTTAAGGTTGCTGTTCCACTGCTCAGGAGGCGACCGGTGTTGGGGTCGGGGGTGAACTGGACCGTCCCGACGGCGGTCCACATACCAAGATGGGTCGCCGTGCCCGAAGCGGTGACGTTGGCGCCAATTATGTTGCCCGCCCCATCCGTGATAAAGGTCGAGGCGCCATTTCCATTAAGCGCGAAGGGACGTTCAGCAGCCACTACCGGGAGATACCCCAGCAGTAGTGAAATGGCCAGCGCGAGAATCCGTATGTTGAGACTTCGTTTCATTGTTTATTCCTTTCCATTAGTAGGTTCCTTACTTCCGGGTGATAAATAGAGTTAGTAACAGCGCCTGCGACCACCCCTACATTTCCCGTTCGGCGCCGAAGCCGTGGTTAATAACCGGCTCTGGCCCGTTTCCATCAATCGTCTCCATCAGGACACGCGTAAAAGTGATTGAGACAGGATCAGTCAGGAGGAAAAAATTTACCTATTTGAATAGGCGACCGGATCAGCGCCGCGGTCGGCCAATTGACGGAGACACGCCCGCTACCGCCTGCGGCGGCCATGCGCGCCGCCCCACGGCGCTGATTCGGCGCTTGATCTTGACCTGAATACAGACAATTCCTATGCTTCGCCTGTCGTCGCATAGGTTTCCAGGTCCGATCAGCGGGCTGCGCTCTAACAATCGTATGGACGTAAGATGACTCCCGAACGCTGGGAAAATGTCGAAGATATTTTCAACGCCGCGCTCGACCGCTCAATTGACGAACGCGAAGCCTTCCTGACTGAAGCCTGCGGCGATGACCCATCGCTGCGTCGCCAGGTCGAATACCTCATCAACTGTTATGAACAGGCGGGCGACTTCATCGAATCTCCCGCCGGGCATCACGATTCTCCGATGCGGGATGAGGCCGCCACACTGCAATTCGACGCGATGGTCGGGAGGCGGGTCGGAGCTTACAGAATCGTTCGCGAAATCGGGCGAGGCGGAATGGGCGCGGTCTACCTGGCTGTTCGCGCCGACGATCAATTCCGCCAGCGCGCGGCGATCAAGCTGGTCAAGCGCGGGATGGACACCGATTTCGTCCTGCGTCGCTTCCGCAACGAACGACAAATCCTGGCCGCGCTCAATCACCCCAATATCGCGCGATTGCTCGACGGCGGCGCGACCGACGACGGCCTGCCTTACTTCGTGATGGAGTACATCGAAGGTCTGCCGATTCATCGCTACTGCGACACGCGGAGGTTGACCATTGCGGAACGGCTCAGCCTATTTCGCCTGGTCTGCGCCGCCGCGCATTACGCGCACGAAAATCAAGTCATCCACCGCGACATCAAACCGGGCAACATACTGGTCACCGAAGACGGGACGCCGAAGCTGCTCGATTTCGGCATCGCCAAGATCCTCGACCCCGACCTCGTCGCCGACACGATTGACCCGACGGTAACGGCGATGCGGATGATGACGCCCGAATACGCCAGTCCCGAACAGGCGCGCGGCGAGCAGGTGACCGCGGCCACCGATCAATACAGCCTCGGCGTGCTGCTCTACGAGCTGCTCACCGGCCACCGCCCATATCGGTTGCGAAACCGGTCGCCCCACGAGATCGCGCGCATCATCAGCGAAGAAGAGCCTGAAAAGCCGAGCGATGTCGTAACCCGCGCGCGAGAAAAAACGGCGAGTGACGGCAAACGTATAATTTCGCTGTCGCCGGAAGAGATAGGCCGTGATCGCAACTCGTCGCCGAACGAACTGCGCCGTGATCTGGCGCGCGGGCTTGACGACATAGTGATGCGCGCGCTTCAAAAGAGTCCGCATCAACGTTACGCCTCGACACAGGATCTTTCACATGACATCAATCGTTATTTGCGGGGACTTCCTGTCACTACCGCGGTCTACGCGGCCCCAACGAAACATGATTTTGACGCCGAGACCGCGGCTCTTCCGCTAACCTCCGAGCCGGGTCGCGTAGGCGAAGATCAGTCCACCATCGCCGAGGTTGCGATCTCGAAGAAAACGGCGTGGAAGTCTTGGGTGATCTACATTCCTGTAGTCGTTCTCATCATCGCGCTCGCGTTCTTCTTTTATTTCAGGCCGCGCGCGGCTCGACACGACCACGTGACCGTGACGAAATCCATCGCGGTATTGCCTTTCAGACCGAAGGTTCCGAATGAGACGGAGAAATTGCTGGGCGTCGGTCTGGCCGACGTGATCACGAATAAGCTGGGGGAAATCAAGCAACTCTCGGTGCGCCCGGCGTCCGCATCGCGCAGTTATCTTGAAAGCGACCTCGACCCTCGGAGAATCGGCGAAGAGCTGGGAGTCGAATACGTGATCAGCGGCGCGCTGCGCCGTGACGATGACCGTCTGAGCCTTGATCTGTGGGCGTTCAGTCTGAAAGAAAATAAAAACGTCTGGGCGGCGAAAATTGATGAGAAGTTGACGGACATCACGGCGCTGCAAAATTCAATCGCCGAAGGCATCTTGAACTCCCTGATGGTTGAACCCGGCGAGATGGGGCAGAAGTTTTTCGTCAAACGCGCCACTGAAAACAGCGAAGCCTATCAGCTCTATCTGGCGGGCCGTTATCACTGGGGCAAACGCAGCATCTCGGGACTCACCGATGCGATCAAATACTTCGACGAGGCGATCGGGAAAGATCCGAAATTCGCCCTGGCTTACGCCGGTCTGGCCGATTGTTACGCGCTGCTTCGGTTTTATGGTTCTCCGCCACTGCCGAACAGTTATCAGAGGGCCAAAGAAAACGCGCTGAAGGCTCTCGATCTGGATGACTCGCTGGCCGAAGCTCACGCGTCGCTGGGTTATGTGAAATTCTATTTCGACCGCGACCGGCGTGGAGCGGAGGCTTCGTACAGACGAGCGATTGATCTCAACCCGAGCTACGCGACGGCTCACCATTGGCTGGCAATATTATTGTCGGCCATGTGTAGACACGATGAAGCGTTCGCCGAGATCAAAGATGCGGAGCGGCTCGACCCGCGATCGGCCATCATCAAGGCCGCGGCCGGAATGAATTACGCTTACGCGCGGCAATTCGACCGCGGGCTGGACGAATGCCGGCGCGCTTTGGAGCTCGATCCGGCGTTGTTCCAGGCCCACAGAATAATGCGCTGGATTTATCAGTCCCTGGGGCGTTACGACGACGCCTTCGCGGCATATCAGAAAGAGAAGCGGTCCTACGGCGACTCTGAAGGAGATTGGCCCGCCATCCTCGCCCAGTTGCAGGCTATCGACGGAAGACGCGAAGAGGCGCTCCTTACTCTCAAACGAGAAATCGCCGCGGCGTCGCGCATTCGCGAAGGAGATTTTCGGCCTTTCGAGATCGCCGTCACTTACGCGATGCTCGGCGATCATGATCGAGCGTTGGAGTGGTTGGCGAAGTCCGAGAGCGTTAGATCGACCAATTTCAATTTTGTTCTGGTCGAGCCGCGCCTGGATGGCATTCGATCAGACCCGCGTTTTATCGGACTGGTGAAAAAAGCAGGATTTCAAGACTGAAACAAAAGGGCTATTCGTTAACCTGGAGAAACTGAATGATGAGCGAACCGAAAATTCTCATTGTTGATGACGAAGAGGCGGCGCGCTACGGGATGACCCGCGCGCTTAAAAACTACTCCGTCACCGAAGCCGCCAGTGTCGAAGCCGCGCGGCAGGTCGTCGCAAAATCGCGTCCCGATTTGATCCTGCTCGACAACAACCTGCCGGGCGCGAGCGGCTTCGATTACCTGCGGGAGCTCGCCACAACCGACGACGCGCCGCCGGTCGTGATGATCACCGCGCACGGCTCCGAACGCACGGCCATCGCCGCGATCAAAGCCGGCGCCTACGATTACCTCGCGAAACCTTTCGAGGTTGACGAACTGCGGCTGGTGGTCAAAAACGCGCTCGAAGCTTTGGGGCTGAGGCGCGAAAACGAACGGTTGCGCGCCGAACTCAAGGCCGCGCGCGGCGTGGGCGATCTGCTCGGCGCGAGCGACGAGATGCGCCGCGTCTATGACCTGATCAACAAAGTCGCGGCGACCGACGTCACTGTTCTGATTCGCGGCGAGTCGGGCGCCGGCAAAGAACTGGTCGCCCGCGCGATTCACGAGCAAAGCTCACATCGCAGGGACGGCGATTTCATCGCGATGAATTGCGCCGCTTTGCCGAGCGAGCTGATCGAATCGGAACTCTTCGGCCACGAAAAAGGCGCTTTCACCGGCGCCGCGGGATCGCGTAAAGGCAAATTTGAATTGGCCAGCGGCGGCACGGTCTTTCTGGACGAAATCGGCGATATGAGTCTGAACACCCAGGCCAAGTTGCTGCGCGTGCTCGAAGAGCGCAAGATCGAGCGGCTGGGCGGCTCACATTCGATCCCGATTGACGTGCGCGTCATCAGCGCCACCAACCGCGATCTTGCCGCGGCAGTGGCCGAAGAGAAGTTCCGCGCCGATCTTTATTACCGGCTGCGCGTCGTGCAGATTGACCTGCCCCCGCTGCGCGACCGCCGCGAAGACATCCCGATGCTCGCCGAAAACTTTCTGCAAACTTACGCCAAACGCTACCAGTTGAAATGCGCGGAGATCAGCCCCGAAGCGATGAAGCGCCTGGTCGCGTACGACTGGCCCGGCAACGTCCGCGAGTTGCGAAACGCCATCGAACGCAGCGCCGTGCTGGCCGACGGGAAATCGCTTCGCCCGGACGACCTGCCCGAAGAGATCAAATCCTCGCAATCGCCGCAAAGGCCCGCCGAAACGTTTCAACGCTCGGCGCCATCCAGGCCGGGCGAAGTGACGGACGTTTTACCCATCCCTTATCTTGAGGATTTCCGTGAGGCGCGCCGCGAATTCGAGCGCGCCTACATCGAGCGCGTGCTTACCGAAACCGGCGGCAACGTCACCCGCGCCGCCGAACGCGTCGGCATGCACCGCCAGAGCCTGCAACAAAAACTGAAAGACCTCGGTCTCACCCGCCGCTACGTGCTTCAGGACGAAGCGCAAGATTCCGATGACGAGTGACGGATTGCCCTGACAGCCTTTAGTTGGGGATTGCGCGGAAAGATTACGGATTTAACGGAAATAACGGAACAACCGGAAAGAGCTAAAAGCATCCGTTTGTTCCGTTTATTCCATTTGCCCGTAATTTTCATTAGCTTTATTAGCCAATCCACCATCGCGATGGATCACTGGCATTGCCCTTGCCATAAACGCAATCGCAACCGTTGAGGACTTTGAAATCTTGCGCCGGGATCGACATCGTTTCAGTCAAGGTATGGCTGCTGCGGCGGTGGCGACCGGCGCAAGGCTTTTTATATCCAGGATCTCAATAGGAGAGTCAATGATAACCTTCGCTTATTTCGGTCTTTTGGACATATTGATTCCCGTGGGCTATGCGATCGGGGTCGGAGCGTTAATCATCTCAGCGATCATCAAGCTATCCCGTTCAGGAAGATCCCGATGATGATCGCCTGATATCAGTTCTGACTGAACGCGATTCGCGCGTCCAAGTTCAATGACTCAACATTCCACGGCGAGAGTCCGATCCAGATAAAACGTAATCGGATGTCGTGGTTCATTTCACGCAATAATCCTCTGAGTATAGACGATGACGATCCTCGCTTCGTGTGATTGCGAGGTCGCAACCGTCCTGAAGAAGATCGCGATTGTTATTAGCTCGATGTTGGTGGGCGTTTGTTGCGGCAGCGACGTTGGCTGCCTGGCGCAAGACTTTTTTGATGTTGGAGCATAAGGTAATGAGAAGCTTCGCTACAGTATTGATACGGACCACGCTTTGGGCCTTTGGTGGAGCGGTAATCGGGTGGTTTGCCGGATTAGCGCGTTACTTTCTTATATCCGTGCCGAGGGCTGAAGGCATGCATCCGATGGTGAGAGACAGCTTCCTCTGTGCGGAAGGTCAAGCGCCTATTGCGTTCGCGATTTTGGGGATAATTCTTGGGATCGGAATTGCTTTTGTCCGAAGGCGCTCCGAACGCAACGAACAGACCCGTATGTGGTTGTGGTGATGCGCGATGCTGAAAAAGATTGCGATAACTGTATGTACGATGCTGTTGGGCGCTTGTGGCGGTAGCGCAGTTGGATGGCTGATCGGCCGTACGATTTACTTTCTCCTTGCCGAACTGCCGAATAGAAATTTATCGCCCGAACAATTCACTATGGCGACCTGCGGCCTCAACCTTTCGATCGGAATGCTGACGTTTTTTGTGTTGATCCCAGTGGGAATTGTTATCGGCTCTATCGCCGGTTTTGGATTTGGAATGAGGCAGACAGATGAAGAATAAACTTCTCACTTGCGCCATCCTGATTTTACTCTTCACTCCGGCCTTGGCGGCGGGACAGAATCTCTCTGATTACTGCCACGTATACGCGATTGATATGAAGATGGCGGAAAAAGTCCTCATGAAATGTCCGGCAGTTAATGAGCAGGAAGAAGCCAAGTTAATGGAGGGCGGAATAATTATAGTTGGAAGATTTTCCCCAAAAATCGCTGAGGAGGAATTGACTACCAAGACTTATCGATTATCGGGCACAGATCAGGTCATCACTGCCAGTGTTTTTTATACAGACGAGATGATGTATTCCACCCGGTTAGACACCCAAAACTCGATGTTGGTTGGTATTGCCGTATCGAAGAAAGCGCGCGATAGCGCTTTTGAGGCTAACAACAAATCCGTAGCCGAGATCACATATACTGAGCGTACAGATACTATTCGTGTAAAGACTCAAGCCCATTCGCATGGGCGTCGATGGCTTGTCGGTCTCGAATGCCGTTGCAACCGGGAATTCGACGAGATGGATCCAAATAGACAACCCAAATAAGGTGAATGGCAAATGCTGAAGAGACTGGCGGCAATTCTGATGATGACTATTGCTGTGAGCTTAGGTGGCGCTCTCGTTGGCTATGTTGCGGGATCAATATTATATGAACGCGCCCAGCATAGGGTTGAAACAAATCCACATTCGATACAGGGAGACATAGGCGGTTATCTTTGCTCGGCCGGGTGGCTGCCGATTCAATTGGGTGTGTTGGGAACGGGATTGGGAATTGTGATCGGCTTGGGCGTGGGGATCGGTGGGGCTATTTGGGCGGAAGCAAAAGAACCGGGGGCAAAACAGGAATAATCTGTGTTAGGTCGAATCATAAGTCTGAAGAAATGGCGTCGGTGCCTGTTGCCGATCTATCTCATCGCCTGCTGTTCAATCCTGCCGCTGCAATCGTGGCTCGATAAAGCCAGATACAGCCATTCGCCTAAGTCTCGACGCCTGGTGGTCGTTCTGGACGGCGTCCCGTACCAGACCATCGCCGACCTGCGCGCGGAAGGTCGCTTCCGCCGATTCAAAAATCCTACGCGGATGATCTCGATGTTCCCTTCACTGACCAACGTGGCGATGATTGAAATCCTGCAGGCCGAAGATTCGCCGGGTTACGAGGATCATTACTACGACCGCGAGCAAAATCGGCTGCTCGGAGCGATTCAGGACCGTTTGAACGGCGGCAAATTCATTCGAGGGACTTTTCGCCAAACCTTCGATTATCACGCCCCGGCTTTCGAAGGATCGCTGGCTTACGTCGCCTCGCCCCTTGGAGCGATCGCCGTCGCGCATCTCGACCTTTCCGCGTTTCGCAAGGCTTTCAGGAAATCGGACGCGCCACTCTTCGTCGCCTACATCGGCGAGACCGATTCGCTGGCCCATCTGGGCGGCAAGAAGCCGTTGAAGGCGCTTCTGCGCTCGCTCGACCGCACGGTTGAAGAGCTGATCTCCGAATCGGATGGCCGTCTCGAAGTCGAGATGTTTTCCGATCACGGAAACAATTACGCCGATTACACGGAGGTCAAACTGAACGACGCGATCAACTCCGCAGGATTCAAGACCGAAAAGAGTTTGAATCATCCGAACAGCGTGGTCTTGCCGAAATACGGACTGGTCGGCGCCTCGACGCTTTTTACTCATCCCGAAAACCGCGCACGATTGGCCGAAGTCTGCGCGAAGGCGAAGGGCGTTGATTTCGCCGTTTATCAATCTGGAAAAGGGGCTGGAAAAGGGGCTGGAGAAGGGGCCGGAGAAGACGTCATCGAATTGATCAGCGGGCGCGGACGCGCCCGCGTCTCGCGCGACGGAGAGCGTTTCAGGTACGAAGACGTGGGTGGCGATCCGCTCGGCCTGCTTCCGGTCATCGAGCAGTTGAAATCGCGCCGCAGCGTTGACGCAAACGGCTTTGCCTCGCGCGAAGACTGGTGGCAGGCCACGATGCGTCATCGTTACCCCGATCCGCTGCGGCGCCTTTTCGATGGCTTCAGCAAATACGTCAAGAATCGCGCCGATGTGATCGTGAGTTACGAAGACGGGTATGAGTTGGGAAGCCCGTTTTTAAGCATCTTCGCTCGAATGCTCGCCACGCACGGCAACCTGCTCGGCGGCGAAACCGAAGGTTTCGCCATGTCAACGCGGCAGGAGCTGGGCGAAGCGATTCGCGGTTACGAATTGAACAGGCTCTTCGCGCTCGACAAAAGGGTTAAGGCCATAACCTATTTCAGCGGGGAAGGCCACTGCCGACTGGGCCCCGCGATGGCGAAGATGTCCGCAGGAGAGTGAGCCCCGCCAAGACTGATAGGTCGAAATGATCAAACGCGCATCTTTGCTCCTCAACTATTTTTAGCCATTATTTCCGCAGACCATAAACCCGTAGAAAAAACAGATGTGGATAACCACAGCGCCGCGATGTTATTGGCCATCCGTGAAGCTGCGGTTCAACAATCGGCTTGAAGTGGCTGAGCGCCTGTCGTGGGCAGGCGGATCTGAATCCAAGCCAAATGCAAGGCTTCGGCCAGAAGGTTCTCACCGCCGAAGATTTCATCTACGATCATGGGGCCAATCAAATTGACCGCGG
>Ga0126383_10002052_pt1 | contig 12867 bp, 10 predicted proteins | sample PanSoiMetPlot_35_FD_96882 | JGI IMG/M metagenome (GOLD analysis project Ga0126383, IMG submission 96882) | Tropical forest soil microbial communities from Panama - MetaG Plot_35 | ecosystem: Environmental > Terrestrial > Soil > Tropical forest > Bulk soil | place: Panama | collected 2016-02-17
CGGCGGTGGTCTGCTGCAGCGCGTCGCGCGAGCCGATAGTCCCCTGCGGGCTCAGCACAAACGTTGAGGAGCCTTCCGCACTGGTGATCTGGCCGTTGCCGTCCTGATCAAATCCGCGGCCGCCTTCCAGGAACGTTGTGGCAGTAGCCCCTTGATTGACGGTGAGCGTGCTGTTGGGGCCAAAGCCATGGCCCACCACGTTAATGGCTATGCTGGCAATGCCGTTGTGCGCAAGGATAGAGGCTACCGCAAAGGGCGCGCCCTGCTTGCTGTCTGTAAATCCGTGGCCAAAGATCGCAACCGGCCAGCCATTGGTGGGACGAGGACCGGAGGGAATAAACAGGTTGAAGAAGATGTCTTCAGAACCTTGCGACGGCACGCTCTGAGTCGTGGGCACCTGGGGAATGAAGACGTTCGCGTTCTGCCAGTGCTGTCCGGTGAACTTGCCGAAAGCCAGCGTACTGATGGAGCCGGGAAATACCTGCAGCGCCCCCAGCGCAGCGTTCAGGCTGGTAGGAACCAGAGGACCGACGGTGAGCGCCTGCACGTTCCAGGTGAGCCCCGTGACCGTATTCAGCGGAAAAACCGTCTTTGCGCCTCCGCTGCCCAGGTTGAAGTTCACCGTTGGCGGCGCGGCGGCCTTGATTTGATCGCGAATGCTGCGCAGTGTGGCCGTGGCGCTTTCCGTGGTGAAAACGCTGGCGGTGGCAATGTCGCCGCGAGAGAGCCCAAGTTGCCCCAGGATATCGTCGCTCAACGTATGTTTCAGCGCCTGCTGATAGCGCTTGAGCAACTCATCCTTGTTCTTGCCATCGACGCCGCCGTCGCCGTGGATGAAGGCACTAAAGTCGTCCGTGGCGGCAATCGGGTTGCCCCCCGCGTCATGCACACCGGTGGTCACGATCAGCGCATAGTTGGCGTCCTCATTCAGATGGTCATTCGATTCGGCAAAGAGCGTGAGGCTCGCCGGGTCCCACACGATCTGATTAATGCCGATCGCCTTCGGTACGAAGCCATCAAACTCCAGGCCGCGCAGTCCCGGTCCGGGCAAAGTGATCAGGAATACCGTGCTGCTGTTGATCGTGCCCGGATCGATGGCGCCATCGAACGGGATGGAGAGCCGCGGCTGGAGATTGAAGCCGTCAAGCTGGTTCAGCAACGTGAGATCGGCGCAGTCGGAGGGGCGCGTAGCGCAGTTGGGCAGAGCCATGTTCACGCGCAAGCCGGTGAGCTGCTGGGTGTCAAAGGCCGTAAAACGGTCGCTGGGAAACGGCGACTGCGAGCTGGATGAAAGGTTGAAGAGCGGATGTGTTTGGGCCAGGGCGAGCGCCGGCGTAAGCAGAGCTGCCGCAAGCAGTAAAACAAAAATGCGGCGTACGAATGAATTTTGTTCAGTGAGGATCGTATGCATGGCGGTAGAAAACCTCCAGGGGGAGTTGCAACGGGTGACGAAAACGATAGACCTTCAGGAAAGCCTTGTCAATGGCTGCTGAGACGAGCTTTTGCAGCGTGGCAGAGCCACAACCAAAACCCTTTAACCACAGAGGACACAAAGGAACACGGAGAAAAACAGAGCCAAGAAATTCTTCGCGGATTGGCCAGAATCTGATTGTTAGCAATGCAGATATTCGCCGATCAAAGAATCAGACGCGAATCCAATTTGATTCGTGTTCATTCGCGAGAATTCGCGGCTAATTTATTTCTACCCTCCGTCCATCAAGGGACATTGCAGGGCACATCATCGTCATTATCGCCGTGCTTACGGGCGCAACGAGCGGCGTCAAAGGCATCAAAGGGCCGCAGGAACTGCGCCGGATGGAACAGGAAGAATGAGGGAGGCGCCACGTTCAAGGGGCCGAGGGTTGCCGCCTCCGCATTCAGCGCGTCCGCGTGAAGGTTGGGCCAATGGCCCGTATCCAGGCGGCCGATCAGGTTTTCCAACGCGGTAATGGTCTCTGCCGGAGTGAACGAGCAGTGTCCGGCGCGATGTACGAAGATCTGGCGGAGAAGCCTCTCGTTGCCGGCTTCGCGCACCACATCACGATAGGCGCTTTCATTCTGGTTGGAAACCAGGCCATCACCTTCAGTGTGCATCGTGAGTACAGGGAAGTCGATGTCCCCGTTGAAGATGATGTTCTGTTCAAGGTAGCCCACCGCGTTAGGATCGGCGGAGATGCGCGCGGCCTTGTTCAAAGTTTCCAAATCGTCTTCCAGGCTGAGCCCCGCCTGTTTATAGAGAGCGCGAACTTCCGCGCCGTTGACGGAGTGCTCGAACTGCTCCCGGTAGTTAACGCCGGTATTCCATGAAGGATTGCCTCCGGCACGAAATTCCAGTTCAGCACGAAAGGCAAAGATGAACGGGAAGTCCACCTGCTGCGCCCACAAGAACTGGTTGTCGGCCTGGGAAGCAAAATCATTGGCGGCCGGCTCGGGTGAGGCAGGATTAAACCAGCCAGGCAAATCCCCGAAAGAATTCGCCAGAGCCAGACGCGCCCGCCCCTGCGGGGTTGCGTTGGCCGCGGCCAGCAGTTGTTCCGACAGCAGGAAGTTGGCGGTCGGGTTGGTGATGTGGACAACCTGAAGCGGTCCGCCGGGATTGAAGAAAGTCTTGAAAGCGAAGGCGGAGTCCAGCGCCTGGTTCCAAGTGGCCACGCCGCCGGAAAGCACGCCGCACATGGGCAGGGCCGCGTCAAACCGTTTGGGATTTCTCTGGATCAGGCCGGCAGTGATGATGCCGCCCAGAGAATGCCCCCAGGCGATGGTGCGGGTGGGCTTGCCAACCTGCGCGTTGAAGAGGTCAAGAACGGCGATCTGATCCACCAGAGCTTCATGAATCGCCCAACCGGTGGTGGCATACGATGAGCCCGCCAAAGCAAAGCCATTCGCCAGGAGGAATGCGCGTGTGCCAGGATCACCCACATCCTGTGCTGGGTTGGCCGAGCCGGGCGTTACATAGCCGTGGGAGTACAGCAACAATGTGCCGTTCCATGGCGAAGGCACTTCAATCAGGTATTTGGCTCCATCAGCGAAGGCGCCGGCAATAGTTGTGGTTGCGGCCTGGGCCGGGACCGCAGCCAGGCACCCGAGCGCAAGTATAAAAACCAACATCAAGCTAAAGCGCGAGTTCATACGCCTCATGGGGAAGGTCTCCTTCTTTGTGGAACTTGGAATCGGCGACTGAAGATAGATGTCGCCTGGGTGAGATCCGATACACTGCCGTCTTAATATCGCGGACGCAACAGCGTGGCTGGCCTAACGACTGATTCATACATCCGGCTGGAAGCAGGTAACCAGGAACGGTGCGGAATTATCTTAGACGACTTGCACTTTGTCAAAAAAGGTCTACTTCCGCCGGGGCCGGCTCACCAGTTCCCCACCGCAATTGGGGCAGACGTTTTTCATCTCTCCCGCGCAGCTCTCGCAAAAAGTACATTCATAAGAGCAGATCATCGCCATGCCGTTCGCCGACAACGGCTGGTGGCACTTCTCGCATTCAGCTTTCATCTGCAGAGCCATGGTTTTGTCCTCTAGAGGAAGCTTTGCCCAAGAGCCAAACCTTACCACGGATTGCGCTGATAACACTGATTCACACGGATCAAAAAGCTCAATTAGGACCATTTTAAGTTCGTAAATCTGTGTCATCCGTGGTGAGATTTGCTTTTCTTAAAAGCCTCTATCGGATATGGATGTTCACCAGGGCGCGGCGAGGAACAGACAAAAGAGGACAAAGAGGAATCGCTTGGGCATGCGCGGGATCTCCGCATCGCATTCTACACAACCGCTTGCGCGACTACTGCAACAGTTCGGTGCCGTTGCAGTTCTTGACGATCATCTCCTGCATGTCGTCGCTCACTCGCGTGAACTCGAGCCCATAGCGAAAGCCCTCGCAGGTGCGGATGATCGCATCCAGCTTTGCTTCGGTGGAGGAATAAGGAAACGTCAGCTCCAGCCGCACGGCCGTACCGACCGGGATGGAACACGGAATGTAAGCGCCGATTCCGCCGCGGCTCAGGCTGTTGGCCCGGCCAAATGCGAAATCGCTTTTCCCGGCATTGGGAAAAGAAATCTTCAGACGCACGTCAATTTTGTGGCGCGACCAGCGCCGCCCTGCCGGGCCTTGATCCGGTAGTGACATGGGGAATTCCGTTCAGTTATTTCCGTCGTCTGCTTCGTTCCATCTTCCGCGCAGGGCGAAAAAACTTCAACGGTACCGCCGACACATGTACTTTTGTTGACACAGCAGTGACCGAGGGCCGCAACACTCATGCCCGCGGCGGCACCGGCTCACCGCGAATTTGGATACGATCTCCGCTCCATCTCGTTGATCACCACATTCCACATGTCGATATCGAGCTGGAACTGGTGCTTTAGCGGCGACTGCGTGCTATCGACGAATGCCAGATTGGTTTGCATCTGTGCCAGCAGCGCGCGCATCTTCCTGATGTCATCGCGCTGGGCCTGCGCGTCATTACCTCGGTTATTTCCCAGCTGCCGGATCTGCGCATTTTCTGCGGCATTGGCCGCGCCAGCTTGCGAACCGGCGGCTTGTGAAGATCCGCTGGGCGTGGTCTGAATTGCGCCCAGCAACGTGACAGACAACAAAGCTATGAAGACTGGTCTGTATGACATTTGCGCCTCCTAAAAACCAGTACTTAGTATTCAGTATTTAGCCGTAAGATCACAACCGACTAGCCGCTCCCAAATTGCTTCGGTCTTTCAGGCAAAACCAAATACCAAGTACTAAATACCAATTACCGTTTCCCGGTGATCGTATCTTTCACCACGGCGCCGCCTTTCATCACAAACCCCACGTTCTCCAGCGCGCGCACATCCTGCAGGGGATCGGCAGTCACGGCGATCACGTCGGCAAATTTGCCGGGCTCCAGCGTGCCCACATCCCTGGCGCGTCCGATCAGGTCAGCGGCGTTGCTGGTGGCGGCGTGAATGGCCTGTGCCGGCGTGAGACCGTACTTCACCATATAGAAAAATTGTTTCGCGTTGTCGCCATGCGGATAGACGCCGGCATCGGTGCCGAAGGCCATCTTTGCGCCGCCTTTTACCGCGCGCTCAAAATTCTCCCGCTGCAGGCGTCCGATCGCGCGTTCCTTGTCCACATTTTCCTTGGGCAGCCCAAACTCAATGGCTTTGCCCAGGATGTAGTCGTCGTTGTAGATGTCCATCACCAGGTAGACGCCATGCTCTTTGGACAGACGGATGCCTTCATCATCGATCAGGCTGGCATGTTCAATTGAGTCGATGCCGGCAAGGATCGCATTCTTGATTCCCTGCGTGCCGTGGGCGTGGGCCGCGATCTTGCGGCCAGCCATGTGCGCCTCGTCGGCAGCGGCCTTGAGTTCTTCCGGGGTAAATTGCGGAGCGCCCGGACTATCGCCCTTGGAGAGGACGCCGCCGGTGGCAAGAATCTTGATCACGTCCACGCCATACTTCACCTGGGCGCGCACCACGTGGCGGATCTGGTCAACGCCATCGGCAATCTGGAAGTCGCGCTCTTCAGGAAACATGCTGACACGAGTCTGCGGAGAAAAGTTGTTCAGGTCGCCATGTCCGCCGGTAATGGAAATTGGCGGCCCACTGGCCACGATGCGCGGTCCCGGAACCAAACCTTCGTTGATGGAATTGCGGAGATCGACGGCCAGAAACGGCAGCGAGCCCACATCGCGCACGCTGGTAAAACCCGCTTCCAGCGTTTTGCGCGCGTTCACCACGGCAGCAAAAGCGCTTTGGAAAGGCGTGTCCTTGAAATTGTAAATTTCATCGTAGCGATCAGCCCGCGCGCCAAGGTGCGTGTGGCAATCGATCAGTCCGGGCAGCACGGTGGCGTGTGAAAGATCGACAATGGTGGCGCCCGCCGGGATGGAAGCCGCGCTCGCCGGCGAAACGCTTTGAATGCGATCACCACTTACCACGATGACCATGTTGTCGCGGGTTTTGTCTCCGGTGCCATCAAATAAATGGCCAGCGCGAATGTAAACCGTTTTGGGCGCAGGTGTTGGCGCTGGTGTCTGAGTTGGCTGCGCAAATACGGGAACAACGATCAGGATTGCGAGCAAGGCATAAAGAAGAAAGCGCTTCATCGGTGCTCCTTGGAAAAAGTACCGGAGAGTATAGCCTATCGCCGTGATCGGAAAGATCAATCTTGGACTCATGCCGTCCAAAACGTTTAGAGCATTCGCGACAGAAACAAAGGAAGCGGCGAGCTGTCCACGCGCCGAGCCGCCTGCCTCAAGCGCAGAGCACACTGACCACGTTCCAGAAACTCAAGCGGTCTGGAGCGAAGCGACAGGATTGAAGTTGGCGCGATCGGGGCACTACTGTTTGGCAACCAAAAGGACCCGAGAAAAATTCAGCCAGATTCGCCAGCGATCGTATTCGCGGCTGTGCGACGTTGCCGTGACCAGCGCTTCTTCCACGCAGTTCTTGCTGAAGATCACCTGCAACTTCGATCCCAGGCTGACCAGCGGACCGATCAGCATGGTGGCGTCGCGTTCACCCACGGGCAGAATCAGGTCGCGTTCCTGAAACGGAAGGCCGTTGCTGGCAATGCCTCTCAGGATTGCGATGGTGCCGCCTTCAGGAATCTGCAGCGCTTCCGGCTCGGTGGATGTGGCTGTGGATTCTGGCTGCATCTCAACCTGGATCGCTCCGTGGGCCGGCGCATGGCTGGCCACGGTGACAGCAGGTACGCCCAGTTCCCAGTCTTCCGGCGGAAAATAAATTCCCCAGAAATTTTCCGGACGGTAGAGTTCGATTCCGTATTCCCGCTCGCCTGAATCCGCCCAGACCACCTGGCCCACGCGCCACTTATATGGAGCAAGCATGGCTACGCGTACTTCCATCTTGTTCTCAAGCGGAACTGCGGAACGGATCTTGGCGCCGTGGCGGTTGACAAGAATGGTTTCCGCGGCCCCACTCACATGAGACCCGTCACTCTTCTGGCCGGACACCGCTAACGCCAACGAGACAAGAACACGAGAGCTTCTACGCCCCCGTTCCTGTGGAATGAGTTGCGCCATATGTCTCTTTCAAGACACTCTAATATTTAAGGAAAACTATAGAACCTCGGCCAGTTGCAAGCTATATTACTGGTAACCTTGCCCTGCGCTACCAAAAAGCAGGCCCCTATTGTCCCAAGGTAACCTTCCTTATCAATAGCTTAGATTGTTCAAATCGGGGAACTGTTACACGATTTTTGCAGAACTCCTGAGGCGCGTTTTTTATTTAAAATCAAAGATTTACGTTATTGTTGTCCAGCCGCTGAAGCGGCCTGCTGGTCGCGCGACGGTTAAAGGAAATCACAGCACTGGCTCAATGCTGCTTACATAAATGGTCTGCGTGGATTTATCCAAAGCGCCTTTGATCCGCACTTTTTTTGCGGCCAGCTCCGCCGGACGCTCCTGGTCACTCAGCTTATAGATCTTTTTGGTGGATGGGACATACAGCACGTAGCCATATCGCCTGGCGCAGCCCTTTACGCAGTTGGCGGACGTATTCACCTTGGCCTTTGCCATCACCTCTTTGTGCGATCCCTTGACCGCGCACTGGCCGTCAGAGATTATGCCGACAAACGTCTGGATGGGCGCTTTGGCTGTGGCTTTCTGCGGCTGTGTTTGCGCCGATGTAGCTTGTGACGCAAACGCACAAACGCAAAGAGCTGCCATTCCAATAACGGCGATCGCTCTGTAATATCTCTTCATTCTTTTATCCCGTCCCCGAAGTTTCTCTTCCGATCAGTGTTATCTGTGTTCATCAGTGGTGAGATTTTGTTTTTCCGCTCTTCCGGTCACGCGCGCTCAGTGCGATGACGACGCTCGCGTCGATTCTCCCAAATGCTCGCTGAAGAAGCGCACCATCTCCACCGTTGACTTGATGCGGTTGGGGACCTTGCGCCACCCATGGCCTTCATCGGGAAACAGGATGTACTCCACAGGCACGCCGCGGTCTTTGAGCGTCTTTACAATCTGTTCTGCCTCGATCACGGGCACGTTGGTGTCATTCGCGCCGTGCTGCACCATGGTCGCGGCCTTGATGCGGTCAAGCTTATAGATCGGCGACAGCTTGTCCAGCATCTCTTTCTGAGTATCAGGATCTCCATACTCGACCTTGGAAATCGCCGCCATCCACGGCTGTGTGTGCTGGAAAAAGGTGATGAAGTTCACGATTCCGAACAGGTCCACGCCTGCGGCAAACAAATCCGGATATTCCGTAAGCCCGGCCATCGTCATATAACCGCCGTACGAGCCGCCGGTGATGCCAATTCGCCTGGGATCGGCCAGATGGTTGTTCACCAGATAATCAACGCAGGCTTTGATGTCTTTCACGCCGTTGACGCGAAGTTCGCCATTATCCAGGTTCACAAATTTCTTTCCAAAGCCCGACGATCCACGCACATTGGGCGCGAACACGCCGATTCCCTGCGCCAGCAGCGCCTGATAATCGCTACGGAAGGGCGCACGCTCCTGCCCTTCTGGTCCGCCATGGAAGCTCACAACGTATGCGCCGGGCCCATTCTGATTTTTGGGTTTGTAGAGCCAGCCGCTCAGCTCCAGTCCGTCAAATGATTTGAAGGTCACCAGCTCCGGCCTAACCAGCGCTGCAAGGTCCACTCCCGGATGTGGACTGAAAGTGATCTGCCGGAACTGCTGGGTCTTCATGTCCATGATCCAGATGTCAGCCGGCTGCGCGGCACCGGAGACGTTCATTGCCAGCTTCGATCCGTCGCTCGAGAAAGCCAGCCCGCCGGCAAGCTCGCCGGGGAGTTTGGGGCCGGGCACGTGTTTGTTCTTCACCAGATCGTAGAATGAAAGCTCACCTCGGCCCTTCACATTCCAGACCAGCGCCGCCATCGTGCCTTGCTTGTTGAGCCGCAGGCCATCCAGCTCTCCGTCCGCACGCTCCGCCAAGACCTCAATTGGGCCGGGCGTTCCGTCGGCAGCGAGCTTGATCCGGGCAAACGCCATCAGGTCACGATCTTTATTTGTGGTGATATAGGCTGCTCTGCCATCCGGCGCTATCTCACCAGAAAACTCCGCCACGCCATCATGTTTGGTGATCAGCGTATCTTTACCGCTGGCAAGGTCGAGCACATAGAGATTGTTATCTCCGCGATTTTTCAGGCGAGTCAGCAGCGCCCGGCTGCCGTCGCGGGAAATTCCTTCAATGCCGCCCACGCCCGGATTCTTCGCCACCAACCTGGTCTGGCCCGTAGCCACATCGATCATGAAGCTGTCGCGACTCGCGGGATCGGCGCGGCTGGAATCGATAGCTATCTGTTTGCCGTCGTCCGTCCAGGCGTTAAAACCGTTGTTGTCCTTGCCGCCGAGAGTCAGCAGCCTCATGCCGGTGCCGTCCGGCTTCACCACGTAGACCTGCGTGTTCAATCCTCCGCCGGGTGCAATCGTCACTGCAATCCAGTCGCTGGCCGGCGACCACTCTTGCCCCGTCACCGGATCGTCGCCGTTGGTGACCATGCGCGGATATCCACCCTCCGCCGGCACAATCCATACCTGCGGCGCGCCGCTCATGTTGGAGACGAAGCTTACCCACTTGCCGTCCGGGGAGAAGCGTGGACCTACAGCGCTGCCCACACGGGCCATCCGCGCGACGGATGCGGCAAGATCCTTTCTCTGGTCCGCTTGCTTTCCGGTTTGCCCTACCATCACCGCTCCCACACAGCAGAACAGGAAAACAAAAGCTAATGTTCGTTTCAACATGGTCTCCTCGTCTGGACTCCTTTTCCGATCAGTGTTATCTGTGTTGATCAGTGGTGAGTCTTTGTTTTCCGATCACCGGATCACCCGATCACGGCGATCAACCGATTCCCACGGCCCTCTGCCTATGTACCTCAGCCACGACCCCACCCCCCATAGGCGCTTTATTGAAAACAAAGGGCAAAGTGCCATTCGACAAGACAGTCAAAAGGCTGTCAAAGCCCTTTTCCCTCGTTTTTTTGCTTCCAAATTGAGTTCAAAAACTGTCGTCTCTGCCCTTCAATCTTGATGCTTTTGCAGAATCTGAACAAGAAGTTAAATCATTGAAAACAAGAAGCTTACTTTAACATCCATTTAGGCGAAAGTCAAGCAAAAACTAGGGGTATTGCAGTCTAGCTGTGGGCCCCGGTGCTGTGCTCCATAAAGATTTTTTTGGTGGCGACTCGCCACGCTGTGTTCATCAGTGGTGAGATTTTGATTTTCCGCTCACCCGATCACGCGCGATCACCAGATCACCCGATCTTTAACTGGCTTTCCCTTCCTTCGCCATCCGGGCTTGTGCCACGTCGTAGCTTTCGCCGTAAATCGAAGGCACCTTCGCGCCCATGGGACGCAGGTAGGCGGAAAGCTGTCCGCGATGGTGGATGGAATGACGTTGCGAAAGGGTAAGGAAGCTGACAGCCGGCATCTGAAAGCCGCGAAAATCGACGGGCCTGGCCAGTTGCTCTCCACTCAGGCTCTGCACCTGCTTGATATTGGCATTGAACGTCTCGTCAAACCATGCGGCAATCTGTGCTGAGTTGCGGATGGACTCCGGGCGATTGATGGGCGTGTAATCGAATGCTCCGGCGCAGATGCCGCTGAGGAAACGCTTTTCCGCAGCCACAATGTGCCATGCCAGCTCCAGCGCGCTTTTGGAAATGGCGTCGGGCCGATAGTCGCCTTTATCAAGAGGAATGGCTTCGATCACGCGCATGGTAGTGGCGTGCTCCATCATGATGGTGGACAGCGCGTGCGCGAGCAGAAATTTTGCCTGGTCGGGGGTAAGCTGGTGCGGGGTGGTTGCAGGCTGTGAAGACATGGCTGACTTCCTTTCAGTGGGATAAGAACCATTCTAGCAGCGGCTGGTTGTGGCGCACCGACGCTAGCTTGAAGATCCGCGATGAGTCAGGTTTGTTCTCTCAGTTCGGCCTGTGCAGAGTCAGAGTGACAGGTCCGGGGAGCTGCTGGAAATCGTCATATACCGGCTTGCCGTTTGCGTAGACTATTAGGCGCACCCTGTCTCGGGCTTGCCCGTTCACGCTAAGTTCAAACCTTCCCAAGTCGTCTGGGGATGTTTCGGCCTTCTGGCCGTCGACAACGATCCGGAATGTCTTCGGATTGGCGGGTGGTGGATCGATCCTGCCTTGCAAGATAGTGGCCGGAGCGGCTGCCTTCACGAGGAGCACCTTGAGAACATCACTATTGGCTTCAAGTGTAAGTGTCTGTTCCTTGTTCTCATACCCCTCGATTTCCGGCAATACCTTGAGAGGAGCACTCTTGAACTTAGTCGAAACATCATTGAAGTAAGCTTCGCCGTTTGTGCCCACCCCTTTCGTTTTCCGGTCGTTACCAAAGTCAATGGTGATCTCACCATTTCTGACGATAGGTTCGCCTGCGCTGTAGGGCCGAACAGTCAAGGTGAAATTTTCCGGCGCAGGAGGAACCAGTTTGTAGCCGCCCACCAGCACTAGGCAGAACAGCACCACTGGACCACCCAGTTCAAGCAAATAGGGCATCTGCTTAGAGGTAAGGCTGGCAAAGCTCTTCATCGCGCCGAAAAGGAAAGCTGCGGATGCTAGAGCCCAGGGGATGAGAAGTAGATAGAAAATTTTCCCTTCGACGCCGCTATTGACGAGCTCGGGAACTTTGTAAATGTAAAACGCTGTGAACCCCGCGGCAAGGAGGAGTCCAACTAATGCGATGATGACGTAACTCATCGCGGAGAGCGGCTGAGAGGAACCGTCTTTTTTCATAGCAGCTTTTGGCATAGTCATTCCGGTAATGTCTGTTAGGTTACTGATTCCTTTTAGCGCGGATTTTTGCCGCTTGCTGGTCGTATACGTCAGCCTCCGCGTTGCGGCCGAGTCTGCGCAAGAGATCGGCTAGGTTTTCCGCTGTCGTAGCGACGCTGGGATGATCCGGCCCCAGGGCCTTCATCTTGATCGCCAGAGCATGCTTGTACAGCGGCTCCGCCTCCGCGTACTTGTCTTGCTCGTCATAGAGCAACGCCAGATTGTTCAAGCGGATCGCTACATCTGGGTGCTCCTGTCCCAATGCCTTCTCATCAATCGCGAGCGACCGCTTGTACAGCGGCTCTGCCTCCCCGTACTTGCCCTGTTGGTGGTAGAGCTCCGCCAGATTGTTCAAGTCTATAGCGACGCCCGGGTGCTCCGGCCCCAGCGCTTTCTCATCAATCGCCAGAGCCCGCTTGTACCGCGGCTCTGCCTCCGCATACTTGCCTTGTTCCCTATAGAGCAACGCCAGATTGTTCAACTTTATGGCCACGCTGGGATGCTCCGGCCCCAGCACCTTTTCAGCAATCGCCAGCGCTCGCTTATACAACGGCTCCGCCTCCGCGTACTTGCCCTGCTCGTCGTAGAGCGTCGCCAAATTGTTCAAATCTGTTGCCACTCCGGGGTGATCCGGCCCCAGCACCTTCTCATCAATCGCCAGCGCACGCTTGTACAGCGGCTCTGCTTCCGCGTACTTGCCTTGGTCGTCGTAGAGCGTCGCCAGATTATTCAAATCTGTTGCCACTCCGGGATGTTCCGGCCCTAACGCCTTCTCATCAATCGCCAGAGCCCGCTTGAACAGGGGCTCCGCTTCTGAATACTTTGCTTGGTCAGATAAGACAAGTCCTAAGAGGTTCAAAACCAGCGGATCATCGCTATGGACAGCCAGAACTCTACGCAAAGCGCTTTCTGCCGCCGCGTAATGCGCCTGCTCATACTCAGCACGCGCCAGCATGACATACTTTTTCAGAACATCGCCTTTGGATGATGTGATTGAAGCTGATATATACCGGCTGGCATCGACATAGCGCAGCTCTTTCAATGCCGCCAGTCCCTTTTCATAGGGATCTTCAGCCGACTCAGCC
>Ga0126383_10002055_pt1 | contig 12856 bp, 10 predicted proteins | sample PanSoiMetPlot_35_FD_96882 | JGI IMG/M metagenome (GOLD analysis project Ga0126383, IMG submission 96882) | Tropical forest soil microbial communities from Panama - MetaG Plot_35 | ecosystem: Environmental > Terrestrial > Soil > Tropical forest > Bulk soil | place: Panama | collected 2016-02-17
AGACTCTTCTACATCCAGTGCGCGGCTCGCGATTTTCGCACTTAGGTCACACGCGGACGATTTGGTAGATTCTGCTTCGCGCCGCGTTCAGGATTTTGTTTTTCTGCCGATCTTTTTGCTGATCGGTGCCAGCCATGCTGATCAGCGGTGAGGTTTTTGATTTTTGTCGATCAGAATAGTTCCGGCTGTCGGCCATACTTGATGCCGAAATGCTCATAAGCCAAGCGGGTGGCGACGCGGCCGCGCGGAGTGCGGTCGAGAAATCCAATCTGGATCAGAAACGGTTCATAGATTTCTTCCAGCGCGTCCTGCTCTTCTGCCAGTGCCGCGGCCAGCGTGCTCAATCCCACCGGCCCGCCATTGTATTTCTGGATGATGGTGAGCAACAGCCGCCGGTCCACTTCGTCAAAGCCGTGCTTGTCCACTTCCAGCATTTCCAGCGCGGCCTGCGCGGTGGCTTTGTCAATGCGTCCCTGCCCGCGCACCTGGGCAAAGTCACGCACACGGCGCAGCAGCCGGTTGGCAATGCGTGGCGTGCCGCGGGCGCGGCCGGCCAGCTCACCGGCGCCTTCAGCGTCAATGGCAACGCCAAGAATCTCCGCGGAACGCTCCACAATGTATTTCAGTTCTTCATCTGTATAGAACTCCAGGCGCAGCAGGATGCCAAAACGCGACCGCAACGGCGACGAGAGCATGCCGGCGCGCGTGGTGGCAGCCACAAAAGTAAATGGACGTACGTCAATGGTGTGCGTCCGCGCTGAAGGCCCCTGCCCAATAATGATGTCGAGCTTGTAATCTTCCAGCGCGGAATACAGGATCTCTTCCAGGGCCGGTTGCAGGCGGTGGACTTCATCCAGAAACAGCACCTGGCGGTCATGCAGGTTGGTGAGGATGGCCGTGAGGTCGCCCTTGATCTGTATGGCCGGCCCCGCGCTCTGCTGGTACGGCACGCCCATTTCATTGGCAATGATGGTTGCCAGCGTGGTCTTGCCCAGCCCCGGCGGCCCATACAGAAGCACGTGGTCCAGGGCTTCTCCCCGCGACTTGGCCGCTTCCACGGCGACAGAAAGGTTCTCTTTTACTTTTTTCTGCCCGATGAATTCGCGCAGGTAGCGCGGACGCAGCTTGAGCTCGTACGACGCATCGTCTTCCGCCTGCACGGCGGAGACCAAGCGGTCTTTATCGATCGGTTTGTGCTCTGAAGCAGACACTATTGGCGATGGTAAAGCGAACTGCGAAAAAAAACCAGAAGCAGATTGAATGATACGTGGAAATCTTGCAGCCGGGCGGTTTTCCGCCATCTGGTAACGAATAAAAGGACCCGGGTGGCGCTCCGGGTCCCTCTAGACGAAGTTACGCGAACATCGAGACGGTTATCGCGTCGAGCATGAAGGCGCCGGGAAAGTGGTCAACGCCTGCACGCCTGCGCCGGCCTGTCCGGTGGAGAATGGACGCCCCGGTACTGGCCGCAACGTTCCGTCGTCCATGATCATCCATCCATCCACCTGCGCTCGAGTGAATAATGACGTGTAAACAAATTTGCCGCTTCTGGTGGCGGCAATTGAACCCACCCAGTCAGTGCCGGCAAAAGGCGATCCCGCCACCGGCTGGAGAGAACCATCCGTCCCCAAAGCCAGCGACGACACTTCGGCATTGAATACATCGCTGGTCAGCAGGTCGTGATTGCTCGGAGTAAGAGTGAGCGCGTTGATGGTGCTGCTGCCGCCGCTTGGGAATGGAGATCCGGCCACGGGCGTAAGACTGCCGTCAGCCGCCATGTCAAATGCGTCAATCAGGTTTGACCCGGCGCTGGAGACATACGCGCGATTGTTGGCGCACGTGGTATCAACCGCATCAGCAGGGCCATTGGTGATAAATGGCGAACCGAAGACCGCGGTCAGAGATCCGCTGGCGTCAATGCTATACACACCAACCGCGTCCATCGACTTCAGGCCGACCAGAAGGAACTTTCCATTGGCGGTAACTTTCACGCCTTCAGGAAACGCGCCGCTATCGAGTGGCGAACCCGCGGCTTCCGTGATTGCGCCGTTGGCGCCGATGTTGAAAGTGTGGATGAAAGTTGAGCTCTCGTCCACCTCGAACAGAAAGTGGCCGTCAGGGCTGGCTCCCAGGGAGAGCGTATTACCAGAATTAGCCGCCGCAACAGTGAAAGGAGAACCCGGGACAGAAGTGAGATTGCCTGTTCTTGGGTCGATCACAAAAGCGCTGACTGTTCCGCTGCCTGCGTTCGCTGCATAGAGAAAGCTTGCTGTACCAAGAGTCGCGGTTGTAATGGTTTGAGGGCTAACGTCGTGTGCGCCACCGTTTCCTCCGGTAAAAAAGGGTGATCCGGGGATCAGCGTGAGCGCGCCGTTATTGGGAGTTACTTTGAACACAGAAACGGTGTTGGGAGAAAAATTGTCGTTGGTATAAACAAAGTTGTTTTGCGCAAATGCCGTGATGGCGAACAATAGAAGTGGGCAAACGAAGTATGCTTTCCTCATAGATACACGTAACCTTAGGGTTTTGGATTTCCAGGGGAGAGCTGCTGGATATGAGTGCATGCCGAATGCCAAAACCTGCAGAGACACTCCTTGCGCAGAGCTGGCTTGAGCCGGGGAATCCTGAGTAGCTCAATGCCACAAGTGGGAATAGTGGGGCGAGCGGTTGCTAACGCCGGGTTAAGGCGCGAGTCCAAGACGTGATGAAGCGGCGTTCAAGGTTCTATTTCGCGGTTCTTCTCCTGGCGATCAGTGGAAGCACACTATGCCACGCCATTGATCGCGCACACTACCGGGAGCTCTTTCAGAAGCTTGGCACGCTGGCCAACCAGAAAGACTGGGCATCGGCGCGCGATGTGTTGACTGAAATCGGACATGAGCTGCCCGCGCCAACGCCGCGCTACATGTTGAGCGTGGCGACCATAGAAGCCCGGCTCGGCCACAAGGACGAAGCGCTTAAGTGGATGGAAAAATATGTGGCAACAGGACTCAGTTTTGATCCTTCACGGGATGAAGACCTGAAAGCGCTGATGACCGTCGGAACAGGACCGAAGATTGCAGCGCTGATGAAAGAACGCAGCCTGCCTGTCACCAACGCCGAGGTTGTCTGCACGCTGCCGCAAGCGGACACAATGCCCGAGGACATCGCTTATTTAAAAGCCGCGGACGCAAAATCAGTGGGCAGCTTTTATGTCTCCAGCATTCAGCACCGCACGATCTATCGAGTGTCGTTACCGAAAGCCGGCGGCCGTGAATGCACGATGGAAGAATTGCCATTGCCACCGGAAGCAAAACGATGGCCCACGCTGGCCGTCGCAGCCGATCCAAAACGAAATGTCTTGTGGGTGACCGCTTCCGCCATGCCTGGATTCAGCGGCTTTCCCAAAAAAGATGAAGGCAAGGCCCTGCTCATGGAGATTGACGCCAAAAGCGGGAAGGTGCTGCGCCGCTTTGATCCCGGCGCAGCAGGGCCAGCGGTCCTGGGCGATATGTGCGTAACCAGCGAAGGCACGGTCTACCTGACGGACAGCATTGGCGGCGGTGTGTATCGCCTGCAAGGCGACCAGCAGACAGCGAAGCTGGAAAAAATTGCCGATGGGCTTTTCTCGCCGCAAACGCCTGTATTGTCGCGCGACGGCAAGCGGCTCTTTGTGGCCGACTACACCATGGGCATTGCGGTAATCGATCTTCCTGGGGCGGGCACCGCGCCGAATCTATCCGCCAAACTAAATTACCTTCCGCATCCTGACAATGTCGCCGTGGTGGGGCTAGACGGCCTTTATCAGAATGGCGATTCGCTCATCGGCATTCAAAATGGCACAGAACCGGAGCGCATAATGCTCTTTGTGATGAATTCGGCGCAAACCGAGATTACCGGAGCGCAGGTGATTCACCAGATTGCGCAACTCGATCCCACACATGCGGTAGAAGTGGACGGATGGTTTTACGCGACATCCAACGTGGGTTGGAGCAAAGTGGATGATAATACCGGCCAGCTCAAGCCGGGTGAGAAGTTCACGCCGCCGGTGCTGCTGCGATTTTCAGAGCGCGCCCCGTGGCACGCTAAAAATTAACCAGATCACCTAATCCTTTTTGGCGGAAACGCTTAAGTCCTCATAGCGCTTGGCATCGGCGTTGAGTTGCTCAGCATTTGGCGAGTTAGGCTCAGCGGCGAGGTAATCGCGGATTTCATGCGCTGCTCCGGCATAGTCCTGCTTGCGCAAGAGGACGTAGCTCAACAGAAGACAGACATCAGGATGGGCGTGTTGCGTATCCAGGGCCTTGAATTTTCTGGCGCTGTCTTCCGCGGCTTCAAATTTTTGCAGGTTGTAATTGGCCGCGGCGCTGAAGAAATACGCCAGCGGAAAAGCGCCGGGATTGAGCTTCAAGACCTGATCGCTGAGGCGGACAGCGTCGTCCCACTTTTTTTCCTGCATGGCGATGATGGTGAGGCCATACTCCGGATTCACGAATTGGGGATCGGCGGCAGCGGCCCTGGTGTAGTCGGTCCGGGCGGCTTCAAAATCGTTGCGCTGGCGGTGGATGTCTCCCAGCAGGGTCCAGGCGGCGGCAAATTGAGGATAGATCTCAACCGCTTTGGTGAGATATTTCTCCGCTTCTTCCGGTTTCTCTGCTTTGGCCTTCTGCGCTTTCTCATAGGCGCGCATGGCGTCCTTGGGGGCGGCCATGCTGGTTACGCTGATCGTAGTGCCGGGAGCATTGCCCAGGCGCTTCAGGAAAATTGTGCCAACTTCGTATTGCCAGGTATCTCCGCCCGTGAGCCTCAGGACCACCACGCTGGATTGATAACCGGCCAGTACCGCACGCAGCTCGCAGCCGGTGAGATCGAGAGGTCTGCGGGTGGTGCTGCTTCCGGGGCGCGGAGTGGAAGCCGGGGTGGTGCGCGAATCGCTCTCGCTGGCGTCCTGGAACGTGGTGTTCAGGCCCAGTTGAAATTCAAACTGCCCTTTGGTGTCTGTGTAGCCTTCACGGCGGCTCACCGAGTTGCAAACCCGCTCTATAGGTACCGGTTCCGGCAGGGTGCCGCCGCCTTCCAACAGCACTTTGCCGGAAACGAACACGGGCTGGATCGAGGCGTCCGGCGTTGTTGTTGTACGCGGCGGAGTGACCGATCTGGATGTTGTGCCGGTAGAGCCGGTGGAACCACGCTGTGCGGCGGCCACTTGTGCCAGCAAAACAATTCCGACGGCCGCACACGTCATAAAGCGAGAGGAGCTGAGACCCATTGCACCCTCCTTGGGCTTGCCGGGCAAGCCGCAGAATCCTTAAAGGCTGACCAACAGGGGCCATCGGAACGACGTGCAACGAGAGATGGACCGACGAATAAATCGTACGCCTTTTGGCTTCGCCCGTGTGTGAAAATCGTTGCGGCGAAAACCGCCGTGTTCAAACTCCATTGGCCTGCTACTGCTGACGCGCGGCGCTCAGCCCCTCCAGGCGTTGTGCTTCATTCTTGAGCGCGTCCGCATTCGCAGCGTCCGGCTTAAGGGCCAGATAGTCGCGATAAAGCTGCGCTGCTTCAGCGTACTGATGCTTGCCGGTCAGGATATTGGCAAGAAGCAGGGCAATATCGGGCCGGGAATGCGTCTTGTCCACTTCCTGGAACTTGCGCGCGCTCTGCTCCGCCGCATCCAGTTTGCCAAGGTTCAGGTTGGCGGCCGCGTTAAAAAAATATGCCATGGGATACGCGAAAGAGTTGAGCTGAATAAGCTGGTCGGTAAGCTGAGCAGCCTCTGTCCATTTACTCTCCACCACGGCCATGGCCGCCAGGCCAAAGTATGGGCTCACAAATTTGGGATCGGCAGCCAAGGCCTGCGCGTATTCCTTGCGGGCCGGTTCAAACTGGTTTTGCAGGCGATGAATTTCCGCCATGAGCGACCATGCCGCCGCATACTGCGGATAAATAGTGACCGCCTTGTTCAGGTCTTTCACGGCGTCGTCAAATCTCTTTTCCGTCCCTTCTTTGCGGCCGCGATCAAAGGCCTCGCGGGCATCCTTGGGGACAGCCATTGTGGTAACGCTCACCATAGAGCCTTCGGCGTTACCCATTTTCTTTAGAACGATTGTCCCCACCTGCATTTGAGAAACGTCGTTATCCACCCGCATGGGGACCGTGGTGGAAATAAAACCCGGGAGCGATGCGCGCAGCTCGCAATCGTCAAACCTGACCTCAGCCCCGCCGGTAGGATCTGAACGCACCATCTTGTTGGCAACCATGCGGTCGGAATCGCCCTGGCTGGCGTCTCTTTCCGTTGAGTTTCTGCCCAGCTCAAACTGGAAGTTGCCTTTCGCATTGGTGTAGCCTTCACGCCGGACCGTGCCATTGCAAATGCGCTCAATCAGCACCTGCGGCGCGGGGCCGCCTCCCGCCAGGAGCACTTTGCCGGAAACAAAAACAGAGCGTGGGTTGGAGTTTCTTTCCGGGACTGGAGACCCCGCGTTGGACATATCGACCGCGCCACCGGCGCGAGAGGGGTCTACCACGCCACCGCGCTGGGCAGAGAGGCAGGGAACAAGAGTGACGATGACGCAGGCGGCAGCCAAACAGCAGCGAGAGGAAGGAAAGGCCATGTGCCCTCCAGGGGCTGGTCCGAACCCAAGAACGAAGAACAAAGCTCTACAGGAACATGGTAGTCCAAAAAAACAGGGCCGGGACTGTCATTCTTTACGGGTATTGCCGATTTCGGCGATGATCTCCTGCCCCAGCATTTTGCTACCGTCATAAAGCACTTCAATCAGGCGGGCGCGCGAGGCGCGTGAATTGGCCATGACCGTGGCCAGCTCAGTGCTGGGAAACAGGCCGACGATCTCCCACTTGTTCTCAGCGGTTTGTACCCAAAGCTCGTATTGCTTCCACTTGGCCATGCGCTCAAGCTAGTGTCTCACATTGAGCGAGTTTGTAGCACGGGCAGCGCAGGGAGGCACCAGCAAAGAAACGGGCGGGCCTGGCGTTCCGCCTTAAGTCTGCATGGCGTTTTACTGGGGAAGCTTGATCCAAAGCGCATTATCGCCACATGACGGACAGGCTGGGAATGTGCCCCCTATCGCAGGTTTAATCGTTTGTCTTGCCTCAAGGCCCGTGAAGAAACAGTTCGCGCAGGCGTATGAAATCGCTTGAGGTACGGTGTCACGGATGTTGAAACCGAAGGGCCTTGCATAGTAGTTGGATAGTGCATTCTGTAACTCCAACATCGCAAGAGAAGATAATCTCTTAACCAGAAAATCGGTCCGAAAATAACTCACACTCACAGTAGTCACTCGGCTGATGTCGGCGAAACTCTCTTGTAGAGAGGTGTCTTCTGGTAGATAAAACCACGTGCCAATATTGTTCTTTCTCAAATCATCTATTTTGGTGGGCGGTGCAGATGCAATCGGGTAGATCGGCACTACTTGGCAAAATTTTTTCCAATCAAGATCGCAAGATTGCGTGATAATCATGACCTTTTCAATGGAAGCATGCGCCATGACGAGTTCTCCATCTGCGGACGCCCAAGACGATGGAAATGCCGAATCGATATCAGCCTTAAGATTTTTCGGTAGGCCTCCAGGGGTTTGGTTGGGTGGCCCTTGCAGCCGAGGGCGCAAAATCACCCATCGCCGATCTTTGGGGGGCGTAATAACAATGGGAACACCTTCGAGAATATCGCCTTGGTATAGGCTTTTTAAATCCGGATTGGGATCGTACCAGCTTGCGGCCTCGAGTGGCATCTTGCGCTTTTAGAAACGATACTTTCTGAACGTGCTCCTCTTATCCGACGGCGGTGGGTCATCCACTTCTGGCCGGTATTGAGCAATATCTACCACAGCTGCATGATAAGCAGCATCAAAATCGAGCTTTTCTTGGCCTGGATGAATCGATTCAACGTAATTCACAAGAGTCCTTGTTGCATCCTGATATACCAAAAGAGATCGCCTAGTCAACCGGAACAGTTCGGGCACAATCCAACGAGCTGGCTTCATGGTTTCTTCAAACACCAACCCTAGGCAAGTAAATCCAAAATCGATCTCAGTTATAGAGCTCACTAGTCTCAGGATTGGTTCAGCCGGAGCCAACGGCAGATGAGGGGCAATCGCAATAATACTTTTGGCGCTCGTAAAGTACTGGTCGAATGAATCGGCTACTTCCGCTGGCTCCAGTCCCCAGATATTCGCATGTTGTGATAAGGAGATTACCAGTTTGGGAATCTCCTGAAAGTATTCCGTCCTAAACCTCTCAACTCCAATGGCATTTACCAAGCTGAGAAGAGTCTGTAAGCGGATCGGGAAATACCTGTTTGCAAAAAACTCAAACTGTTGGGTGAAATCAGTTGGTTTCGCAGTCTCTACCAGGGGCAAGAACAACTCATTTTCGGCGGCAATCAAAAGAGAACGGACCTGTTGGTACACAACTGGCTGCTCTAATAGAGCAGTAACACTGTCGAGAGATTTTAACGTGATGAGAAAGCCTGCAGGTGCAGGTCCGAATCGGGGTGACGTGTCAGTGACTATTGCCGTGTCACTCATATTCGATCAACTTCTTTCTCGATGAAGGCTTTTAAAGTTTGATGCCCCCGCACTGTTGAGGGTTGTTACACCTACTCCGATAAAACGCTCGTCGGATTGGAAATATATTAAAACATCATTAAAAAGTCTAATTTATTAGACGTATTGTCCTTCAAAAGGGCGCATCCCAAAACGGTACATCCGTCCGGTAACCAAATGGTAAACGCTCAGATCAATCTAGGTGTTCTCCGTCACCTGCTGGTATGCCTTGGCGCGGTTTCTGCGCCGGTATCCATGCCCTGCCAGCCGGGTTTCTCGCCCTGGTTCTGCTCGTCGAGCCACTTCTTAAGCGGCGCAAAGTAGTCGAGAATGGCGGTGGCATCCATCTGGCGCTGGCCGCTGATGGCTTCCAGCTCGTCCGGCCACGGCTTGCTCTTGCCCATGCTCAGCATCTTGCTCAGGCGCTCACCAGCAGCTTTGTTCTTATAGATGGAGCACCGGTGCAGCGGGCCCTTGATGCCTGCAGCCTGGCAAAGCGCGCGGTGAAACTGGAATTGTAGGACCCGTGCGAGGAAGTAGCGCACGTATGGCGTGTTGGAGGCGATGTGATACTTTGCGCCCGGATCGAAATCGGCTTCGCTGCGGCCCACCGGAGGCGCAATGCCCTGGTACTTGGCTTTCAGGTCCCACCATGCTTTGTTGTACTGCTCCGGCGTGACCTCTCCGGAGAAAACTTCCCAGCGCCATTTGTCGATCAGCAATCCAAACGGCAGGAAAGCAATTTTGTCCATGGCCTGCTTGAGCAGGTAGCCGATATCGGCGCTTTCGGGCGGCACATCGGTAAGCAAGCCAACTTCTTTCAGATACTCCGGCGTGACGGAGAGCGCAATGGTATCGCCCACGGCTTCATGAAAGCCGTCGTTCGCGCTGTCTTCAAACAGCGGCGGCTGGTCTTTATAAGCGCGCTGGTAAAAGTTGTGGCCCAGTTCGTGATGGATGGTGACGAAATCTTCGTCTTTCACCTCAAGGCACACCTTCAGGCGGAGATCGTCTTTCTGGTCGATGTCCCAGGCGCTGGCGTGGCACACTACGTCACGGTCTTGCGGCCTCACGAACAGCGAGCGTTCCCAGAACGTCTGGGGCAGAGGATCGAATCCCAGGGAGGTAAAGAAGTTCTCGCCGTACTTCACCATTTTTTTTGCGTTGTCGAGAGTTGCTGGTCCGGAACCCAGGCCCTGGTTCTCGAGCTGCTTCGTCAGGTCATAACCTTGCCCGCCATTGGCGGGCGCCACCAGCGGATAAATGTTGCCCCACTCCTGCGCCCACATGTTGCCCAGCAGATGCGCAGGGATCATGCCGTCTGGGCGCTCGGCGGCCTTGCCGTATTTCTTGATGAGCTGCTTGCGGACGTAAGTGTGCAAGGAAACATAAAACGGCTCAACCTGCCGCCACAGGCGCTCCACTTCCGCGCTGAACTGCTCCGGCGACATGTCATAGTTGCTGCGCCACATCGAGCCCGTGTCCTTGAAGCCAAGCTCTGCCGCGCCCTTGTTGGAGAGCTGAACAAAGCGCGCGTACTTGTCTTTCATGGGGACGGAAATCTTGTGCCAGCCAACCCATGCATCCAGCAGCTCGTCAGGATTGGTGCTGCTGGCCATGATGCGGCTCAGATCGTTGAGCGACTGGCATTTTTCCTTGCCATCCACCTGCTTGCAGTACTTGCCCTTGCCATACATGCCATCAAGCTTGCTGGCGAGTTCAGTCAGCTCCTTGCGTTCGGCGTCATTATTCGGGGCCGGAGCCACCAGCGACAATTTCAGCAGCAGGAACTTCCTTGCCAGCTCGGGCGGCAGCTTGAGCCCCTGGAAGCGGCGGGCGTCGAGCGCCAACTGCGTGACCACGGCGGTCAGCTTCTCATTGGCCTGCGCGGACATGGTCTCCGTGTCATCGGTGATGAAGTTCTCTTGTACCCAGCCGGCGCGGCCTGCGCGCACGCCGAGGTCCAGAAGCTGGTCTTCAGCTTTCTTCATGAACGCCTCGGCTTCAGCGACAGTCGCCGCTCCTTTGGCGTGCGTAGCCGACGATGTGCCGGACGATTTCTGGCTCGATGATTTCGACGCGGTCTTCGTAGGCGCTGTTTGCGCCAGGGCCGTACCGGCAGCCAGCACGAACACGGCTGCGGATTTAAGAATTCGATGTGAAAACATTGCTCCTCCGGAGTGAGTCAACGAAACTGATTAGCCTAGCCGTTCAGCGCGGCTGGATGCAAATCGCGTTTTTCCCGATTGCGTCAAAATATGCGATGCAATCGTATATTTTGCACGATGCGATCGTATATTTTGCAACAAAAGGATTGGAGCCGATGGTCCATCTTGATCGGCCCCAAAGAGACGAAACCGGCGCGGAAACGCTTACTTCGAAAGCATATCGAGAGCTTTTAGCGCCAGGTCGCTTGTTCCCACCGTTTCGCCGATAGCGTTCGCAAGCACGATCACCGCCACTTTCGCTTCGCGGTTCATCTGGAGTGACGCCTGATAGCCCGCAACCCCGCCGCCGTGTCCAAAGGCGATGTAGTTATCGCGACGGGTTATCTGGCCTCCAAGGGTGTAACCGTCGGAGAGTGCATAGTCAGCCTGGACTGCGGATTGCTTCAGGTTTTTTTCCAGGACAGCCGCTTTCAACACGGTATCCGGCCCTTCACCCATCAGGAAAGAGGCGAAGCGCCCAAGGTCGACAACGGTGGTGTAAATGGCTCCGTTCGGGACCTTATATCCGCGGCCGGTTTGGTGCTCGCGCTGTGCATCTTCAGCATCGACCTTGCCATTGGGGCCAACTTCATATCCTTTAGAAAGATGCGGCAGCATTTCAGGGTTGAACTCCAACGCTGTATGGCTCATTCCCAGCGGCGCAAAAATGTGTTTTGGAAGATAGTCAGTATAAGGCTCACCCGCCGCTCGTCCTAGCGTGGCGCCCAGAATGGCGTATCCGATATTGGAGTAAGAAAACTGCGTGCCTGGCTCAATCGAGTAACTGGTATGAGGCAGCGCGGCGATCAACGTTTTCTCCCACTCACTGACCGGCCCTTGCACATATTTATCCATGTCCGCAGGCTCGCGGTCCAGTCCGGATGTGTGTTTGGCGAGCTGGACCAGCGTGATGGGAGGCGCGTCAGCAAACTGGCCCGTCACCTTGTTCACTTCAGGAAAATATTTTTCCACCGGATCAGACAAATGAACTTTGCCGGCGTCCACGAGCTGTTCCAGCATCAGGGCGGTAAACATCTTTGTAATGGAGCCAATGCGATAAATAGTGTCTTTGTCTGCCGGCAGCTTCTTTTCCATGTCGGCATTGCCATAGCTCTTGTTCCAGATGAGCTGGTTGCCGGAGACCACGCCTATGGTCACGCTGCCCGTCGGGTGTTTGGCAAATTCAGCGGCCACCATGGAATCAATGGCTGAGCATCGAGCAGTGAGATCGGCCGCGCTGGCGGCAACGATTCGCCTGGCCGTTGTGTCTCTGCCGCCCTGGTGCAAGACCAATCCCGTAGCGACGCCGCGGCTATCGGTAGTAAAGCTGACTTCGGCGCGGGCCACCTTCAAAAAATATTCCTTCTCGCTTGCCGGAAAGAGCTCAAACCGTTGCTGTCCACCCACCTGTGCATACAGATGATTGCCTTCTCGCAAGATGCTCAGAACAGCATTCGGCGTCAGCTGATATCGCCCCACGTACCCGTCAAAAATCCTGGCATCCACGGTGGCGAGTTTGTGGCCCCAGTTAGGATCAGGAAGCGGCCACGCCGTCTCTTTGGTCGCCCGTTGAAATTCCAGTGGTTTCGGAGAGTCTTTACCTTCCGTATAGGTTCCGATGATCGTGGTCTTGTCCGCGCTGAGTTTCCCTTCGTAGGTAATATGCTCGGGATCAATCGAAAACTTCAGCGTGAGTTCGCGCAGGGTGATAGAAGTGACTGGGGTGGCGTCCAGGTCATCTAAGTCCTGGAGGGTCGCGCTCCAGGCGCCTTTATCCGTCTTAGTGATATGCAGGACAAGCCGACTGCCGGAGCCAGGGCCCTTAAGAGTTCCTTGCCAGTCGCCGGCGATGTCTTGCGCCTGAAGGGCATTCGCGGAAAGCATTGCGACCGCGGTCACTGCGATCCACAACATCCTCTTTTTCATGGCAATCTCTCCTTCTCGGCTCAAGTCTGGCAGCGAGAGAGAATCTCAAAACTCCCGTGCAGCCTTCGGGGCTGGTCTCTCCAGATCCTTTGATAAGTTCGCCAGGGAATACGCCAGCACCGCCATTACGGCCGCGTTCTCCTGCAACTCGCGCGGGACAACTTTATCCAGCGTGTCCGC
>Ga0126383_10002057_pt1 | contig 12854 bp, 9 predicted proteins | sample PanSoiMetPlot_35_FD_96882 | JGI IMG/M metagenome (GOLD analysis project Ga0126383, IMG submission 96882) | Tropical forest soil microbial communities from Panama - MetaG Plot_35 | ecosystem: Environmental > Terrestrial > Soil > Tropical forest > Bulk soil | place: Panama | collected 2016-02-17
AATGTCGGTCGACTGACATTGAATTTGGCCCGAGCGGGCGTTGCCGCTCTACTCTTGGCTCTTGGCGTCCTAAGTTGGCGCGAAACCCAATTCTGGCGCGATTCCGAACGACTGTGGAGACACGCCATCGCTGTCGATCCAAATTCTAGTTACGCCTACGTCAACCTGGCTGCGGCAATGAAAACTCAAGGAAAAACTGACGAGGCAATTCACTACTACGGCGAAGCGCTCAGGTTGAAACCCAAGCTGGCGCTGGCGCATCAGAACCTTGGCGAGCTCTTTTTCGATCAGGGCGACCTTGACCGGGCAGCCCGTTCCTATCGCAGGGTTTTGGAGATCGATCCGAAGGCGGTGAAAGGCTACCAGCGTTTGGCCGCGGTGATGGCCAGACAGTCCCGTTTCGCGGAAGCGGTGACACTTTATTCGAAGGCGCTCCAGGTGGATCCGAACGATGCCTCCGTCCATAACGATCTCGGCAACACATGGGTAAGTCTGGGGCAATTCGAGAAGGCCGCAGAGCATTACCGCAAAGCGGCGGAGCTAGGGTCCACGCGCAGCGAGCCCTACTTCAATCTTGGCAATCTGATGGTTCGACAGGGTAATCTGGAACAGGCGATCCTATATTATCAGCAAGCTCTTCAGATCGAGCCCGACTACGTCCAAGCCCACTACAACCTCGGCCGAGTGCTCGCCGCTAAGGGGAGGCTGGACGAGGCCGTGGATCACTTCCGCCAAGCGGTGCGGGTCCAGCCGAATTTCATTTCCGCCCGTGAAAGCTTGGTGGTCGCCTTGCAGGAGCAAGGAAAAAATGAGGAGGCGAGCCGAGAATATGCTGAGGCCATGCGGATTCTTAGAGGCCGCGACCCTGTAAGAAGTCCCTGAGCCACGGAGCCTCATTTATGCTCCTGATGAGCGAAGTTGACGGATCGACGGCTTTGAGACAAAGGCTAACGGTAGAAAACGACTTGAGCAGACAGACTGCCCTACCCCTCGCCCATTTGCTCAAACAAGCCCCGGGAGTAGGGTTGGTCGCCTTAATCCCGAATTTTGCCTGTATGTCTCTCGCTCTATTTCTCTCTTCCTGATGCCTCACGGAGGTTCTTCAGAAATCCAGCGTCGATCTTGGCACCTAGTTCCTGCGCCTTGTAAAGATCATCCCACGCCCTACCGTAATCTTTTAAATAATAATATGCGTATGCACGACTGCTGTAGGCCTCAGCATACCTTGGGTTTATCTCCAGCGCCTTGGTGAAATCTGAGATGGCTTGGTCGTTCTGCCCCTTATTGTAATAGGCAATGCCACGATTGTTGTAGGCTTCAGCGTACTTCGGGTTTATCTCCAGTGCTTTGTTGAAATCTGAGATGACCAGATCGTTCTGCCCCTTCCTCCAATAGACAACGCCACGATTGTTGTAGGCTTCAGCATACTTTGGGTTTATCTCGAGCGCCTTGGTGAAATCTGAGATGGCCTGGTCGTACTGCTTCGTAAGCCCATAAACAACACCACGATTGTTGTAAACCTCAGCATCCTTCGGGTTTATCTCCAGCGCCTTAGTGAAATCTGAGATGGCTTGGTCGTTCTGTCCCTGTTTGTAATAGGCAAGCCCACGATTGTTGTAGGCTTCAGCGTACTTCGGATTTATCTCCAGCGCCTTGGTGTAATCTGAAATAGCTTGGTCGTTCTGCCCCTGTTTGTAATAGGCAATGCCACGATTGTTGTAGGCTTCAGCATCCATTGAAGAGGTTTCCGCGGCCACCGCGGTACGAACAAGCATAAGCAGCAACAAGAGCCACTTGCTAAAACCAAATATTGCATTTGGCATTTTGTTCGCCTCACAACGCTTTCAGCTTGGGAAGCTCAACTTTGGTATCCGACGTGCTGCCTACATTTTACCGACACCTAATTTCATACCACCAAAGTTCAGCTCTATGCCCGTCCGACCGGGCCACCTGCGGCTAACCAGGGGGCGTAACAGCCGTGATCCCCTATCTCAATTGTCCCCGGGGTGGTATTAAGGTTTGCCGAGGAGGGTGTCTGTATGCAAGGACAAAAAGAAATGAATGTTAGAGAAAAAAATTCGACCGTGCTCAAAGGGGAAACGTTAAAGATCGAAAGTGGCAAAGAAGTTATAGCCAGATACAAAGTCAAAACTGACTATCTTTAAGGATCAGCAGTGGGACAATTGAGATTCGGACTTACAAGCTCCAATCTGCTTGACTCGACATGGCCATGACGTATATTATCGTGCCTAAACTATCAGGGTCCGGCTTATGCGAACAAAATTAGCTTTTATCTTGCTATGTGTGGCGGCTCTCGGCGCTGGTTGCTCGTCGATTTCCATGCCGTCGATGCCGTGGTCCAGTTCAGCGTCAAATCCCGATCTTACGTCCGAGCAGTTGTTTGATGAGGGAATGCGCAATTTTAACGAAAAGAAATACGTCCGCGCCATTGATGCTTTCACCAAAATCAAAACGGATCATCCTTTCAGCCCCCAGCTCACCGAAGCCGAACTCAAGATTGCTGACTCGTATTACTTGAACCAGCAATATCCAGAAGCCATCAATGCTTTCAAGGACTTCCAGTCCATGCACCCGTCCAACGAGAATATTCCCTTTGTGATGTTCCGCCTAGGAGAGGCGCATTTCGATCAAGTCACTACTACGGATCGCGAGCAAAAGAACACCGAGCTCGCTAAGGGCTATTTCGAAACTGTCGTCAAAACCTATCCGCAATCAAAATACGCCGCGCCGGCAAAAGAAAAGCTTGCCAAGTGTATCGGCTATCTCGCCGAGTATGATTTCAATGTCGCGTCCTTTTACTTTCAACAAGGGAAGTATCCGGCGGCCAGGGACCGCTTCGAAGAAATCGTGCGCAAGTATCCTGGCACTCCAGTAGCGGCACGGAGCCTGTTTTTCCTCGGTGAGAGTTACAGAAAGGAGAAAAATAACGTCAAGGCGGCCTTAGCCTACGAGGCGCTGATCCAACACTACCCGGAGAGCAAATTCACGGCTGAAGCTCAAACACAGCTGGCCGAGATAGAAAAAGATAAACAAGACCCGCTCGCTATGCTGTTAATGCGCGATCGGAGGCCGGGGGCGGTCCAGGAAACGAACCCGGACACGGCAACCGCCAAGTTGAAGGATGTTAATAATCTGGTGGCGAAAACCGAAGTGATTTACGAGGAGCCGGGCGCGGAGAAGAGTGTATTCCGTCGCGTTGTGGACGTGATCAATCCTTTCTCTTCCTCTAATGATGACAAGAACAAGCAAGAGGCAAAGCCGGAAACAGGCATAGACCTTCTGGTGAAAAAGAAAGCTAGTGAGGAACAGCCCGGCGTGATGGCTAATCTATGGAACGGAATCAATCCATTCGGCAGTGGCAGTGCGCCCGCCGCTAAGAATACCACTACTAATGCGAATACCGCTAATGCCAAAACCCCTGCTAATGCGATTACCGCTAATGCCAAAACCCCTGCGAACTCCAAGGATAGTTCATTGGTAAATCAAATCGATGACTCACTAAAACAAAAGGGCTTCGACTCGCAAACTCAAATAGCAGCTTTGAAAGCGCCGGATGTAGACCTGCCCAAGGTTGATGAGGCTCCGCCTCCGACCATGGACAGCGCGAAGCTCCTTGGCGATATCGACGCCAACCTGCTAAAAGGCGGCAAGAATGTAGCGGAGTTGCCACCAGCGCCTGAAGCAGCCGCAACGTTTAGCGATCCCGCCACCAAAGCGATGGTGGCCAAAGCGATGTCAAAAGAACCGCCAGCTCCGCCCCCCAGTGTCGCGGACAGTGGACTACTCGGCAGTATTGACCAAAAATTGAGAAGCCAAGGGGTCGAACCAGCTAAGTTCGAATCGTCGGTGCCACCGGGTCAGGACAATAAGCCGAGCGCGCCGAGGCAAGAACAGGTAAAGACAGTAGCACTAGAACCGAAGATGGCGGTAGAGAAAGGGCCACTCTTTTTGAGTCCGCCAGAAGCCCAAACCCAAGTGAAACCCACTGTTTCTCCCGAACCCGCCAAACAGGAGAAAGTAGACTCCTCCAATGACAAGGCCCCGGAACCAGAGGTCCGAGAGGTTCCCAGAGTCTTGGTCAAGGGACCGAGCCAGCCACAAACCGTAGCGGCGGCGAAACCTGCGGAGCAGAAAAAGCCGTTACCGCCTGACGACGAGGAAAACAGGGGAGTGATGGACTACCTCAAGCAAGATGTGGAAAGTATCGGCAAGGTTTTGAATCCCTTCCGCTGGTAGTCTTTCCGCTCATTGCCCATTCGCCGATAGCTCAGGAATCAGCCTTCGCTGAAACCACGCGCACTCTGCTGTGGGTTTTGAGTGGGCGTTGGCTTTGAACCACAATCCACTCGCCCTCGCGCAGGCCATCCGCAACCTCCGCTGTAGCCTGCGACCTTTGGCCCAGAGTTATCGTCCGGCGCTGAATTCTTCCATTCGCGATCACGTCAACATAGCTTTTCCCGCTGATTTCGCTGATCGCTTGACGGGGAATTAGAAGAACGTTAGCTTTTTCGTACGATAACGACACCGATACGCGCACGCCGGGCTTGAGCAACTGTTTCGCATTGGCGATCTGGATTTCGATTTCGCTCCCTTGGTCCCCGGTTTCCGACTCGGAACGTGTGTCCACCACATGACCGTCAAAAACTCGCTCCGGAAAAGTTTCCGCAGTGACCCGGGCCGGCATGTCGCGCTGGATACCGCCAGCACTGGCTCGCGGGATTTGAATCGTAACACGCATGACATCGAGATTTGCCATTGCCAAAATCGGTTCTGATCGTTGGAGATAAGTTCCCGGCGTACTCAGCCGGCGCGTGATCACGCCGCTCACAGGCGCCGACACTTTGGAAAACTTTAGAAGGTAACGCAGTTGCTCGAGACTCGCCCGATACTGCGCAGCCTGAGCCTGCGCCAATTTTACTTGGGCGTCCGCCGTGGCAACAGCAGCTTCCGCGTCGGTTAACTCCTTCCGAGCGATCAGATCCTGGTCGCGCAATTCCCGGACCTGCGCTAATTTCTTTTCTAAATCGCTAAGCCGCTTTTCTTTTCCGCCGAGGTCGGCTTGAACCGCCTCCAGCCCAATCTCGACCTCCCTCTGGCGGCGAATCAACTCGGTGGCCCGGATGGACGCGACCCATTGTCCCGCCGAAACTGGCTCGCCAACATTGAACCGCACGGCTTCCAACAAACCCGGAATCATGGTAACGATCTCGACCTCTTTCAGGGGCTCCAATGTTCCGCTTCCATGAATTTCCACAGTCATGGATCCACGTTTCGTCTGAACGGCACGCACCGGGATTTCGTCTTCGAACGCGAGACCAACGCGAAGCTTTTGGAGAATTTCCGCGGGACCCAAGAAATAGCCCGTAACGATCGCGAGCATCACCAAAGCAAGAGATATCCCCAGGAAACGTCTCATGACGCCGGAAAACGTTGGGTGCCCGTCGCTTCTGGTCTTGCGACAGCCCCCTTAAACTTTAACTGTGATAACTCAGAGGCGGTATTCGGTAAGAATGCTATTGAAGCTTTTGCGGCTCCGTATTCTCCACGCTCATTTTAGTAGCCAAAACCGGCTGGCCTGCTCCCGCGGGCCGCCCGCGGAAAAGGCTCCGAAGCTTAGCGGGCAAGGCCACCATAGAAGTCTGGAACCGCTCTAAGTAGAGATACACGACTGGTGTGATGTAGAGCGTCAAAAGCTGGGAAATGAGCAGACCGCCAACCACCGCAACACCCAAGGGACGGCGCGATTCGGCGCCGGCGCCCCAACCGAGCGCGATGGGCACGGCGCCCATGAGAGCGGCCATGGTCGTCATCATTATGGGTCGAAAACGCACCAGGGCCCCTTCATAAATCGCGTCAAATGGTTTTTTCCCCTCGTTTCGCTGCGCTTCCACGGCGAAGTCGATCATCATGATCGCGTTCTTTTTGACGATACCGATCAGCATGATGAGTCCGACGAAAGCGTAGATACTGAGATCCATCTTGAACACGAGCAGCGCGATCAGAGCGCCCAATCCGGCGGAAGGCAGACCGGAAAGAATGGTCAACGGATGAATGAAACTTTCATACAAGATGCCCAGCACCAGATACACAACGAAGACAGCCAAGGCCAGTAGGAACCAGAGACTTCGTATGGAGGATTGAAACTCCTGGGCTGTGCCCTGGAAGTTCGTACTGATGGTTCCGGGCAATGTTTCGCGCGCGAGTTGATTGATCGTATTGACCGCATCGCCCAAAGCTACCCCCGGCCGCAGGTTGAACGATATCGTCACGGAAGGCAATTGACCGGAATGGTTCACGGACAGCGGTCCGACATTCGACGAGAGGGAGGCGATGGCATTGAGCGGTATCATGGGAGTCATGTTAGCTTGCGTTGCGACTTGCGAGGAAGTGTTGCTGTTGCTCGGACGGATATACAACAACGACAACACCGATGGATCCTGTTGATATTTCGGATCCAGCTCCATGATCACCTGATACTGGTTGGTTGGTGTGTTAATGGTGGAAATCTGCCTCGAGCCGTAGGCGGTGTAAAAAGTGTTTTGAATCTGCTGCGGTGAAACCCCTTGCGCCGTAAGTCCCAGGCTCGCCGCCTTATCCCGATCAATGGAGATCTGCACCTGGGGATTGTTCAATTGCAGATCGCTATTGACATCCTGGAATTCGGCGCGCGATCTAATTTTCGCTTCCAACTGCGGCGCGTACTGATACAGTTCCGCTGCATTGGGGCTTTGGAGCGTATACTGGTAGACGCTGCGCGATAGGCGGCCGCCGATTCGAATGATCGGTGGATTCTGAAGCGAAACCCGCACGCCGGGAACCGCCGACAACTTCGGCCTGAGCTCCTGAATAACTTCGTCCGCGCTCAACTTGCGTTCCTCTCTTGGCTTAAGCCGTATGAACATCGCCCCGGAATTGACCGTTGTGCTCACGCCGCCCACTCCCACACTGGACCTAAATCCGTCCACGTTGGGATCTCGAGCTACGATGTCGTCGAGCTCCTTCTGATGGCGGACCGTATCGTCGAAAGAAGTTCCCTGGTTTGTTTCGGTGAATATGACGATCTGGCCCGTGTCTTCACTGGGTATAAAACCTTTGGGCACCAAACCAAAAAAGTAAACCGTCGCCGCCAACACCAACAATGATATCGCCATGGTCGTGCGATGGAATTTGAGGGCCCACTGCAAAGTCACTTTATAAAATTCCGCCATGCCATCGATAAAACTTCCGATTGAACGGTAAAACCATCCGTGCTTCTTTTCGCCAGGCGGCCGCAAATAGCGGCTGCACAACATCGGGGTCAGCGACAACGAAACGAACATCGACACCAGAATCGCTACGCCGATGGTCACAGAAAATTCTCTCAGCAAACGGCCCAGCATGCCGGTCATAAACATAACCGGGATAAAAGCGGCCACCAAGGACAAGGTCATAGAAACGATTGTGAACCCGATCTCCTTAGAGCCATTGACGGCGGCTTCAAAAGCGCTTTCACCTTCCTCCATGTGGCGGACGATATTTTCCAGAACGACGATGGCGTCGTCCACGACGAAACCGACGGACAGGGTCAGCGCCATCAGCGATAGGTTGTCCAGGCTATAGCCCAAGAGGTACATGATGGCGAAAGTGCCGACGATAGACATGGGCAACGCCAAACTGGGAATTATGGTCGCCGACACATTGCGCAGGAAGAGAAAGATGACCAGAACAACGAGCCCGATGGTCAGGGCTAAGGTGAATTGAACATCCTTGACGGACTCGCGAATGGACTGTGTGCGGTCGAATAGTATTTCCAATTTCACCGAGGGCGGAATCTGGTTTTGTAGCTGCGGCAAAATGGCCTTGACAGCATCCACTACCTCGACCACGTTGGCGCCGGGCTGCCGTTGCACCGCTAAGACCACCGAGGGCCTTTGATTGTACCAGGCCGCGACCTTTCTATTCTCGACGCTGTCGAAGACCTTGCCCAAATCCCGCAAATAAACCGGTGCTCCGTTTCGGTACGTCACAATTAACGGCTGATAATCCGCCGCCTTCATCAACTGCCCATTGGACTTCAACGTAAGGGATCGGTAGGGTCCGTCCAACGTTCCCATGGGAAGGTCCACATTGCCGCGCTGCACCGCGTTTTGAACTTCCTCGATGCCAATCTGGCGCGATGCGAGGGCCGTGGGATCGAGTTGGATGCGCACGGCATACTTCTGAGAACCAAAAACATCCACCTGCGCGACACCGCTTACCATCGATATGCGCTGTGCCAGGAGATTCTCGCCGTACTCGTCCACCGTGGATAGCGGGAGTGTTTCTGAAGTTAATGAAAGCTGCAGGATTGAAATGTCAGCCGGGTTAACTTTCCGATAAGACGGCGGCGTGGTCATTGTCGTCGGAAGGTCCTTAAGAGCCCGGGAGATCATAGATTGGACGTCCTGCGCAGCCGCGTCGATGTTGCGATTTAGATTGAATTGGAGCGTAATCTGCGTCCGACCCAGAGTATTAATGGAATTCATGGAGTCCAGACCGGCAATCGTGGAGAACTGCTTTTCCATAGGGGTCGCCACGGAGGCGGCCATGGTTTCGGGGCTGGCGCCCGACAAAGTCGCAGTGACCACGATGGTAGGAAAATCGACGGTGGGCAAATCGCTCACCGGAAGGGCGCGATAACCCATGATACCGAACATAAGAATCCCCACCATGACAAGGGTCGTCATGACAGGCCGGTAAATAAAAGGTGCCGCAATGTTCACGACTCAGCTCCCTTTTTTATCTGCACTCTCGATCCCGCGGTCAACAAGAATTGGCCGTCGGTTACGATGGTCTCTCCGGGCTTGAGACCCTTATCCACAACCGCCTCGCCGTTGAGGGTTCGGCTGACAACGACGGGGCGGACTTCTACTGTGCGATCCGGCTTTACCACATACACAAGCTGCTGGTTTTGACCGGTCTGAATAGCTTGAAACGGAATCACCACGGCATTGGGCTGCTCCGTGAGATTTAATAGGACCTTGACGAATTGTCCGGGCCAAAGCCGCCGTCCGGCGTTGGCAAAAGTTCCTCGAAACCTGATTGTACCGGTAGTCGAATCCACCGCATTGTCCACAAAGGTCAAAGTGCCTTCTTCGGGACTATCCGGAATTTGCGGGAGTACTGCAAAAACCTTGAGATTACTTTGGGCCATACGCGATTTTATCTCTGGCAGATTGCCTTCGGGAAGAGAGAACGTGACATAAATGGGATTTATCTGGTTGATAACAACCAAGGGGGTCGCGTCATTGGTCCTGACTAAATTTCCCTGATTCACCAGTAAACTTCCCGTGCGGCCGTCCACCGGAGCAAAGATGTAACAGTAACTGAGCTGAACTTTGGCATTTTCCACTGCGGCCTTATCAGCGTCGACCGTCGATTCCAGCGCGTCGGCATTCGTTTTGATCTGATCAAACTGCTCCTGAGATACATATTGTTTCTTGACCAACTCTGCATAGCGCCGGGCTTGCTCGCGCGAATTTTGCAGCTGCCACGTATCGCGCTTCAAGTTTGCCTCGGCCTGTCTGAGGGCCGCCTCCAACGGCCGCGGGTCGATGGTGAAAAGCGGGTCGCCCTGTTTGACATCTTGGCCCTGAGTGAAATGGACCTTCGTAACGACCCCGCCGACCTGGGCTCGGATGGATACGGTGGAGTAGGCTTCCACGCTCCCAGTAGCTGAAAGCTGCACCGGCATGTTTTTTTGGGCGACCGTCGCCACGGTGACCGGCACTGCAGCGGATCTTCCGGACTGGCCCTGGGACCGACCGCTGCCCGATCTTGCCTGCCGGCGGCCGCCGCCTTGCCCATCGGAAGCCTCTTCCGGCTGGCCTTCGCTTTTAGGTTTACTGAGGGACCACGAAGAGTATTGCTGTATGCCGGCGAAGCCAGCCAAAACTACCACCAGTATCACGATCCAGACAGAACGCTTCATGTAGTTTGCTCCTAACCCAGTGGCCTAACAGCTCCTATCAGTTCGGACTGCGCATGACAACAGCCTACCGACCTATGGCCCTTTGGAAGAAGGCGTCGGCAATCCTGTAATCATATACTGTACGAACATAAGTCGTTTCCGAAGTGGTGTAAAGGTTCTGCGCATCGGTGAGTTCTATGATCGATCCTACGCCAACCTGGTATCTTCCGCTAGCTAAGTCCAGGTTTTCTTTCGCTGCGTCGGCGGCAGCTCGGTTGGCTTTGAGTCTCTCACTGATCGCCAAGAGATTGAGGTAGGACGACTCGACGTCGAGGGCAACTTGCTGGCGCTGCTGCTCCGCTTGGGCGCTGATCACGTAATACGTGCTGAGGCTTTCCTGCACTCGGTTGGTCGTTCTGAAGCCGTCGAAAATAGGGATACTCAAGCTCACTTGCACCTGCCAGCCGGGCTTCAAAGGAAACGCGTCAAGTCTAAAAGTGTGTCCCAGAAAGGTCGCTGTGTTATTGCCTACGTTTGCTCTCCTGTAGTTGCTGTCAAAAATAATGTCCGGTAGATGGCCGCGCCTGGCCGCGGCGATGGTCTGATCTTGCGCCCTTTTTTGGGCTTCAAAGCTTTTCAGTTCAGGCCGATTAGCATAAGCAATTTCCCTCGCCTCATCAAGGCCATAGGAAGGGCGAATGGTCGGCGTAGAAAGGTCTTCCACCAAAGGCTGAAGAGGCAAATAGCGCACGCCTATCGCATTTTTCAACACCACCCAGGCAACCTGCATCGCATTTTGGGCGGTGATAAGATCGGCTTGCGCGCTGTACAAATTGGCTTGAGCCCGCACCACGTCGATCTTCGCCCTAGTTCCCACGTCAAAAAAACCTTGCGTTTGGTTCACCACCAACTGTCGCTCATCAACGGTGTCTTGGTTTACTTTGACGATCGCTTGGGCTTGGAGGTAACCGTAATAGGCTTGTTTCACGCTCAAAACGACGCTGTTTAACGTTGCCGTATAGTTAAACGCCGTGGCGTCCACCGTCTCCTTCGCTGCCTGCACCGTCCCCTCCCGTTTGCCGAAGTTGTAAAGGATCATGTTGACATTAACCTGACTGGAGTAAGTATCAAACGCGCCGGTCGTCGAGATCGATGAAGTGGTGTTCACTTCGGTGCCCGTCCGGTAAAAATTATTCACGTTGATCGAGGGGTAATAGGCTGCCATCTGTTGTCTCCAGACGGCTTGCTGGGCGTTGATTCTCTGTCTCGCTTGGATAATGTTCGGGTTATTATCCAGAGCCATTTGCAGCGCGGTGTCGAGCGTTAAAACCCCGTTGCTTTTAGGCTCAGCGACCTGCAAAGACATTTGTGGCGCCGGATCTTGGCTCTCGGCAGACTGGCACAGGGTCGGCCACAGCAACAATAACGTAAAAAACAACCAATAACTGTCCCGTTGTTGTGTTGTCTTGGCCATCAATTTCATAAAACTCCTCCCTTACCTAAAAAAAGTTCAATCTATAACGTCTCCTAACGCAAAGTAAAACCCGCACGACACGGCGGGAAACGAGAATAGAAGATAGAAGATCGAGATTGCAATCCTCCATCTTCTATCGCCTACCCTCGACCCTCGTTAAAATCACTGTTTAGCCGCGGTTGGCGTCGTCAGATTTCTCTCAGTCACGCGGAGCGTCAGGGGAGCAAGGCAAAGATCCGTAGCGGCCCGCCGCTTCCGCCTTTGATTTTCATCGGCAGAGCGAAGATGGTGGCACCCATGGGTGGCAAGCGGTCAAGTGCAGCGACATTTTCGAAAATAGGAACGTTCGCGCCGCACAGAGTCTGGTGCGCGATGAAGTCCTTAGACGGTCCGTAATCAATGCTCGGTGTGTCGAGTCCCACTGCTTTGACGGCGCGCTCCTTGATAAGAAACTCGGCGGCCTCCTTGGAAAATCCCGGGAAGTGCAAATCAGTGACGTTGCCCGGCTCATCGGTGCCAAAGTAGCGCTTGCGATCACCCCAATATTTCCCCCATCCTGTGTACATCAGGACAATAGCACCTTTCGGAATGCGTGGGTGTTTTTTTTCCCACGCGCGGATGTCATCTATCCGGAGAAGATAGTCCCGGTCAGAGTCGGCCTTGCTGCGAACATCTATGATGACACCCGGCCCGATAAGGTTGGCGAGGGGAATCTGCTCCGTTGTCCATTTTCCTTCGGCAAAATGAATGGGAGCATCGAGATGAGTCCCGCCATGTTCCGACGCGCTATAGTTGTAAGAAGAATACCAATAGCCCTGGGGGGTTTTCCCTTCGCTCACAGTTTCCAGTCGGAAGGGTTTGGCGGTGGGCCAATAAAGTGTGTCGGCGCCGAAGGGATAGGTCATGTCGATCAGTTTCTTAGCGTCAATGGCGTTGACGGTGGACGTTACGAGCATCGCGGAGAAGACGGTCAACAGAACCGTTTTCATCACAGTTTCCTCCCATCGGTTTTTCCGCAGGTCAATCGGGTCGGCGAGCTATTTTTTTCGCACCGCCTCCAACTGCTTCTTGGCATCGACGAACTCAGGGTTAATTCTGAGCGCCGCTTCGAATTCGAGCTCCGCTTCTTTGTAGCGGCCCCGGTCAGCGAGAGCCTTGCCTAACTCATAGCGCGCCACCTCATCGTCGGGACAAAGCGCCAGTCCGTCGCGATATAGAGCGATCGCTCTTTCCCTATCGCTCGACAACTGGGCCTTCTCGAAATAATCGTTGAAAGCCCGATTACAGTCCCGCTGCTTCTGGTCTCGCGCCTGCTGACCAGCCAGAAGATCGTTGATTTCTTGGCGTTGGCGGGCAATCTCGATTTCTTGTTGCTTTATTTGTTCGGCTTGCTTTTCCAAGATCTCCGATCGGCAAGCAGGCAAAGCAAAC
>Ga0126383_10002058_pt1 | contig 12853 bp, 12 predicted proteins | sample PanSoiMetPlot_35_FD_96882 | JGI IMG/M metagenome (GOLD analysis project Ga0126383, IMG submission 96882) | Tropical forest soil microbial communities from Panama - MetaG Plot_35 | ecosystem: Environmental > Terrestrial > Soil > Tropical forest > Bulk soil | place: Panama | collected 2016-02-17
CGGGCGGCGCGGCGCTGGAGCCACCGCTGGAGCCACCGCTGGAGTTGGATTGGCGCTGCGCCACCTGCCGAATGAGCTGCAAGGCCATAATCCATCCCTGCGTGCGCTCGCGGAATTCGACCAGTTGCTCCTTCGTGACCTCCAATCCGAAAACCTGATTGAACAGAACCTGCGTCTCTTCGTCGGTGAAGAGCAGGTCATTGCGATCAATGGTCGTGAGCGCGCCCTGTGAACGGAGCCTCGCCAACTGCAGCGGGGGGGCGTCACGAGAGACGATGATCGTGTGCAACACGTCAGGCTGATAGGCCAGGAGCCGGTCAACCGCCGCGTGCACCGCCTCCGCGGCGCCGAGGTGATGGTAATCGTCGAGCACGATGACCAGCGGCTGATCGAGATGATCGAGCGCTTCGTTAAGCAGCACATCCACGGCGCGTTCGGGGCGCTGGCCGACTTCGGCCGGCGATTGCTGCAGATAGGCGAGCGTGGCCTGGCCGAAATCCGGGACCAGTTGCCGGATGCCGTGCGCAATGTAACTGAGGAAGACCGCCGGGTCGGCGTCCGTATGATCCAACTGATACCAGACGAACCGGGGCGCGTGTGCGCGGACGAAATCGGCCACCAGCGTAGTCTTGCCCGCCCCGGCGCTGGCGGTCACGAGCGTAACCGTGCGCCCGAGGTTGGCGGCGAGCCGTTCAACCAGTCTAGGCCTGGACAACAAAGCAGGCGCCGGGCGCGGCGGCATTAACTTTGTGCGCAGGAAGAACGCCGGCTGTGACGCTGTCCTTTCGGCCCGCGATCGTGACGAAACAGGCTGCGCCACTTCTGGGCGATGTGGGCTATTAGTCATTGGCCGTAGCCTCTCAATCTGATTCGAGTATAAGGGGTACTCATTACCCGGAACGGTTCACAATCCGCTCACAGTCTATTTGAGCAGGTGGGGATGAGCGTCACGTAAGGAGATATTTGTCGTATGGGCAACGATGAAAGTTATGTGGTTGACTTTGTCGCTGGCCTGGCGTCGCAAAAAGCCACACTCGAAAAATAGGGCTCGGCGCAGCAAAAAGCCACACTCGAAAAATAGAAATTCAGGGGCCGGTGCGGTTTATACGCTTCAGCAATTTAACACACAAGTGGCGCTCGCGAGAGACGCGCTGACGCGGATCGCCGCCTCATGCAAATCGGCGGCGCGTCCGCCGGTTTGCTTAAGAGAAAAGCTCGCATCCTCCGCGCTGAGTCCGTAGCTGAAAAACAGGTCCTCCGCCTCTGTCTGAGTAAAAGCAAGCATCTGTTCGGTAATCACGAACAGACGTTGCTTGGAGCGCAGCCGCCACAGTGGCGCTGGCGGCATACCTCGTCCCAGGATAAGCATATGTATATTAGCCGGCATCAGCGGAAGCAGGCGATGGAAGAAGGGGACTAACCAATCGGCGTCATAGATTAAATGCAAGTCGTCAATCACCAGAATCAAAGGCTCCGGCTGGCGCTCCAGATCATAGATATAGGCTTCCGCCAGCGCGGGGATATTGAATTCGCCCGATAATTGCAACTGGCGGGCCAGGGTTTCACTGCCGAATCCGGGCCGCACATGAGCGACACTGGCCACCAGATACTCCATAAAAACCGATAGGCTCATATCCGGCGCGTCTATCTTATACCAAGCCGCGCGACCCGCATGGCGTCGGACGAAATCCGCGGCCAGCGTGGTTTTGCCCGTGCCCGCGCGTCCGTTGATGACGGTTGCCTGACAGGAAAGAAGGTTCTCCCGCAGCGTGTCGAGCAATCCCTGCCGGCAAACGCGCGGAATTTCCTGTGGAATCATTACCTTGCTGGTGATTATCTTCATGTTTCTATTCCGGCTATCGAACGCCTGGTGTGAGGTTCATAGCGTTTCGTTCAGGGCCTGTCGCCGCGCTGGAACCACGCTTTTGGGGAACGCGGAAAATAATTTTCAACCTCGAAAGCGAGGCCAGGATAAGAAAAGAGACTTGAGAAATACTTGAGCGAGCTTACAAATATGACGCTAAATAGCTTAGTTCGCAAGAGCTTAAGAATCTTTCGAGCGCTTTGCTATGATACCCTGCGACCGGCGACCTCGGCCATCAACCAGACTTTCGAACGCTCAAGAACCACTCAAGAGCTATGCGTACCATCAGCCTCGCGATTCGGAAAACCGGGGCAAATGACAACTGTCTTTGAAAGCCACGGTGGAGTTGGAAATTGTGGGGAATAAAGACTTCGCCACTGCGACCGGTGATGTCCCGAACTGTTCGCAGGGGCCTTCGAGGCCGGGTGAAGTTTCATTCTGGGGAAATTTCACCACATCAGTTAGTCAAAAAGCCGAGCTGGCTGTCGCCGGCTTTCCGAATCGCAGCAATTATATTCCGATCTAGCTTGTTTCGATTTAGGCCACGCAGGCTACGGAAATCGCGTCCTCACCAGCCTCAGCCAACGCAAATGCCCGCGACAAATCTTCGATCAAATCATCCACATCTTCGATGCCGACCGAGATGCGCACAAGATCGGGCGGAGGCGCCAGTCTGTCTCGCAGCGCCTGGGGGATGCTGGCGTGCGACATGCGGCAGGGCAGGCTGATGGTCGAGCTGACCGATCCGAAGCTGACCGCGATGTCGAAAAGCCGCGTGGCTTCGACCACCTGCCGCGAAACCTTCACGTCGCCGGTTGTGAAGCTGATAACCGCGCCGTCTCCTTTGGATTGATGGCGGTGAATCTCACGGCCGGGATGATCGGCGAGTCCGGGATAATAGACCCGATCTACCGATTGACGCCGGGACAGAAACTCGGCGATCTTCCGCGCCGATTCGTTCTGGCGCTCGACGCGCAAGGAGAGAGTCTTCATCCCGCGCAGCAGCAACCAGGAGTCGAATGGGCTCAAACCCGCGCCCTCCGCGTTCTGATCAAAAGCGATCCGGCGATGGAGGTCGTAATCATTCGTGACCAGCGCGCCCGCGGTCACGTCGCTGTGGCCGCAGAGGAATTTCGTGGCCGAATGAACGACGACATCCGCGCCGAGTTTGAGCGGTTTTTGAAAGCACGGCGAGAGCATCGAGTTGTCAACGGCCAGCAGCGCCCCAGCCCCGCGCGCGACCCCGGCCAGAGCGCGAATGTCGGCGATGCGCATCGTCGGGTTCGACGGAGTTTCAATCAGAATCATCTTCACGCGCGGATTCAAATTTTCGCGCACGGCGGCGACATCCGTCACGTCAACGTAGCGCACGCCGACCCCTTGACGGGGCAGAATCTGATCGAGCAGTCGCACCGTGCCGCCGTAAAGATCGTCGCCGGCAATGATCTCTTCGCCAACACCGACGAACCGCGTCAGCGCGCTGATCGCGGCCATCCCGCTGGCGAAGGCGCAGCCGTATTCGGCGCCTTCCAGCCTGGCGATCTGCCGTTCGACCAGACTGCGCGTCGGGTTCCCGGTGCGGGTGTAATCGTATTCGCCGAACTCATCCGCCGAGGGCTGACGAAAGGTGGCCGTCTGATAGATCGGCGGGGAGATCGAACAGTGCGGGTCGTCATTCGAATCGAAATGTACGCATTGCGTAGCTGTCTTCATTGTTGAGATCCTCGGAAATTCCTGGGGCGCTATGAATGGGACTTATGGGACTTATGAGACCTATGAGACTCATAACTCCCATGAGTCTCATAGGTCTCATAAGTCCCATAAGTCCCATTCATGTTGTTCCCAGCGTTTTTCATTGTTTCAGAGCCTGATCGAGATCGGCGATCAGATCGTCGGGATTCTCCAAACCTACGGACAGGCGCACCAGCCCGTCAGTGATGCCGGCGGCGGCGCGCTGCTCCGGCGGCACGTCTCCGTGCGTCATCGAGACCGGATGCGTGATCAGCGTTTCAGCCGCGCCCAGGTTTTCGGCCAGCGAACAGAGCTTGACCGAGTTCATTAACCGCACGCCGGCTTCGACGCCACCTTCGACCTCGAACGCAAGCAACGCGCCGCCCGACGTCTGCTGTCGCCTCGCTAATTCAGATTGCGGGAACGATTCGAGACCGGGATAGGCGATCCATTCGACGCGCGGATGCGATTCCAGGAACTCGGCGACGCGCAGCGCATTGGCCGAGTGCTGCGCCATTCGCAGCGGCAGCGTCTTAACGCCCTGCAACGTCAGCCAGGCGGGGAAAGCCGCCTGGATCGCGCCGATGGCGTTGCGGACGAAAGCCAGTTTCTCATGCAATTCGGCGTCGCGCGTGATCAACGCTCCCCCGACCGTCGCGTTGTGTCCCTCGATGAATTTCGTCGTGGAGTGCAGAACGATGTCGGCGCCCAGATCGAGCGGGCGCTGCAGCGCGGGGGTCAACAGTGTGTTGTCAACCACCAGCAACGCCCCCGCGTCTTTCGACAACCGCGCGGCCAATTCGATGTCGGTCAATTTCAAAGTCGGGTTCGCGGGGGTTTCGATGAAGAGAAACTTCGCCGGCTCTTTCAACGCCCTGGCGAGCGCGCCGAAGTCGGATGTGTCAATGAAATCAGATTCGACGCCGAACTGAGCGAGCACCTGTTTCAACAATCTCACGGTGCCGCCATAAACCGCCTGTGACAACACAACCCTGTCGCCGGCTTTGAGCAGCGCCAGGCACAAGACCGTCGTCGCCGCCAACCCCGTGACATAAGCCGTGGCGAACTCCGCGCCTTCAATCGCCGCCAGGCGGCCTTCGAGCGCGGTCACAGTCGGATTGCCCGAACGGCTGTAGGTGTAACCTTTGTGCTCGCCGACGGCCGGCTGCCTGTAGGTCGTGGTTTGATAGATCGGCGTGAGCATCGCGCCGGTCGTGGGGTCTGGCGTCGTGCCGCCGTGCAACGCTATCGTCTCTAGGAATTGATTCTCCGCAGTCGCCATTTCTGTTTCCTCCGCGAATCCCCGGGTACGCGCCGCTTGGGAGCGCGCCTGGCTTCGATCATCGTAAGAGTGAAAGAAGCCAGGCGCGCTCCCAAGCGGCGCGTACCCGGGGATTCGCATTTTGGTTCGCGTGACAATTGAAAGGCGAGAATTTGAAAGGCGCGGAAAATCAAAAACCCCGCGCCTGAAGAGTGCGCAGGGTTCATCGAAGCTCTCTGGAATCCCAGCGGCTCTTTAGCAGTCTTTTTACGTGGAGCAAGTCGCCTTAAATCGCCACGTTCACTTGTCAACTTCGCAGGCTTTATAACAGAGCCGTCGAAATGCTGTCAAGCAATCGGCTTATGCAGCCGCAAAATTTATCACATCTTTTTATACCGGCTTTTCCCCGCCCGGACGCAATCGGGGCGCCTATTTTCCTCAACACCTTCGGGCTAACGATGATCGAATGAGCTTGCCCTGCAGAGTGATAATATTTCAGCATAACCTTTTTACATCATCGTCGTATCCTTTCCCTTCGTTGTCATCAACCGCCTTATCCGCGCTTTTTTACGATTGGACTGACAAGCCATTGTGATCACTCGACTCTTCGAGCTTATTCGCTCATCTCCGAATAGAGGAACGGGAAATGCGAGTGTTTCTGATTGGGTAAAGCGGTTGGTCAATGGAGTCTACAAAAAATAATCAAAACCAATCATTGATGTTTCAAAAAATGACGCTCACAGATGGGCGTATTACTTCGCAAGCTTTTGCGAGCATTCAATTCATGGCGGACGTGTGATCAGACTCGCGAAGACTTGTGGCGAACTAACCGTTTCGCCATACATTCGCGCGGGCCAGTTGGGATACTGACGAAGCAACGAAAAAGAAAAAATGGAGGGACTTATGAGAATGTATTCCTATGACCAGGTTCTAACAGATGCCAAAGACGTATATGAGCAGCTTACCGGGCTTCCGGCTCCGGAGATCGACATCAAAAAACCCCGTTACCCACTGCCTAAGGGGGTCAATCCGATAGCCCTGGTACAAAGTGAGATCAACCAGCTCAATATGTGTCTGATCAACAGCGGCGTCTCGTCTCGTTTGTCAAAGTCGCCCGCCTGGGCGCCGGCGGCGGAAATTTACGAGACCCAGGACGCTTACATGGTCAATCTGGAACTGCCCGGTCTGGGCCAGGAAGATGTCAAGGTTACTCAGACCAATAACATACTCACGGTGCGCGGCGCGCGGCGTTTCAAGAAGGCGAATGAGGAGGCCGTGTATCACAATTCAGAGCGCATCTACGGGGCGTTCGAGCGGCTATTTCCGCTGCCGAGCAATACCCAACCGGAAAGGATGAAAAACAAATTTATCAATGGAATCCTTCAGATCACCATCCCCAAGGCCAAGGCTAATGGGTCAGGAAGGTCAGAGGATTAACCCACGAATAATTTCTTTGTACAGAAGGAGGCAAATCAATGTCTTTTGCTGCGCCAGCGCAATACCAAACCAGTAATCCCAACGAGATTATCAGCTCACAGATCTCACAAGAGGAGATGGAAAAGCTTCAAGAGATACACGAGCTGATCAACCTATTGTTGACAGAACTAACAGCCAGATCGCCGCAGAGCGCGGCGATGCCCTACACGACGACAGGGATGATGCCAGCGATGCCGACAGGGCCCTACACACATTCACTGTTCCACTATGCCTGGGGGATGGCGCCTTATTTGATAAGGCCAGGCTTCTGAGGCGGTTCACACAAAATCAATCATGCATGAGTACTATAACTTACGCGTCACACACAACTATAAAAGCCCCATCGGGTGTGCGATGTCGTGAATCGAAACGGACACTCATGCCTCATCAAAACCCTTAAACGACGCGTTAGTAACAAAATCCGCTGGGATGGGGATGCGACGCCGCGTCAGTAGCCCACACCCGTGAGACGGGGGGGAAAATCGAGCCTCTTCTTACGGTCGGGCCGCTGTCGTGATAGCCGTATTCCGTCTCTCTCTTCAGTGTCGAACCTCGCTTCAACAATCGCATGGAGAAGTGAGAGGGAGAGGCTCGCCGCGCGCGCGAGGATGCGCCGGGCGCCTCTTGATCATTATCAACTGAGGTCTTTGAGACACTCACGAAACTATAGGAGATTGTTTTATGTTCCCAAGAATGAATATCACGAATCCGTTTCAATCGTTCGCCTTCGGCGTTCCCCAATATGGCGTGGGGTTCGGAGGAATCAATCCGATGGTTCAACACCTGTCGCCTCCGTATGTGAGTAACCCGATAGCCGCCCTGAACGGAATCGGCGTCAATCCATACGCGTTCGGACAAGCCCAGTATGTTCATCCCTTACTGGTCGCGCAACTCCCGACGACCAACCCAACGATCTTGCCGCCGCTAGCTCAACCTTCGGCGATCTGGCAAACCCCGTATGGCATTTGGGGCAATCCATTCAGCCCGGGAATCAGCCCGCTCTTGCAGCAAGGTTGGGGGCAGCAATTCGGGGGTGGGATCGGTCAACTTGGCGTCCCGCTTAGTTGGCGCCTGTTCCCGCAGCAAGCGTTAGGATATCCGGCGCCGGCGCCGCAGCAAGTTTTCGGATTGGAGGCCCAGACGCCTCTCAACAGCCCGGTTCTGGGCGTTGACCCGATCACTCTGGCGTTGACCGCGCAGCAGTCTTCTCAACTGGCCCAAAGTCAGCTACCTATCAGGCCGCTGATCACTCCCCAGCAGCCCGACCCGTTTCAGATGGCCGCATTGAACGGGGTGACACACTATGGTTCCCTGCCTCCCGGAGTCCCTTTCTAGGCGCGCTCGGGTCCTTCCCGGCTGTTCAGGGAGACACACGGCCTTGCCGGCGCCGGACTATGACGAGAGGCTGAGAGGCTGAGAGGCTGAGCCTTCAGCCTCCCTGAATCCAACCGGCGGAAGCTGGTGGATCGTTCTCGCCCGGCCTATGCGCGGTACCCATAGGCTAGGATTGAACAATCCACCAACTGCCGCCGGTTGGAACGGCATATGAAATGGTCTTTTCTAGTCACCTAATGCAAGCTCTTCAGGAGCAAATGGTAGGGCGCGAGTACGCTGTCGCGGCTTTAGCGAGAGCTGTTACGCTGGCTCTGGCCGATGGGCGCCACTCCAATTCCGACTACCCGCTTGCAGTGCTTCTGTTTGCAGGACCAACAAGTTCGGGCAAAATGCATGTCGCTAAAGCGCTCGCCCAAGTTCTGCTCGGTGATGATCGCAAACTGATCTATGTCAATTGCCAGATTCTCGGTCAACCTCCGAACTCGCAGTCGAACTTGTACGCGGAGTCAAGCTTACACGAACAGTTGATGGCCGGAAGCCTGCTATCGCAAATAACCCCTCCGTTCAAGCCTTTTCCTTTCTCCATCCTGGTGTTCGAGAAGATTGAGAAGGCGCCGCCGGTCTTCCGCGATTTTCTGGCCGCGTCGATTGACCGCGGAGTTCTCTACACGCTCGGCTGTATGTTTTCACTCCGCAACACTTTCATCATCCTGACCAGCGACCTGTCAAAGAAGCAGACCGATCAGTTGGTAGGAAGATCCATAGGCTTCTTTCGTGACGATGAGATCGGCGTCGAGGAGATGCCGCGGCAACACTTGGTGTTGATGGAAGAGATTGATAACCTGTTAGGCGCCACTCTGGTCAACCGCATTGACGAGATAGTGATTTTTGAGCGCCTCAACGAGCAGGACGTCATCACGCTACTGGAACGCAAACTGGCCGAGATAGATCGAAGACTGGCCTCGTCGGGCATCGGCTTCAGGATCGAGGAGGGGGCAAAAACTTTTTTGCTCAGGCAGTGCCTGAACGATCCAATGCATAGGGCGCGTCAGATCAAGCGCGCAGTTAGAAACTACCTGGTGTTTCCACTCTCCGATCTGATGCTCTCCGGGCGATTGACACCCGGCATGGCGGCGCTAGTCAAACACGAGCCGCCGCGGAATTTTCTAGATTTCCAGGTCATGATCCCCCGCCTGGCGCCTGGCGGGCGTCTCGCACTGAGTTGAAAGGCGCGGAAAGGCAATTCCTGTTTCATTATGGGGCGGAGTTATCGTTATCGGCCTGGTGTGTTTGTACACAGCCGCGCATATGGTTTGCAGCCGGCGCGCGAATCGAAAGACTGACTAATACTAATGATGGCAGAATGAACATCCGCCATACAGTGATTGTATGTCGACAAAACGTTCCTTAAAGCGTCGCCGTACCCCTTCCCTTCACAGTCATCAGTCGTTCGGCCCATACACTGCGTCTCGTTCGGGCTGTCAAACCGTTGTGATTACTTATTTCCCCGAATTTAGGGCAATTTAGCCCGAGAACCTCGCTGATCTCCGAATTAGGAACGGGAAATGCTGATACTTCCGCCTGTGCAAGGCGCGAATTCAAGAGCGCCAACGCTCAACAATCAAGGCCAATCGCATATCAGCGCATGGCGAGCCGCTTCGGAGCGCCGGCGCGATCAGACTGAAAGCCCCGCGGCGAACGAACCGATTCGCCGTACATTCGCGCGAGCCGGTTGAGATACTAACGAAGAAACAATGAAAAAACGGAGAGATCTTATGAGGATGTACTCTTATGACCAGGTTCTGACGGATGTCAAAGATGTCTATGAGCAATTAACTGGGCTTCCGGCTCCGGAGATTGACATAAAAAAACCCCGCTATCCATTGCCTAAGGGGATCAATCCCGTGACGCTGGTTCAAAGTGAAATCAATCAACTCAATATGTGCCTGATTAACAGTGGCATCTCGTGGAGGTTGTCGAAGTCTCCTGCCTGGACGCCGCCGGCGGAAGTTTGCGAGACTCAGGACGCTTACCAGATTAATCTGGAATTGCCGGGGCTGGGACAGGAAGACGTCAAAGTGACCCAGACCAATAACATCCTCACAATCCGCGGCGTACGGCGTTTCAAGAAAGCGAGTGAGGATAGCGCCTATCACAGTTCGGAACGCGCCTACGGTAGTTTCGAGCGACTCTTTCCGCTGCCGAGCAATGTCCAACCGGAAAGAATGAAAAATAAATTTGTCAGTGGAATTCTTCAGATCACCATCCCCAAAATCAAGCTTGATGGGGCGGGGAGATCGGAGGAGTAGTATGTCAACGGTTTCTTTGTCCGAAAGGAGGCAAATCAATGGCTTGGGCTGCGCCAGCACAACACCAAATCAACCATCCCAGTGAAATGTCCAACTCACAGATCTCGCCCGAAGAAATGGACAAGCTTCAAGAGATTCATGAACTGATCAACCTGCTGTTCGCAGAGATGACGAACAGACCGATGCAAAGCGCGGCGATGCCCTACATGGCGACAGGGATGATGTCCGCGATGCCGTCGGCCCCCTACGCGCACTCGATGATTCAATACGCCTGGGGGATGTCGCCTTATTTGAGAGTGCCAGGATTTTGAGTGGTTCACCGGAAAACCTTCAAACGATGCGTTAGTGAGCGAATCTGGTGGGAGGGAGATGCGACGCCGCGCCAATAGCGGACCGTCAGACAGGCCGAAAATCGAGCCTCTTGGGGGTAATCAGGCTGCCGGCGCGAGAGTCGTATTTCGCCTCTACCTTCACTGTCGAATCTTGCTTCAACAATCGCTTGAAGAAGTGAGAGGGGGAGGTGCGTCTCTCACACGAGAGCGCCTCTCGGTCATTGTCAACCGAGGTCTTCGAGACACTCATGCAACTTAGGAGGCTATGTTTATGTTCCCGAGAATGAATCTCACGACTCCTCTTCCGGTCGCTTTCTGCCCGCCACAATACGGCGCGGGGGCGGCTTTCGGAGGAATCAATCCGATAATGAATCCATACGCGTGTAACCCGATCGCGGCCGCCCTGTGCGGAATCGGCGCCAGCCCGTACACAACCGGGATCGGCGTCGCCCCGTACATCGCCCCACAGGTGGCCCCTCTGCTCCAATCCCCACTTGGACAGATCGGCTCGCCCTTCGCCTGGTGCCCACCGTCGCTCGTCAGCAGTCCGGTCGCGTGCATTGATCCGGTAACCGGGGCGGTGATCCCACAGCAGGTTTCTCCAATAGCTCATAGCCTGCTGCCGATCAGGCCTCTGATCAATCCACAGGCGTGTGACCCGATCCAATTGGCCGCATTGTGCGGGGTGGCGCCCGGTCAGGTGACCGATCCTTACTCCGCCGCCCTGGCCCAGGCCTGTATGGCGCCATCTCTTGCAGTCAGCCCGGTTCATCCCGCGCTGAGACCACAAGTGGGTGTGCCCCAGATGGCTGTGCCCTGTCCACCAATGGTGGCAGTTCCTGGAATCAATTGCTAGCCCCGTTCGGCCCTACGGCAGTTCAGGGAGGCCACGGTCTACAAATGACCGTGTCGCTTCCCTGAACCTTTGCCGGTTTCCATTTTTCATTCGATATTTGGCATTTGTCGTCGCCCCCGGAACTCACCCAATGTTCATTTATGGTCTATTCAAGCCATCTCATGCAGGCTCTTCAAGAGCAAGTGGTCGGGCAGGAGTATGCCATTGCGGCATTGACGCGGGCGGTGACTCTGGCTCTGGCCGACAGGCGATATTCCGATTCGAGTCGCCCGCTGGCGGCGCTTCTCTTCGCGGGGCCGATCGGGTCGGGCAAAATGCACGTCGCTCAGGCGCTCGCCCAGGTCTTGCTCGGGAATGAGCGCAAGTTGATCTATGTCAACTGCCAAATTCTCAGTCAAGCGTCGGACTTGCAGTCGAACCTGTGCGAACAGTTGATGGCCGGCAGCCTGCTTTCGCAAATAACTCCTCCGTTCAACCCATCTCCTTTCTCCATCCTGGTCTTCGAGAGGATTGACAAGGCGCCTTCGGTCTTTCGTGACTATCTGTCCGCGGCTATTGACCGCGGCGTTCTACACACGATCGGCCACATGTTTTCACTCCGCAATACTTTCATCATCCTGACCGGCGACCTGTCGAAGAAGCAAACCGATCAGTTGGTGGGCAGAACCATCGGCTTCTTCGGTGATGGCGAGAACGGCGCCGAGGAAGAGAAGCCGCGGCAGAGCATGGTGGTCTTGGAAGAGATTGATAACTTGTTGGGCGCCTCTCTCGTCAACCGGATTGACGAGATAGTGATCTTCGAACGCCTCGACGAGCAGAATGTCATCACACTACTGGAAACCAAACTCGCCGAGGTTGATCAAAAGCTGGCCACCTCGGGCATCGGCTTCAGGATTGAGGAGGAGGCGAAAACATTTTTGCTCCGACACTGCCTGGACGACCCGACGCACAGGGTGCGCCAGATCAAGCGCGTGATCAGAAACTTCCTGGAGTTTCCACTCTACGATCTGATACTCTCCGCGCAATTGGCGCCCGGCACAGCGGTCATGGTCAAACACGAGCCGCCATGGAATTTTCTCAACTTCCGGGTCATGGTCCCCCGCCTGACGACTGGCGCCCATTTCACACTGAGATGAGCGCCTTCCTATTGCGGTAAAACCAGGGGGGTTCGGCGCAGAAGACGATTGTTTCGTGTTCCTTTTCCGCCTGTCATTGCTTCGGGACGATCTTCTCCAATGACAAATGGTGGATCTCGAACGGCGAATGGAAAACGCCCTCGGGCGTCTTGATCTCGGCGTATTCCTCTTCAGTCAGAATCGCCTTCAGCCAGAGTTGCAGATCGCGGTTGCCGAGCGCCAGCCACTGTCCTTGTGGGCTGAAGGCGACCGAGTTGTAACTGATGTTCTCGAATCTCAGCCGCTTGACGACCTCGCCCGTGGAGAGCTTCCACAAGATCACCACCTGCCCCAGACAACCGGACGCCAGAAGCTCGCCGTTGGGGCTGAACGCGACGGAGGTCACACTGTTGCGTCGCCCGTTGAAAGTCCGCACCTCGCGTCCGAGCTCCAAATCCCAGAGCTTGACCTTCGCGTCTTCGCCCCCCGAAGCTAGCCAGCATCCATTCAAGCCAGAGGTCAAGCCAGAGGTCAAGCCAGAGGTCAAGCCAGAGGTCAAGCCAGAGGTCAAGCC
>Ga0126383_10002061_pt1 | contig 12846 bp, 10 predicted proteins | sample PanSoiMetPlot_35_FD_96882 | JGI IMG/M metagenome (GOLD analysis project Ga0126383, IMG submission 96882) | Tropical forest soil microbial communities from Panama - MetaG Plot_35 | ecosystem: Environmental > Terrestrial > Soil > Tropical forest > Bulk soil | place: Panama | collected 2016-02-17
CGGCTCGAGGCGAGGCCCGTCGGCTCGCCGCGCCAGAACGGCGAGCTCGCGGAGAGGGCGAGGAACGCGGGCAGCTGGACGAGCAGGCCGTTGACGACCTGGATCGCACGCTCGGGATCGTCCACGGCGACGTGGATGTGCAGCCCGAAGATCAGCTCGCGCCGGGCGACGTACTGGAGCTGGTCGACGAGGTGGCGGTAGCGGTCGCGCGCGGTGATCCGCTGGCGCTCGAAGAGGCTGAACGGGTGCGTGCCGGCCGACCCGACGCGCATCCCCTGCTCGCGCGCAATCCCGGTGACGTAGCCGCGGAGCTTCCGCAGCTCGTCGTCGACTTCGACGGCGGTCCGGCAGACCGGCGTGGCGATCTCGAGCACGGACTGCATGAGCTCCGGGTTGACGCGCCGCTCGAACTCGCCGCCCACCGCCGCCTCGAGCACGGCCTCGACGTGCTGGACGAGGTCGAGCGTCTCGCCGTCGAGCAGCATGTACTCCTCCTCGACGCCGAGCGTGTACGGGTCGGACCTGCCGAAGTTGTGGTCGAGCACGCTGCCGCCCTCGGCGAAGCTGTCTCCCGTGATTGTCGGTGGGAAGATCTGCTTGCTCACGCGACGAGTGCGTCCGCCTCGAACTCGACGCGCCAGCGCGGGTCGAGGAGGCCTTCGACGACGATGAACGCGGTCACGGGCTGCACCGAGCCGAAGACCTCGCCGTGCGCGCGGCCGACGTCCTTCCAGTCATCCGCGTCGACCAGGTAGGCGCGCGTGCGGACGACGTGCTCGGGGCCGGCGTCGACCTCGCGCAGCGCGGCCACGATGATCTCGAGGCTCCGCTTCGCCTGGGCGTATGCATCCGGTGGCGGCGGCTGCTCGCCGGGCATGATCGGCGCCGTGCCGGCGATGTGGACGTGCGGCCCGACCCGCACTGCGCGGGAGTAGCCGACCGTTGCCGCCATGGGCGACTCCGCGGGGACGACCCAGCGTTCCACGGCACTAGTATCGCCCGCGGTGGATGTTCTGGCGCAAGTGGACGGATGGCCGCCCGAGACGGTCGCTGTCGGCGTCCTCAGGGACGGCGGGCTGGTCGCCGCCCACGGCCCGCGCGACCAGGTGTTTCGCTGGGCGTCCGTGACGAAGCTCGCGACCGCGCTGGCGACGCTCGTGGCCGCGGAGGAGGGCGTGATCGATCTCGACGAGCCGGCCGGGCCGCCGGGGGCGACGGTGCGCCATCTGCTCGCGCACGCGTCCGGGCTGCCGTTCGACCCAGGGCCTCCGATCGCGAAACCTGGCGAGAGGCGGATCTACTCGAACCCCGGGTTCGAGGCGCTTGCGGCGCACGTCGAGGCTGCCGCCGAGATGCCGTTCGCGGAGTACCTGGCCGCCGCGGTGTTGCGGCCCCTCGAGCTCGGTGCCGAGCTGCGCGGCTCGCCGGCGCACGGCGTTCACGGCACGCTCGACGACCTCCTCCGTTTCGGCGCGGAGCTGCAGCGGCCCACCCTGGTCGCCGCGGAGACGTTCGAGGAGGCGACGTCCGTCCAGTTTCCCGGCCTCGTCGGCGTGCTGCCGGACGTCGGGCGGATGGATCCGAATGACTGGGGCCTCGGGTTCGAGCTCCGCGATGCGAAGTCGCCGCACTGGACGGGCACGCAGAACTCGCCGCGGACGTTCGGGCACTTCGGCGGGAGCGGCAGCTTCCTCTGGGTCGATCCAGAGGCCGGCCTTGCGCTGGCCGAGCTGAGCGACCTCGACTTCGGCCCGTGGGCGCTGGAAGCGTGGCCGCGCCTCTCGGACGACGTGCTAGCGCAGAATCCCGGTGTGGCCTAGCGAGTAGCGCCCCGGCTGCGGCCAGACGCAGAGCCCGTGCGGGCTCACGCCGACCGGGATCTTGGCGAGGAGTTTCCCCGTGCGCGTGCTGATCGCGTAGACGACGTCGTTCCAGCGGCCGGCGAGCCAGAGCACCCGCCCGTTCACCGAGACGTTGCCCATGTCCGGGCTGCCGCCGCCCGGAATGCGCCACTTCGCGACGAGCGTACCGGTCCGGAGTGCCAGCACCGAGATCGATCCCTCGGCCCGGTTGGTGATGTAGAGGAGGCGCGCGTCGCGGCTGACGTACAGGCCGTGGGCCCCCGCGCCGGTCCTGATGAACCCGAGAATCCGGAACGGCGAGCCGGTCACCTTCCAGATCCCGCCGCGGCCCATGTCGGCGACGTAGAAGATCTTCCCGTTCGGCGCCAGCTTCACGTCCTGCGGAATCGCTCCGTGGGGCATCGTGATCAGGCCGACGACCTTCTCGCGCTTGACGTCCACCTTGAGCAGCTGACCCGAGAACTCGCAGGTCGCGATGAGGTAGCGGCCGTCGGCCGAGAAGTCCATGTGGTCGACCCCGCGGCACGGGACATTCAGCGAGTGGTGGAGGCGGAAGGAGTGCGGGAAGCGGAAGTCCAGGCGCGCCAGCCGCTCGGCGACGACGATGGCGTAGCGGCCGTCGGGCGTGAAGTACATGTTGTACGGGTCGTCGACCGGGATCGGCCGGCCGGGAACGCCGTTGACCGGGTTGATGGGCGTGAGGCTGTTGCCGAGGTCGTTGAGCACGTAGAGCGTCTTCAGGTCGTACGACGGCGTCACGTGCTGGGGCAGCTGGCCGACCGAGAAGTGGCGGACGATCCTGTAGGTCCGCGGGTCGATCTCATCCACCGAGTCGCTCTGGCTGTTCGGGACGTAGATCAGCGGGCGGGCGCGGCGCGCGGCCGGTTGGAGGTCGCTCGGGTTGTCAGCCGCGTAGACATTCGTCTTGGAGAGCGACGCGGGCACCCGCGCCTTGGCGGCCACCTTGCGTGTCGTCGAGAGGACGAGCTCCCCGATGGCCGACGTCGGCTCCAGCGTCCCTCGCCCCCCGACCACGAGGATCCTGTGACCGACGGCGATGGTGGCGAGATCGGAGAGCGGCGCCGAGAGCGCGCCCGCGTAACGCATCGTCCCGGTCTGCGGATCGATCGCGACGATTCGTCTCGTCGGCGTCCCCACCGCCGGGCCCCGGCCGCCGATCACGTATGCCGTCCCGCCGATTGCCGCTGCGGCGGCGTGGGTCGTCCGCGCGGGGAGCCGGCCGATCTCGCGGACGCGCCCACTCGCGGGGTCGAAGGCGAGCACGGCTCGTGTCGCGGTCCCGCTGGGGATCGACCCGCCCGCGATCACGAGCTTGCCGTTCACCGCCGTCACCGCCGCGTAGCGAAGCGGTCCGGGCAGGCGCGCCGCGACGCGGGCCTGCTGTCCCGGCCGCCACGCGAGGATCGTGTTCAGCCAGCGGGTCCCCGTGTAGCCGCCGACGACGTAGGCGGTCTTGCCGATGACGGCGGCGCTGACGTCCGAGGCCGGCTGCGGCAAACGGCCGACGACACCCGTGCCGACCTTGACGATCTCGTCCAGCTGGTGGGTCGCGTCGCCGCCGCCGAACACGTACGTCGAGCCGCCCAGCGCGACCCCGGCCGCATCGTGCCGCGCGGTCGGAAGCGAGCCCCCTGCCTTGTCGCGCCCGGCCGAGACGAATAGGACGCTGCTGACCGAGGAGTCGGCGGAGTTCAGGCCGCCGGCGAGAACCGCGCCGGAGCCGATCGGGGCCGCGGCCGCGTCCTGAAGCGGCTGCGCGAGCGAGCCGAGTCTCCGCTCGGCGAGCCGCACGACCCTGTGCGCCGGGGCCTTCCTCGCGCGAAGGGTCGTCGTCGGTGGCGGCGTGTCGTGCCTAGCTGCGTGCTTCGACGAGGAGCATCCGGTCGCGGCCACGGCGGCAGCGAGGACAAGCACGAACGACCAGGCCCGAGGCACGAGGACCTGCAGGATGCCTGACCGCTCCGGACCGCGTCCTGATCAACCGTCGGTTTCCGCGAACAGCGGGCGGAGCAGCTCGTCGAACGTCTGCTGGTCGCAAGACGCGACCACCGCCGGCGTCAGCGCGCGCACCGAGGCCGTCCGCGGCACGTGCATCGCGAGGGCGACCTCGCCGAAATAGTCTCCGGGCTGGAGCACCCGCCGCGGGCCGAGATCCTCCTGGGTCACCGTGAAGAGCCCGGAGAGGACGATGTAGAAGCGCTCGCCCGGCTCGCCCTCGCGCACGACCTGGCGCCCCGGCGGAACCTCCTCGCGCCGAAGGCTCCGCGCGATCTCGTTCAGCCGCTCGCCGGGGAGGCCGGAGAACAGCTGCACGCGCGAGAGCTCGGTCACCGTGGCGGGAACGAACCGGGGCACGCTCCTATTCTTCCCGTCGTGGGCGAGCTGAGGGGCTGGAGGTGGTGTCCGCGTTGCCGCGAGGAGCTGCGGGGAGACGAGTCGCGGGTCGAATGTCCCGCCTGCGGGTTCGTCTTCTACGCCAGCTCGAAGGTGACCGCCGGCGCGCTCGTCGTCGACGACGAGGGCCGGGTGCTGCTCGCCCGCCGCGCCGCCGAGCCCGACCGCGGCAAGTGGGACATCCCGGGCGGCTTCCTGGAGGAGGGCGAGCATCCGATCGACGGCCTGAAGCGCGAGCTGCGCGAGGAGACCGGCCTCGAGGTCGAGCCGCTCGACTGGCTCGGGGTCTGGATGGACGTCTACGGCGGCGACTCGGCCGCGGAGGCAACGCTCAACTTCTACTGGACCGCCCGCGCCCTCTCGGGCGAGGCGAGCCCCGCCGACGACGTCGACGACCTGCGCTGGTTCGCGCCGGACGAGCTGCCGGAGACGGACGAGCTCGCGTTCGTGAACGTACCGCTCGTGCTAGCCGAGTGGCGGTGCCGGAGCGGGAGTTGACGAGCAAGACGCCAGCCACTAGGAGCCACGGTTCCCGAAGTTAGGCCGGACGGCCCATTGTGGTGCCCGCCTTCTGTCCCGATCATTTCGGTATGGCAGACGGCGACCTCCACCTTCACCGCATCGAGGACGAGATCGGCGACGGGCGCTTCGAGCGCTGGCTCGAGTCCGGGCTGGAGAGGATCGAGGCCTACCTCGCGAAGCACGCCGCCTTCCTCGCGTATCTCGAGGCCGCCGAGCAGGCCTGAACCGGTTTCACCGCGGCGTCCGTTGAAATAACGGCGCCATGAAGCTCAGCTACCTCTGGAAGGGGCTGCCCGGCCACCCCCTCCATCCGCCGCTCACGGACGCGACGATCGGCGCCTACACGGCGGCGACGATCATTTCGATCGCGAGCGTCGTTGGCGTCGCCCACATCTCCGCCGCGCACGGCTGGTGGCTGGCGCTCGTGATCGGCCTCTTCATCACCGTCCTCACCGCGACCACGGGCTTCCTCGACTGGATCACGCTTGAGTGGGGCTCGCCGCTCTGGTGGACGGCGACCTGGCACCTGCTCTCGATGGTGACCGCGACCGTGTTCTTCCTGATCGCGGCGCTCGTCGGCCACTCCGCTACAAGCATGGCGCCGTCGACGCCGAACCGTTCATCCTGACGCTGGTCGGGTTCGCGTTCCTGACCCTCGGCGGCTGGCTCGGCGGGACGATCGTCCTCGTTTACGGGATGCGGGTGCTCGGCCTCACGTCCGAGCCGCCCAGGCGCGCCGTCGCGCCCTTCCCGCACCGCGAGAAGGAGGAGGCCGAGGCCTAGCTCGTGGCGGCGGGTCTCACCGGCCTCCGAATCGAGGATTCGATACGTTTCGCGGCAGGCGGGCGACCACAAGTGAAGGGGGGCACATGATCGGCGTGAAAGCATGGTGCGCCTCGGTCGCGGCCGTCGCCGCGGTCGTCCTCGGGCTGGGAGCCAGCACGGGAAGCGCCGCCACCACCGCAACCAGCTGTCTCGCACACGTCCCCGGTGTGCAGAGCGAGGACTGGTACGAGTACTACACGCCGGGCTGCACCGGCCACGACGAGCCGGAGCTCGATCCGGTCTCGTCTGCGCCGGGCTCCGCGCAGAACATCACGTGGCGCGCACAGCTTCCGGCCGACGGGGCAGTGTCGGTATCGAGCGTCGGGCCGACGTTCTGGTTCGGCGGCACGGTCAAGGACTCGAACCCGCAGAAGCTCGGCGGCCAGGGATTCCTGGAGCTGCAGTTCTACCCGGACTCGTTCACGACGCGGTGCACGCCGCGCGGGGGCTTCCGGGTGCAGCACGAACCCAACGTCTACACGGCGTGCTCGCCGGTCTGGACGCTCCAGCAACAGCCGAACGGCGACATCATCGAGCCGGCCGCGTTCAACGGCATGCTCATGAACACCGCGGGAACGGGGCCGTTCGTCATGCACGCCCTCGATGTCGTCGACGTCCACATATGGGCGACTTCGTCGACCTCGGCCTACCAGGAGCAGGTCACGGACGAGACCAGCGGGGAAACGTCGAGCGTGCTCGTGCTCAACAGCCCCGGCGATGGCCCGCTCACGCCGCAGTTCGACACGCAGGAGATCGGCAACGCGCTCGACTGGGGGGCCGTCTGGGACACGCCCATGTCCTTCGTCTGGGAGATCGGCCACTCGGACCTGTACGGCGACCATCCCGGTGCGTTCTGCCTTCCGGGCCAGACGTTCTGCGGCTCCTTCAACGCGGAAAACTGGGCCGGCTTCCAGCCGATCCGGATCTTCAGCGCCACCTTCGGCGACGGCTCCCATCAGCAGAACTGGGCCGTGGTGTCCGACACCGGCGGCAAGGCCGAGGTGCTCGGCGACTCGTTCGTCGGCCCGACCGACTGCACGAGGTATGGCGGCCCGTACTGCATCTACCCGTGGTTCTCGTGGGACGGCGGAGCCCTGAACTACGGGGTCACCTACCCCAACACGGTTGACCGGCTCGGCCAGGAAAACCAGTTCCGGAAGAAGACGACGTGCCCGGAGGACGGCGTCTTCGCCGGGAAGACCTACTGCGACACGATCGTCCGTTAGCGCCGAATTGAGGAAGAGGCGGGCACGGCCCGCCTCTTCCCTGTTCTAGGCTGCGGCTTCGGCGAGACCGAGACGCTCCTCGAGCATCGACTTCGGCATCGCCCCGACCGCGGCTGCGGCGGGCTCGCCTTCCTTGAACAGGATCAGCGTCGGAATGGACATGACCCCGTAGCGCTGCGCGACGGCAGGCTCCTCGTCGATGTTGAGCTTCACGATCTTCAGATCGCTGCGCTCGGTCTCCATCTGCTCGAGCACGGGCGCGATCGCGTGGCACGGGCCGCACCACTCGGCCCAGAAATCGACCAGCACGGGCTGGTCGCTCTCGAGGACTTCCTGGTCGAAGTTCTGTTCGGTTACACCTGTCATTGGGTCCTTTCTACCTCACGTTCCGGACAGTTGAAACGCCCCAGACGGGGCTGTTGTTCCCGCTCGGTACGATCGGCGCATGGACCCAGTCTTCGAGCCCTTGCCGCCGGTTCCCGATCATCCCGCGCTGGAGCGCGAGGTCCTCGAGCGCTGGGAGGAGGAGCGGACCTTCTACCGCCTCCGCGACCGGAACCGCGGCAACGAGCGCTTCAGCTTCATCGACGGGCCGATCACCGCGAACAACCCGATGGGAGTCCACCACGCCTGGGGTCGCGCCCTGAAGGACGTCTTCCAGCGCTACAAGTCCCTGCGCGGCTTCGACCAGCGGTACCAGAACGGCTTCGACTGCCAGGGCCTCTGGGTCGAGGTCGAGGTCGAGAAGGAGCTCGGGCTCAACTCGAAGCGTGAGATCGAGGAGTACGGGCTCGCGGAGTTCGCGGAACGCTGCAAGGAGCGGGTCGCCCGCTTCGTCGGCGTGATGATCCAGCAGTCGAAGCGGCTCGGCCAGTGGATGGACTGGGGCAACGACTACCTCACGTTCTCCGACACCAACATCGAGTACATCTGGCGGTTCCTCGCCGAGACGAACCGGCGCGGCTGGCTCTACAAGGGCCACCGCTCGACGCAGTGGTGTCCCCGCTGCGGCACGTCGCTCTCGCAGCACGAGCAGTCGGGCGAGGAGAACTACCAGGAGCTCGAGCACCCTTCGCTCTACGTGCGCTTCCCGCTGAAGGACCTTGACGGCGAGGCGCTGATCGTCTGGACGACGACCCCGTGGACGCTGCCGGCGAACGTGGCCGCCGCGGTGAAGCCCGACGCGGAGTACGGGCTGCGCGACGGCGGCTGGAGGCTCGCGGAGGAGGGCGGCGAGTACGACCGAGTGGCCAGGGGCGACGAGCTCGTCGGCCTCGAGTACGAGGGCCCGTTCGACGAGCTGCCGGCCCAGCAGGACGTCGTCCACCGCGTGATCCCGTGGAAGGACGTCGCGCTCGACGAGGGCACGGGGATCGTGCACATCGCGCCGGGCGCCGGTGCCGAGGACTTCGAGCTCTCGCGCGTCCACGACCTCCCGGTGCTCGCGCCGATCGACGAAGGCGGCCGTTTCCTGCCCGGCTACGGGTCGTTCGAGGGCTTCTCGACCGAGGAGGCGGCGGCGCCGATCATCGAGGCGCTGAGCGAACGCGGCCTGCTGGTCGAGGCCGGCACGATCGTCCACCGCTACCCGATCTGCTGGCGCTGCAAGACGCCGCTCCTCTTCCGCGTCGTCGACGACTGGTTCCTCAGCTGCGACGAGCTACGGCAGCCGCTGCTGGACGCCAACCAGGAGGTGGAGTGGACCCCGCCCCAGTACGGGAAGCGGATGGACGACTGGCTTCGCAACATGGGCGACTGGAACATCTCGCGGAAGCGCTACTTCGGCCTGCCGCTGCCGTTCTACCCGTGCCGCTGCGGGCACCTGAACGTGATCGGCTCGCTGGCAGAGCTGAAGGAGCGGGCGACGTCAGGGCTCGACCAGCTGCAGGAGCTCCACCGGCCCTGGATCGACGAGGTGCCGATCCGGTGCGAGCGCTGCGGCGAAGAGGTGCGCAGGATCCGCGAGGTCGGCGACGCGTGGCTCGACGCGGGCATCGTCCCGCTCTCGACGCTGGGGTGGCGGAACCCCGAATGGATCGAGCACGGCTACGCCACCGGCGCCGCGAGGGGCCTGACCGGGGCGGACCTTCCCGACAACGCGTACTGGGAGCTCTGGTTCCCGGCCGACTGGGTCTCGGAGAGTCGTGAGCAGATCCGCCTGTGGTTCTACTCGATCTCGTTCATGTCGATGACGCTGGTCGGCCGTCTGCCATACCAGCGCGTGCTTGCGTACGAGCGCGTGCGAGACGAGCAAGGCCTCGAGATGCACAAGTCGACGGGCAACGCGATCGAGGCGAACGAGGCCTTCGACCGGATGGGCGCCGACATCATGCGCTGGATCTACTGCGCGCAGCCGCCGGACCAGAACGTCAACTTCGGCTACGGACCCGCCGACGAGGTCAAGCGCCGCCTCCTCACGCTCTGGAACTCGGTCGGCTTTCTGATCACGTACGCGAACATCGCGGGGTGGCGGCCCGAGTGGGGGAGCGAGCCGTCGTCCGACCACGCCCTCGACCGCTGGCTCGTCGCGCGGACGGGCGCCCTCGTGCGCGACGCCGAGAGCGCGTACGAACGCTACTGGACGCCCGCGCTGACGACCCTCTTCGAGCGCTTCGTCGACGACCTCTCGAACTGGTACATCCGCCGGTCGCGGAGGCGGTTCTGGAACGGCGAGCCGGAGGCGCTCGCGACGCTGTGGTGGTCGGTCGTGCAGGCGCTGCGCGTCGTCTCGCCGGCCATGCCGTTCCTCGCGGACCACCTCTGGCGCCGGCTCGTCCTCGACGGGCCGGACTCCGTCCATCTCGCGGGCTGGCCCGAGATCGAGGAGCCGGACCGGACGCTCCTGGACGAGATCGCCGAGGTACGGCGCGTCGTCGAGCTCGGCCGCCAGGCGCGGGCCCAGTCAGGGCTCAAGCTGCGGCAGCCGCTCCGACGGCTGGTCGTCCAGGGCGCCGAGGACGTCTCGGTACATGCCCAGGACATCGCGGAGGAGCTCAGCGTCAAGGAGATCGACTTCGGGGAGGTCGACGCGAGCGAGCTACGCGTCAAGCCGAACCTCCCGGTGCTCGGCCCGAAGCTCGGCAAGGGCCTCGGTGTCGTCCGGGCAGCGCTCGAGGCAGGAGATTTCGAGGAGCTCGAAGGTGGGGGGTTCCGGGTCGACGGCCACGAGCTCGGGCCGGACGAGGTGATCGTCGAGCGCCGGGGCAAGGAAGGCTGGGCGGTCGCCGGCGACGACGGCCTGACGGTCGCGCTCGACCTGTCCCTCGACGAAGAGCTCGAGCTGGAAGGCCGGGTCCGTGACCTGATCCACGAGATCAACCGCCTCCGCAAGGAGCAGGGCCTCGAGCTGACCGATCGGATCATCCTGACGCTCCCGATTGACCAGGATGACCTCCTCCGCCACACAGACTGGATCGCGGAAGAGACGCTGGCCGTCGAAGTCCGGACGGACGGCAACGAGCTCAAGCTCGAAAGAGCCTCCTAGGGTCAGCTCGATCCGCGGCCGGAGCTGGGCTTTGCCCGGCGGGAGGCACACACCGAGCACATGGGGGAACCAGGGGTTCACCCGCGAAGGTGAGCGACCGCGAAGCGGGCGCGAAATCGGAGAAAGCCCGTCGCTCGGGGGGTGGTGGCGACGGGCTCTCCCCATTGCTCGCCGCGGGCCTCAAGGCCAGGTACAGGGCTCCGCGGCTCGCATCGCCCAGTACGAGGACGGTATCCCGCGCGCGGCCGCTTTCCAATAGGCCGTCCGGCCTATCTTTGGAAACGGCAAGGAGCATGTTTGCCGCGCACAAAACGCGCCTGGCCCGAGGCGTATCATCAGAAAGCCCAGTGACCCCCCAGGACCAGGCTGTCTACTTCAACGCGGTGCCGCTGCTCGTGCTCGCGGCCGCGTACCTGTCCGTCGCGGCCGTGCTCGGGCCGACGGTCTGGCGAGAGCGCGGCCGCGCGGGCCTGGCCGACGTCGCGGCGGCACTGGTGTTCCCCCTCGTCGGGGTCGCTGCAGCGATCTTCGGCATCGTCGTCCTCGTCGATCAGTCGCCTGTCGGCGGGCACGTCTGGCCGCCGTTCGTCGCCTGTGTGATCGGGTTGATCCCGCCCGCGCTGGTCTGGGTCGCGCGCTGGCACGACCGCTCGAACATCTTCCTGACCGGCGCCCGGGCGCGTGAGGCGGAGGAGCTTGTCTCGCTTCGCGACCGCGAGCTGGATGCGGTCGCCGGGCTCGCGAGCTCGCTTGCCCGCACCCAGGAGCCGGTTGCGGCGGGGAGGGCCCTCCTCGACGCGGTCGCCGAGCTGCTCGCGGTCGACTTCGCGGCGCTCGCGCTGATCGACGAGCACCGGCAGGAAGGCCACGGGCTCGTGGCGCGGACCGGCGGCGAGGACATCGGGTGGTGGGGCGACGTCCGGGTCGACCTCGTCGGCGAGCCCTCGGGGATCGCGAGCGCGTACTTCGACGCCGCGCCGGTCGCCGTCTACGACATCGAGGCGTCGCCGTTGGTGAGCCGGAGGCTGGCGGAAGCCTCGGGCGCGAAGAGCGCAGCGTTCCTGCCGCTCATCGTCGACGAGCGGGTGATCGGCGTCCTCGTCGCGGCAACCAGGATCGAGAAGCGCGCGTTCTCCCCCGAGGAGCTACGGCTCATGCAGGCCATCGCCGGCGAGGCCGCCATCGCCCTCGACCGGACGCGCTCCGCGGCCGCGCTGGACGAAGCCCTCGTGCGCGAGCGGCTGGTCGCCGAGATCTCACGCCGCGTCCGCTCGGTCCACGACCTCGACACCGTCACGCGCGTGGCGGTGAGAGAGACGGGGAGCGCCCTTGGCGCTTCGCGCTGCTTCATCCGCCTCGGCGAGCCCGGCGAGGGCCTGCCCCTGCGCGCTGAGTGGTTCGCCGAAGGCCTGTCGCCGATCGGCGACGAGGCCGTCGAGCGGCTGCCCGCGTCCAACCTCGCGGCGAGCCAACGCCGCACGATCGCGATCGCCGACGCGCGTTCGGCACCGGAGCTCCAGGACCCGCTGATGGGTGGGCCCGAGATCCTCGAGGCGCTCGGCTCCCGAGCGGTACTTGCGACGCCGGTGGTCGTCTTCGACCGGATGATCGGCATCCTCGGCCTGCACCGAGCCGAGCCGCGGCCGTGGAGCGCGAGCGACGTCTCGGTGGCCGAGGCCGTCGCGCACGAGATCGGACTCGCCGTCCACGCGGCCGGCCTCCTCGAGGAGAACGAGCGGCGGCTGGGCGAGCAGAGCGCGCTGCTCAAGGCGGCGCAGGTCGTCGCGAGCGAGCTCGAGCTCAACGCTGTCCTGCAGCGCCTGGTGGACGAGGTCGCCGGGCTGCTCCGGACGGAGGCCGTCGACTGCTACCTGCTCGACCAGGACCGCGGCGTCCTCCACTGCGCGGCCGTCCACGGACTTCCGGAGGAGATGCTGGGCTTCGAGTTCCCCGCGGACCGTGGGCTCGCCGGTCGTGCGATCCTGCGCGGCCGCTCCGCGCTCGCCGACGACTACGCGGAGGTCCCCGAGGCCGTTCCGCACAAGGCGTACGACGGCTTCCGCAGCGCGGTCGTCGCGCCGATGCGCTGGTCAGGCGAAGTCAAGGGCGTGCTCGGCGTCGGCACCCGCGACCCGGCGCGTCGTCTGACTCACGCGGAGGCCGACCTGCTCGAGACGTTCGCGAACCTCGCGGCGCTCGCGCTCCGCAACGCGGAGAGCTTCGAGGAGCGCTCCCGGCAGGCCCGCGTTCAGCGCGGCTTCTACCGGATCGCGTCGGTGCTGGCTGAGCCGATCTCGCTCGAGGAGGCGCTGGACGCCCTTGCGCAGGCCGCGGCCGAGGCGCTCGGCGGCCAGAGCGCGGGCGTGATAATGCCCGGCGCCGACGACCTCCGGCTCGCCGGGCTCCACGGCCTGCCCGCTCCGCTGATCAGGTTCCTCGAGGAGGGTCTCGGCGGCCCGGACGACCCGCTCCGCGCCGGTGCCCGCCGCCGCCGCGTGCTCGCTGCGCCGAG
>Ga0126383_10002062_pt1 | contig 12843 bp, 15 predicted proteins | sample PanSoiMetPlot_35_FD_96882 | JGI IMG/M metagenome (GOLD analysis project Ga0126383, IMG submission 96882) | Tropical forest soil microbial communities from Panama - MetaG Plot_35 | ecosystem: Environmental > Terrestrial > Soil > Tropical forest > Bulk soil | place: Panama | collected 2016-02-17
CCGCCCAGCAAACCACGCGGCCCAGTTACGAGCGCGAGATTCCTCCTGCGTTGCTCGCCCAGGTGAAGATCAGCGAGGACTCGGCGCGCGCCCTGGCGCTCGCGAAGGTTCCCGGGGGCCTCGAGGCGGTCGAGCTGAAGCGTGAGAGCGGTGTCCTGGTCTGGATCTGGGATGTTCACGTCAAGGGAAAACGCGGCATTACCGAAGTGTGGGTCAACGCGATCGACGGCACCGTCAGCAGTCATGAAGAATAGCGCCACCCGAGTGCGCTGGAACGCCACCGTCTCTTTCTGAGCGAGGCTCTCCGATGAGCTGGAAACAGGTGCTGCTCGAAGCGTTGAAGATCGCGGTGATCGCCTTCGTGGTGTTGCAGCTCAAGGAGCAGTACGACGCCAACCAGTTCGACACGCCCGCGAATGCGGTGGACGGATCCCTGGTCGGCGCCGGGACCTTCATCGTCGGCGCGGTACAGAAGGTCCTCAAGAAGAGAGGAGGCTGATGGTGACCTGGCGCTCCGCTGGACTGCTGATCGTACTGACAGTAGCGCCGTCCGCCGTGCGCGGGCAGACGCAGACGCTCCCGCCCTATCTTCGCGATCGGGGCACCGGCGTCCGGACGTCGATGCTCGGCACGTACGTCCGCGACGGCGAGCTGCTGATCTACCCCTTCTTCGAGTGGTACGCCGATCACAACCTCGAATACAAGCCGAGCGAACTGGGGTATGGCCTGAATCACGATTACCGGGGTCGGTTCCGCGCGTCCGAGGGGATCCTGTATTTCGCCTACGGCCTGACGCCCGACCTCATGGTGGAATTCGAATCCGCGGTGATCACCGCCGAGCTCCGGAAGGACCGTCTGGACTCGGCCACCGTGCCGCAGCGGATCCGCGAATCGGGGCTCGGCGACGTCGAAGGACAAATCCGCTGGCGCGTGCAGCGAGAGAACGAGCACCGGCCCGAGGTCTTCACGTTCTTCGAGACAGTTCTCCCACTCCAGCGCACGCGGCACATCATCGGGACGCAGGACTGGGAGTTCAGTGCGGGCTTCGGCCTCACGCGCGGCTTCAGTTGGGGCACCATGACCTTCCGAGCCGGCGCGGAGTACACAGACCACGTGGTCGACGCCGGGGAATACGCGATCGAGTACATGCGGCAGGTGTCGCAGTCCTGGCGGATCATCACGGCGATCGAGGGCAGCCAGGTCGATGAAATCTCGCTCCTCACAGAGGTACAATGGCGGTTCGCGCGCAACGCAATCATCAAGCTGAACAACGGCTGGGGATTCACACCCAACGCGACCGACATCGCCCCCGAAGTGGGCGTCATGTTCAACTTCTGACGCGATGACCGTCCGCCGTTTGCTCGCCGCAATTGCCGGCGCCGTCGCCCTCCCCGGGGCGAGTCTCACCGGGCAGGATTCGCTCCCGCCCGCGGTCGCGAGCGCCTTTCACCAGACCTACCCCGCCGCACGCGTGCTCCACGTGAGCAAGGAGCGGCAGGGCGGGAAAGTGGTCTATGAGATCGAGAGCCGCGATGGCGAGACCCGCCGCGACCTGATCTACAGCACGACGGGCGCCGTGCTCGAGATCGAGGAGCGGATACCGGTGGATTCGGTTCCCGCGGCGGTGCGCGCCGCCGCCGAGCGGCGCGTGACCGGGGCGAAGCTGGTCGGTGCCGAGCGCGTGACGCGCGGGACGGTCATGCTGTTCGAGGTGCAGCTGCGGGTCAACGGTCGCTCGCGGTTCCTCACCTACGATCCCGAGGGCAAGGCCGTCGAATAGCGGCTAGTGGCAGCGTCCCAGCCCCGAATCGCTGTATGACATCCCGGCGACGGGGACGAGCTCCCAGCGATAGCGTCCGGGCATGAGCGTCAGCCTCAGTACGCCCCACACGTCGCTGTTACGCGCTTCGCCGGTCGCTGCCGTGCTCCGTACCCGAGCTGAAGCGCGGATGGTGCCAGTAGGCGGGCACGCACACGCTGGGGTGCGCCGCCAGGTCGTTCCGCAGCCGCCGCTCCTGCGGCGATCCGGCGCGCATGTCGATGTTGCTGTTGAGCGAGATCACGTGCCACGCCCCGATGTCGTAGCTGTAGTACCCGCGTCCCGCGGGCCCCGCGAGCGCGCCATAATAATGAAAGTAGGGCGCCCCGTCGTCGCTCTTGTAATCGTGGTTCCCGGGGCGGGTCGTGTCCGCGCTCTGTGCCGTCCCCAGCTCCCCGCGTAGCAGCGCAAACTGCTCCGCCGTTCCATCGCTGTGCGCGTTGTCGCCGGCGGTGAACACGGTGCCGGCGATACGGTCGAGCAGGGCGGCGGTTTGCTCGTCGCCGTCCGAGTCGCAATCGGCGATGTCTCCCGCGCCGACCAGCGTCGTACCGCTGTCCCCGGAGCGTTCGCCGGCGGGGGCGGGACTCGCGGCCAGCTCGCGTTCCACCGTCGCCGCCAGCCGCTGGAATTCCTCGACGCCACCGAATCCGAAATAGCGCTCGATCACCCGGCCGCTCCGGTCGAGCAGAACGGAGTAGGGCAGGCCGCGGTAGTGATACTGCTGCTTCATGCGGCCGCCGCCGACCAGCACCGCGAACGGCGGGCGATACTGGCGTAGGAACGCCAGCATCTTGGCGCGATCGACGTCGTCGGAAATCGCGACGATATCGAAGTCGCTGCGGCGGTAGCTGCGGTACAGGTCGATCATGTGCGGGAATTCTTCCCGGCACGGATCGCACCAGCTCGCCCAGAAATCGACGAGCGTCACCTTGCCCGCGAAGCGGGCCAGGGTCAGCGTGTCTCCGCTCGTGTCCGGCAGGGTGAATGCCGGCGCGAACGGCTCCCGGCTACCGCCCGGCACGCGGGCCCCGAGCGACTCGGCGTCGAACGTCGCGAGCCGGCCGCCGGCGTCGAGCGCCACCGCCGTCTCGCGGGGTCCGAGGTGGCGAGTAGCGAGGATCGCGCCGCCCGCGGTGTCGAGCACGTCGACACGCAGCTTCGTGCCCGCCGAGTCATCTGCGCCGAGCACGTACAACCGGCCGTCGGGTCCGAGGACGATGGCGACATTGACGATGGCCTGGTCGATGCGGACGTCGCGACCCCTGGCGGGGAGATAGACAGGATCACGTTCCTTCGGATACAGCCCTCGCCGGGTGACCCAGCGCCGCATCCCGCTGCGATCGAATTTGACGATCTCGTCGCGCACCAGCGGTGCGTAGTAGACCCCGCCCCCGCCGTCGAGGACCGCCGGACCCGCGTTGGTGATTGCGGTCAAGAACGGGGTGGGCGGCACGTGGATCGCCGCCAGCCGGTCGACCGGGCGTCCCAGCGTGTCGAGCAGCTGCACGAGCGGCGCATCGGCGGGCTCTGCGGCGAGCGTCGGCACGCGATAGGGCGAGCGCGTCGCGACGATACGCCCGGCGGCTGCGTTGTACGACGCGACGGCGAACGGCGCCGGGCTCGACCATTCCCGCAGCTGCTGCCCGGCAGTGTCGAGCACCACTCCGTCACCCGCTTCTTCGCTGACGAGCAGGTCGGCGCCCAGCGCCGTCACGCTCATCGGCAGGGCGATCGCCGGACCCGCCAGCGTCCGCACCGGCTGCAGGGCGCGATCGAACGCCACGAGCCGGCTGTGGTCGGGATCGGGAGCCCACGACCGGTCGCCGACCACGGCCGCGGGAGAATGGTTGAAAAACAGGAGGGTAAAGCCGCTGGGCGCCCCGCGGTCGGGCCGGCACGACGCCGCGGCCACGACCACGAATGCGGCGCCCAGCGTGTGACGCACGACGGCTCAGCTCGCGGCTTCGATCGTGGCGATCTCGATCGTATGCAGGCCGCTCGCCATCCGGTGCGTCCCGGTGACCTTCACTTTCCCTTCGGCGAACGCCAGCAGGCGCGAATTCTGCGGATCGGCGGGCTTGGAGCTCACCGCCATGTAGATCGTGCCGTCGTTGGTGAGAATCGCCAGCGACACGCCCTTGTTCGCACAGGCGGTGGCGCAGTTCTTGTGCTGCGCGCCCGACAGCTGGTGCGTCGAATAACAGTTGACGTCGATGACCTGACCCGTGAGGGTGACCTGGTCACCGCCGCCGGCGGCGGCAGCCTGCGCCCGGAGCGGCAGGGCGAAGAGCGCCAGCGCTGCGGTCGTGGCCAGCAAGCGCTTCAACATGGTATGTCCTCCTCATGACGTGATGAGCGTCCCGGAACGGGACACTCCGTTGTTACGTACGCCGCGGCCGCGAGTTCCGGATGTCTGTATATTGTGCGGCCCATGGCGCCCATCCCGGTCTATCGCGAGCTCATCGACACCTTCGGCGAGGCCTGGCAGGCGGCCGACATCGATCGCCTGGTTTCCGTCTTTACGACCGATGCCGTTTTCGTCGAGACCCCGTTCAGTCGCAAGGACGTCGGCATCGGCGCCATTCGCGCCTACTGGCAGGACCTCCCCACGACGCAGGCGGAGGTGTCCTTCCGCTCCGGGGAAGTATTCGAGGTGGGACCGTGGTTCGCCACGGAGTTTCGCTGCACCTTTCGACGGCGCAGCAGCGGGGAGTGGGTCGACGCGCGCGGGGCGATCTTCTGCGAGACGAAGGACGGCAAGATCAGCGAGATGCGGATGTACTGGCACAGATACGCAGGGGGAAGAGAAGAGCCGAAACCCTAGCTACCAAGATCCGCTAAGCGAATCTAGCCACTTCGCCTACCCATCTGGTTTGTTTTCACGTACTCCAGAGCCCACTCAATCAACTCTGCGTTGCGGGCCCCTGTCCGCATCGCGGTCATGACCGCGTCGTCTTCGGAGAACTGCTGATCGAGCATGAGATAAGGGATCAGCGTGGCTCCAACGCGGTTTCCGCTCGCGCAGTGGAACAGCAACTTCCGCTTCCCCACATTGGTCGCCAGCACGTCCCGGATGCGCCGCAGCGTCTCATCATCTCCACGGGTGTGGCCCACCGGGATCACGATGTAGTCCATCCCCGCCCGCTTGACTTCGTCGGACTCGGAGAGAGGGCGCGGCTCCATGGGGTCCCGGCAATCGAGGACCAGCTCGCATCCCGCCTGTTTCAGGGCCGCTAGCTGTTGGGCGCTGGGTTGGCCGCTCGTGACGAGCCCGGCGACGGGCTCACTCGCGTTGGCGGCCCCGGCAATGGCGTCGAGCAAGGCGCTCACGCCGCAGAAAGTAACTGCCCTCGAAAGGGCACACACTGTCCACCCGGTGAGACGCTCCAGGGCCCCCGGCGCGCTCAGGACTCCCGGCGCGATTCTTGAGAGATGAAGGCGTGACTAACCCCGCTCGTCAGATGTAGTTTGGACCTGGGAGGCAGCATGATCTCCGCACTCTTCGGTGTCCTGGTCGTATCGACCGGATCGGCCGTTTCACCCGCCCTCGCGCCACGTTCGCTGGCGACGGACGACCCGCCGATTCGCATTTCGCTCAACTCGGGCGGCTACTACTACCAGGGCGATCGCGCCAAAGTGCGGGTGCGGGTGGCCGAAGACGGCTACCTGCTGGTATTGCGCAGCGACGCCGACGGGCGCGTGCGCGTGCTGTTTCCACTCGATCCGGGCGACGACGACTTCGTCCGCGGCGGCCATGAATTCGAGCTGCGCGGGCGCGGCGATCGTGAGACGTTCTTCATCGACGACGTCCGCGGCACGGGGACGATCCTGGCGGCGCGCTCGGCGACGCCGTTCCGTTACGATCGCTTCGTGCGCGGCGACCACTGGGATTATCGGGTGCTCGCAAGCGACCGCATCCGGGACGACGCGGAAGCGGGCTTGCTGGACATCGTCGATCAGATGGCGGACTCCGCCCACTACGACTACGACGTGACGAGCTACAGCGTCGGGGGCGGCGCGGGGTATCGGACGAATTACTCGTACTACGACGGGTACTACGGCCCGGGATACTACCCGCGCTTCTCCGTCGGTTTGTATTTCGGATCTCCCTACTACCGCCGCTACTGCGACCCATTCCTTTATGATCCGTTCTTCTGCGATTCGTTCTATTACGATCCGTTCTTCTACGATCCCTTCTATTATGGTGTGATCTACCGGCCATACCGGCCGTACGGGTACGGCTGCTACGGTAATCCATTCTGTTACGGCAATCGCCGCACCTACTTTGCCGGCGGCGGCCGCCCGTTCCCCGGGCTGACGTTCAAGCGGCCCGCGCCGCAGCCGCCGCTCGTGCTGCCGCGGCAGCGGTTCCCGTCGTTTGGCACGCCGGTGCGGTGGGACAACCCCTCGAGTCTCGGCAGCCGCGACCAGCCGCAGGTCGATCCGCGGCGGCGCGCGGCCTCCCCGTCCGGCGATCGCGGCACCTGGCGGCGCGATCCGCCGCCGTCCACCGAATCACGTCCGCGCTCGAGCGGTGGCTCGTACAGCGGTGGTGACAATGGAAGCGGTCGGCGCGATCCGCCGTCGTCCACAGAGTCACGTCCACGCTCGAGCGGCGGCTCGTACAGCGGTGGCGACAACGGTGGCGGACGGCGCGACTCCCCGCGCTCCGCGGACCGACCCCGTTCGAGCGGCGGGGATAATGGCGGTGGCCGCGGCGGGCGCAGCGGGGGCGGTGGGTCGTCCGCAGGTGGCGGAGGCGGGCGGTCGGCGCCGAGCCCGTCGTCGGGTGGATCGCGCCCCTCCAATGGCGGTGGGGGTCGCCGGCGTCCCTGACCACTAGCGACATCTGATTGTTGAAGCGACCGTTTGGGCCTCGCATGATCGAGCTCAAACGGTCGCTTCGCGTCCGCGACGGCCTGGCGATGGTCGTCGGGATCATGGTCGGCTCGGGGATCTTCCGCACGCCGGGCGGCGTGGCGTCGCAGCTCGGACGTCCCGGCCTCACGTTCTTCGCCTGGCTGGCGGGCGGGATCGTCGCGTTCATGGGCTGCCTCATATTCGCCGAGCTGGCGACGCGATACCCGCAGGCCGGTGGGAAGTACGTCTATGCGCGCGAGGCGTTCGGGCCTCGCATCGGGTTCGTCGTCGGTTGGGTGGAGGCGGTCATCTACATCGCGGCGATCGCCGCGATCGCCGTGGTGTGCGGCGAGTATCTCGGCCGGCTGATCGGGGCGCCGGACAACGCCGCGCAGGGGCTCGGAGTCGGCCTGCTCGTCCTGTTCACAGGCGTCAACCTCACCGGCGTAGCCTCGGGTCGCTGGGTGCAGAACGTCTCCACCACGCTGAAAGTCGCCGGTCTCGTCGTCGTGGTCATCGCCGCGTTTGCTCGCGGTACCGGTGTCGGATGGTCGACCTCCCTGGCAGCGGCTCCGCATGGGGCGGCGCTGTTTGCAGCCATGGCTGTCGCCTTTCAGGCGGTGGTGTGGTCCTATTACGGCTACCTCGATGGCGGGAAAATCGCCGAAGAGGTCGTCGAGCCGTCGACGAGCCTGCCGCGCATCTACCTCGGCGGGATCACGCTCGTGACCGTGCTGTATCTCGCCCTCAACGCGGCATACGTCCACGTGCTGCCGCTCGACAAGGTGGCGGCTTCGAAGCTGGTCGCCGCTGATGTGATGACGGCGCTGTTCGGAGAGGCGGCGGGAGCAGCGTTCCTCGCGTTGTCGCTGCTCGTGGTCATCGCGTCGCTCAACGGCAACATCTTCGTCACGCCTCGCGTCATCTTCGGCCTGGCGCGGGAAGGTCTGGGACCCGAAGACCTGGCGCGAGTCAATGCCGGCGGGACGCCCTGGGCGGCGATGACGCTGGTAGGAGTCACGGCGATGGTGCTGGCGCTCAGCGGTACGTTCGAGCAGCTGCTGGCACTCACGATCACGCTGATTCTCATCGTGGACTCGATCGCCGTCTTCGCGCTGCTCGTGGCGCGACGCAAGAGTCCAGCCGCGCCGTTCCTGGCGCCGCTCTACCCGGCGCTACCGATCGTGTTCGTCATGATCTACGCGGCATTGTTTGTAGGAACGGCAATCGCTCAGCCGACAGTAGTGATCATCTCACTAGGGGTGATGGCAGCGACATACCTACTCAGCGTCGTCTCAGTAGTCGACAGAAGGGAAGGGAGTACCTAAGTGGTCACAACCATTAACTAAGAACTGCTAAGCGACTTGGCTTCTGGGTCACTCTCTGACCGACTCGGGAATGGAAAAGCCGTAGCCGCTACCGCCCCCGCCCCTCCGAGTAACAGTCCTCCCACCACATCTGACAGGTAGTGCACTCCCAGGTACACCCTGCTCCACGCCACGACTATTGGAACCAGCACGCCGGCCCAGATGATGATGCGGCGTGGGCGCTGGCGCCGTTCGCCCTGCGCCGCTATCAGGGCGAGGGTCGTGTACAGAGCGCTCGCCGCCACGGCATGACCGCTCGGGAAGCTGTAGGAATCGGGAATGGCGATGATGGCCATGGTGGGACGGGGATGTTGAAACAGGAGCTTCAACACGTCGTCGAGGAGAAACGAGAGCGGCGTCCAGAGCAGGGCGAGGGCGATCCGCTGCCGGCCCGCAGCGAGGGCGTAGAGCGTCACGAACAACGTGAGGAGGGTGACGACCGGAGCGCTGCCGAGCGCGGTGAGATTGATGGCGAGAGCGTTCAGAAGATCGGTGCGGTGGCCGGCGACGCTCATCAGGGCCGCCTGATCGAGCGGCGCCGTCCAACCCGTCGTGACGGCGATCGCAACCACGGCAAATCCCGCCCCGAGCCAGAGCACGAGCCTCACGACGGTTCCAGCCCTTCGATGCGGTGCGTCTCCTGTTGGCTGGGGCGCACGTTGCCCGGTCGATACATGATCACCCGGGCGCGCTCCAGCGTGATCAATCCGCCGCCGATCATCTCGTCGAGGTCGGGAAGGACGGCCTGGATGGCGTCTTCCGTTTCGACCACCTCGACGATGATCGGAAGATCGAGGGAGAGGCGCAGGATCTTCTCCGTGTGCACGGTGCTCGACGCGCCGAATCCGGCGACGCCGCGCAGCACCGTCGCTCCCGCCAGGCCTTTCTCCCGCAACCGCTCCACCAGCGCCTCGTACAGCGGCTTGCCGCGATACTTGTCGCTCTCCCCGATGAAGATGCGCATCAGGGTGCGCTCGCCCTTGAACCGGTTATGCATGCGGTCCTCCATCAGAGCACCCGCTCCGCCAGCATCGTTCCCGCGATGACTGCGGCGAGGCAGCCGACTATCGTCCCGCCCATGTAGAGCGTCGCCCACCAATATTCGCCGTCGCCCAGGAGCCGTACGCTCTCGAACGCGAACGTGCTCATCGTCGTAAACCCGCCGCAGAAGCCGATCGTCAAACCCGCCCGCAGCTCGGGGGTGATTACCGTCGATCCGGTCGCGAGTCGGATGATGAAGCCGAGGATCAGCGACCCTGCCAGGTTGATCGCCAGCGTCCCGATCGGAAAACCACTGAGCCCCGAGCGGGTCTGGATCCAACCCTGGAGATACCAACGCGCCAGCGTGCCGGCGACGCCGCCTGCCGCGATGTAGAGGATCAAGAAAAAACTCCCCCCTCGAGTTGGGTAGGAGTCATCAGCCGGCGGCTGGTAGGCCGTGGCGATTTCGAGGCGAACTCCATCGCCTATGGTCTGATAAGATAACGTATCTTTCTCGCGAGATGCTCAAGCTCGCCATTTCCCAATTCCGGCCCATGAAGGGCGAGTACGCCGCCAACCTCGAGCGTATCGGCGGCGTGCTCGCCGAGGCGAGCGCGCTCGACGTTCGCCCCGATCTCGTCGTCTTCCCCGAGACCGCGACGTCGGGGTACTTCGTCGAGGGCGGAGTCAAGGAAGTCGCGGTCACCGCGGGCACCCTGGCTGACGATCTCGCCCGGGTGTTCCCGGCCGGCGCCGCGCCGCTCGACGTGGCGATCGGTTTCTACGAGCGGTATCAGAACCACTTCTTCAATTCGTGCCTCTACGCCACGCTCGGCGGCAAACGCCCCGAAGTGCGGCACGTCCATCGCAAGGTGTTTCTCCCCACCTACGGCGTGTTCGACGAGGAACGCTTCGTCGATCGCGGCCAGGAGGGGGTGCGCGCGTTCGACACGGGCTGGGGCGGGCGGGCCGCGATCCTGATCTGCGAGGACGCCTGGCACAGCCTCGCCGCGACGATCGCGGCGCTCGAGGGGGCGCAGCTGATCATCGTGCCGAGCGCCTCGCCGGCACGCGGCACCGGAGTGGACGATGGCGGCACCAGGCTGCCCGCGAGCATGGTGCGGTGGGAGCGCGTGGTCCAGGGCATTGCCGAGGAGCACGGCGTGTTCGTGGTGCTCGCGAACCTCGTCGGGTTCGAAGGAGGGAAGGGGTTCCCCGGGGCGTCGGTGGTGATCGATCCCATGGGGGAGCTGGTCGTGCGCGGCCCGTTGTTCGAGGAGGGACTGGTCACCGCCGAGCTCGATCTCGAGCAGCTGACGCACGCGCGCGCGGATTCCCCGCTGCTCGCCGATCTGCACAGCGCGCTGCCGATCCTGACCAAGGGGCTGGGGACCGGGGATAAGGGTGGCAAGGCGAAAGCGGTCAAGTACGATCCGGCGACCAACGGCGCGCGCGCCAAAACGAGCAGCGCCGCGCCCGCTGCGCCTCCGGTCCACGTCTTCCGTCGCGCCGCCGGAGAGGGCGATCCACTGCACATCGACAGCGCACTGGTCGAAAAGTGGCTCGTGAGTTTTCTGAAAGACGAGGTAGTGCGGCGGCGCAACTTCACCAAAGGGATCGTGGGGATCTCGGGAGGCGTCGACTCGGCGCTGACCGCGTTCCTGGCCGCCAGGGCGCTCGGGAAGGACAACGTCATCGGCGTGCGCATGCCGTATCGCACGTCGAGCCCGGAGAGTCTGTCGCATGCGCAGCTCGTGATCGAGAAGCTGGGCATCCAGTCCGTGACCGTCGACATCACGAACGCGGTGGACGGGTATCTGTCGTCGGCTGACGGCGTGTCACCGACACGAGCCGGCAATGTCATGGCGCGCGAGCGCATGATCGTCCTCTTCGACCTGTCGGCGAAATTCGCCGCCCTGCCGCTCGGCACCGGCAACAAGTCGGAGCGCCTGCTCGGCTACTTCACCTGGCACGCGGACGATTCACCGCCGGTCAACCCGCTGGGCGATCTCTTCAAGACGCAGGTGTGGGAGCTGGCGCGCCACGTCGGTGTGCCCGACGTCATCCTCTCCAAGCCCGCGACACCCGATTTGATTCCCGGCCAGGAAACGGAGCGCGACTATGGGTTCACCTATCAACAGGCCGATCCCATCCTCTACTACCTGATTCGCGGGTACGGACCGGAAGAGCTCGAGACGCGGGGCTTCGATCCGAAGATCGTGGCGGCGGTGCAGCGGCGGCTCGACTCGACGCACTGGAAACGGCGCCTGCCGACGGTGGCCGTGTTATCGCAGACGGCGATCGGTGAGTTCTACCTTCGTCCGGTGGACTACTGATGCAGGGACGCCACCCGTCGGAATCCGAAGCCGTCGTGTCCGAGCTGATGATGCCGCAGCACGCGAACCTCATGGGGAACGTGTTCGGCGGCGTGATCCTGGCGCTGGTCGACCGCGTCGCGGCGGTGTGTGCGATCCGCCACGCGCGGCGGCCGTGCGTCACCGTTTCCGTCGACAAGGTCGACTTCCGCGAGCCGATTCACGTCGGGGAGCTGGTCACGGCGTTCGCGCGTGTCAATTTCGCCGGAAAGTCCTCGATGGAAGTGGGAGTGAAACTCATCGCCGAGAACCTGGTGTCGGGCGAGAAGCGGCACACCAATTCGTGCTACGTGACCTACGTCGCGCTGGATGACAAGGGATGCCCGACCGCGGTGCCGCCGATCGTGCCGGAGACGGCCGACGAGAAGCGGCGCTATGATCGGGCTGCGAAACGGCGCGCCGCGCGAGTGATGGATCGCCGATACGATCAGGGGCGCGGGGAGTAGGCGCTGAGGAAGACGCCGAGGTGTAAGGGGTGAGGACGAGCCTCAATCCTAAGCCCTGGGCGTCCACTCGGCGGCTCGGCGGCTGAGCGACTACCTCGGCGGCTATCAACTAATGCCCAAGGTCGTAGCGGTTTTCGGCGGTGGGGGCGCAAAGTCCGTGGCCCACGTGGGCGCCTCGAGAGCGCTCGCCGAAGCCGGCCTGACTCCCTCCTGTTACGTGGGCACCTCATTCGGCGCCGTCATGGCGGCGGCGCTGGCCAGCGGGACCACGCCGGAAGCGCTGACCGATCAACTGCTGCACCCTTCGACCCGACCCGTCGTGTCGCTCGACTACGTTGCGCTCGCCAAGGGCTTTTTCTCCGATCATCTATTGAAGCCCGGCCCGTTGCGTGACCTGATCGCGCGTCTCGTCCCGGCACGCCGGTTCGAGAGTTTGCGCGTCCCACTGCAGATCACCGCGACTGATCTCGATTCAGGGGAGCTGGTCGTATTCGGGGATGACGGCACCGATTTGCACGCCGCCCTGTACGCGTCCTGTGCGCTGCCATTGTACTATCCCCCTGCAGACATCGGGGGTCGCCACCTGGCCGATGGTGGGCTGCGGGCGGTGTTGCCGCTCGAGCCGGCAAAGGGGATCCCCGCTGATCTCGTGGTGGCGGTGCACGTCGGGCCGGGATTCGACGAAGGGCCCCCACCCTCCAGCGTGAGCAAGTTGATGCCGCCGGCCCTGATTCGCGCGCACGGATCATCCGAGCGGATCATGATGGCGGCTCAGGCCGAGCAGGCGATCCGGGATTGGCCGAAGAATGGTTCGAAGCTGGTCGTGGTGCGGCCGGTCCACGAGCGCGAAGCGACCTTCGCGGTGCAGAACGTCCAGCGCTACATCACAGCCGGTTACGAGGCGACGAAGCAGGCGCTCTAGGCTTGCAGCACCGTGCCCGCCAGGAGCGCAACGAGACCAAGGCCGCCGGATATCGATCCCGCCCACACGA
>Ga0126383_10002063_pt1 | contig 12837 bp, 10 predicted proteins | sample PanSoiMetPlot_35_FD_96882 | JGI IMG/M metagenome (GOLD analysis project Ga0126383, IMG submission 96882) | Tropical forest soil microbial communities from Panama - MetaG Plot_35 | ecosystem: Environmental > Terrestrial > Soil > Tropical forest > Bulk soil | place: Panama | collected 2016-02-17
CGGACCAGGTCGGAATTGGTCTTCAATCCGTACTCTTCCATGATGCGGTACTTGTGGAAGGCTACGGTGCGGGTGGCGACATTGAGGATGGCGGCGACCTCCTTCATGGTGCGGCCTTCGGCCAGCAACTGGAGAACCTCCCGCTGGCGCGGAGTTAAAGCTTTGGCGCGTTCCGGCCGGGGATTACGGACAAATTCTTCCAGCAGCCGCTGCGCCACTTTGGGTGTGACGTACGTGTTTCCCTTGAGCACTTGACGAATGGCCTTCACCAGTTCCGAGCCTGCGGATTTCTTGAGCAGGTAGGCTGAGGCCCAATGGCGCAAGGCTTCGGCCGCCAGATCGTAGTCCTCGCTCATGGTGAGCACAATCAGTTTGGCCTGCGGAAGGGAGTGTTTCAGTTCGTGTCCGGCATCCATGCCGTTGAGCAATGGCATGCCAAGATCGATGACAACGACGTCGGGGCTCAGTCGCAGCGCGGACGCCAGTAGCGCCCGTCCGTCAGCCACCGTACCCACTACTTCAAATTCCGGCTCCAGCAGTTTGGTGAAAGCTTCTACCACGAGGGTGTGATCGTCTGCGAGAAGAACCCGCGGCTTCCGCATCTGCCCACCTCCGGCCTGAACATCTGTCAGCACAGGTAACCCCACGCGACACCATCCCAGAGCTAGCAGCCGAGGGAAACTGTCAATTATTGCAGATTGAAATGTCTTTCTGATTCCACTAACGAGTTTCGATGTTTCACAACTTAGTGATCGTCTCCCCTCTACTCGGACGCGGCGATTAGCGATCCGACCGAAATCCTGCCCATGTTACTGTCACAGTTGACAGTAGGCAAATGAGAGCGGGGTGGCTACGCTTTCCCCACAGGTGGGGGCACCTATGAAACCCAAGACGTCATTTCTGGCACTTGCCTTGGTGGTCTGCTTGCTAGCTGTGTCCAGCAAGAAGCCAGCGAATGACACCAACTCCCAAAACCCTCCGAACAACTCGCCGAGCACAACGGCGCAGGTCCCACCACCGTCGGCTGCCGCGCCACCGGCAGCCGCGCCAGCACCCGCCCCCACACCGGCTCAACCGCAGGCTCAACCACCGGCTCCAGAACCGCCTCCGCCACCGCCACCACCGCCACCCAAGCCGGTTGTCATAACGGCTGGCACGGTGTTGACGGTGCGGACGCAACGGGAGCTCAGTTCCAAAACCAACAGTCCGGGGGATCCGTTCGAAGCCACACTGACCGAGCCCATTGCGGTGCACGGCAAGACTGTGGCCCCGGCAGGGTCCAGCGTGAGGGGCACCGTCACCGAAGCCCACAAGGCAGGGCGTTTTAAGGGCGGCCCCTCGCTGAGCATTGCACTGACTTCGGTAACTATCAAAGGCCACACTTACCGCCTCTCGACGACGTGGATGAATCTGGCGGAGGTGGCAAAGGCGCTGCAATCGGAGCCTTGGTCGGCGCAGGAGCCGGAACCGCCGGAGCAGGCTTAACCGGCGATCGTGATATCAGCTTGCCCGCCGAATCGGCGGTCAGCTTTAAGATGACGAACTCACTGACTTTGAAACCCGGCGCGGCAGCAATCACAGACGATTCGCAATCGCCGCGATAAAATTTTGCCCTCGTGGGCCCTGATCGCACCGAAGACGTTTTGCTCTGGGTCGCTCGAAACTCTCTCCGCGGGCGGCCCAGAGCCGGGAACGAATTCGGTGCGTTTTGCCGTGAGTTGCCAGGAGCCTTTGCGGGAGGACGCATCGATCCCCGAGAACTTTCAGCTCGAGTGCAGTGGACCTGGGATAAGACAACTGACAGATCATAAACCTACAGTTTTGTGCTGCTCTCTCTGCCAGTAGCAATCGAAAAAGGTTGGTTCTAATGTTTGTTTTGCAACTCGATGTCGTCTTGATGACATCCCAAGGGCAACACCATGAGAGCCGTCACGATTCGCCCTACCGTTATTCTGGCCGACGACCACGCGGGAATCCTCGAAAATGCGTCGCGACTCCTGGCCTCCAACTATGACATCCTGGCCACCGTGAACGACGGGCGCAAGGCTGTGGAAGCTGTCCTCCGCCTTAGCCCAGACGTTGCGGTGCTGGATGTCGCCATGCCGGGCCTGGATGGATTCGGAGCTGCACGCGAAGTGAAGCAGAACTGGAGCGAGACCCGGATCGTTTTTTTGACGGTGCACGATGACCAAGACTTTATCGCTGCCGCGCTTGCCTCAGGGGTGAACGGGTATGTTCTCAAGCCTTTTATGCAGACCGACCTGATTCTCGCGATTGAAGACGCGCTCGAGGGCCGGGTCTTTGTTTCGACCCACGCTGCCAAACAATATCTGAAACAATAGGACGCGCAACGCACTCCCGGGCGTTGGGGGATGGATAGTGCCTGAACATTTCGTTCATCCCTCCCATACCCGGCACCGGGGCGGTCTCTCCTTCAAGTGGCGCTCGCTGCGCCGGTCCCTTGCGGTCGCGGTTGCCAGGGCAAAACGCCTTTGCTGACCAGCGTGGAGACGCTCCCGGTCAGGTCCCGACCGGGCATTCGGGCCCGGCGTTTCATGGCCGTCGGAGGCGGTAATTTTCGGATCAACCGCTGCGCCCACCCTCCGGTCTGGATCGGTGGCTGGCGTGGCAAGCGCCAGGACCTCTGCGGCGTTAACCCACTCCTAGCTCATCCCGCTCTGGCACAGAGCATGGTTAATGCTGCTTCGGACGCACGTATCGAGGCTGGCGTCTGCCCACCGGAGCTCCCGGAACGCAGGCGTGGGTTTCTGAATCGTCGGAGGTCGACTGACTTCTCGTAATCGACTTGAATCTTCTTCCCAAACCATCGGGGCGCCTCCAAGCAAATCCAGACAACCTGCAATCCAGGGCAAGACACGACTCCTGCCCGCACTCCTCGCGCGCAGCTGGCAACGAGAGAGCCTATTGCTCCTTCGTGTTTGCCACGTGCCGCTCGGGAGCTGCCGCCGGGGCTTTCGCAGAATGCTGCACCAGGGTCGCTTCCACGATAAAGCGTTGCGGCGCATGACCAACGAAGTAGAACGGATAACAGGTCACTAGGGTGAGAGAAGATGTAGAACCAGACTTCAGGACCTGCACATCGGAAGGAGAGACAATTTCTACGCGCTCCACGCGATAGGTCGTCGACTGGTCGTCGGTCGAGAGCTCGATCGTGTCGCCCACCTGAATGTCTTTGAGCCGCCGGAAGAATCCATCGCGGTGGCCGGCGACGCCGACATTGCCGCTTTCTCCGGGAAGGGCAGTGCCCGGGATGCGTCCAACCCCGCGATCGAGCGTCACATCATCGGTGCCGTCAAACAGCGGAGCGAACAGATGAAGCCGAGGTACGCTCAGTTCCGCCATCGCTTCGGGAAATGGGAAAGCGAGAGCCTGGCTGTAGGCTTTTATCCGGACATTCGACCAGTCGGTAAAGTCAATAGCGGGCGTGTTTTCCGCGGTGTGCTGCGCCGCCGACTGCCGAGCTGCCAGCAGCACCAGGATCACCACGAGCGCGGCAATGGCTGCGCGATAACCCCTGCACATACGGCCCGAGCGACCCATCTCCATTCTTCCTTAACCGAATGATGCGGCCAACGTACTCCACCGGAGGAGGGTTTGGCAGCTGTCAGAATTAACAGAAGGGCGGCCGACGACACTAATCTCTCGGCCCGGATCGGGGGCGCTTTTCGAGCGAAAGTCTGGCCTTCTAGCAGTCGCATGAGAACGTCCAGAATCGGGTTGAAGCCGTAAGACCGCTTCGACCGCCTGTTAGCCGTTCAATGCGCAGGGACAACCTCAAACTGTGGATTGCGGAGTCTGCATACTGCGCTGAGAATCCAGGTGTTGTCGTCTGCCACCACGATCCTGGGTTTGCTCAACGAATTTCTCCCCGGAAATCGCGGGCACCTTTGCCTGTGCCGGGGGAAGGGTTTCACGGGGAACAAACTGTCTCAGAAGACCATGCAAAGCAAGACTCTGGTGTCGCTGCCTTCGGGCAATGAAGGATGGCGGGACGGGGTGTTCCGGTTAATCCACGGTCAGATGTTCGGGCGCATGAATGACAACTTTGCCCCGTCTCTTGGAGACGACGCCCGCGCGCGCCCATCGTTTTAACAGACGGCTGGTTGTGAAACGGCTTATATCGGCAAGGCCACTGAGTTGATCGTTGTTGACATCGATTTCGACTCCGTGGGAGCGCACCCGCCCGGTGCGATGGCCGAGGTCGAGCAAGGTGCGCGCGAGCCGGTGCTCGGCTTTTCCCTTGACCAGGGAGGCATGCCGGTTCACGTAACCGTTCAGGTAATGCAGGACGATTCGCAGTGCATTCTCCGCAAGCTGCGGATACTGACCGGCTAGCGCGCGGATGGTCGTATGCTCCCAGACGAGCAAGTCGCACTCTGACACAGTTTCCGCGCTGGCCAAGTAAGTCGCGGGACGATCGAGAAGTGAACCCAGTCCGAACACGTCGCCCGCAGCAATCAGGTGCAGGACGATCTCCTCACCCGACTTGGTGAGCTTGAAGTACCGGGCACGTCCCTGTCGAAGCATGAAGAGTTGTGTCGCTGGCTGGCCCGCGGTAAGAAGTACGTGTCGGGGAGGAACCTGAAGATGTTGAGCAGCTGCCAGGATCGCGTCGCTGCTCTGTGGATCGAGATTGGCGAAAAACCAGGGTTCCAGAGGTGGCGATACTGGATTGGCGCTCATGTGATTCCGCCCATCGAGCGGTTCCCAAGCCCGGCGGCGTTAGACAACACCCTACACACCTGGTCGGCGATGCGAAACCTGTCAATTCTGTCAGTTTCCGTTCTGCCGTCCCTTTCAATATGACAATTTTGCCAGCCACCCTACGTTGAGCACCGCAGCCTAAGCCACTTTTACTGCTGCCGAGGCAGAGCGCAGATCTGCCTCGGCGACGAGTTCGGTTCCGTTCCCCACACTGGAATGGACCGCCAGCCTCCCTCCAATCGTCTTGAGGCGTTCCAGCATGGTGGCCAGGCCCAGGCCGCGTTCCCGCGTCATGGGATCAAACCCGATGCCGTAGTCCCGGATCTGCATCCGGAGCAACTGGCCCTCGCTGGTCAACCTGACTTCGATGCGCGCCGAGCCGCTGTGCCGTGCCGCATTATTCAGCGCTTCCTGGGCCACGCGATAGAAGCAGAGGGCAACTTCCTCCGGCAGGGGATGGGGAAAAGGATCGGCCCTCAGTTCGATCGCCACCTGACGTTGTGTAGAAACCCGGCGGCAAATCTCCTTCAAGGCCACATTCAGTCCCAGATGTTGCAGCTTCGAAGAGTGCAAATCGTGCGACATGTTGTGAACGTCGGTGATGAGCTCGTCGAGTTGGCCAAGAAGAGAATGCAGCTTCGATTGCTCGAGGGTTCTTTCCACTGGCATTTCGTTCTTTAATACATCCAGTTCCATCATCAGCAGTGACAAACGCTGCCCGATGTCGTCATGGAGCTCGCGGGCGATTCGCTTGCGCTCCTCTTCCTGAGCGGCGAGCAGTCGCTGCGTAAGCACCTGGAGTTTGCTGTGCGCCGAGATCAGGTCTTCGACCGCAGCCTTCTTCTCCGTCACATCTTCCACCATGGCGAGCACCACCGCGGGCTCCGCTGCGCCTTTAATCAGGGAAACGTTCAGGCGGCCCCACATGGGAACGCCGTCTCGCCGGTGGTAGCGCTTTTCGATGTGGTATCCCTGAATGGTGCCTGCGCGCAATTTCTGAAACTGCTCCAGATCCTCAGCGTGATCGTCCGCCTCAGAAAATTGGGCGCACGTCATGTTGGTCATTTCCTCCATGGTGTATCCCAGCATCGAGCAAAGCGCCGGATTGACGAACAAGAGCTTGCCATCAAGATCTTCCAGCGCGATGCCAATCGGCGCATCCGTAAATAAGGAACGGAATCTCCGCTCGCTCTGCTGACTAGCCTCCTGGGCCCGTTTGCGCATCAATCCATTGGCGAAGATATTGCCCACTACACCCAGGCGATTCACCAATGTGCGAGGCCAGCTTCGCTCGTTCTCCCGGCAGGCCAACACCAGCGCCGCCCTCGAGTCATCTCCGGTACTCGAGGGGATACAAACCAGCGATTTGATTCCCTTTTGCTCGAGGTAAGCCCGCTCGCCTTGCGCGTCCGCGGGAAGTTCCTCCAGGCGCTGGATGATGATCGCTTCCCCGCGGGACAAAGACCTGTCGACCGATGCCATCTCCGCCGGATTGTGAAGGAGAGACTCCGAACTGAAGGCATTGCTTCTGGCGGAATATTCCCTTCGTCTGGTGGGCGCCGTCTCATCGGAGACCACCCAGGATGCGAGGTCGAGGTTCTCCACCTCGAGGACAGCCTGCAAACCACGCTCAATCTCCTCATCCACACGTTGTGCCGGGCATGAGGAAAGCCGGGTTGCGTATTCCGAAATGACCCTCTCCATGTCGAACCGGCGTTCCAGCAGAGTTTGCGCACGACGGGCGCGGCGCCTCTGGATCAGCAGAATCGCCACAAGCGCCGTTTCCAGCAGTAGGAACAGCAACCCGGCGAGCAGGTAAGGCCGCGACAGATCCCAGGCCGACGGCACGCGAAACAGAACCTCGCTTCCCGGCGGCAGCCGCGATTCGGCGATGCGAAAACGTTTCAACTGGCGAGCGTCGAACGCGATTCTGCGGGAAATGGCCCTTGGCTTCAGATTGCCGGGATCTTCGCCGTCTAAAATCTGCTCGACCAGATCGGCGACCGCGTTGGCTGCCCGGGAAGGATCAATCAGCGCGCCACCCACAGCCCCCATCCCCATATGCGTCGCATAGGTTGCATAGATGGGGACCTTGGAAGAAGAGGCGATCTGCGTCAGCACATCTCGCGATACCATCGCACGCCCTTTTCGATCCTGCTGGGAACTCACATAGAGTGCGACTGTGCGCGGCGAGACGCTCTGCAGATTACTCCGTAACTCATCCGTAGTGAGTCCTTGCCAGACGTCAACCGCAATTCCATCGGCTACGCGGGCGGCCTGGCTCTCGATGAGTTTCGCGGCTCGAACCTCTCTGTCCGAAGCTCCAACGATGACGACCACGTGATTGGTCTCCGGCTGCACGTGTCGGATGAGGTCGAATGAAGGCAAGGCTGACCGGTCCACCTCGACTCCGGTAATTCCCGGTTGCAGGTGTTCAAGGGCCGGCTTGTCGTCGCTGAGCGAGTGAAAGACTACCGGAGAATTCCCAAAAACCTCAGCCCGGTGGTTCATCACGAACGTCAAAGCCTCTGTGCGATCGCAGACGATCACATCAAAGTGGCGATCTCGATACTTGCGGCGATAGTAGTCGACGTCGAGTGAGGGATCAAGGTTTTGGCTGAACACCTCGACCCGCTGCTTGAAGTTGATCAGCCGTTCGCGGATCACTTCGTCTTCGACCGCAGCATATGGGCCGCGGCGGTCGCTGGCATAAAACAGCAGGACGCTCCTGGTTCCCACCGGCGGCGACGCGGAAAATGCCAGGGTGGCCAAGATGAAGAAGGCCACCAGGACTTGCACTGCCCCGCCACCAGGCAGAATCGGAATGCCCCGTAAGTAGATTCTACGAGTAGCCATGGAGACCTCGGTTCGTGCGTTGGGTCGATCCTGGGCCGTGCCCTTCCGGGCGCGGATGATGGGAGTCTAAACCGGTGTCTCGAAAAGTCAAAAGGTTGCACCAGATATTGACAGCCCACCGCCCAGACTCGCCGCTGCGCGCCTGTTCTCGAGCGATGGCTGAGGATCGGCGGTTGTCTGGATCTGAGAATCAGGCAAACCACTGAAAACTCTCGCGGGTGTGAGCAGGTTGACTCCATGCACCAGCGACGCCGCGGCTTTGGCTGGATGCGGTAATTCCACGGTTCCCGACGACGCCTTCGCCGAACGGGCAGGAGGCTACAAGGCTACTGAGAAGGCTACTAGGATAGAGTCGACGCCGACCCCGATCTGTTCGTGAAGGCGATCAAGGCCGGATGGGTTAAGGCCATGAGGGACGTCTGAGACACAGTTTTCCTGGTTCCGCCCTTCCCCTCTTGGATCGGCGGAGTTATCCTTGTTAACACTTCTGTCTCCATACTAGCCGTACAGGACAAGTTCACCGTTTCTTGTTCCTCGCCCGAGGGGTGTCGCCATGGAATTCGGTCATGTGCAAAGTCCGTCCGTTCCGGACTCAGGCTCGACCGTCCTGTTCGGGATTGATCTCAGAGGAACCTTCAATCGAGCCGCATTCCGGAGAATCGCCTGGGGATTCGTCGTCTCCGCCGCCTACTATGCTGGCACGAAACTAGGTTTTGCGTTGACGCCTGAAGGACATCCCATTGCGACCTTGTGGCCGCCCAATGCGATGCTGCTGGCGGCTCTCCTGCTGGCCCCATACCGGCTCTGGTGGGTACTGTTGTTGGCAGTTCTGCCGGCGCACTTGCTGGCGCAGGTTCGCGTCGGCGTACCGATCCTCACTTCCGGCGGTTGGTTCATAGGAAATGCCGGTGAGGCCCTCATCGGTGCCGCCTGCATCCGCCGTTTTGCCAAGGCGAGGAACATCTTCGACAGCGTGCGGGGAGTGGTTGTCTTCATGATCTTTGGGGTGATTCTCGCTCCTCTGGTGACCTCGTTCCTGGATGCCGCCACGGTGGTTTCGACCGGATGGGGGCGGGGCTATTGGATGCTGTGGATCTCCCGTATCTTCTCCAATGTGCTGGCCCAGTTGGTCTTTGTTCCTACCATCGTGATCTGGTGCACGAAGGCGCCGGGCTGGATTCACCACTCCACTCCGGCCAGGCGGCTCGAGAGTGCCCTGTTGGCGGTGGGCGTGCTGGCGGTCAGCATACTCGTGTTCGGCGACCTGCACGCGTCTCCGAACGCCGTACCCGCACTCATGTATCTGCCCCTGCCGCTTCTCCTGTGGGCCAGTCTGCGCTTTGGCATGGGAGGACTGAGTCCGTCCCTGCTGGTGATCGCTTTCATTTCGATGTGGAATGCCATGGAGGGACGCGGTCCGTTTACTTCGCCGTCCATGGAGAACAACGTGCTCTTCCTGCAGGTGCTGCTGTGCACGGTGGCGATTCCGCTGATGTTGTTGGCGACCGTGATGGGGGAACGGCATCGCACCGAACAGTCGTTGCGGGAGGTCAGCCGCAAACTGATCTATGCCCAGGAACAGGAGCGAGAACGCATCGCCCGCGAGCTTCACGACGACATCGGACAACAGTTGGTACTGGTGGAATTGGGGTTGAATCGATTTCCAGTCGCACCCGACACTCCCGAGGCCGCGCATGTCCTCGATCTCAGGAATCAGATCGCGGAGATTTCCCGTAGCGCTCGCGATCTCTCCCACGGATTGCATCCCACGCAACTCGATCACCTGGGTTTGGGTACGGCGGTCCGCAGACTTTGTCAGGATGTCGCACACAGCACCTCCCTCGAAGTTCGATGCCAGGTTGAGAATCTCACCCCTGCCCCGCCGCGGGATTTGTCGCTGTGCCTCTATCGCATTGCCCAAGAGGCCTTGCAGAACGTGGTAAAGCACAGCGGAGCAACCGAGGTGGTGGTCAATCTGAAAGAAAATGGTGGGCTGGTTTTCCTGCAGGTGGCAGACAATGGCGCCGGGTTCGCCGGCGAGGACGCTCAATTTGCCGGCCTGGGTCTGATGGGAATGCGCGAACGCCTGCGCACGGTAAAGGGGGAGATTCGCATCTGCTCGCAGCCGGGGTGTGGCACGAATGTGGAGGTAAAGGTTCCCTTGTGAGCAATTTAGGGCCGCACGGGTTTTTCTCCGAATGACCGCGGGTTAGGGAAGTTTTCTCTCGCTCCCTGGCACCATTATGCTATGTAAATTGTCCCAGCTGTGGCATAGTGTCGAATCGCGACTCGAGCGCAACATGGCATAAAGCATGACATCCAGGCAGGGCGTTGTTCTCGCCGACGACCACCGCGCTATGCTGACAGAAGTTCGCAGCTTGCTGCAGCCCAGATTCAACGTTCTGGCAGCGGTGGAGAACGGCTTATTGGCGGTCGATGCGGTGAGCAAATTGCGGCCGGAAATTGCCGTCCTCGACATTGCGATGCCCGGCATGAGCGGAATCCGGGCGGCGCACGAGATTCGGCGGCAGGAACCCGATACCAAGATCGTATTTCTCACGATCCAGACGGATCCCGAATACATTCAGGCCGCGCAACACCTGGGCGCGGGCTATGTCCTGAAGTCCCGGATGCATTCGGATCTGCTGCTGGCGATCGATGAGGCCCTGGCAGGGAGAGCGTTTGTTTCTCCCCTGCTTATGGAGCCTCTGCGCTGAAGTTTTTGAGGGCTACATCATTCGACTGGGGGACAGCCGATGAGGAGCGTGCGGGTGGAAACCTGCGGGCGCTGCCGGACAAAAAAAGTGCGTCGCATCGCAAAAGCTACGCGACGCACCGCACGAAGCTCGGGGGCACAGTATCCGCGCTCCGGCATCGTTGATCCCGTCTGGCTGTCCACCCCCTGAGAACCGACGGACGCTCGTTTCACCACACGGGATCGAATCCAGGAACTCTTTGAGGAGGGCAGCGGCAAAATTGGCACACGCAAACGCGTGAACACCGCGAAGGACTTGCATCTTCTATTGCTCACGCACAGGCTGGCGGTCATCTGCCGGCCTACCGTTCATGATGCGTGGTGCCGCGAGCGCTATATCGAGCCGCTGCCCTCCGCCTTCCGCTGGTTTTGTACAATTCCCCGCTGGCTCTCGGCTACTGGGAATGTTGACAGTGCGAAACTTCCAAAACCTCGTCCCATGTGTCAGGACGAGACTCCGCACGCTTGCTATATTGCGTAACTGTTAAAATTGGTCTGTTGGTCGCCCCTTATGGTCGGGCGACGATATGCTCGCGGATGGCGAAGCGGACGAGATCGGAATTGGTCTTCAGCCCGTACTCCTCCATGATTCGGTATTTATGGAACGCTACGGTCCGGGCGGCGACGTTGAGAATCGCCGCCACCTCCTTCATCCTGCGGCCTTCGGCCAGCAGTTGCAAAACCTCTCGCTGCCGCGGCGTCAGGGCCTTGACGTGATCGGGACGCCGGCCGCGCACGAAGTCCTCCAGCATGCGCTGGGCGAGTTTCGCGGTCACATAGGTTTTTCCCTTAAGCACCTCGCGGATCGCCTTGACCAGTTCCGAGCCGCCGGATTTCTTGAGCAGGTACGCCGAGGCCCAATCGCGCAACGCTTCCGACGCCAGATCGTAGTCCTCGCTCATGGTGACCACCACCACCTTGGTATGGGGAAGCAGCCGCTTGAGTTCCTTCCCGGCATCCATGCCGTTGAGCAGCGGCATGCCGAGATCAATGACAATGACGTCCGGGTTCAGCCGCGGCGCCGCGGAGAGCAGCGCCCGTCCGTCGGCCACGGTACCCACAACTTCAAATTCCGGCTCCAACAGTTTGGTGAAGGCCTCCACGATGAGCGTGTGATCGTCTGCGAGAAGGATTTGGGGCTTCCGCATGTGCCCACCTCCGGCCGTGCCCCCTGGCCAGACACACTTAACCGGGGGCAGATTTGCCATCCAAACAAAACGGGGGCGCGAGGGGAACTGTCAATAATGACAGACTTGGTGCTCATATGGGTCCCGCCCGGGACACCTGTCCGATTTGCTTGATGATTCTGGCAGTTCTGCCAGTAGCAGCCCTGGTTGCGGCGGTGATACAAACGCCCGAAAAGGTTGGTGAGCGTGCAGTTGAGTTTCACGACTCGGAACTTGCCATTCCTGGCGCGGCTGATTTGCGCCAGCACGGTTGGCTACATTTACAGTCCGTCGGAACTCGCAGCGCTGCTTGCAGTCACCGGTGCGGACCGCGGTGCCGCATGCACGGCAAGCACACTGCACTGTCCGGATTTCCGCTTCGAGGGAGAAACGACCAGGCAAACCGCCGAAAGAGAAGGATTTGAAGATGATCTCGGGATAGCAGCCTAGATCGCAAGTGTGAGCAGCAGTTTTTTCCTGTGCCTCTCGATGGTGCGCCGTTCTTCAAGCCGGCGCACCTTTTTTCTGTTCTCGCTGGCCCCGGCGCGTTCCCCCGCCTGCACCAAAGGTGCAATGTACCGATGTCCTTCCGCCCAATATTAGAATTGCTCGCTTCCGCAAATGAGCAAGTCGCCAACCATCTTGTCAGTGAACGCATCACCGATAACTGTGACCTCGACAGTTGGAATTCCCCACCCGGTCGGTTTGAAATAGACCGTAGCCGCCGCGTACTGCGCCTCCTGGGTTGGGCGCAGGAGGGTCAATCGTGTTCAAGCAGCTCTATCCGGATTCCTCCCTGCTAGTGTCGGATCTGGTTGCCTTCCAGCGTCAGGAATCTGTCTTCGTCATCCTGAATTTGATCCTGCTCGCCGGACTTCTCCTGCTCCACGCCTTCTTCTCTTCTTATTGGGGTGCTCCCACCAGGATGCAAATTCTGATCCTCGGGGCCGGATTTGCTCTCAAGGCGGCGGAGCTGATCTGGCTGCAGGGCCTGAAAAAAACTCCCCCGCCTACCGCGCTGGTGCTGTTGACCTGGGCCTCGATCTTGCTGAATCTCACGCTCGCCGTTCTGCTCGCACGCCTCACCGACCACGAAGACAGCCCCTACTTCGTCCTCACCGTCGTCCCCATTCTCGAGGCTGCTTTCCGCTTTCACCTGATTACCGTGCTGGGCGTGGTCTTCGTCTCTGGTTTCTACAACTTCGTGTGGGTCTGGCAGTATTTTCAGCGCCATCCCCCGCTCGATGTGGGCGAGTATTTTGAAACCGGAATCTCGGCCCTGATTTTTCTCATCGTCGGTGTACTGGTGTGGCGGCTGGTCAACGATCTGCGCGC
>Ga0126383_10002064_pt1 | contig 12836 bp, 8 predicted proteins | sample PanSoiMetPlot_35_FD_96882 | JGI IMG/M metagenome (GOLD analysis project Ga0126383, IMG submission 96882) | Tropical forest soil microbial communities from Panama - MetaG Plot_35 | ecosystem: Environmental > Terrestrial > Soil > Tropical forest > Bulk soil | place: Panama | collected 2016-02-17
GAAATCGCTCTTTGGCGCGAAGTTGAGCGCGCGCATCAGCTCGTCTTGGCCGCGAGCCCACGCTTCCCTGCCCCGCTGCATTTTTCCGATCGCGCCAGCGATTCGCATCGCCCGCGCCTCGTCGGCCATCAGCGTCTCAATCGCCCGCTGCGAGAGGCTGAGCGCCTGCCTTTTCAAATCGTCGCGAAATCCCATCGAATCTCCACTCTCAACGCTCGTCGATAAACTGCGTTTCAATCGATGCCAACACTCGGTCAGCGATCCCTTTGTACTTCATCCGGCGCGCAAGCTGCTCCAGATCTCCCTGAAAATAGAGCTTGCGCTGCGCGACGGCCTGGAGCGGATCGATCTCGCGCCGAATGACGGCCTTCCATACGGAGTACGGCGCGCGAGCCAGATACTTGGGTTCGATCTCGTCCAGCTCGTCCGGATCGGCGAGGACCCGGAACTTTGTGATTTGGCCGCCGGCCGGAACGCAGTGCACCGCGAAAGGCTTCGGCAGCTTGCCCGGCTCGGAATCCACCACCGCGCCGAAATCGCCCACCCAGCGATCGCCGGCGAGCGCGCTCTCCGGATCGGCATTCGCAGCTCGAATCGCCGCCTCGCACCACTCGCGCGAAGGAAAGATCGGCATCGGTCAATTCCGACCGAGCATTCTTCGCAAGCTGGAGAATATCCCGCCCTTCTGTACGCCGGTCGCCTCTTCTGCCTGACGGCGAGCCGCGTCTTCGGCGAGCGCCCGACGAAGGGACTCCGGCGTGTCCCGCGTCGCGAGCGGCACCGCCTTGCTCACGTTTCCGTCCTCGACCACCACCTTGAGCAGGCACTCCTCGTTCAACCGAAAGTCGATTCGCTTGCCGCTCGCACTGGAGGGTACTTTGACCGTCCCCAGATACTCGTTGTCCAGAATGTATTCGCTGTCGCCCTGAAAAATGTCCATCTCGATGAACGGCGCCGAGTCCTTCGGCGGCGGCAGGCGAAAGCTCTTCACCGTCGGGATCGGGTTGTTCTTGTCGATGATCTTCCGGAAGCGGCCATTGTCGAGCGCATAGCCGATCGGCATCGAAAGCGCATCCAGCAACGTCACCGCGTCAAGCGTTCCCAACGAGTCGCCCAAGAGCGCGGCGCCCAGCGCGACGCATTCATCGGGATGCACGCCCTTTCGAGGCGCCTTGCCGAAGTGCTCCTGGATCTTCTGCTGCACCAGAGGCATCCGGCTCTGCCCGCCGACCAGGATGATCGCGTCGATGTCGCTGCGCTTGATCGCTTTCTCTTCGAGCACGCGATCGCAGATCTCGAAAGTGCGCTCCACCAGATCCCCGGTCAGCGCATTGAGCTGCTCTCGCGCGAGAGGAACGCGGAGGTCCAGTGGCTTGCCTTTACGCTCCTCGATGAAGGGCAGCTCGATCAGCACGTTGGCGATCAGCGTGAGGTCGATCTTCGCCGCCTCGGCGGCATTTTTGATCCGCTGCATCGCGATCGGGCTTTGGGTGAGATCGACCCTCGTCTCTTTTCGAAATGCCTCGAGCACGAAGTCGATGATCCGGTTGTCGAAGTCCACGCCGCCCAGAAACGTGTCGCCGCCGGTGGCGAGCACCTCAAACACTTTGTTGTCTACATCCAGCACCGAGACGTCGAACGTTCCGCCGCCCAGGTCATAGACGAGAATCTTTTGCGAGAGGCCGCGGTTGAACCCGTACGCCAACGCCGCAGCAGTCGGCTCGTTCACGATGCGCTTGACGTCGAAACCGGCAAGCATTCCCGCTTGCTTTACCGCATTTCGCTGATTGTCGTTGTAGTAAGCGGGAACCGAGATGATCGCCTGGGTGATCTCCTCGCCCAGAAATTGGTGTGCGATCGTTTTCACCTGGGCAAGAACGAAGCTGGAGATTTGAGGCAATGTGTAGGTGCTGCCGGCGAGATTCACCGCCGCCTCTCCCTCCGGACCTTCGACGATTTCATAGCTGAAGTAGTTCTTCAGCTCCTGCACCACCCGCGAATTGAACTTCCGGCCGATCAGCCGCTTGGCGCCGTAGATGGTGTTCTTTGGATTGGTCACCATCTGATCCTTGGCCACCCCCCCGACCAACAGGTCGCCCTTTGGAGAGAGAGCGACCACCGAGGGAAGGATCAGATTGCCGCGATCGGTGGGGACGACCTTCGGAATCTTGTTGCGCACGAACGCGACGCAGGTGTTCGTCGTGCCGAGGTCGATACCCAAGATCCGCGACTTGTCACTCATCAAGCATTCACGAAAGCGGAGCGCCGCAGCCTGACAAGACAGATCAATATCGATGTTGTGCAGGCGAACGCAGTGGCCACGACTACGGAAATGCTAGCATAGCTCCCCCGTCGCACAACGAAGTCGGACCCCCGACCCCCGATATTTGACTGGTCGGGAAGTCAGCTTCAACATGGCGTACGCCCATGGGTCGCCTTGCAGTGTGGACGTGTGTCGCATTCGCCGCTGGCAGCTGCGGCACCGACCGTTCCGCGTCTCGCACTGATGTCGCTCCTGACGGTTCGGCACCACCGTCCGGCGCTGCCGGCGCGAGTGCGGCGTCCGACCGGCGTGCTGGGAGTCGAGAAATCGTCGTTGCGGCTGCTCGAGCGATGGTCGGCAAACCGCGGGTCGCGGTGGGGCGCAAGCGATATCCCGACGACTGCACCGGACTGGTGCGCGCTGCGTTCGATCAAGTAGGGGTCGATCTCTTCTCCAAAGCGAAGCGCGGGGACAACGGCGTGACCGCCATCTTTCGATTCGCAGAGGCCCACGGGCGCATCTACATCGGCGGCCGCCCGGTCGCGGGCGACCTCGTCTTCTTCCACGACACGTATGGTCGTCGAAGCCATCACCTGACGCATGTTGGATTGGTCGACAAGGTGGAGGACGACAAAACGGTGTGGATCATCCACCGCGTCAGTCGCGGGGTGGTCCGATACCGGATGAACCTCGAGCAGCCGGATCTTCGCTTCGACAAGTCCGGGCGGATCGTGAATGACTATCTGCGCCTGTCCAAGCCGGGGCGACACGACGTTTTGACGTCGCAGCTGTTCGCTGCCTACGCCACCATTCTTCCCGTCGATGCCGGGCCCTCTAAGAACGCCTCGCTTCGCGATTGTGGACGGCCGCGGTCCGCGGCATCCGCCGCTCGCTTCCCCGAAATGGGCGCGCACGGTCTCGAAAAGTGGCCTCCGGCCCGCCCTCAAGGCTGCGCGGTCGGCACATTTTGCTGCACTTGGGGCGGGGAGTCGGAGCCCGGCATGTCGGGCTTCACCGTCTCGCTGTGTTTCGCTTCGTCCACCCACGCAATGAGCTGGCGCGCAATCTCGTGCGCGGGGTTCAAAGCGACGACCGCCTCGAGCAACGTCCCGGCCGCGTCATAGTCCTTTTGGACGAGGGCTATCCTCGCCGCCAGCACGTACGCTCTAAGAAAAGCCGAATCCGTGGAACGGATGCGCTCGCTTACGCTGCGCGCTTCGCCCAGGGTCGCCGCGGGCACGTGGGCGTTGACCGCGTACTCCGCCTGCGCGATCGCATCCCATCCGTCTCTGGCGCCGAGTTGACGGTATTGCCCCAGGTACTGGACGGCTTTATCCGATCCCCTCACGCCGTAATAGATGGCCTGCGCGCGAATCGCCGCAGACTGCTCGGAGCCTTGAAGCTCTTTCGACGACGTCAATAACGCGGAGTAAGCACCGTTGATTTTTCGATCGATGGCGTTTGCCTCTTCCGTCAGGGTATCGCTCTCTTTTTTCAAAGCCGCCACCTGCGCTCGGGCAGTGGTTATCCGAGTTTCCCAGTCGCCCGTCGATCTGCGATCCTGCAGCCGCGCGATCGATCGACTCACCTCATCGGACTGCGCCTGGACTCGGTTGACTCCAAGCTTGACATCGTCGAGATCCAGCGAAAGGGCCAGCAATCGGATGGCCGCGGGGCTGGCCAGCTGCGGGTACTGCTGGGCAAGCGACTCAATTTCGTCGATGGCTTGCTTTCGCGACCGTCGATCGTCCCGACGCAAGAGCGTGAGGGCGTTGTCCTCGCGGGCGAGGACCTCGGCTGGAATCGCTGAGCGGCGCTTGACCGCCCCGCGGATGGCGAAAAAGCCAGACAGCGCGACCGCGACAGCTACGGCGGCGAGCAGAGTTCGATTGCGGCGGCGGATCTGAGCGCGAATCGCTACGCCGGGATCGTCCTCCGCCTCGGCCTCGAACAGAGGCGGCGCGGTCGGCAGCTCGACTGAAACCCGGCGGCGTTGTCCCCTCCCGCGAGGCTCGCCGAGCTCCTCCACCGGCAGCGTCACCGCCGATCGATGCTCTGATTTTGCGCCCCTCGGCGCGGCATCGGTTCCAAACAGAGGCGTTGTGCTCCGAGGCTGATCTACGTTTTGCGTCGAAGAGCGAGGCGCGGTCGGCGCAGCTCCACGGGGTGCGGCGAGCGGGGAACCAAAAATCTGAGTCCCTCCTCGCACCGGCGCAGCCTGAGCCCCCAGCGCTTGCTCGATCGATTCCATCGGCGGCCGCTCGACGTGAGTGGGCGGAATGCGCCGCGAAGGCTGTGCCACCGCATCTCCCGGCTGGGGCAGGCTTCCGAAAATCCTGGTGCCAGCCGCCACGGGGCTGCTTGGCACGGCCGCAGTCGCTTGCCGCGGCAAAGGCGATCCGAGCATCTGAGCGCCCTGCCGAAGCGGGCCGGTGGTGTCCTGAAGATCAGAGCCGGGCGCGCCGAACAGTTGTGTGGCCGCCCGAGCAGCCGACGTGGGCGCGCTGGTGGAGACACTCGATGAGGGTGCTTGTTTCGGCGCAGGCCCCGGCTCGACCAGCGCGCCGAACATCTGCGTCGCGGCTCGCTTCGGCGGACTTGGCCTGGCCTCGCCCGGTGATGGCGCGACCGACGGCGCAGCTTTCGTCGTTGGGCTTGGCCTGGCCTCCACCCGTGCCGGAGCGACTGACGATGGAGCTTTCGGCGGCGCCGGCTCGGGTGCAGGCTTGGCGGTGAAGACATGGCCGCACCTCGTGCACTGGACAGGAGCTCCTGAGGGCGGGATCAGTCGCTCGTCGAGCTCGTAGAGCGTCGAGCACTTGACGCAGGAAATGCGCACCGCTTCCTTTATACCATCGCAGCGGCATCGCCGGCGTCAGCGCAGCTCGGTCCACTTCTTGAGCGCTTCGAGCTTTACCGGACCCACACCGGTCACCGCGTCCACCTCATCCCACGATCGAAAGCCGCCTCGCTCCGCGCGCGCCTTCAGCAAAGCTTTGGCCAACACCGGGCCCACGCCAGGGACCAGCAACAGGTCATCAGCGCTCGCATCGTTCAGGCTGAACTTCGCTCCCAACGTCATCGCCGGCCCGGCCGGCACGCGCGCGCGGGGAGCATCCGGAGCGCAGCTGGCGACCCACATCGTTCCCGATTCTGTCCATCGCACGTCACCGACGGGACAGTCGAGCGCCGCGTCGGAGGTTGGCCACTTGAGTCGCAGCGCCAGTCCCGAGCCAACCGCAACGACACCGAGGACCGCCAACCAGCGCGTGCGCAACAAGGCTCAGCTTACCGCGGCAACGCCGTCGACCCGATCCAATCCGAACGCGGTGTGGAGGGCGCGCATCGCGAGCTCGGCATAGTTCGAGTGAATCAAGCAGGAGACTTTGATTTCGGAGGTGGAGATCATCTGGATGTTGATCCCTTCCTTCGCCAGCACCTCGAACATCTTGGCGGCCACGCCCGAGTGGTTGCGCATTCCAACGCCGACGATGGAGACTTTCGCCACCTGATCGTCGGTCTCGACACCGTCCGCCTTGATGCTCTTTGCCACGCCTTTGACGACCTCCTTGGCGTTGGCGAAGTCCGGCTTGGAGACGGTGAAGGTGAGGTCGGTCTTCCCCTCCTTGGCTACATTCTGGACGATCAGGTCGACGACGATCGCCTTGTCGCTCAACGCGCCGAAAATCTTGGCGGCCACGCCGGGAACGTCGGAGACGCCCCGCACGGCGATCTTCGCTTCATTGCGGTCGCAAGCAATCCCGCTGACCAGCACGTCTTCCATCGACGGATCCTCCTCACAAACCAGTGTTCCGGGATCGCCCCCGAACGAGGATTTCACCCAAAGGGGAACTTGGTACTTCATCGCGATCTCCACCGAACGAATCTGCAAAACCTTTGCCCCGAGGCTCGCCATCTCCATCATTTCTTCGTAGCTGATTTTCTCGAGTTTTCGAGCGGCGGGGCAGATGTTGGGGTCGGCGGTGTAGACGCCGTCCACGTCGGTGTATATCTCGCAGCCGTCGGCTTTGATCGCGGCGGCGATCGCCACCGCGGTCGTGTCGGAGCCGCCGCGTCCCAGGGTGGTGATGTTTCCGTCGTCGTCAATGCCCTGGAAACCGGCTACCACCGCGATGTGCTTCTTCTTCAGCGCGGCGAAAAGCTTCTCGGCGTCGATGCTCTTGATCCTCGCTTTCGAAAAGGTGCTGTCGGTGACGATCCGGCACTGATGTCCGAGAAAGCTGGTTGCCATCCCGTTCTGCGCCTGGATCGCCAGGGCCACCAAACCGATCGAGACCTGCTCGCCGGTTGCGAGCACGACGTCCTGCTCGCGCTGATTGGGCCGCTCGGCGATCTGCGCAACCAGGCTCAATAAGCGATTCGTTTCGCCGGACATCGCCGAGACGACCACCACCACGTCGTTGCCGCTTTGCTGCGTGGCGATGCACCGCCGCGCCACGTTCTTGATCCGCTCGATGTCTCCGACGGACGTACCACCGTACTTCTGAACGATCAGCGCCACTTCGTTGCCATCCTCCGCGAATCGGGCGCACGATAGGGACCTGTCCGAGTGCTGTCAAAAGAGCAAAGGAGTTCCGCATGTCGAAAAGGCGGGTTCTGATCGACGGGGAAACGCTGAGGCTCGAGGAGATCGCCCGCGTCGCGCTGGGGGAAGCTCTGGTGGAGCTCGCGCCGACGGCAATCGAACGCGTCGAGCGCGCCCGCGCCTTGGTGGACCGCGTCGCCGCAGGCAATGAAGCTGCCTACGGCATCAATACCGGCTTCGGCAATCTCGCCGAGGTGCGAATCGAGAAAAAGGACCTGCGCCAGCTTCAGCGCAATCTGCTCCGCTCGCACGCCGCAGGAGTGGGTCCGCCGCTCTCAATCCCCGAGTGCCGAGCTTTGCTCCTTCTGAGAGCGAACGTTCTCGCCAAAGGCTTTTCTGGAATCCGATTGCCGACGCTCGCGCTGGCGATCGACATGCTCAACCGCGACGTCGTGCCCGTGGTGCCCGAGCGCGGCAGCGTCGGCGCTTCGGGCGACCTGGCGCCTCTGGCGCACCTGGGGCTCACCCTCATCGGCGAGGGAGAGGCATTCTTCAGGGACAGCCGGCTTCCCGCCAGCGAAGCGCTTTCGAAAGCCGGCTTGACCCCGGTCACGCTCCAGGCGAAGGAAGGATTGGCGCTGGTGAACGGCACGCAGGCGATGAGCGCGGTGGGCGTGCTGACGCTGCTGCGCTCCGAAGCTCTCGCCGAGGTCGCAGATCTCGCCGGGGCGATGACGCTGGAAGGACTGCTCGGCAGTCACAAGCCCTTCCTCCCGCAAGTGCAGAGCGTGCGCCCGCATCCTGGTCAGGTCGCATCTGCTCGGCAGCTTCGAGAATTTCTCGCCGATTCCGAGCTTGTGGTGAGCCACGCGAATTGCGCCAAAGTCCAGGATCCCTACTCGCTTCGATGCATGCCTCAGGTCCACGGCGCCGCGCGGGAGGGGCTTTCGTTCGTGCGCCGGGTTTTGGAGGTGGAAGTCAACAGCGCCACCGACAATCCGCTGGTCTTCACCGACTCGAGTTCGATCGTGTCGGGGGGAAACTTCCACGGCCAGCCAGTGTCGCTGGCGCTGGACGTCCTCGCGATGAGTCTCACACAGCTGTCCACAATCAGCGAGCGACGGGTAGAGCAGCTGGTGAATCCGTCCCTTTCGGGACTGCCGCCGTTCCTGGTCAAGGAATCCGGCCTGAACTCGGGTTTCATGATCGCGCAGGTTACCTCCGCAGCACTGGTGGCTGAATCGCGCATCCTCTGCCATCCTGCCTCGGTCGACTCGATCCCCTCTTCCGCCGGGCGTGAAGACCACGTTTCGATGGGGATGACTGCGGCCCTCAAGGCTCGCCAAGTGGCGGAACACACTCGATCGTGTCTCGCCATCGAGCTGCTTGCCGCGGCGCAGGCGATCGACATGCGTTTGCCCGTCAAGGCGGGCCGCGGAGTGCGAGCTGCCCACGAGCTGATCCGAAGCCGCGTTCCGACGCTGGCCGAGGATCGAGAGCTGCACCTGGATATCGACGCAGTTCAGCGCGTGATCGACAGCGGGGAGTTGCTTCGCGCGGTGCGCGCCGTCCGCTGAGCCTACTCCGTCGCTGATCCGGCGCTTGGCGCCCGGGGGCGCGCCTTGAGAGGCGACCTCCGCACGTGGTACGAAAATTTCCCCCTCCCCACGAGACCGCCGAAAGATGAATGACGGAAATAACCTTCCGCGGCCGCATTCGCCCACTTCTGACGTGCCGACCGTCCCTGCGGCCACCAGTGCGACCGAACAGCTCTCGGCCAATCTACAGTCTCTTCCGGCGGCGCCGCGAAGCGATCAAGAAGACAAGGTCCGCAAGCAGATTGCAGGCCTGGAGAGGGAGGCCAAAGCGCTCGGGCCGGATCCCGCGGCGGCGCTTTTGTTCCACGAGATCGGCTTGCTCTGGGAAAACTCCCTCAAGAATCCGCGAAACGCCGCGGTCGCGTACCAAGCCGCCTTCCGGCTGGCGCCGAAATTCCTGGCGAATATCCGCGCCGCGCGCAGGCTGTTCTCGGACGTGGGCAACTGGCAGATGGTGGTTCAACTGCTGGATGCCGAGCTGGCGGCGGTTGAAGACGACCGTCAGCGGGCAGCGCTGCTGTTCGAAAAAGGAACCGTCCTCGACGAGCATCTGTCCCGCGAGGAAGACGCAGCGGCAGCGTTCGACAAGTGCCTCGAGCTGATCCCCCGCGATGTTTCTCTGCTGGTGCAGCTGGAGAGCGTTTACGGCCTCGGGAACCAGTACCCAGCGCTGGTGAAAGTGCAGCGATTGCTCGCGTCGGCGGTGACCGACGACAAGGGGCGGGCATACTATTTGACCTCGGCGGGCTTGATCCTCGAAGGCCGCCTCAATCTTCCTGAGGAAGCGGCGGCCGCGTACCGCGAGGCTTTCAAGCTCAACCGCGAGGATCCCGTCTTGTTGGCCGCCTTGGTGCGAACGGCGGAGCGAACTGGCCAGACCGAGGATCTCATCGCCGCGCTGGCCGCTCAGGCCCAGATCGAAGGCCCCAGCGCCGCCAGCAATTACATCCAAATCAGCAAGGCCTATAGCAAGCTCGGCCGTCACGACGAGGCACTCTCTGCCCTACTCGAGGCGCGAAGCCGCGCACCCGGCGATCCGCTCGTGCTCGCGGAGCTGGCGTTCATCTACGAGGAGCGAGGCATGCACCAAGACCTCGCCGACGTCTTGCTCGCCCGCGCGGAGCTGAGCAAAGATCAAAGCGAGTTCGCCGAGATCAACCTGCGCCTCGCCGCGCTCTACGAGGACCTTCTCCACCGCGACGACGCGGCGGTCGATCGTTATCGCGCCATTCTCGCCCGACTGCCACACCAGCTGGATGCCTTGGCCGGCTTGGGGCGCCTCTATCATCGAACGCAGAACTGGGAAGGGCTGCTTTCGGTCTTCGAGCTCGAGGTCGCCTCGGCGGACGAGCCCCGTCAGAAAGCCGCCCGAGTCTACAAGGCCGCCGAGATCCTCGAGAAGCAGCTGCGGCGCGAAGAGGAAGCGATCGCCCGCTACAACCAATGCCTCCAGCTTCAACCGGGATATTTGCCGGCGCAGCAGTCGTTGATCCGGCTCTTCGAGCGCCAAGGCCGCTACTCGGATCTGGTCGAGATGTACGAACAGGAGATCGCGCAGACGTCTGATCGCGATCAAATCGTCTCGACGCTGAACAAGATGGCGGCGGTCTACGAAGAGCGGCTCACCGAGATCGATCGCGCGATCGACTGCATGAAGCGAGTTCTCGAGCTGGTCCCGGATCACCTGCCGACGATTCGGAACCTGGCCCGGATGTTTGAATACAGCGGGCAATGGCGGGAGTTGATCCAGGTGCATGAGACCGAGGCCTCGATCGCCGCGGACACCAAGCAAGTGTTGTCACTCCACCACCGCAACGCCGAAATTCTCGAAGAGCAGCTCGGCGATCGCCCGGGCGCGATCGCCGCCTATCAACGCCTGCTTGCGCTTTCACCCGCCTATCTGCCCGCCTTGAAGGCATTGGGGCGCCTCTATTCGGAACAGGAGAATTGGGCGGAGCTCGTGCAGATGTATCGGGCCGAGGCGGAGATTGCGCCCTCGCCGGAGCAGACCGCGGCGCTCCTTTTCAGAGCCGGCGAGATGATCGAGCGCAAGTTGGGCGATCAGGAGCAGGCGATCGCGGCCTATCGCGAGGTGCTTCAGCTCACCCCGAACTATCTGCCGGCGCTTCGCGCTCTGGAGCAGATCTACCGCTCCCGCAAAGACTGGGAGAAGTTGATCGACGTCCTCCGCGCCGAGGCGGAAAACCGAAGCGACCCTTCCGAGCGGGCCAATGCTCTTCTCCAGGCCGCAGGCATCTGGGAAACGCAGCTCGGACGGCCGGACACGGCGATCTCTGCGTACGAGGAAGTCCTGCGCCTGGCTCCGGGTCATCCCTGGGCGATCGCGTCGCTGAAGCACCTCTACGCGGTACAGGGGAACCTCCACGAGCTGGTGGCGGTCATCGATCGGGAAGCGCAGACGGGCGACAGCCCCGGGGCCCGGCTCGGTGCGCAGCTGAAATTGGCCCAGATCTACCTCGATCGCCTGAACGAGCCGGCGCGGGCAGCGCAGGCGTGCGAGGCCGTCCTTGCGGTCGATCCCACCAATCTCTACGCGCTAAAGATGTTGGAGCGCTCAAAGCCATCCGATCGCGCTCCATCTTCGGAGCTCAGGCTGAGGCTTGCAGAAGGAATCTCGGACATCCGATTGCGGTCGGCGCTTAAGCTGGCCGCGATCACGGACAACGGCCTCGCGGATGAGAGAACGGTGAGCGAGCTGAAGCAGGCGTTCGCCGAAGATCCAAGCGATCCGCGCCTTGGTCTGCTCCTCGAACGAACTCTTCGCCGCGGCGGAGAGCACGATGGTCTGCTCGAGCTCTACGAGCAAATGGCGCAGTCCACCTCAGATCCGTTGGAGAAGCTCGGCTTGCTGTTTCGCATTGGCGATGTCGCCGAGCACCGCCTGCGACAACCGGACAGAGCCCTGAAGGCGTATCGCACCGCGCTCGAGCTCAATCCTCAGCTGGTACCGGCACTGCAGGGAGTGAGTCGGGCCGCGATTCAGCTCGAGGACTATGGGTCCGCGCGCGCGGCCCTCGAGGCGGAAGGAAGGGCCGCTCGCGACGTTCGCGGAGCGCTGGAAGCGTTTCTCGCGGCCGGCAAGCTCTGCGCAGAACAGCTTCACGACCCCGACGGGGCGATCGCCAACTTCCGCCATGCGTTGGAGCGAGATCCGCTGGACCCGACGGCGAGCACCGCGCTGCGCCGTTTGTTGGCCGGGGGCCGATCCGACGAATTGGCGAGCTTTCACGAGCACGCCGCCGAGGCCAAGCTGGCGCAGAAAGAGCTCGCGGCCGCGGCCAGCGAATTTCTGATGGCCGCTAAGACATGGCTAAAGGCCAACGAGCCTGCCAAGGCCCTCCGGGCGGTGGAGCGGAGCTTGGCGACACAACCCTCCAATCCGGACGCGCTCGAGATGAAGGGCCGCCTGGCCTTGGACGCCCATCAGTTTGGCGAGGCCGCGGCCGCATACACCGCGCGGGTGCAGCTCGGCGGCGACGTGGAGGTGCTCCTGCCCATTCACCTCAAGCTCGGCGCCCTCTACCAAGACCACCTTTCCGACGAAACGCGGGCAGCGGCTCACTTCCAGACCGTCCTGACCGCCCAGCCTCACAACGCGGAGGCCTTGGAGCGGCTCGCGGGCGTCCACGCCAGCGGCCGGAACTGGACCGGAGCCGCGGATTGCCTGAAGCTGCTGCTCGAGATCGAGACCCAGCCGAGCGCGCTGGCGCGACATTCGCTTTCACTGGCGAAGATCTACGAAGAGGGATTTTCCAATCCGCCCCTGGCCTCCTCGTTGTACCGGCGCGCGCTGGATCTGGCGCCAGGAGATCTCTGGATTGTCGGAAGACTGATCGACCTGTACGAGCGAACTGGGAACACCGCCGAGCTCGTGCAAATGCTCGAGCAGCAGGTCCAGCATGGCGGGGATGCGAAGCGCTACGCCGCGATGCGGGTGAAAATCGGCGACCTGTACGTCAAGACGCTCGGGCAACCGCAGAAGGCAGCCGAGAGCTACCGGGCGGCGCTCGAGCGCGACCCGACATGCCTGCCGGCTCATATCGCGCTGGCCGATGTCTACATGCATGACGCTGCCTCGGCGCCAAACGCAATCGAGGCTCACCGGCAGCTGCTCCGGGTCGATCCTTGCCGCGCTGAAAGCGTCCATTCCCTTTTCAGACTCTGGGAAGGTCTGAAGCAATCCGACAAGGCGTTTTGCGCCGCCGGCTTGCTCCGATTCATGCGGGCGGCGAACGAGGCGGAGGTGGGGTACTACTCCAATGCGTGTAATCGGCTGGCGAACGCCAGCGTCGAGCCCCTCTCCGATCATCAACTCGATACCCTGCTCCATCCCAACGCCAGAGGCCCGCTGCTGGAAGTGCTGCTCGCCATCGGCGATCAACTCTCGAAGCAATATCCCGCCGACTTC
>Ga0126383_10002065_pt1 | contig 12836 bp, 10 predicted proteins | sample PanSoiMetPlot_35_FD_96882 | JGI IMG/M metagenome (GOLD analysis project Ga0126383, IMG submission 96882) | Tropical forest soil microbial communities from Panama - MetaG Plot_35 | ecosystem: Environmental > Terrestrial > Soil > Tropical forest > Bulk soil | place: Panama | collected 2016-02-17
AACACCTGGCGCACGGAGAACGAGTGGCCGCTGGCCCGGCAACGCCTGACGAAGTGGTACGTGTCCTCGGGCGGGCACGCGCAGACGAGCTCCGGCGACGGCGTGCTCGACACCCTGCCCCCGACGGGCGCGGCCGCCGACACCTTCACCTACAATCCGGCCGATCCGACGCCGTACCTCATCGATTCGCGCGAGCTCGAGGAGTCGCTGAACGAGGACTACACAGCGCTGAACGCCAGCCGGCCTGACGCCCTGGTGTTCACGTCGCGCCCGCTGACGAAGCCGATGGAAGTGACGGGCGAGATGACGGCTACGCTGTGGGCGTCGAGCGATGCCAAGGACACCGATTGGACGATGATGCTTCTCGACGTGTGGCCCGACGGGCACGCCGAGCGGGTGCAGGATGGTCTGGTGCGGGGGCGGTTCCGGAAGGGGATGGACCGGGAGGTTCCGCTCGTGCGGGGCCAGGTCGAGCGTTACGACATCGACCTGTGGTTCACGTCGATGGTTTTTCCAGCGGGCCACCGGTTGCGCGTGAGCATCGCGTCGGCGCTGTTCCCCAAGTACGATCGCAATCTCAACACCGGCGGCAACAACGAGCGGGATACGACATTCGTGGTGGCGCACCAGCGGGTGCTGCACGACGCGGCGCACCCGTCGCACGTGGTGCTCCCGGTAGTGCCCCGTTAGGACGGAGCAGCATGACCTCATTCAAAGTCGGGTACTTCGTCGGGAGCCTGTCGCGGGAGTCGATCAACCGGAAGCTCGCCGGGGCGCTGGTCCGTCTGGCTCCGGAGAAGTTGCACATGGTGGAAATCCCGTTCGGCGACTTGCCGCTCTACAACCGCGACTACGACGCCGAGTACCCTCCTGTGGCGCGAGCCTTCAAGGCCGCCATCGCGGCCGTCGACGCCGTGCTGTTCGTCACTCCGGAGTACAATCGATCGATCCCCGGCGCGTTGAAGAACGCGATCGACTGGGCCAGCCGGCCCTACGGCACAAACGCCTTCGCCCGCAAGCCGTCAGGAGTGATTGGCGCTTCAACGGGGAGGATCGGCACCGCGGTGGCTCAGCAGCACCTGAAGAGCATTCTCAGTTTCTGCAATTCGCCGCAGATGAATGCGATCGAGGCCTATATCCAGTTTGTCCCCGGGATGATCACTGATGACGGGGAGGTGAAGGATGAGGCGATCGCCAAATTGTTGCGGGGATACATGGTCGAATTTCACGGGTTCATCGAGCGGGTGTATACGGTCCTGCCGCGGACTTCATCGCCTGATATCCGGTGAGGAAGCGATGCGGGGTGCTCGTTCCTCGCGGCTAACAGCCGCGGCTCGGCTGGCTGTCGCTGAGAGCGACAGCCGTTACGTCACCATCGGTGACAGCAGCCGAGTCGCGCCTCTCAGGCGCGAACAAAACGTCACTGTGCGGCGCTCGCGGTGCGGGGCTGATACTTTATGGACATGACAATCTCCGATCGAGCGTACGACGCCATCGTCATCGGCTCCGGAATTTCCGGCGGTTGGGCCGCGAAGGAGCTGTGCGACCTCGGTCTCAAGACCCTCGTGCTCGAGCGCGGCCGCGACGTGCAGCACATCAAGGATTACCCCACGGCGAACCTGGCACCGTGGGAGCTGCCGCATCGGGGCTACAACCCGCGCACGCTGATCGACGAGAACCCGCTCATCAGCAAGGCGGCCGGCTACGGCGAAGCCACCGCGCATTTCTTCGTGAAGGACGCCGACCACCCGTACGTGCAGGAGAAGCCGTTCGACTGGATCCGCGGCTATCAGGTCGGCGGGAAGTCGCTCATCTGGGGACGCGCGACGCAGCGCTGGAGCAAGTACGAGTTCGTCGCCCCCGAGAGGCTCGGCTACGGCATGAACTGGCCGATCACGTACGACGACATCGCGCCGTGGTACACCCATGTCGAGCGGTTCATCGGAGTCTGCGGCAACTACGACCATCTCGACGCGATGCCGGACGGCGAGTTCCTGCCGCCGTTCGACTTCAACTGCGTCGAGAAGCACATGAGCGACCGGGTTCACGCGAAGTACAAGAACCGCTGGGTCGTGCAGGGCCGCTGGGCGCACCTGTCGAAGCCGAAGCCGATCCACCTGCAGCAGGGCCGCGGCACCTGCCAGGCGCGCAATCTTTGCATGCGAGGGTGCCCGTTCGGGGGATACTTCAGCTCCAACTCATCGACGCTGCCCTGGGCCGCGAAGACCGGCAATCTCACGGTGCGGCCGCACTCGGTGGTGCACTCGATTGTGTACGATGACAAAGCCGGCAAGGCGTCCGGCGTCCGCGTCGTCGATGCCACCACACACGAGCAGCTGGAGTTCGCCGCGCGCATCATCTTCGTGAACGGGTCGGCGCTCAACTCGACGCTGGTGCTGCTCAACTCGACGTCGTCGCGCTTCCCCCACGGACTCGGCAACGACAGCGGGCTGCTGGGGCATTACGTGATGCACCACAACTATCGCGTCGCGGGGCACGGACGCATCGACGGATTCACCGACAAGTACTTCTTCGGGCGCAACCCGACGGAGTGCATCCTCGTGAACTTCCGCAACCTCGGCAAGCAGGACACCGACTTCGTCGGCGGCTATACCACGTTCACCGGCGCCTATCGCGAGCGCGGCGTGCCGACCGACGATCTGGCCGGCGCAGGATTCAAGGACGCGCAGACCGAGCCGGGGCCGTGGGGGATCTACATGTACATGCAGGGTGAGACGATCCCCAAGGAGTCGAACCACGTGCGTCTCCATGAGACGCAGAAAGACCAATGGGGGATCCCCTTGCTCGTGATGAACGTGGACTACGACGACAACGACGCGCGCATGATCCGAGACTGGCGCACGCAGGCCGCCGAGATGCTCGAGGCCGCGGGGTGCCACGACGTCGAAACACACGACAAGGGATGGGCGCCGGGGCTCGACATCCACGAGATGGGCGGCGCGCGTATGGGGAAGGATCCTCGAGCGTCCATCCTCAATGAGTGGAACCAGGTGCATGGCTGCCCGAACGTGTTCGTCACCGACGGCGCGTGCATGACGTCGACCGGGAACCAGAGTCCCTCGATCCTCTATATGGCGTTGACCGCGCGCGCGGTGAACCACGCCGTGGACGAGATGAAGCGGAGGAACCTGTGAACCGACGCGACGCCCTCAAGGCCGCTGGTGTGATCGCCGGCAGCACACTCTTCGCGTCCACTGGAGTCCTGGAGGCGTGCCGCACGGACCGCGCTGCGCGCTCAGGTGTGCTCTCGGACGACGATCAGCTGCTGGCGGAGGAAATCGCCGACACCTTGCTCCCCACGACTGCGGACTCACCCGGCGCGAAGGCGGCAGGTACGGGCGCGGCGATGAACCTCATTCTGAGCGACTGCTACACGCCGGCGGAACAGCGCGCGGTCAGCGAGGGACTCGCGCGCTTTCGGGCGACCAACTTCCTCGAGCGCTCGCGCGCGGACCGCGAGGCGTTCGTGCGCTCCCTCGGCACGCAAGGTTGGTTCGAGCCGCTGCGTGCCCTCGCACTCGGGGCGTACTTCTCTTCCGAGACCGGGATGACGAAGGCACTCCGCTACGTGCGAGTGCCGGGGAAGTACGTCGGCTGCATGCCGCTCGCGCTCGGCCAACCCGCCTGGGGCTAGCGAGAGAGCCTCACGAGTGAATCCCTCGCACCCTGGGTGTTACGAGAGCGTGACATTGGCTGGTTAGGCTCATAAGCAGCGGGCTCAGCCTGTGCGCAATTCGTTAGGCAGCGACATTCGGACGCTCGAGGGTGTCATGACGGCGATATTCGATCCTGAACGACTGTCTCGCGCCCGCGCGATGTCTGCCCGGCTCACCGATACCCAACTCGCTCAGGAACTCAGGGGGGATCCAGCCAGTCTCGAGCCAGAGGCGGTGTTGGCGCTTCAGGAAGAAGCGAAGCGCCGCTCCAAAGCGCGTCTGCCTCTTGTCCTCAGCACGACTGGCGCAATCGGGCGTCCCATTCGACGGGTGATTGCGATCGTCGGGGCCGAACACGCAGTCAGAATGGATCAGCAGAAGGACACGCCGACACCTGATCGGCACATCGTGGGGCGACGCACGAACCCCATGCAGGAAGCATTTCGGCAGGCTCGGGAGGAGGTCCTTCGGGAGCTGAATGCGAGGGGGGCCGCTCTCCGCGCTGACGCCGTCGTTGGCATTGCGTTCAGCATGTCGGAGTGCAGCAGCCAGGGCAAGAAACTGATGCTGCTGCTCGCCACGGGGACCGCGGTTGAACTGGACAACCCCGCGCCGTCGGACTGACCAGCGCCACAGGCGCGATTCGTTAGGCGGAATCGACGTCTGAGATGCAAACAGCAGACCGCGGCATCATAATGGTGCGCTGCACCCCAATGGTGCGCTCCACTCCCACGATGACGTGACGTTTCTGGCGGTCGTTACAGCGTCGTTGCCCATCCGCAGTTGTCCAGTCACCACCGCTCCTGAGTTTTGACGCTAACCCCGTCGGGCAGCGCGTATGGCGACGATCACCCACAGCTCGCCCAGCTCCACGGCTTCGGTTCTCCAAGAGAATGTCGCGCCGTCCGAGAGCGTGTCACAGGCGACGGACATCGAGACCGTCTTCACCGAGCTGCTGGCCGAGGTTCTACACGTCGATGGTGTGTCGTCGGACAGCCATTTCTTTGATGACCTCGGCGCCGACTCGCTGGTCATGGCCCATTTTTGCGCGCGCGTGCGGAAGCGCGGCAACCTGCCGCCGGTATCGATGCGGGACGTGTACCAGCATCCCACGATCCGCAGCCTGGCTGCGGCAGTCGCGGTCGCGCCCGGCGCTACCCGATCGCGGGGCAAACCGGCGTGCGAGCCGGCGACACCGACCAATACGCCGGAGTACGTCCTGTGCGGTGCATTGCAGCTGGTGTTCTTCCTCGGATATACCTACCTCGCCGTGCTCGCCGCCGCTCAGGGCTACGCGTGGGTATCCACCGCCGCGGATCCCATCGCCATCTACGTGCGGTCGGCCCTGCTCAGCGCCGCCGGGTTCCTCGTTGTGTGCGCCGTCCCGATCCTGGCGAAGTGGATCCTCATCGGTCGGTGGAAGCCGATGCAGCTCCGCATCTGGAGTCTCGGATACGTCCGCTTCTGGATCGTCAAGACCCTGATCCGGTCGAACCCGTGCGCCCTGCTGTTCGTCGGCTCGCCCCTGTACCCGCTGTATCTCAGAGCGCTGGGCGCGAAAATCGGGCGGGGCGTCGTCATCTTCTCCCGCCACGTACCGGTGTGCACCGATCTGCTCACCATCGGCGCCGGGACGGTCATCCGCAAAGAGTCGTTCTTCCTCTGCTACCGCGCCCACGCGGGACGCATCGAGACCGGAAGGGTCACGCTCGGCCGGGACGTTTTCATCGGCGAGAAGACCGTGCTCGACATCGACACGTCGATGAGCGACGGAACGCAGCTCGGTCACACCTCGGCGTTGCACCGCGGCCAGACGGTACCGGACGGCGAGCGCTGGCATGGCTCTCCGGCACAGCGCACAGAGGTGAACTACCTGAGAGTCCCTGCGCCGCGTCGCGGGACGCTGCGCGGCGTCGCCTTTTGCGTCCAGACGCTTCTGGCCGTTCTCCTCGTGTATATGCCCCTCATCGAGATCAGCCTGAACCTGCTGGTGAGCTCATCGTCGTCGCTGGGTCTTGCGCTGAATCCCGGCGTGCCGGGGATCGCCGGGAGCGGGGCGTTGCGGGGACTCGTCTTCGGCGCGCTGGTTGTCTCGTTGCTGTTCTTCTTCGGCGCCGCGCTCATTGGCCTGCTGCTCGCGCTCACGGTCCCCCGTGTCCTGAACCGGTTCCTGCAACCAGACACGATCTATCCCCTGTATGGCTTCCACGACCGCGTGCACCGTACGATCACCCGGATGACCAACGTCAAGTTCTTCATGCGTCTGTTCGGCGACAGCTCCTACATCGTGCACTATCTCGGCGGCCTCGGGTACCGCCTTTCCCCGGTCGAGCAGACCGGATCGAACTTCGGCACCGCGTTGACGCATGCGAACCCGTTCCTGTGTTCCGTCGGCACCGGAACGATGATCGCGGACGGACTGGTGATGATCAACCACGAGGTCTCGAGCACGTCGTTCCGCGTGTCACGAGCGTCGATCGGAGCACACAACTTCGTGGGCAACGGAGTCGCCTATCCGGCGGGAGGCCGCACGGGCGAGAACTGTCTGCTCGCGACCAAGGCGATGGTGCCGCTCGACGGCGAGGTGCGCACAGGGATCGGGCTGCTCGGCTCGCCCTGCTTCGAAATTCCGCGATCGGTGGAGCGCGACAGCCGATTCGACTATCTCCGGACTGGAGCAGCGTACCGCCGCGGGCTCGCCGCGAAGAACCGGTACAACATCCGGACCATCGGCATCTTCCTCTTCGCCCGGTGGCTGGGTGTCTTCCTCGTCACGCTGCTCGACCTGGCCGCCCTCGAGCTGTACGGCGTCTTCGCCAATGTCCCGATGGCGGCGCTCCTTGCGTTCAGCCTGCTGGCGGGTGCCGTGTACTTCGCGTTGGTGGAGCGGTGCATCATGGGATTCCGCCGGCTGCAGCCGACGACCTGCGCCATCTACGATCCGCGGTTCTGGCTGAGCGAGCGCCTGTGGAAGGTGCCCGCCCTGGACGAATATCTCCACGCCTTCGACGGCACCCCGTTCAAGAGCTTTATCTGGTGGCTGCTCGGTGTCCGCATCGGCCGGCGGGTTTTCGACGACGGAATCCACATCTCGGAGCGGACGCTCACCGGCATCGGCGACGACTGCGTGCTCAATTCCGGCAGCTCGATTCAGTGTCACTCGCAGGAGGATGGCACGTTCAAGACCGACCACAGCACGCTTGGCGCCGGCTGCACGCTCGGCGTCGCCGCCGTCGTCCATTACGGCGTGACCATGGGTGACGGCTCGGTACTCGCCGCTGACTCCTTCCTCATGAAGGGTGAGGATGTCCCCGCGGGCGCCCGGTGGGGCGGCAACCCGGCGAGGGAGGTGTGATGATGGTCGGCGTCGGACCGAGCCGAGACGCTGCGGTGGCCTGAAGCGACTTCGTCGCGGATTACTGACCTCGCCTCCGCTCAGGATCCCGCCCGGCCCGGGGAATACCCACGTACACGCAGGCATCGGCCATCTGTCCGAGAGTGAGGAGGCTGCCCGCGAATGCGCTCTGACAACCGCGAGGGCCGACGCAGCTGAAGATACCACCGCCCAGGAACTCTTCCGCCGAAAAATCCCGAAAGGGTGGCCGCTGAAGAGGGATCAGCACGGGCCGAATCCGGGTGTTCAGCGCGCTTTCGAACTTGCGATAGTCAGGATTGCGCGGGCTGACACCCGGTGGTGGAGGATCGAGCTCACCACCGATAGGAATCACCGTGAGGATTCGGCCTGGGTGTGTGGTTTCGAGCGTTCTCGCCAATTCCGCGCTGGTACCAAAGCTCGCGGGCGCGGTCCGGTAGAAGTGAGCGGCGCCGTAGATCACCAGGGCCTTGCCGTGCTTCGAAAGGACCTGCTCCTCGAGCACTGCGACGGCAGCGGTTTCGCGGTCGCGCTGGTCCGTTGGACCGGGGTCGCCCCCGAGCACACGAATTCGCGCGGCGGCAGGCAACTTCGAGTTGACGTCGCGAACGGCCGTGAAAAAGTCCGCGTACACTGGAGAGTCCCAGACACCGTTGGAGGTGGTGCTCCAGACCCGCTCCAGCTGGGCCCTGGATACGTCTTCGCCTCGGATGTAGCGGTCCAGAGTCGACTGCTCCGTGGTGCTGCCGAACTCTACTACGATGGACCGCACTTTCATCGCGAAATCGGGATGACGAATCAGAGCGATTCGCAGATCGGAATCCGCTTTGCGCCCGTGGACCTCGCCGAGCGCGACAATGTCGACTTGATCGAATGCGGCAATCAGGGTCCGAACGATCGCGTCACGCCCCGCGGCTTCGTCTGGCAAACGGACGCTCGGCCGTGGCGCGACCTGGGGTGCTTGAGCAGGAAGAGGAGATACGGTATGCATGAACACTGCCGCGAACGTGCCGAGCGCAATTCTGTGGATGATCGACCGCTGCGCAGTGCGCGGGATGCATCTCACGCGATCCTCGACCTGGGAAAGGACGGAGCGGGCGTGCTAACGCTGAGTTGAGCTGCGAGTGAATCATAGCACCATCCGACGAGAACTTCCCTCAGGGGGTGCAGCAGGATGTCACGCCAGGACGAGGTCGTCAGCAGGTGGAGTAATGCCGCGCCATTGTGGGAGAAGCACCGCAACATCATTCGAGAGATGTTCGGCCCGGTCTCCGAAGCGTTGATCGAGGATGCCGGAGTCGTTTCCGGCTGCTCCGTGCTCGATGTCGCGACAGGATCTGGAGAGCCCGCGCTGCGTATCGCTGAAGTCGTAGGCCCTGCGGGCGAGGTTGTCGGCGCAGATCCCGCCGTCGGAGTGATCGAGGCGGCACGCCGTGTGGCGTCGCAACGTTCACTGAAAAACGTTCGATTCGAGGTTGCCGGCGCCGACAGCCTGCCCTTTCGGGACGAGCACTTCGACGCCGTGATCAGTCGTTTCGGCGTGATGTTCTTTCCCTCTCCGGTAAACGGCATTCGCGAAATGTTGCGGGTGCTGAAGCCCGGGAGGACGATTGCGTTCGCAGTCTGGCACTATCTCGACAACAATCCCTTTCATTCCTGCCTGGCACGCATTGTGGATCGCTTTGCGCCCGAGCCAGCATTGCCTCCCGACGCACCCAACGCCTTTCGATTCGCCGCGCCGGGCAAGTTACGCGGCATCGTCAGAGAAGCCGGCGCCAGGGATGTGTCCGAACGCGTGTTTCACTTTTCCATCAACGCGCCATTGACCGTCGAGGATTTCTGGACCCTGCGTTGCGATATGGCCGAAAAGCTTCGCCAGCGGCTTGCTGCGTTGCCAACGGACGCGTTGATCGAACTGAAGCAGCAGGTGCTGGACGCATTCCGGGCCTATGTGAAAGGGGCGGGCGTGAGCTTTCCTGCTGAAGTATTGATCGTTTCCGGGAGAAAGTAGCGTACCACTTCCGCGGTGCAGAGAACTCGCTCTCTGACTCGTGAAGCCGTCCCCCGATGACAACGCGCCGCACCGTTCCGGAGAGGGGGGACGCAGGGCCGGAGGTCGTGAAGCCGGCAGCGTAGGTCACACTCCCCAGGCCTACGCCAAGGAGGCGCGGTGGGTGGATGTTCACCTGCCGCGCCTTTGCTACCGCCAGCCGGGTCACCGTGCTACGCTATCTCATCCACGGGGCGTCAGCCAGCTCTTTGAAGCTGCCGAGCGCGATCGGGTGAACCATCGCGGCGGACCGACCATCGAGTGCGATGAAGGGCAAACATCCGTGCCAATGAGTCGAACCATCAGCCTGCTGCTGGTCGCATACGGAGCCGGCGCTCCAGCGCTCCTCGCGCAATGCCCCGACGGTTCTCCGCCGCCGTGCGCACGGACCGCGGCTCATGCCCCTCGGCCGAACAGCATCGCCGTGCTCTACTTCAACAACATCTCGCGGGATTCGAACGATATCTATCTCGCCGATGGCCTGACCGAAGAGATCATCTCTCGCCTGGGCCAGGTGGAGCGTCTCGTAGTCAAGTCGCGCCAAACGGTCATCCGGTATCGCACGCGGACGGGTGAGGATCCGGCCTCACTCGGTCGCGTGCTGGGCGTCGCCTACCTGGTCAATGGCAGCGTGCAACGGTCGAGCGCGCGCGTGCGCGTGCGGGTAGAGCTCGTCAGCACAGTTGCCGGTCGCTACCTCTGGGGCCGAACGTTCGACCGCGTCGACCGGGACATTCTCGCGATCGAGGACGATGTTGCCCAGGCCGTGGCGAGTGAAATCATCGGTCGGTTGGCACCCGGCGAGCGCGCCGGACTCACCAAGCGTCCGACCAGCAGTCTGGCCGCCTATGACCACTACCTCAAAGGCAATTTCTATCTGACGCGCCGCGAAAGTCGCCAGGCCCTCAACGAATACCGCGCCGCCCTGCGACTCGACCCGGCATCCGCCGCCGTGCTGGGTCGCCTGGGACTGGCGTATGGCTTCCTCGCCGGTGCGACCTTCCCCGGCCCCGGTCGGGACAGTCTCCTGTCGGCAGGCTTTGCCGCGGCAAACCGGTCGCTGGCCATCGACTCGACGACCGTCGATGGATTGCTGGCGCGCGGTTCCCTCTTGGTTCCGGCACCGGACTGTCCGGTCGAGGCCCCACGTTGCCTGCAAGGAGCAATGGACGCCCTGCGGCACGCTTTGCAGATCGAGCCTCGGAATGCCGAAACGTGGCATCAATACGGCCGTGCGTGTTTCATCGCCGGCCGGTTCACCACCGCGGATACGGCCCTGCAGACTTCCCTCAGTCTCGAGCCGGACCGTGCCGCTTCGGCATGGCTGCTGGGGCAGCTGTACCTGCTGATGCGGCGATTCGATGAGGCCAGAGCGATGGTGGACAGCGCAATCGCGCTCGGCAGCAGTGATGACTACACGAATACTCTGCTAAGTGACGTGAAGCTGGCGCAGGCTGGTGCCCGGATCACACAGGCGGATGTCGACTCCGCGCGCCGCTGGCTGCTTCGGGATACCGTCGGCTTCCTGGTTTTCCAGATCACCGCAGACGCGCGCCAGGGGGATTCCACGGCGGCACGGGCCCGGCTGGACACCCTCGTCAAGCGCTTGTCGCACCTGCCGGAAAACGGTCCCGACTATTCCGGACTGCTCGCGCTTGCGGCCGGTCACATCGCGGTAGGATCATTCGACATGGGCATTTCCCTGCTCGAACGATTGCCCCGCAACCCGTACTCATGGTTGTGGCTGCAGTGGCCGACGTGGGACTCGGTGCGACAGGATGCGCGGTTCCGCCAACTGGAAGCGGACGTGAGGCCGGAGTGATATCCCTTGGGTCCGTCCTTACCGCCGCCGTCCGCCATCGCGGCGTCCAAGCCGCCGGTGCGTGGTGCGGCGGCCGCCATCAAGATGGAGTGGTTCCCTTTCGAGCGGCCGCCGCGCCACGACAGCTTCATGCGCAGGTTAGGCGGCAACACGGTCTGCAAGTCGTCTGATCATCGGAGCCGACGCGTTCGGCCAAGTGCTGGACGGCGCTCGGTGGCGCTTTCTGTCTGACGGCAACCACAACCTCATCATACCCGCTCATGAACTGACTCACACGAACGCGAACGCCGGAGGTGCTTCGCAGTACGAGCCAGGTCGCGACCATTGAAAACGTTACTTGGGTGATGTCAGCCCACGGACGGGAGCGGCATCCATCTTCCGGCTACCGCCTTTTGCCTCCGGCACCGGGCAGGGCGGCGACCTGAATCATCCATGCCGCGATTTGGCGTTCGTCAAGGTCGTCCAGTGACTTGAGCTCAACGCCCCTGGTGGACTTGCCCATCGCTACCGGCGTCACCGGCGGCACCGGGGTGAGCGCTGCGCCGTTCACGAACATGAGCTTGACGTGGTCCGCGAAGCCGCCGCAAGAGAAACACCAGCCGTCGCCGACGCCATAGTAAGACATGCCCCATTTCACGGAGCGCTGCAGGCCGGGAAGTGTCCTGGCCGCGAGAGCATCGACGCGTTCCGCGATACCGCGCTGCGGCTGGGGCAGACTGGCGATGTATGCGAAGACCGGCTTGTCGCCAACGGCCGCCTTCGCGGGGCTTGCTTTGCCGGTCAACATGGATGTTGGCAGAGTCGTGGCAGCCTTGGCTCTTGCCGCCGTGCGTTTGGCCAGCTTGCGTCCTGCGGACTTGGACGTCTTGTCTCTCTTAGGGGTGGGCATGGCACTCGACCGTTGGGTGAAAGGGAGGCAGCCTAACGAATCGCGCATAAGCTGCGTGCTGGAGCGGCCACAAACAAAAAGAATGGCCTTCCTTGAGCATTCCACAAGGAGTGGCCGCTCCGGCACGACAGCTTCATGCGCTGGTTAGGCTGCGCCGTGCCTAGCTGATCCAAGTACTGGCAAGGTTGCATAAGGTCTGACTGGGGTTGGCAATAGGCACTTCACAGTAGAACAACCAACCGCGTGTACCTTGGGTGGCCTCAACGCGGACCGCGAGCAGCCAAGTTGTGACACGTACCGGCTGCCAAATCCTTAAGTAGTACGGGTCGATGTATCCCGGTGGGCGAGGCCTAGTGGGGCGCCCCAGAGAATCAACCTGCGCAATCATGGTTGTGTAGGTTGGGGGGCACGCGGCGGCTGGAACCAGATGAACCGATACACGGAGTCGGGAGAGCTCAGGACCAGGGACTGACCCGTCATGAACGGTATCAGCGAAGGAAATGCAAAAAGGCGCGGGAAGAATGAGGGGGCTAGGAATCTTGTGAGTTGCTTCGATTACAGCTGTAAGGATGCGCTCTTGCGCCGTGAGCGGCTCGTCTCCAGCGCCAAACCGGTCACGATGGGTTGCCTGCGCGCAGCCGAGGCTAGTGGCTGCTAGAAGTAACCGGAGAGCCAGTATTACAAAGTGCTTCATGCGGCGCAGCCTAACGACCTTCATGGTTTCACCCTCCAGAGCGCGATGCGCCCGGCGCGCAACTGTCCTACGATTGCCAGCTCGCTCCACGTCCCGATTAAGGAATCACCGTGCGGACTAAGCAGTGCGCGTATACCGGTATTGTGTTGGTCCTCATCAAGGCATCCTGGACAGAGATCCAGTTGCAGCATCTTGCTCTGGTGGCGTACCGAGACGCTCCTTGACCATACGAATGGGCCACCGTAGAGCGTGGAGAAATCCATCTCGAGCTGGGCCACTTGCGCGCTGTCCTCCCTGCCCAGCAGCAAGGTGTCGGTGATCTGCAGCAGTC
>Ga0126383_10002066_pt1 | contig 12833 bp, 12 predicted proteins | sample PanSoiMetPlot_35_FD_96882 | JGI IMG/M metagenome (GOLD analysis project Ga0126383, IMG submission 96882) | Tropical forest soil microbial communities from Panama - MetaG Plot_35 | ecosystem: Environmental > Terrestrial > Soil > Tropical forest > Bulk soil | place: Panama | collected 2016-02-17
CCAAATCCGTACTACGGAACCAAGCGGGCGATCTTCAATCCGCGGCAACTCCAGCTGGCATTGCGCTTCACATTTTGAGGTGTACCGAGCGGGGCGGCCGGGAGGCCGCTCCGCCTGAGGCAGGAACCATGCGTTTTGGGATCTATTGCGAAATGCAGACGCCTCCGGGCAAGCCGCATTATGACTTGACCTGGGAGGTGATGCGCCAGATCGAACACGCCGATGAGATGGGCTTCGACGTGTACTCTGTCATTGACCACCACTTCTTCCAGAAGTTTTCCATCTCCGCCAATCCGCTGGCCATGTTTGCTGCAGCGGCGCAGCGCACCCGACGCATCCGGTTTCGCACGGCGTTGCATACGCTGCCGCTCGAAAATCCCATGCGTCTGGCGGGGATGATTGCCGAAACCGACATTCTGACCAACGGGCGCCTGGAGTGCGGCTTGGGGCGCGGTCATGCCTGGCTGTTCGGGCCTTCGGCGCTGCCACTGGAGGAGAGCCGTCCCCGCTACAACGAGGCGATTGACATCCTGCAGCTGGCATTTACGCAGGAGAAGTTCTCTTACGATGGAAAATATTACAAAGTCAAAGATGTGACGGTAGTGCCACGGCCGTTGCAGAGGCCGCATCCCAAGTTCTATACCGGGGGCACCAGCGACATTACTTATGAGATGGCGGGAGCGAAAGGCTGGGGGATTTTTGTGCCCCCGCTGTTGCCCTGGAAGGTTCTGGAAGGCCCGCTGAATATCTACAAGCAGGCCGCGAAGCAACACGGTCACCAGCCGGATATCGTTTATATCCGGCCCGTATACCTGGACGATGACGAGAGGCAGATTCGCAAGGAAGCGGAACAGGCGCTGAAGAATTTTCTGGCCTTTAATGCTTCACCGGTGGAGTCGATCGCGAGTGCGGAGAAGAAAGCGGAGCTGAAGGAAAAAGGCTACGGGTTCTACGCCAGCGGTGCGCTCGAGTCGCTGACCAGGTTGACCTACGAAGAGATTGTGGGGGAGGAGATCGGATTTATCGGGACGCCCGAAAAAGTGATTCGACAGGTGCGCGCGCTGTTGGAGAAAGGCGGGATCGGGGAACTGGCGATTGTCTCCAACTTTGGCGGATTGGAGCCCTGGAAGGCCATTAAGACTCAATACCTGTTTGCGAAACACGTGATGCCTCGATTCCGGCCGGCGACGGTGGCCAAAGCGGCGGATTAGAGCTATGGCAGTGTGGGGACCAGCAAATCCGGCCGAGGAGGACGCGCGCGGTTCCACCGTACTGCATTCCCTTGCGCCTTCCCCCGCCGGTGTTGCGGCCAGTTTCGCCGCCATGGGCGCGCGCCGTTTGCTGGTCGTCGGCGGGATCGCGCTGATTGCGGGCGGAATGTTGTTCGGGGATGTCTTCGCTGTATTCGTGCTTCACCAGAATGGCGGAGAGACCGGGGCCAGGCTGATCGAGGCCGCGCAAGCGGCTGCCGCAGGAGATCCGGCGGGTGTCGAGGCGGTGTTCAGCCAGATCGGCGGCCTGCTGGAGGATCACGGCACCAAGGTGGACGCGCACGTGCATATGACCGGCGCCGGTTATCTTGCCCTGCTGCTGGCACTGGTGCAGCCCTATGTCGCGCTGTCGGCCGGAAGCAAGAAGTTTCTGGCGAAGCTGTTTTTGTGGGGAAGCGTTCTTCTGCCCATCGGGATTTTTCTGATTCACTACATTGGATTAGCCTATAGCCCGTTTGCCGTCATCGGGTGGGCGAGCGTTCTGGCGGATACGGCTGGCGCCTTATTGACCGTGGTCCTGCTTGCCGAGGCGTGGGGCCTGTGGGCATATTTCCGCAGCCGGCGTGCGAATCCGGTGGAACCTGAGTTGCCGCCGGATCGGACCTGGGAGCGCCGTGCCCTGCTCGCGGGAGGAACTGCGCTGGTGCTGGTGGGGTTCGCGCACGGAGCCTGGTACGCGGGCGTGCACTTGTACGAACACGAGTCGCGGGAGACAACGATTCTGAACGCGATGCTCGACTCCGCAGCGGCTTCCGACACCAGTCGGATCCGCCAATCCGCAGATGACTTTGGTCGTCTGCAGGCGGAAAAGGCGGTCAACATTGCCGCGCATTCGCACATCATTGAATTCGGATTTTTGGCCATGCTGCTTTCCTTTGTGCAGCCCTACGTCTTCCTCCGGGGCGGACAAAGAGCGTTCTGGGTGAAAGTGCTGCTGGCGGGATCACTGATTCTTCCTGTCGGTGTGTTTCTGGAGCAGAAGTTTGGTCTGGTGGCCGGCGGAATTGCCGATGTCGGCGGTTTGCTGGTGATTATGGCGCTGGTGGCGATGTTGGTCGGGGTGGTGCGCTACACAGGGTATCTCGACGCCCAGAGCGGAGGCGCAACGTGAGTGGCGCGCGCAAGTTGCTGGTCCTCGGCGGAATCGCGCTGGCCGCGGCGGGAATGCTTTACGGCTTGCATTACGCGGTATTCGTCGAGCATCAGACGCTCGACCGATTGGGAGGATCACTGGCGTCGGGTTTTGTGCACGCCGCCGGCCGGCAGATGTCCGATGCTCGCGCCGATGTCGCCAGCTACGGTGCGACAAAGTACGATTATGTTCGCCAGGTGGATCTGCATTCTCACTGGATCGGTCTGGGAATGTTGCTGATTCTCCTGGGAGTAGCCTTCGACAGCGTGGCTCTCGGCAAGCGGATGCAATGGGTGATGGCGTTTGCCCTGCTGATCGGCTCAACGATGTTTCCGCTGGGCGTGATTCTCCAGACCGTAAGCCATGGCGCCGTTTATGCACGCGCTCTTGCAGTAGCCGGTTCCGCTCTCGTGATTGCTGCGCTGGCCGCAGTGACGGTGGGTTTCGCGCGCCCGAGCGCTTGAGCCGCATTCCATTTAAACTGGTGGGCCCGCCCTCTCGGATGGGAGGGCAAGGAAGAACCGAACTATGTATCCCCGAGCATTCCACTATCACCGCGCCGGTTCGCTCCAGGAGGCCTGCGGCATGCTGGCGGAATTGGGCGAGGAAGCCAAGCCGCTGGCGGGCGGGCAAAGCCTGATTCCGCTGATGAAGCTGCGCTTTGCCAATCCCGCTCACCTGATTGATCTCAACTTTATTCCCGGGAGCTCCTATATCAAGGAGGAAGACGGGAGCTTGCGATTTGGCGCCTTGACACGGCACGCGGAAATCGAGAGCTCGAAGACTGCCTCCAGTATTCCCATTATTCATGACTGCGCGGCGGGCATCGCCGATGTGCAGGTGCGCAATCGTGGGACCATCGGGGGGTCGCTGGCGGAGGCTGACCCAAGCGGCGACTGGGCAACCGTGTTGATGACCCTCTCCACTGAAGTGCGCTGCCTGAGCCCGAAGGGCGAACGGACAGTGGCCTTGCCGGAGTTCATCCAGGATGCCTACACCACCGCGCTGGGGCACGACGAGTTGCTCAGCGAAGTGATTGTGCGGTATCCGCCCAAGGGGAGCGGCGGAGCCTATGTCGCATTTAAGCGTTCGGCGCCGGTGTACCCCACGGCGAGTGCGGCGGTGCAGCTGGTCCTGGAGGGTGACACCTGCAAGCAGGCGGCGATTTTCCTCGGCTGTGTAGGCTTGACGCCGATCCGGGTGAAGGAGGCGGAGAGCGCACTTCGCGGGCAGGCCGTCTCGCCAAAATCCCTGGTCACGGCGATGGAAGCGGCACAGGCCGCGGCGGATCCGCAATCCGACATGCGCGGCTCCGCTGACTATAAGCGCAGGCTGGCGGGGGCGCTGGTGAAGCGGGCCATCGAGATCGCACGGCGCCGGGCCCGCGGCGAACCGGTGGAGGTCAGTCATCTTTATGCCTGAAACGATCGAGAGAGTGGCCATTCAAGTTCGCGTCAACGGCAAAGCGCGCAAGCTCGAAATTGAGCCGCGCAAGCTGCTGGTCGAGTTGCTGCGCGAGGATCTGGACCTGACGGGCACGCACGTAGGCTGCGACACTACATATTGCGGCGCGTGCACCGTGCTGCTGAATGGGAGCGCGGTGAAGTCATGCACCGTGCTGGCCGTGCAGGCGGATGGCGCCGAAATCACCACCGTGGAAGGGCTGGAGAAAGACGGCCAGCTGCATCCCATCCAGAAAGCCTTCGGCGACTGCTACGGACTGCAGTGCGGTTACTGCACTCCCGGTTTGATGCTTGCGACGCTTCACTTGCTGGCGCACAACCCGAGCCCCTGCGAAAAAGAGATACGCAAGGCAATCGCCGGCAACACCTGCCGCTGCACCGGGTACCAGAACATCCTGAAGGCGATTCAAACCGCGGCGCAGGCCATGAAAGGGGCCTGAGAGATGGCGATCAAGTTCGGCGGTGAGTTTGAAGTGAAACGGACCCCGGAAGAGGTTTACAGCTTCCTCACCGATCCCAACAAGTTCGCGCCGCTGCTTCCAGAGTTTCGCAGCCTTAGCGTGCAGGATGCGACCCGCTTCACGGTGAAAGTGAACGTGGGGGTCTCCTACATCAAGGGTGCAGCCGATGTGAAGATGGAGCTGGCGGAAGCGCAGCCGCCGACGCGGGCGCAATACAGGGGCCAGGGAAGCATGGCGGGAGGCAAAGTATCGCTGCTGGCGAGTTTCGACCTGACTCCCGCAGTGGCGGGCACGAAAGTGGCGTGGCAGGGCGAGGCGCAGGTTTTCGGAAGCCTGGCCTCGGTTGCGGGCGGAATGCTCGAGCCTTTGGGAAAGAAGCAGCTGCAGAAGCTGATTGATGGCCTGCAGGCGGCGTTGGCCTGACACAAGGAGCACGACCGGTGACTTCGGGAAATAAGACAGCATGGGTGGGCCAGGCGCTTCCTCGCAAAGAGGAAAACCGGCTGCTGCGCGGACGGGGAAGATTTGCCGACGACATCAAGATGCGCGAGATGCTGTACCTCCGTTTTGTGCGTTCCCCTTTCGCGCACGCGAAAATTCTCTCGATCGATATTTCCGGGGCGGAAAAATTGCCGGGCGTGGCGTGCGTGCTGACAGGAGCGGAAATCGCTCCCCAGACCCAGCCTTTTATTGAGATCGCCCCCGATGCGGGAGGACGAATCAAGGACTACCCGCTGGCCGTGAGCAAGGTGCGCTACCAGGGCGAGCCGGTGGTGGCCATTGCCGGCGAATCTCCCGCAATTGCCGATGATGCCGCCGAGCTGGTCGAGATCGATTACCAGCAACTCGAACCCGTGGTCGACGGCGAAGAGGCCCTGAGGGATCAAAGCATTCTGCACGAGGAGGCCGGCACCAACAAAATCTGGAATGGCGTTTTCGAATATGGAGACGCCGACCAGGCCTTCAAGGAAGCGGCCTATGTCATCCACATTGACCGCATGCACTTCCATCGTTTCTCGAGCACGCCGCTCGAGAACAATGTCGTCATTGGCCACTGGGATCCCAAGGACGAGCGCATTTATTACTCATGCAACAATTCTTTCCCCTCCTTCGCCATCCAGTTCCTCGCCGCGCACCTCGGGGTGCACATTGACCGCATCCGGGTGCAGACGGCGGATATCGGAGGCAGCTTCGGAATCAAGATCACCAGTTATCCGCAGATGGCGGTATGCGCGCTGGCTTCGAAGAAAGCGGGGGGACGTCCCGTCAAATGGGTCGAAACACGCTCCGAGCACATGACCTCCAGTGCGCACGGCAACGAGCGGACCTTCCGCGACACGCGCGTGGCCCTGGATAAGGACGGCGTGATCACGGCCATCGCCTCCCGTCATATTGATGATTGCGGAGCGTATCCGCGCTATGAGCCGCTCGGATGCGTGATCTGGTCACAGGTGTTTCCGGGTGTATACCGCTTCCGGAATGCCCGCATTGACTTCACGCAAGCGGTTACCAACAAATGCCCGGTGGGCCCGAACCGCGGTTACTCCCGCATGCAGCACCTGTGGTTCCTCGAGCGTGTGATCGACATCTGTGCACACGAGCTGGGCATTGCTCCCGATGAAATGCGGATGCGCAACTACATCCGGCCTGAGGAATTTCCCTATACCACGCCCAACGGCTGCGTGTATGACTCCGGAAACTATTCGAAGATGCTGGAGCTGGCCAAGCGCCTGATCGGCTGGGACGATTGGAAAAGGAAGCAGGCCGCGGCGCGCAGGGAGGGACGGCTGATCGGCATTGGCATCGGCACGACCCTAGATTCGGGAACCAACAACTTCGGCCAGTCACAGATCGTGAATCCTGGCGCGCCGTTTTCCGGCAACTCGCAGGGCGCCAATTGCAAACTCGACATCTACGGAGAGGTGGTGGTCGCCGTTGGTTCGTGCCCTCAGGGACAAGGCCATGAAACGACGGCGGCGCAAGTGGTGGCGGATGTTCTGAATATTCATCCGGACCTGATCACCGTGCGGACCGGCTTCGATACCGAGCGCAACGTGCATACCGGTTTTTCCGGCACCTATGCCAGCCAATTCGCGGTTTCGGGGCTGTCGGCTGTTCATGGCGCGGCACAGAAGTTGAAGGCGGAGATGAAGCGGTTGGGGGCGTTTGTGCTCGAAACCAGGGAAGACGACGTCGAATTCGGCATGGGAGGGCAGGGGCCAGAGCTTCGCGCAATCAGTTCCGGTAAAACAGTCAACTATTGGGGGCTGGCCAACATCGTAAACGTGAACAGCGCGGTCCTGCCGCCGGAACTCAACGAAATCACGCTGAACTGCCGCTACATCTGGCGGCGCCGTTCAAGGTGCCCGACAAGGTGAAGAAATACGGCAGCCTGACGCTGACCTACGCTTCCCAGCTGCACATCGCGGTGGTCGAAATCGATCCTGACGCCTTCATCCCGAAGATTCTCGATTATGTCGCAGTCGACGACTGCGGGACGGTGATCAATCCTCCCATTGTCGAGGGCCAGGTGTACGGCGCAACCGCGCATGGCATTGGGGCGGCGCTGATGGAGAACTGCGTGTACGACGCGGTGGGCAACATGCTGACTGCTACCTTCAGCGATTACACGCCGATTACCGCGATGAACATGCCCAAGGTGAAATACGGGCACATCGAGACGCCGTCGCCGCACAGCTACAACGGCGCAAAAGGCATGGGAGAAGGCGGGGCCGCTCCCGTGCATACCATTTCAGCGGCGCTGCAGGATGCCCTGTTCGACAAGGGCGTCTTTATCGATGAGTCGTTCAATAATGCCGACAGTTTGTTCCGGGCGGTCGTAAATAAGGAAATTTCCCAGGCGGAAAAGCTGGTGAAAGTCGAGAAGCGGGGCAAGTAGCCGCGGCGCTGCCGATGACGAGAGTCTGCATTGTGGGCTGCGGGGCGATCGGAAGCCTGTATGCCGCGCATTTGGCGCGGGAGGCTGAAGTTTGGGCGTTCGTCCGGCGCGAGGATCACGCGCGTGCCCTGAACCGCGATGGCTTGACGGTCTCGGGCAAGCACCAGTTCCACGCCTCACTGAAGGCCACGACGCGTCCCGAGGATCTGCCCGATTGCGATTTGGCGATTGTGGCGACGAAAGCGACCCAGGTGGAAGAATCGATTGCCCGCGTTGGACATCACTTTGATCGGGGAGTGGTGATTTCCGCGCAGAACGGCCTGGGAAGCGAAGAGATCATTGCGGCGCACACGCGTGCGCAGGTGATTCGAGGGACGACCTTCATGAGCGGCACCAGGCACAGCGACGTCGAAGTGCAATACGAACTGGACACGCCGACCTGGCTGGGGCCGTTTGAGGGGCACAGCTCTTATGCGGCGGTGAAGCGGGCGGCGGATCTCATCAGGGCCGGAGGGCTGAAGGCCGAGGCACTTGAGGATGCGCGACCGGCGCAGTGGTCCAAGCTGATCTTTAACGCCTCGGTGAACGGAGTCTCGGCGCTCACCGGGTTGCCACACTCTCCGCATTTTGCTGCGGAGACGCAGTTTTCCCATCTCGGGCATCTGGTGCACGCGCTCATCGAGGAAGGCAAGCAGGTGGCGGCGGCCGCGGGGGTGAAGTTGCATGAAGATCCCTGGGCGATGAACCGGATTGGCGCGATGACCAACCATCCCCCGTCCATGCTCTATGACGTTCGCCATCAATTACCGACGGAAGTCGATTTTCTGAGCGGGGCGATTGCGCGCGAGGCGGAACGAGCGGGCGTCAACGCGCCGCTGCACACGGCGGTTTACCGGCTGATCAAGGGCAAGGAAGCGGCCTGGGTGTTCCACGATGAGAACCGCCCGGTGGAGGCGCATTAATTAAAGGACTGACACACACATGGCTTGGCCGAAGGACGAGGCAAAACTCGATCGTGTCCGCTCGCTGATGAAAGACCATGACCTGAGCGCGCTGGTGGTGCGGGCGCCCGACAACGTGCTCTATCTCAGCAATTACTGGTCGATGAAAGGGTACGACGCGCTGGTGTTTCCGAGTGAAGGCGATCCTACGCTGATCGCGCTCGAGCCGCAGCTGGCCGATGCGCAGAGAAACGCATGGACTGCGGATATTCGCCTGTTCAAGGGCTATCACGAAAGCGATCCCCGGCCGCCGCAGTATCGCGCGCTCGACCTTGCGCTCGAAATTTTGAAGAAGCGCGGGCTCACCGACAAAGTGGCTGTGGAACTCAACATGGGAACGCAGTCTGCCGACCGCATGGTGGGTGAGCCGACCACTCCCACGCAGATGTTTTTTGACGCTTTCGGGGAAGTCGCCGGCCGGGTCGTGGACGCCACCCCGGTGCTCAACGAAGCCCGGGCCATCAAGACCGCGCAGGAGATCGAGCGTATGCGTCTGGCCAACGAACTGGCCGCGCTGGCCATGGATTACACCCGCGAGCACATGCGTCCGGGAATGAAGGAAAGCGAAGTCGGCGGCATGTACGAAGGCTTCGTGCACGGGCTGGGCGTAGGTTACAAGGGCAGGGTAGAAATGGCGCGCGCCTTCACGCTGGTGTGGTCGGGCAAGGGGATCGCGACCTTTACCGCGACCGGGGACCGCCCCATCCAGAAAAATGAGCCGACGTTGTTCGAGATTTGGGTGTGCGTGGACGGCTACTGGACCGACCTGACGAAGAATGCGTGTCCGGGCGAACTGACGACCGCGTATCAGAAGCTCCTCGATCTGCTGCTCAAGGTATTTCGCGAGGCGGTCGAGCACTCGCGCGACGGCGCCAGCTTCCCGGACCTCGATCGTCTGGTTCGCGCGCGCATTGCCGAGGGGGGATATCCCGGACAGCCGTCGCATCCCATCTGTCATGGCGTGGGCGCGCGAGCGCACGAGCCGCCTTACGCGCACCAGGCGGGGCAGGGAACCATGCGGAAGGGGATGGTTCTGGCGATCGAGCCGGGCATCTACTGGCCAGGCGGCGGCGGACTGCGGCTGGAAGACGATTTTCTGATCACCGGCGAGGGTAATGAAAAGATGTGTACCTATCCGGACGATTTTCGTCTGGCAGGAAAGGCATAACGCGTGGCCAGGAAGAACGCATCGACGCTGGACCCAGCAGTGGCGGAGAAGATCGTCTCCCAGGTGAAAGAAGACGGTATCGTCTCCATGGCGTGCGACGTAATCAATATTCCGAGCCCCACCGGCGGCGAACTGCAGATGGCGCAGTATATGGAAGGCCGATGGCAGCAACTTGGGCTCAACGTCACCTGGCAGGAGGTTGAAGATTCGCGCGCGAATGTTGTTGGCCGCTTGCTCGGAGCCGGCGGCGGAAAAAACCTGATGTTCAACGGCCACATGGATACGTCGAACACCGGTGAAGAGGAGTTTCTGACCGGCATCGGCTACAAGCCGCACGCGGTGGTGAAAGACGGATTCATCTACGGGCTCGGCATCTACAACATGAAAGGAGCGCTGGTCTGCTACACCCACGCGGTCGAAGCGCTGCAGCGCGCCGGGGTCGAGCTGAAGGGCGACGTAATCCTCGCGGCGGTGGCGGGCGAAATCGAGAAGACACAGTGGGGAGCGTTCAGGGGCAGGGAATACCGGGGCTACGGCTATGGCACGCACTACCTGGTGAACCACGGGATTCTCCCCGACATGTGCATCCTGGGCGAACCGACCGATATGCACGTGGTGCTCGAACACTTCGGCTCCATGTGGGTACGCCTCTCCTGCACCGGAATTTACGTGCACACCGCCTTCTGTGAAGGACGCGAGGAAATGAACTCCATCCGGCGAATGCACGAACTGATGGACCCGGTGATGAAGTGGATTGCGGCCTGGGAAAAGAATGCTTCGCACGGCGGCAAGAAGGCTCTGGTAAACCTGGGCGGAATTCGCGGCGGGCATGCCTGGCGCGCGAGTCGTACTCCGGAGAGGACCGACCTGTTTCTCGACGTGCGGGTGCCTCCGACCATTCCCATGAGCGAAGCTCGGCGCAATATCCAGCAGATGTTTTTTGAGTTGGAAAAAAAGCATCCCGACTGGGGCCTGGAATTTGAGACTTATGTTTCGGTGCCCGGAGCGCGCATCAGCGAGGAACACGAAATGATTCGCGCCATTGACGCCAACCATGAGCGGATCACCGGCGCGGCTCCGCAGCGCGAGGTCGTGACCTGGTGTTCGGACGCGAGTGTGCTGAGCCGTTACGGAATCGAAACCGTGAACTACGGACCCTCGAGCGGTCCGCGTGACAAAGTGGGAGAGAAAGTACAGATCAACACCCTGGTGGATATCACCAAGATATATGCACTCACCGCGGCCGAACTATGCGGCGTGCAATGACCGTGAATCTCGAATCCTGAGGAAGTCTTGCCCAGTCAAAAGGAAATCGACCGCCGTTACAGAAACATCCGTTCCCGCATGGAGCGGGACGGGATCGATGCGCTCATCGTATGTGGAAATCAATACGCCGGATTTGAAGGCGCCGTGATGTACGTGTCAGGATTCGAGATCGTGCACCGCTACGTCTACGCGCTCATTCCCCTCTCGGGTGAGCCGACGCTGGTGTTTCCGCGTGAAGCACGCTGGATCGGCGACAAATCGCGGCCCTGGGTGAAGGAGCACGTCTGGCCCGATGTGCCCGGGCAATGGATCCGCGAACGCGCCCAGGAGCGCGGGTGGAAGCGGGTAGGGGTGTACGGCATGAATTTTGTGCTTGCCGTCCGCGACTACCAGGCGCTGGCCAACGGCTCTTTCGAGCTGGTGGCGTTTGACGTCGCGTTCGATACGGTTCGCGCCGTCAAGAGCGAAGAAGAGCTGGCGGAAGTGCGCGATGCGATGGACATCATCGTTGATGGCTTTTGGGCGCTGGTCGAAGCCTACGAACCGGGAAAAACCGAGGCCGAAATCATGGCTCCGGCCGTGGAGCGGTTTTTTGCCCGCGGCGCCGGTCCACGCATGATGAACATCCTGCTCTCGGGCGCGAACGGAGAAGCGGAGGCCTCCTTCAAGGTGCCTGGCAACCGCGTAGTGTCGGCCGATGATCTTCTGCTGTACTCCCTCGAAATCACGGGAACGGGATGCTATTGGGTGGAATTTTCCCGGCCCCTGATTCGCGGGAGAGTCAGCGCACGCACTCAGGCGATGGCCGATGCTTACCCCGTGGCCCTTGAGGAGGCCCGCAAACTGATGCGCGCAGGCGAACTGGCCAGCCAGGTCCATCGCGTGGTGGCTGACACGTTCGCCAAACATGGTTTCTCTCTTGGCCATTTGTCCGGACACAGCATCGGGACCACCATGCTGGAGTATCCGGCGATCGGTGCCAAATTCGATGTGCGGCTGGAAGAGGACATGATTTTTTCCCTTCATCCTCAGGTCGTGGATAAGGACGGCAAGGTCTGCCTCTACACCCAGGATACCTACCGCGTCGGGAAGAACGAAGGGGAGTGCCTGGCAGACATCCCGTGGAAGTTTTACACCGGCCATGAAACCAGGGAGACGATGTCGCGATGAAGATTTGCGTAGTCGGTTGCGGTGCGGTGGGCAGCCTGTTCGCAGCGCATCTGGCGAAGGCGGGCGAGGCCGAGGTGTGGGCCTACGACGTTTCCAAGGAACATACAGAAGCGATTCGCAAAAGCGGCCTGCGACTTTCCGGCGCTGCCGACCTTACCGCGAAATTGAATGCCACCAGCGATCCGCACGAGCTTCCGCGCTGCGATTACGGCATCGTTGCCACGAAGGCGATTCACACCCGCCAGGCGATATCACAGGTGGCGCATGTCTTCGATTCCAATAGCGCGGTGTGCTCGGTGCAGAACGGGGTGGGCAACGAAGAGATCATTGCCGAGCACGCACAGCAAGTGATCCGGGGAACCACCTTTCCCGCCGGCCATCTTATCTCGCCCGGGCATATCGGCTACGACATCAAGGGTGACACCTGGATCGGACCATTCGAGCCGACCAACACATCCATGAAGAAGGTGGAGGAACTTGCCGGGCTGATCACCCGGTCCGGCATGAACACGATTGCTCTCAAGGATGCTCGCGGTGCGCAGTGGACCAAGCTGATTTTCAATGCGGCGACCAATCCCGTTGGCGCGTTGACCCTGCTCCATCACGGCGCCGCGACTCGCTTCGCGGCTACGGGACAGCTCTTCAATGACCTGATCGCGGAGGGCGAGGCAGTTGCGAAAAAGCTGGGCATCGAGCTGCACGGCGATCCCCGCCAACTGGTCGAGAAGGGTGCCAACGCACCCGGCAAGCACCGGGCAAGCATGCTGCAGGATGTGCTGGCCAAACGTCAAACGGAAGTCGACTTTATGAATGGCGCGATCGTCGACCACGGGGAGAAGGTGGGCGTGCCAACGCCGCTGAACAAGGCCATCTGGGAATTGATCAAGGGTCTCGAGCACTCCTGGAAGGATCCCGAATAGGTCGCGGATTTACGACCGCAAGGAACGAAGGCAAACCCATGATTCCCTTCAACATTGGCGTATTGCAGCTCAGCATGGAACC
>Ga0126383_10002067_pt1 | contig 12831 bp, 13 predicted proteins | sample PanSoiMetPlot_35_FD_96882 | JGI IMG/M metagenome (GOLD analysis project Ga0126383, IMG submission 96882) | Tropical forest soil microbial communities from Panama - MetaG Plot_35 | ecosystem: Environmental > Terrestrial > Soil > Tropical forest > Bulk soil | place: Panama | collected 2016-02-17
ACACTGCTGCTGGTGGATCTACCAAGCTCATCCTCGCCGGTCCTCTACTCCAACTTGAACGCGTCATGAAGAGGCCGCGCCTGGGCAGTATCCTGGTCCAGTCGGGCGTGATTGACGAGCTGCAGCTCAAGTCCGCCATGGCCTACCAGCGCCAATGGGGCATGCCGCTCGCCCGCGCCTTGGTGGAAAAGCACCTGTGCACGCTGGAGCAGGTGATGGAGGCGCTCGCCAAACAGACGGGCCACCCGGTGATCGACCTGGACAAGGAGACACTGGGACCGAGGCAGGCGCATCTTCTGACCCTCAAGGTCGCCGAACAATATCGAGTCGTCCCCTTGCGGATGGAGGGCAGTCGCGATGAGGTTTTGGTCGTCGCGATGGCGGCACCCGCCCCCCTGGCGTCAATCGATGCAGTTCAATCCGTCTCCGGCAAAAAGCGCGTCGAGGTCTACCTCGCCGCGGACGAAGCAATTCGACGCGCGATCGGGAGGATCTATCGCGGCTGGACGCACCCACCGGCCTCTGCACCGGCAGAGGCGGTGGCGAAAGGGAGCAACGAGCCAGCGCGGGCTGCATCGGGTTCGAGCCCCGTGCTCCTCTACGGGTGGACTCAGCAAGCTCAGAGCACGCTCAGCGCGCTTCTCTTGTCGCAAGGCATCCTGGCAGAGTCGGTCTCCGCGAACGCGGCCATCTGCTGCCGCTCCTCGGACGTGCTGATTGCTCCCTTCAGTGCCCTTGAAGCTCTCCTGGCAGAAGGCAAGACAATCCCCGGTCGTGTCCTGGCGGTCAGCAAAACACCGAGCAGCGATATCCCGAAGGCGCAGAAGGCCGGCGCCTGGGGGTTGCTCACACCGCCATTCGACTCGCACCGACTGGTCAGCGCCGTTCAGCGGTGCCGGTCCGCGAAGACGCTCATCTGGGCGACCTGAGCTACCTCATTTGCCGATGCAGAAGCGCCGGAAGATCGCGTCGAGCAGCTCGTCGGGTGCGTTCTCGCCGGTGATTTCCCCCAGAGCCTCTACGGCTAATCCCACCTCTCCGGAAACCACCTCGAGCGTGCTCTCCTCGAGCGCCCGGAGCGCCCGGTCCAGGCAGTCGCTCGCCCGCCGGACGGCGTCGGCATGACGCTGGGAGGTAAGCTCGACAGCCTGAGGAGCTCCCTCTCCCCATAGCCGCAGAGCGATTGCGCGCTCGAGTTGCCCCAAACCCTCGCCCGTCCGCCCGCTGACGGAAATCTCGACGCCTTCGGCAGTCGGGCCGAGATCACTCTTGCTCCCGACGCGAAGCACGGGTGTCTCCGCGGCCTCCTGCAGCCATGCTTCGACCTCGCTGCCACTGCATCCTGGCGGCAGAATCAGCAACGCCAAATCTGCCGAGCGCACGGCTGCCCGAGTTCGCTCGATCCCAAGCGCTTCAAGGCGCGCGGGGGACACTCGCAGTCCCGCGGTGTCCACCAAAGTCACTGCCAAACCAGAAATGTCGAGGCGACCCTCCAACGCATCACGAGTCGTGCCCGGTTCCGAGTCAATCAAAGCCCGCGCCTCTCCCAGGAGGCAATTGAACAGCGTCGACTTGCCGCCGTTGACCGGACCATAGAGAACCACTCGGGCCCCGCGGCGCAGCAGCGTTCCGCGCGCCGCTCCGGCATGCAACGCCCGGGTAGTCGCCGCAGCAGCTGAAAGTCGATCGGCGAAATCGGCGCCTGCGTCGCCCGCCTCGGCGGGGAAATTCAGCAGCGCCTCAAGGTCAGCATGAAGAGCGAGCAGAGGCTCGCGCACCAGCCGAACTTTCTCCGACAGCGCTCCCCGTAGCTGTCGCGCCGCGGCTCGTACTGCAGCGGCCGAATCGGCGGAGATCAGGTCGGCCACCGCCTCTGCACGCGCCAAGTCGATCCGCCCGTTGAGAAAGGCGCGGCGGGTAAACTCGCCTGGCTCAGCCACTCGCGCAAGCGGGTCGCGCAGAATTTGCTCCTGAAGCATTAGCAGAAGCCTCGGGCTGCCGTGGGCCTGAAGCTCGACCACGTCTTCGCCGGTGTAGGAACGCGGCGCTCGAAAATAGATGAATAGGCCTTCGTCGAGGGTGGCACCCGCCGCATCCACGAAGTCGGTAAAATAGACGCGGTTGGGAGACGGCGGATCAGGAACGCCGGGCACCACTGTTCGGGCGATGGCGAGCGCACGCGGTCCGGACAGTCGAAGTATCCCGATTCCGCCGACTGCTGGTGGGGTCGCCGGGGCGACAATGGTGAAGACCAACGCTTCTCGTCCGGGCCACTCGGGGGACGAGGCAATCGGCGCTGCGTCCACAGCGCTACTCGCTGCCCGCCGACTTGCCCCGCGCGGCGCGTTCCACCTCGGCGCGGTTTTCTTCGATGTATTTCTCCACCGCCCCATCGTCGAGCTGAAGATCGCGCAGGACACCCGGGTACACGTACTGGAAGGCGGGAGATTTCTCGTCGCCCCGTAGCCGAAAGCTCATCTTGAGCACCGCAGCGCCGAACAATCTGTCCTTGAGCGACCTCGGCTTGCCCATCGGCCCCCTTCTACTCTTCCTCCTCGGGGATCGGCAAAGAGCTCTTGGTCGGTGCCGGGTTTACCGGACTGAAAACCACTCGTCGATTTCGTCCGGTGCCTTCGGCGGAAACCTTAAGCCCCGGCATCCCTTGAACCGCGCGTAACACCCGAGCCCGGTCCTCCCGCTTCATCCCAACGATCGCAAAGAAACGCCCCAGCGAGCTCGACTTCTCGGCCATGCTCTTCACGCTTTCGGTGAGCGCGCCATCCTCGCTCGGCTGCAGCGCCCCCTCGTCGTCCTCGGGCGATGTTCTCGGCGGGGCGGCCGCCGCCCCACGCCCGTTGGCGCTCTTCACCGGAGCGGCGCGCGGTACAGAGGCGCTCGCGCTAGGCTGCTCAGGTGGCCGCTTCCCCTCGCGAACCCGCGGCTCCGGGTGTCCTCCGATCCCGATGCTAATCCACCGCCGCTCGCTTCCAGGGCGATTCACCAACTTATTGGCCAGAAATTGCAGCGCATCCACCACCGGGGAGCGCTTGCCAGCCTGCACCCCGGGAACCTCCGCAGGAAGCTGAACCGCGATCGAGATCCCCCCGTCTGCAGCATCCTTGACCTCGAGCTGCGGTTTGACGCCCATGTGCTCGAGTATTTCACCGACCACCCGCGCCGCCCACGAGCGCTTGTCGACCGGCGGCGAGCTCGCGCTATCGGGAGGCGCGTCGTCCGTCGAGCGAGGATCTTTGGCGTTCATCTTTCTTCTCTTTCCTGTCCTTCTCTTTTCTCTCTCGCCGCGGCTGCTCCCTGTTCTCGATTTTTTGCGAGACGCCCCGCTTCTCCAGATATTTTTTCAAACCATACTGCTGCACAATGGAGAGAACATTGTTGGTGAAAATATACAGGCTCAATCCAGCGGGATAGTTGAGGATGATCGCGGTGAAAAACACTGGCATCACGTACGTCATCACTCGGGCCTGAGCTGCATCCATCATCTGCGGCTGAAGCTTCTGTGTGACAATCATCGTGACACACAAAAGAAGCGGCAGAATATAGGTCGGGTCCTTGTAAGTGAGGTCGACCCAGATCGGAGGGATAAACGGCTCGCCGTAGATTTCGTATGAATTGCGCAACGTGGTGAATAGCGCAATCCACACGGGCATCTGGACCAACATTGGGAGGCAGCCACCTAGCGGGTTGACCTTCGCCTCCTGATACAACTTCATTGTCTCTAAATTTTGCCGCTCCTTGTCTTGCGCGTATTTCCGGCGGATCTCCTCGATCTTCGGCTGAAGCTTCTTCATCGCCTCGCCGCTCACCATCGCCTTGTGGGTCAATGGCATCAGCGCGACCTTCACCACAAAGGTGAGCCCGATGATCGCCACACCCCAATTGCCGACATTTCGGTAGAAGAACTTGAGGAAGAACAGCAGGACGTTGCAGATGAACGCCCAGATGCCGAAATCGACCGTCTTTTCCAGATGGGGGGCCGCCGCTGATGCCGCCGCCCCGGGCACGTGAGCTGGCGCACTCGTCAACGCGTCGATTTCCTTGGGACCAACGTAAGCGCCAAAGCGCTGGACGACGGTTTGTCCAGGCATCACCTGGATGGGGAAGTGAGCCACCACTGATCGCACGGTGGGAGTAGCTGTCGTCGTGCAGCGGCCGTCCCGGGGGCCGTCGAGAGGAAAAAGAGCACCCAAGAAATATTGTTGGTCGACGCCAAAGAAGTTGATCGGGCCTCGGTGCTCGGCAGGCGGCTTGTCGTCGGGGAGAGACTTTCGCAAGTCCTCTCCCACCCGGCATTCCGCTGCGGACAGGTTACCGACCCCGCCGAAGAAGCTTGGCTTCTCCTCCAGTGCCGGGTTGATGGCCCGCAAGTAGTGGACGCCCAACTCGCCGCTGGCTGGTTGGCTTCCCACATTCTTCACCGCGATCAAGTACGAAAAATTAAGCCCGTCCGGTGACCACTCGATCGCCTTGGAGACTTCCCAGCCCGACTGAGAGGCGACCATGCGCAACTGCCGGTCGCCTGTGCTTTCAACGTCGTAGTCAAGGAATTCGGAGAGCGGCTGGCTTCCCGAGATCGATACGGCGAGAGGCAATGGCTGCCCCGGCACAGGAATAGCCATGTCCACCTGTGGGCGGAAGGGCTCCTTCCCGGTGAACAACTGCGACAGGCCTTCGCGAAAGGACAGATGCACTTGCTCGCGCATCTTTTGACCCTGCAGCTCCGCACCCGCCAAGCCTCCGCCGCGGCTGGCAATCCTGTAATGGACGACTGAAAAGTCGCGGTCGACCTCGCGCATTGGCACCTGCCCGCTCGGCACAGGCGCGGGAGCAGACGGCGCCTGAGTCGGTGTCGGGGCGGGCGCCTGCTCGGTCTTCTCCGCGGGAGGCGTAGCCGGCTGGCTGGGCGGACCCTTCGAGGCGAAGAACGTCATGTACGCCAGCGTCAGCGCAAACGAGAGACCCAGGGCGATCAGCATCCGCTTCTGCGAGTCCATCCTGATTGGCCTCTCTACGCTGGTGGAACCGGATCCACGCCACCGGGATTGAGACTGTGGCAGCGCAAAAGACGCCGACAAATGAGGTACGCCCCCCGGATCGCCCCGCGCTGCTCCAGCGCCTGGATCGCATACGCCGAACAGGACGGATAAAAACGGCAAGCGGATGGAAGAAGCGGTGAGATGATCGCCTGATAGAGGCGGATGGGCAGCGCCAGCAACCGCGCGATGACGCTCACCGGAAGAGCTCCTTGAGCTTGCTTGCCAAGCTGCAGTACGCCTCGTGCAGCAGCGAAAAATCCGCCGTGACCGCCTTGGGCGAAGCAATCAGCACGATGTCGATTCCACCAGGCAACCGCGCGCGATGCCTCCGAAAGATTTCGCGTAAAAGGCGCCGTATTCGATTGCGTGCGACTGCATTGCCTACCTTGCTCGAGACGGTGATGCCCACCCGCGTTACGTTCCATCGGTTTTCCATCGCCAGGGCTACGAGCGGGTGTGACGAAACCTTAACCCCTGAGCGCTGGATGCGCAGAAATTCTTTTCTCCTTCGAAGGCGCTGGGACCGTGGGAAGCGCTCGCCCCTGGGTGGTGCGACCGTCCCCGCACGGAGCGCCATTGGGCTAACACTACTTCTTCGCGGCAGAGACGGCCAGCCGCTTTCGCCCTTTTCTCCGCCGCCGCTTCAGCACCGCTCTTCCCGCGCCGGTAGAGTTTCGGCGTCGAAACCCGTGGGTGCGATTTCGCCTCAGCTTCGATGGTTGATACGTTCGCTTGGGCACCTGGTTGAGCCTCCGCCGAAGCTCGGCTGCGCGCCGCGAATAGCCCGAAGCTCACCCCAAAGTCAACCGGCGCGAACGCCGCGCGCTCGATCGTCGAACGCCCCCATTACTGCAAAGTCAACTGCAAAAGGACAAATACTATTAGCAAAGTACCCGCTCCAACCCACCACAACCGTTGGGGGGTATCGTCCTTCCGACCACTAGCTTGCGCGAACGCCGCGCCTGCCCATCAGCAACTTCGTTGCTCGATCTCTTTTCTCTTTCGGACACTTGTCCTAATCGCTTGATCGGGTGAAGCTGCTTTGCTAGGCAGACGGCCTTTCAAACGAAAAGAACTTTGCTCGAGGCGATCCTTGGAAGCCGTAGCACTGCCGTCTGATTCCTCTTTAAGTGCGCAAAATATTTGGGAAAAGGCACTGGATGGGATACGGGTCGAGGGGAAAAGCTATGCGCTCGGTTGGCTCGCGCGAATGCGCGGGCTCGAGCTTCGCGACAGCGCATTGGTCCTCTCGGTTCCGGACCGCTTCTTTCGGGACTGGGTGGATGATCATTACCGCAGCCTAATCGAGGAGACGCTGAGCCGCGTCGCCGGGGCGCCAGCCAAGATCACTTACGAGGTCATCGAAAGCGCTCCGCCGGCGCTGGCGTCAAGCCCCACACTTACAGTCAACCAGCCAGCGGTTCGCTTCAACCGCCTCAACGAGCGCTTCACCTTTTCAACCTACGTGGTAGCCGATTCCAACCAGCTTCCAGCCGCCGCCGCAGCCGCCGTCGCCGAGAATCCCGGTCGCTGCTACAACCCACTGTTCATCTACGGCGGCACCGGTCTAGGCAAGACCCACTTGCTGCACGCGGTGGGTAACAAGATCACCGAGAGCAGTCCCGCAGCAAGAGTCGTCTATTTGTCGTCCGAGGAGTTCACGAACGAGTTCGTCGAAAGCGTACGCGACCACAAGATGCCCGAGTTCCGGCGCAAGTTTCGGGAAGAATGTGACGTCCTGCTCATCGACGACATACAGTTTCTTGGCAAGAGGGAAGAGACCCAAAAGGAGTTCTTCTACACCTTCAACACACTTCACGAGCGCTCCAGGGCCATCGTATTAACGTCAGATACCGTGCCGTCGGAGATCCCTGGATTGGAGGAACGGCTCCGATCCCGATTTACGATGGGGCTCATTACCGACATTCAGGAGCCCAATTTCGAAACCCGCGTCGCGATTCTCAAGAAAAAAGGCGAAGCGGAGGGATTCTCGTTGCCAGACCGAGTGTGCCAATTCATCGCTCGGCACGTTCAGCGCAACGTCCGTGAGCTCGAAGGAGCGTTAATCAAGATCTCGGCCATGCACAGCCTCACCGGTCAGCCGATCACGGAGGATTTTGCTGCACAGGTGCTGAAGGATATCCTGCCGCAAAATCGGCCGCTTGATCTGGACCAGATCCAACGCGAGGTGGCGCGCTTTTACAAGATCGGCGTCGAAGAACTACGCCAAGATCGGCGCACCAAGCACTTAGCCCACGCACGCTCGGTAGCGATGTATCTGTGCCGCAAGCTAACAAAGAGCTCGTTCCCGGAGATAGCTGGGCGCTTCAATAAGGATCACTCGACCGTCATCTCGGCAGTGCGCAAGGTCGAGAAGCTACGCGAGGCAGAGACGAGCGCCAATCGGGAGCTACTAGAGCTGGAGAGTAAGCTCGGCGCTCCCTAAACTCGGATGCCCACTTGCATTCGCCGGCCGCCCGAGAATTGTCAAGTACCGGTGACAAACACATGACAATCTTGTGCACAACCGCTCGGGTCAGCATGCCACCTGTGGAAGAGCAGAACGGTCGTCGAAAGAAACCCACAGCTGAGCTGCAGATATTCGCTTGTCGCCAGAGGCACTTGCTGAGTTGGCAACAACTCAGCACTGACTACCTCGATGACGGTACGGATCAATCTTTTAAATGATCATATGTAGGAGTCGTACTGCCCCTACAAACTTGGGCTTCACCGACTGCCTTGCCGAGAAGCCGCTCGATCACTCATCGTGACCAGAAACTGTGCAATGAGCTCGCTCTCCACCACGTCCAGTTTCGCCTCGACGGCCATTTCATCCACGATCTGAGGCCATTCATTGGGAGTCTTCCTCTCCGGGCGGGGAAGTGCGTGGCAGCCCGAGCAGTTCTCCACAAAGGCCCGTCGTCCCGCCTCCAGCGACTGGAGAGTCGCTGTGGGGTAATGCGCCTGCGCCGTAGGGAGGTCTGCTGGCAGTGGCCGCGGCAGTGATGCACAGGCTGCCAAAACTACGGCGCCTAGCGGGCAAAAGGCTGGGATCAATCGTCGGTGTTCGCGCATCGGATGGGTAGGGTGGTGCCTGAGGTTAAGCTTCGCATAGTGAAAATAGCCTGGGGTGGCAAGCGGCGCACGCAAGCATTGCACGTTGCCCCGCTTGACGCGGGTGAATCAACCAGGCTTCTTTACTCGGTGGCATGCGCAGCGGCATGCCCCCGCACCGATGCAACCGCGGCGTTGGCAGGTGCGACAGGGCGGGGAGCGGCCGGGCTCGAAACGACCCTTTCCATAGTAAGCGCTGAAGGCGTTTCCTTCGCCGGCAACTGGCGCGGATTCCCCACGCTGCGAGTGCCAGAGTGCAAATGCAACGAGACCGACGATTGCAAACGTTGCGAAGACGATGAGCATCACGATGCTGTGTACGGGTCAGCGCGCTTGCCGTCAACTTGCGCGGTTGCCAGGGCGGCCGCTTTTAGCCACGATCCGTGCAACCCATTCAGCTAACCTGGCCGCCCACAAACCGATGACGTCTGTAATCCACCGCTTGAGCCGTGGCCTGGCAAAAAGGCTTGGATCCACCCGAAGTGAACGGGCGATTTTGGCCTCGATCCACTGTTTGCCCGCTTTCACAGTACCAGAGTCATGGATCTCCACCAGTGCCTCTAGGTTCGCTAGCGAGAGCGGATCGAGATTGAAACTGCCGACGAGGAAGATTCGCTCATCCACCGCGGCTGCTTTAGCGTGCAGGATCGACTGGTTCCACTCGTACAGCTCGACGCCCGCCTGGAGAAACTTTTGATAAAGACGCACGGTTGCTGCGCGGGCTAGCGGCACGTCGCTACGTCCTGCCAATAACAGAGTAACTCGCACGCCCCTTCTGGCGGCGGCAAGCAGGGAGCGAACCACGCGGCGGTTGGGCAAGAAGTAGGAGTGCGCCAGCAACAGGTGATTCGATGCAGCTCGGAACGCGCGAAGATAGCGCTTGAGTAGCTTACGCCCGCCTCCCCAGCCGGAGAGGAGGATTCTTACTCCGGTGGCCGGCGCATGCGGCTGCTTGATTCGACGCAGAGAGTCGTGCAACCGAAGCGCAGCGGGTCCGCGTACCTCCAAAGCAAGATCGGCCCAGCCGGTCCGCTCGCCGTCGGAGTATTCGTCGGCGATGTTAATGCCGCCAACGAACGCCACCTTGCAGTCCACGAGCAATAGCTTTCGGTGATTTCGCCTCAGCCGTCCGGCAAGCAATGACCTCAACGGATTGAACAGGACGACCTCACAGCCAGCCTCCTTCAGCTTCGCGGCTATCGACCGCCCGCTCCGCAGCGAACCCCAACCGTCGATTACCACTGAAACCGCCACTCCTCGGCCGGCGGCACCGACCAAAGCACCGATGAACGTCCGGCCGATGGCATCGAGCGCAAATGAGTAGACTTCCAGGTGAACTGAGCTGCAGGCATTTCGAATGGCGTCGAGCATGCGCGGGAATGCCCGCGCTCCCCCGTCCAGCAACGTCACCGAGTCGCCCGATCGAGGGTCCTCCGCAACGCATTCAGCGCCTTTGGCTTGGGCAAGCATGCGAACGTCCGGCGAAGCCAAGATAGCTCCTTCCGAGCGCGTTGACTGGATCGAGTTCACAGGCTACATCGCTGGCGTTCGCCGAGACGGGGTCTGCCGATGGAATTTCGAATTGCCGCCGAAGAGCTAAGAAAGGCGCTCTACCGCGCCCAGGGCATCGTCGAGCGTAAGACGACGATGCCAATCCTGGCGAACGTGCTGCTTAACGCGACGAAGACGGGGGTCCAGGTGACCGCTTTCGACCTGGACGTCGGCATCGTCTCGGAGCACTCGGGGGAAGTCCTCAAGCCCGGCGGCATCACCGTCTCGGCGAAGTACCTGTTCGACATTGTCCAGAGTGTTCCCGAGCAGCAAGTTACGCTGAAGAAGCTGCCCAACAACTACCTCGAGCTGCATAGCGGCACAGCGCACTTTAAACTCGTTGGAACGGCGGCGGAGGAATACCCGAAACTACCGAAGGAAGAGAGCGCTCCAATGGTCGGGCTAAACGGAGCGACCCTCTTGGAGATGATTCGCAAGACCTCGTTTGCCATCTCGAGCGACGAGACGCGCTACATCCTCAACGGTGTGTTTTTCGAGCCGCGGCAGCAGGGCAAGACTAGGATGGTCGCGACTGATGGCCATCGACTCGCGTTGGTCGAACGCGAGCTCGCCGGCGACTTCAAGCTCAAGAGCGGGGTGATCATTCCGCGCAAAGGCCTCTTTGAGCTCAAGCGGCTGTTGGACGAGGCGCCAGAAGCCGAGTGCCAGCTTGGCTTTGCTGAGAGTTCTGCACTGTTCAAGAAACAGGGCTTAACGATGGTGATGCGCCTGATTGATGGGCAATTCCCCGAGTACCAGCGCGTGATTCCTCAAGAAGCGGAGCGAACCATTGCGCTCGGGAGGAGCAAGTTTCTCGACGCCCTGCGTCGAATTTCTTTACTCTCGGTGGACAAGTCGAACGCGGTGAAGGTGTCCCTCGCCGAAAATGTTGTTCGCATCACCTCGAGTAACCCGGACCTGGGCGAAGCAAAGGACGACGTCGAGGTCAGTTACAAGGGCAACGAGATTACCATCGGCTTCAATGCCCGCTATCTGATTGACGTTCTCTCCGTAATCGATGGCGACGAGGTCGCGTTCGAACTCAGTGATGAGCACAGCCCAGGGGTGCTGCATCTTCCCGGAGATCGAAGCTATATGGCCGTGGTGATGCCGATGCGCGTCTGAGGTAAAGGGCGTGCTCCCGCGCCGGGACGAGCGCCGGAGTTTCCCTTTTCGATGGTGGGCGAAATCGGTGCTTGCCTTTTTGCGGCAGGCATTGGATAGCTTCGCCTCCTTTCCCAAGGGGGCTTCATCTATGCGTAACCACCTCATTCCCCTCGTCGGGGTTTTGCTTTGGGCCGGTGCTGTAGCGGCAGCGGAAGAAGAGCGCGTGCTGCCGAGGAACATGACGATCTTGGAGCAGTTGTCCGCCCAGGAGGACGTCAACGCGCCTGGGTATTACATCTGGGAGTGTTTCCCGGAGTTGGCCGGGTTTACCGATCCGCCGCCCGAGTCGTCCCGATTCCCCACCGAGGGCGAGCAAACACGCGGGGTGATGTATGGCTGGCCGTCCTATGGCGGGCAGATGTCCCCGCTGACGGAGCTCATCCGTAATTCCGTTCAGCAGGATGGTTACGAGACAACGGTGATCGTGCCGGCCTCGCTCCGCGGCACAGCGGAGGCCACGCTGCGTGCGCGAGGGTTCGACGACGACATGATTTCACGAATCAACTGGTTCAACGCTCCGCTCAACGGCATCTGGATCCGCGACTACGGGGCGGAAGTCGTAGTCACGCCGGACGGCGCTTTTCAGTTCGTCGACATGGGCTATTACTCGGGTCAAATCGCCGGCTGTCCACAAACGGTGGACCAAATCAACGCGGGGCGTCCGTCGGACGATGTCTCGCCGACGCGTTTTGCGCCAAGTTTTCTCAAAACCGGCGTCGATGTCTTTCGGCCGCCGCTTCGCACCGAGGGCGGAAACCTACAGACGGACGGGCAAGGAACCTGCGTCCACATGAGGCGCGATGTGCTGCAACAGAACAACTTCTCCCGCTGGCAGTACTCGCAGGAGGACCTGGATGCCGTCTATCAACAGTTCTTCAATTGTTGGCAGGTCATCACCCTCAATTCGCTCGCGCCAGATCCTGAGGGCGTGTTCTACCGCACGAATATCGACCACGTAGACATGTTCGTCTCGTTCGTGTCCGCGCAAACAGTAATCGTTGGTCGCATGGACCCCGAGGACGCGAAAGTCGACCCGACAAATGCGGCGATCCTCGACTCCAACGCGGACTTGCTGGATGGCGCGGGTTACAACGTGGTGAGGGTACCGATGCCGGCCCGTTACTGCACCGTCTACCGCGCCTCCAACTGCATCGCCTTACAGAATGAGACTCGCGAGTGTGGGCCCGGGGTGGGTCGAGTCTGGGCGACTTACACCAATTCCATCCTGATCGGCAGCCGCATGCTGGTTCCCGTGTATCACGATCCTTATTCTGAGAGCAGCCCGCTGCCGCAGGACGTGAAGGATCGAATTCAACGGCAAGAAGCCGAAGCTCTTGGAACCTATCAGGCGACGCTGGACGCGGAGTATGGGGAAGGAGCGATCACCGTGGTGCCGGTCGTCTCAGACGACATGATCCCTTGCCTGGGGTCGATGCACTGCATCTCGATGACGTACGGCCCGCCGCCGATGGACTAGTTTCCTGGTCCCTAGGAGGCGGCGGTAGAGCTACGCGCTGCTGCCTCAAGCTTTGACGTATGACCAGACCAAGGCAGCCCAGCCCGCCAAGAGGCTTAGGCCGCCAATGGGCGTGATCGCGCCTAGCTGCCGTGCGCCGCTGAGCGAGAGTGCGTAGAGGCTTCCGGAGAAAAGCACGATGCCAATCAGCATCAACCACCCTGCGCTATTGGCCGGTCTGCCTTGAGCCACGGCAAAGGCGACCGCGGTCAGGCCAAGCGCGTGGTACATGTGGTAGCGCACCGCGGTTTCGAAAACAGTCAGCATTTCCGGCGTGAGCTTGCCGCGAAGAGCGTGCGCGCCAAAGGCTCCCGCAGCAACGGCGAGAAATGCGTTCAGAGCGCTGATGATTGCCCAAGTCCTCATGAGTCTCGTTCTAGCAGCAGTGGCTGCTGGGTCGAATAGGCGGCGGGCAGCCTGACGCCATCG
>Ga0126383_10002068_pt1 | contig 12829 bp, 8 predicted proteins | sample PanSoiMetPlot_35_FD_96882 | JGI IMG/M metagenome (GOLD analysis project Ga0126383, IMG submission 96882) | Tropical forest soil microbial communities from Panama - MetaG Plot_35 | ecosystem: Environmental > Terrestrial > Soil > Tropical forest > Bulk soil | place: Panama | collected 2016-02-17
CCATTTGGCTTTAGCGCCAGTCCGACAATTGGGGTCTGCGGTGCATAATTGTGCAAGTCAAGTTGGAGCAAGTGTCTCCTTATCTCCGGCCACTCGGCAGCGACCGCCTTAAATTCAAACGGCTGTGGGAAAAAATAATCGTTGGCCGAGAAGCGGGCAACGTGTTTCAGGCCCCACTCAAGCGAAGATTCTTTCAATCGGAACATTGAACGTCACAATCTCCGTCAATCTCGCACCGTCTTCATTCCCTGCCGGACGATTCGCTCGATGAGTTGGGGATATGGCAGTCCTGCCTTTCCGGCTGCCAGCGCGAAGTCTTCGTCGTCAGCGAGAATGGGATTCGGGTTCGCCTCGATGAAATAAAGTTTGCTTTCGGATGTGAGGCGCAGATCGATTCGCGCGTAACCATCGATCGTCAGCAGACGGTAGATGTCTTTGCAGGTCTCCTGAATCTTAGTGACGAGTGCCGGGTCAAGATCATCGGCGAACTGGTTCTCCAAGCCCCAGCGTTTGCGATATTCGTCATCCCATTTCGCCTTGTACGTGGCGATTTTTGGTTCGTCAGGCGGCACCTCGCGGAAGACCATCTCACGAGTGGGAAAAACTGTTAATCGCGCATTTCCCATCAGACTCACATAAAGCTCGCGACCCTCGATGTATTCCTCGGCAATGGCGTCGCTGTTGTATTTCTCGTGAATAAAAGTCACGCGTTCGCGAAACTGCTCGTCGGTGCCAACGAATGACGCCCGTGAAATTCCGTAAGACGCCTCTTCTTTCACCGGTTTCACCACGAGCGGAAATTTGGGCTGCTTCAGGCGCGCAGTCCGCTGTCCGCGCGGAATGACCACGAAATTGGGCACGTGAATGCCGTGATAGTGCAGGATTTTTTTTGAGATGCCTTTGTGCTTGCAAAGCGTCAGTCCGGTCGACCCGCACCCTGTGAACGGCAGCCCTTGCATTTCGAAGAATGAAACGATGTTCTGGTCGAATTCGGACTTGTTCCTGAATTGTTCGACCAGATTGAAAAGCACATCAGGCGCGAACGTTTCGAGTTTTTGGCGCAGAAGATCGACGTCATCGTAGATGGCCAGATGCTCCGGTGTGTGCCCCAACGCGGCAAGCGCGTTCATCACATCGGCTTCGGTCTTCCACTCTTTGGTTTTCAGTTCATCGCTGAAATCCTGATCTAGCTTGGTTGGACTTGTGCCGTCGAAGAGCACGAGAACTTTGAGCTTCTTTTTCACGATTGGTTACTTCGTGCGTTTGAATTTGCCGGTGAAAAGGTAGTTCATCACCAGCGTCGTGATGAAAGCGGTAACACGAAAATCCTGTTGTGGGTCATCATTCAGCACATGCAACCCAAGTTCATCACAGCGCCGGGTGAGCCTCGCGAGGAGTTGGTTCACCGGAAATTTCTTTTCGTTAGTCCATTGCGAAACCGCATTCAGTAATCGCCGCCTTCGCCGTCGCAGATAGGCGCTTGCTTTGATGCCAGCAGGCGCAGCGAAGAGCTGGCGCAGATCGGCATCGTAAAAATTAGGATAGGTATCCTCATTGAGTTTGCGTTTGCGCGCGTAATAGGTCTTTAGCTTAACATTGAGACAATCGTAATCTGCAACGCGATAGTGCGGCGTATGCACGGGTGGTTGGCCCGCTAGTGAGCGCATCAGCTCATCAACGTACTCCAATTTTCGCAGTGCCGGCCAGCCAGCATAATCTTTGCGCCAATCAAGGTCGGGTGTGAGCCAGACCGCAAACGTCTCGGCGAAATCTTCGTCCGGATGACTCTGCGCGTACCAATCCTCAAGGTGAACGACGTAACTACGGCTGAACGGCCGTGGCCGGTAAGTGTCCGGCGTTTCCTCCCGTGACGTTTGCCCAAAACACTGCTTCCACTTTTTCCGACGTGTCAGTTGATAAGCGTACATGTAAGCGTGCCCCGCTTCATGTCGCATTAACTTCATGAACCACTCTGGCGTCTCGCCTTCGACCTCGAGCATCATCGTGCGCTCCAGCGCGCGCAGGCGGTCGTGAACGAGAAAGAATGGAATGAAAATCGCGGGAATCCCGATCGGCACGAACCATTCATCGCCGATGTGACATGGCGGATGAAACACCAAGCCCTTTGACGAAAGCTCGTTGTAAAGCTGGTTGATCAACGGCTCAAGTGGCGTGCCCTCGAGCTTCAAACCCAGCGTCGAGATACGACGCTCGAGAAGGTCGGCGTCACTCAACGATGCCCAATCGGCGGCTTCCATTTGGCGGGATAGTATCATTGAGGAGAATGCTGTCACATCGCTTGATAAAGAGTTGCCGCGGCCGAAGACTTTTGTTCGCTGTTGCTATGAAACCAAAGAGCAAGCTCCTTCAAATCCTCGTCTGTTCGGCGGTCGTGTTTGCAATGTGCGATGTGCTCGTCGCGAAGGAACCTCTTTATGATGGCCTCGGCTCGTACTCACGCAAGATCACCACCGATTCGCCCGAAGCCCAACGCTATTTCAATCAAGGTCTCGCTTTCCTTCAGGGGTTCAATCACCGCGCGGCCATCCGTGCCTTTCATCAAGCCGCCGAACTCGATCGCCAATGTCCCATGGCGCACTGGGGCGTCGCGCTCGCGTGCGGTCCGCACATCAATCTCACTGTTGTTCCACCACCCGCTGCAAAGCTTGCATGGGAAGAACTCAATCTCGCCAGAAAAAATGCAGCCAACGCTTCACCGGTTGAGCGCGCATTGATCGAGGCGCTTGGGGAACGTTACGCTAATCCGCAGCCGGAAGATCGTAGCGGACTCGATCGCGCGTATGCCGATGCCATGCGCGAAGTCTGGAAGAAATATCCAAAAGATCCAGACGTCGGCGCCCTGTTCGCGGAAGCGATGATGAACTTGCGGCCGTGGGATCAATGGACATCGGACGGCAAGCCGCAGCCAGGAACGGATGAAATCCTCGCTACTCTCGACGCGGTGTTGAAACTCAATCCCAACCATCCTCTGGCGAATCACCTTTACATTCACGCAGTGGAAGCATCACCGAATCCGGAGCGCGCGATCGCTGCCGCGGACCGCCTTCGCAATTTACAGCCAGGCCTGGCTCACAATGTGCATATGCCATCGCACATCGACATTCGCACCGGCCAGTGGCTGAAGGCTGTCGACACGAATGCAAGGGCAGTGGAAGCAGATCAGCGCTACCGGAAAATCTTCGGGCCGGCCAAAGGTTTTCTGAACGTGTACATCGCACATAACCGGCACATGCTCGCCCATGCCGCTATGATGACGGGTCAGCGTGACATCGCGCTGGAACACATCCGCAGGATGGTCGCGGAGTTGCCGGTCGATTTTCTTAACGAAAACGCGCTGCAAGCGGAAGGTTTCCTCGCAATGCCGCTGGAAGTAATGGTGCGCTTTGGACTCTGGGACAAAATCTTGACCGAGCCAGAAAAATACACGGAGAAGATGTGGTTCACCCCAGCATTTCATCATGCCGCCCGCGCGATTGCATACGCGGCCAAGGGTGAAACGGGCAGCGCGCGGAAGGCGCAACGTGTTTTTATGGAACGCGCCAGGCTCGTGCCGAAAGAAGCTTCTATTGGCAATAACAGTTGCGAAGCAATTCTCGGTGTCGTGACTCCAATGGTGGAGGGCGAAATTCTCGTCGCCGAAGGAAAAACCGACAGCGGAATTGAAAAATTGCGCGCAGCGATAAAAAAGGAAGACGCACTGAAATATGATGAGCCACCGGCGTGGCTCATTCCGGTGCGTCACTCGCTGGGAGCCGTGTTAATGAAGCAACAGCGTTTTGCGGAAGCCGAGCAGGTCTATCGCGACGACCTCGCGCGCTTGCCCGAAAACGGCTGGTCCCTGTTCGGGCTCGCAGAAAGTTTGCGCAAACAAAACAAAAACGCAGACGAAGTCGCCAAAACGCAGGCGAAGTTTGAAAAGGTGTGGGCAAAAGCCGATCTGTCCATTAACAGCTCCTGTCTGTGTCAGCCGCAGACGTGAGCTGCGCGGATGTTTTCTCCGCGGGCGAGACGAATTACAGCTTGGCGTAAACGCCCATCAGCGGGCGATGCGATGGTGTCGATGAACGAAAATCGCTGACGAAACCGTCCCTGGTGCGGAACTCGACGTGACCGACGCTGCGGGAGGTGCCATAGACCAGCACCGAGCCGACCGGCGCGGAAAACGGATCCGTCACCGATAATTTTTTAAACCCGTAGTTGTTGACGAGATCCGATGCAGCGTCTCTGGCAAGTTCGCTTTTCGGGCGTGAATCAATGACACCCGACGCCAGCAACGCCTCTTTGACATAATGCCAGCACATCGAGCGCGAATGCGCATGCGCGCGTTCCTGAGCGATCGTTGCTGCCTGCATCAACCTGCCGTCGATATGCTTGTCGACTTTCCCATACGGGTAAACGATCTGTTTGGGGTAATACTGCGTAATGACAGGCACCGATTCTTTTTTGCCCTCTGGAGTTTTGAAGCTGAAACGGCTGCCATGCTGCGCCGTTTGATTTACGGTCGGCTGATTCATCGGCCGCACCGGCTCCATCGTGAAGGTTGCGCGGGCGGGCGCTTTGGCGATCGTTTGCGTCGGCTTTTGCGTAGCCAGCGATACCGGTTTTTCCAGTTGTGCCGGCTTTTGCATAGCTAGGGATACTGGCTTTTCCGCCCCTGTGCGCACCGATTCTTTGACGACTTGTCTCCTCTTTTTGGCGATCGTCGGGGTTGTTTTCGCCGTAATCACCTGTACCAAACCGCTTGTGGTATCCTCGGGGCGACTCTCGCCACCCAAAGTGGACGGCGCCAGCGCCTGCGCGCGCGCGCCAGCGCTGAAAACCACTGAAAGCAATGCAGTTGCCAGTGCTAAGAAGATTGGTCGTCTCCGCACGAGCGCGAGGTATGCCGGAAATCAAAAGCCATGGCAAGCTTTTTTTTCGACAAAATTGTCACGGCTGCCGCTTACCCAAGCCGCCCCGTGCACTCGCATCGTGCAGCGAGATTGTCAGTCGTCCGGGAAATAATCTGGTCCAGATCTGGGCGGCGGACCGAACGTCTGGTCGCGGTCGCTGAAAACCCGGCTTCTATGGCGTGGCGCGAAATTGTCTTCGTCTGGCGCGACGATTGCAGTGCGCCCGGAAGGCAGACGAAGAATCAATCGCCCGTCAGAGGTGATACCTAACACGCGACTGCGCATGGATCCACCACGGCCCCGCAAAGAATTCTGCGAACTCTGACCGGGGCCGGCGCGTTTGGATGTCGAGGCAACGGATTTCTTTTTGCTTTGCGAACTCGACTCATGGGTGATAGCTGGCGACGGTTCGGCATTTGCCTGAGCTGCTGAGTTGGCGGCCATGTCGGCAGAACCAGAGCTGTCGGGCGTCGTTCCGGCAGATCTTTGCGCTGAATTGGTTGAACCCGCCGCCTGTGACCGACCATCCGCAATCTGAGCCTGCCGAATATCCGTCGGCCGAACGTCAAGCAGATTTGAAGATGTTGCCGGGTTTGCCGTCGCCCGAGTTTCAGGCGCACCAGTTGGATTCACCGGCTGCGCTGCCACGACGGCGGGAGCCGTCGAAGAAGTGCTTTGAGGTACTTGAGCAACCGACTGTGACTGAGCTGCCGCTGGCGAAGATTCTGGCACGCCAATTAGAACGCCAACTGGCTTTCTTTCGCGGATAGCGCGAATCATTTTGCCGATCGATTCCGGGAAAACCACGGGTGCAATTGCCGCTGCCAGCAGCAGCAGGGCGGCGACCGCGGCCGCAGTTCGCATCAGGCGTCGTGGGCGAGCTTCTGTCTGCCGCGGAACGGTTGTCCTCAACGGGAGACCGTATCGATCAGACAGCGCACGTCGCCGCTCAATTTTCTCCAGAGATTGACGGATCATCTCCGTCACGACCAGCAGGTCCTTTGGACGCCGATCGGCATCGCGATGCAACATCCTGCCTAAGAAGACGCGCAACGCCTTTGGAAACCGGGAAAGCTTTGGACCATGCTGCAGCGCCTCAGCCGAGAGTAATACGCCAGTGAGCAAAAAATAGAGAGTCACACCAAGTGAATAGATTTCCGAGCCTATGTCCCTCGTCGGCTGGCCGAATTGTTGATCACTGCTGACCTGTCCCGACGAAGGTTGCCGAGGCGTCTCTGATTCTGGTGCCTGAGGCTCGGGACGAGCCATGAGTGCCGGCAAACCGAAGTTCGTCACCTTGACTAACGGCCAACTACCCTCGGCCGTCTGCCCTGGGACCAGCATAACGTCAGACGGCTGAATGGATGGATAGGGGAGCTTGTGAAAACCTGCCGAGGACAACACACTCACGATTTGTTCGGTGACGCGTAAGGCAGCATCAGGCGCTATGGGCCCGTGACTGTGCACCCACGACGCAAGTGTTTCGCCCGCGAGGCGTTCAGAGACGTAAACGTAATCGTCGCCTTCGCGTCCAAAATCGAGGACTTTGGCGATATTGACGTGCCGCAACTTGTTCGCTGCGGATACATTCTCCTCAAATTGCTCCCGCTCGGCCGGCTCGATGCTTTCTGCCGGAATCAGCGTCACAGAAACCGGCTCCGCCGTTCTTTCATCTACGGCTTCGTAGCTGATTTTTGGTCCATCGCGATCTGGTTCGTATGGGCTGCCGTCATATTTAAGACGGATGCGGTAGTTCTTGAGAAAAGTTGTGCGGTCCATAATCAGCCTCGTCAGCCGCGGCGCTGCCACGATCTGGCTGCGCCGCCACTGATTCAACCTTGATTTTAGCGGCTAGTTGCTCGGCGTTTGCATTCGAAAGAGGGTGATCTTCGGATCGCCGACCGCCGGACCCGAATACACTTTGGAAATTGCGCCGGAGGCGAAATTCGCGAATCTAAACCGCAAATCCTGGTACCCCGTGGTGTAACGGTAACACAGCGCCCTTTGGAGGCGTTATTCTTGGTTCGAATCCAAGCGGGGTAGCCAAGTCGCTCAGTCCAAATTGCGGCGGCTTCGAAATTTCTCGAGATAGTGTCGCAGTTGCCGGCGCAACAAGCGACGTCCACCGCCACTCTTCAAGTCGCGTTCTCGTCCTTCGGCATCGGCTCGCTCACCCGTATGCTTCATAATAGATAATCTTCCATGGTCGGCCCTACCGTGTCGCGAATGACGCACCTTGCTAATGCTCAGATAATCGTCTCCTCAAATCTGTGGTAAAACCGATGTAAAACGGTCATGAGTTATCGAGTGCAGGAGATAGACATAAAACATTCCTCTTGCTCACCCGTTGAGCCGCGTGAGGCGAAGCGTTTTACGCGGTTCGGTAGCACAAAGCCTCTGCAGGCCGCAGATCTCGTTGGGACCAGAACCTGAATCGGCCGCCGCTGCCGTCGAGCCGGATTCGCATAAGACTAGACCAAGCGAACACGTTGTTCTAGAACCGTGGCATGACGAAACTGTTCGTCCCAATTCTCCTGATCGGAACATTGACGCCATTTCATGTGCATGGACAAGCCGGTGGCACACTCGCTAGCACGCTTGCCAGTCAAGGGCTGGCCGGCGCGAAGCTGGAGCGACGTTACGGTAATCATCTGTTCGTTCCGGTTTCCATCAATAGTCGGCGCGGCGCGCTGCTAATCGATACGGGCTCCCCCAACACGCTAATCGACCGCAACAGCGTGAATACGTTCGGTCTCACCATGGAAAAAACCGACTCGAGTGTCGGCGGGTTGTTTGGCCGCAGTTGGGAACGTTACGGCACGAGCAAAGTAAAAAGCCTCGCGATGGGGAACTGCGTTGTGACCAATGTGCCCGTGGCAATCGCGGATTTGTCCGGCATGAATCCTGACCGCAGCGCTACCGCCACCGGATCGCACATCGCCGATTCCAAGGCGATGGCGCATCTCAACGGCGTGCTTGGTGCGCGCGAAATGGTCAAGTTCGGGATAATCATCGATTGCACGCGGCAGATGCTTTACATTAATCCAAACGGCGCGAGCTCTGCGGTGAGCCAGGGCCTCGCGAGCTTCCTGGTGGGTCGCGGATTTACTCGAATCCCGATGCGGCTGAATGCGAATGATCACTTCGATGTTGAAGGCGCGCTGAACAGCCACGGGACCCGATTGATCGTGGATACCGGCTCGGCAAACACGCTCATCGACACGCAGGTGGCAGTGAAATCTGGAACAGGCGTGACCGCGCTCGCCGGCTACGGCGCAGGCGGCGCGGGCAACCTGGTAGAAGGAGTGAATCGCACCGGCGTGAAGGAACTGGCGATCGGCAATTTCAAACTAGCAAACGCCGAAGTTGTCGTGGCGCACGTATCCGGCGACATTCTGCTGTCGAAATCGGTAGCGGAATCCAACGCGGGCGTGCTAGGCCAGGATTATCTTTCGACCAATTTCGGCGTGATCGACATTGGCGGCAGGGCGCTGTACCTGCGTCGCGCTGATTCTCGCTAAACGGGATTTGTAGCCATTAATTCGCCGCAGGATGAATTCGATCCCGTGTGCGGAGCTGTTGGTCAATCTCGTGTCGCTGCTGTTTTTTATTCCAAGAACATGGCCTGCAATGCCATGGCGATAGACCAAGTTCGTTGCGGCATGATTCGCGTCTCAAAAACGTAACAGAAATGTCCCTTTTATCGCTGCAAATTCGTTGAAAAGGTAAGAGCTATGGACGCCAACCGTCCCGCACAGAACGGCCTTGTGTTCACGATGGGCCACGATGTTTACGAGGTCCGTCCTCGCAGGGATAGAGATGGCTTTGATCTAATCAGCGAGCTGTTTCGATCTGGCCCAATCTGGTATGCAGGACCTGATGCGGTCCGCAATGCGGTCGCGTACGCAAAGTATCGCTCCCACTCACGCTCGCACCGGGCAATTATCCGCGTGTTGGACGACTCGGGCGCTGTAATCCAGATGCACGAATAGAGGGGAGATTGGGCGGATCAAGTTGGTCATCACGGGCGCCGTCATTTGAATAACGACGCAATGACGCTGCATTGGCTCTTGTTTCTATTTCGCTGATGCGTTTGCAGAGTCGTTGAATCTCGCCGTCATCAAGCGGCTTATGTTTTCCTCGGTTTGTGGCGATGGAGTCTGCTTCCCTTGCTGCAGGATAGCTTAACCATCGTCGTAGCGCCGCCAAGACCGTGGCACGTTCTCGTTCGGTGAGTTTAACCAGCATTGATCGCATCTGCTTTTGACCCCGGAATCTCTATCAGGCCACCCCGGTGTTGTCACGCAATTGTAACATTCGCCTTTTCGGCGTCTGAGACCAGACACCCACGCGGAATACAAGCCGTCAGGTCCTGCGTACATTTTAGAGGGCCGGAGCAAGCGTTTTTGGCGTGTGCTTTCAAAAAGCCTCGTTTAGCCTCGCGATTTCCTGGAGGGAACCAGTATGCGCAAACAAATCATCTGCTTCACTGCGATGGCACTTATGGTTACAGCTCAATCAATTTCAATCGCGGCTTCAGATACAGACTGGGACCGAACCGTTCTGCCGCGTCCGCCCCAGCCGTTTGAAGGAGTGGCGAAACGAACGCTCGAAGGCTCTGTAGCCTCGTTTACTCAACAGGTGAAGGCGCCGGAGGGTGCGCCCAATATCCTGCTTGTGTTGGTTGATGACGCCGGATTCGGAAATCCGTCCACCTTCGGCGGGCCTGTCGCTACACCAACGTTCGACAAACTCGCAGCCGAGGGACTGCGTTACAATCGGTTCCACGTAACAGCGCTTTGCTCTCCGACGCGCGCAGCGCTGTTATCGGGACGGAATCATCATGCAGTCGGATTTGGTTCGATTTCTGAATTGGCTGGCGGTTGGCCGGGTTACAGCACGAATTGGCCGACGAGCGCCGCTGCGATTGCGAAGACTCTTCAGCTCAACGGCTACAACACCGCTGCAATCGGCAAGTGGCATCTTACGCCGGATGAACAGCAAGGACCTGCCGGGCCGTTCGACCGCTGGCCGAATGCGCTCGGCTTCGATTATTTTTGGGGATTTCTCGGTGGCGAAACCGGCCAGTTTGATCCGGTTCTGGCCGAGAACAACAGCATCATCGGCGTGCCGACAGAGAAGAATTTTTACTTCAACGACGCGATGGTCCAGCATTCGATTAACTGGATTCGTGATCAGAAAGCGCAGGCGCCGGACAAACCGTTTCTCCTCTATTTCTCAACCGGCGCGACGCACGCGCCGCATCAGGTTCCGAAGGAATGGAGCGACAAATACAAGGGCAAGTTCGATCAGGGCTGGGACAAGTTGCGCGAACAAACGTTCGCACGTCAGAAGCAGCTCGGCGTAATCCCGACGAACGCGAAACTTACGCCACGCGATCCCGCGTTTCCCGCGTGGGACAGCGTCCCGACGGATGTGAAGAAGGTTTATACGCGGCAGATGGAAGTTTATGCCGGTTACCAGGAAAACACGGACAACGCTGTCGGGCGCGTGGTGAAAGCGATCGAGGACATGGGCCTCGCCGATAACACGCTGATCATTTACATCTTCGGCGACAACGGCGCGAGCATGGAAGGCACCGAGACCGGAACCTTCAACGAAATGACCACATTGAATGGTGTTCCGCTCACAGCCGATCAGCAGTTGAAAGCGATCAAAGCTTACGGCGGTCTCGACAAATGGGGCGGCCCGGACATGGCTCCGCATTACGCAGCGGCGTGGGCGTGGGCTGGCAATACGCCCTTCAAATGGGGCAAACAGGTGGCGTCGCACCTCGGAGGCATTCGCAACCCGATGGTCATCTCATGGCCAAAGCGCATCAAAGACAAGGGCGGTCTGCGCAGTCAGTTCACTCACTGCATTGATGTTGCGCCGACCATTCTCGAAGCTGCCGGGCTGCCTGAGCCAAAGCAAGTCAACGGTGTCGCGCAGATGCCCATGCAAGGCGTGAGTTTTCTCTTCACGTTGGATGACGCCAAAGCGCCGTCGCGGCACAGGCAACAGTACTTTGAGATTCTGGGCAACCGCGCCATGTACAAAGACGGTTGGCTCGCGTGCTGGCGAGTCGACCGAATCCCATGGAAGATTGATCCCGAAACACTCGCGCGATTCGCACCCGGCAAGTGGAACCCCGATAACGACAAGTGCGAATTGTATAATCTCGACGAAGATTTCTCACAGGCTGATGACGTCGCTGACAAGTATCCAGACAAAGTGCGCGAGCTGACGGCGTTGTTTTGGTCAGAGGCCGAGAAATATCAGGTGCTGCCGTTGCTCGGCGAGATGGCGACGGTGTGGGGGTTTCCCAAAGGCTTACCGGACCGAACCAAATTCACTTACTACAACGGAACGGAAAACATTTCGTCCGGCATGATCCCGCCGATTTACAATCGTTCGTACAGCATCAGTGCAGATCTTGACAATCCGGGCGGCTACGGTGCGCTTGGCCTGCGTCCCGGAGTCGCTGGCGTGATTGTGGCGGAGTCCAGTTTTCTTGGCGGCTTCTCGCTCTACGTCGAAAACGGCCATCTCAAACACACCTACAGCCTGCTGGGTTTGAAACTGGACACCATTAGTTCGCGCGATCCAGTGCCCAAAGGCAAAGTCAACGTGCGTTACGAGTTCACTGCCGATAAACCCGGCGAGTTCGGCACCGGCGGCACGGCACGGCTGTTCATCAACGGCAAACAACAAGCCGAGTTGAAAATGGAACATACCGTCCCGTTCCGGTTCGCGTCGTACGAAGGCATGGACATCGGCACCGACAACGGTCTTCCCGTTGTCCCGAAATTCGAATACGCCAAAGTGCTTCCGAAATATTTCCGCGGCACGATCGAAAAAGTAGAGTTCGATCTCGGCCCGGCAAAACTCAGCGCCGAAGATCTGCAACGAATTTATCTCCAACGCTTCGCAAGCGCCGTGCGCAACTGAGTGCGCAACGCACAGAATCGGCAGTCCGCACGACCGAGCGCGATTCAGAGTAATCGCGCTGAATGCCTAACCCGAAGCATTCCTTTGAGTAGCGCGGTGCTCTATGCATCACCCGTTTGATAACGGTCTGTTCATTTCATCAATCATCTCCCGGTTATTTCGGCGTAGTTTATTCTTATCCCTTTTTCGAGGTTTATGACTACGGAGACGACACAAACCACCCCGCAGCTCGTACGCGCGCTCAAACTGCGCGATTTGATCCTGTTCAATCTGGTCGCCGTCCTGGGTCTCAGGCACCTTGGGACAACCGCGAAATTCGGTCCCGGGTCGTTGCTGATGTGGTTGATCGCCGCCGTCTTCTTCTTCATTCCGCAGGGATTGGCCGTGATCGAGTTGTCATCACGGTTTCCGAAAGAGGGCGGCATCTATTTCTGGACGAAACGGGCGTTGGGCGAAGGTCATGGGTTTTTGTGCGGCTGGTGTTACTGGATCAACAACGTCCTCTATTACCCGAACCTCCTGATTTCGGCGGCGGTCATCGCAACTTTCATGTTCGGGAAGAGTGGAAGCGAGCTCAGTGACAGTTGGGCCTATGTGCTGCCGGTGACACTCGGGGTGCTGTGGATCGCCACCGTGATAAACATCGTCGGTCTGGGCGCGGGGAAATGGTTGCAAAACGCCGGTGGCATCGGCACATACGTCCCCGGGCTCATTCTAATCTTGCTAGGCGTTTACGGCGCGATCACCGCTCCTCCTGCCAATGAACTCAGCCTGGCGACTTTGAAGCCCGATCTGGACAACCTCCCGGAGTTGAACCTGCTGGCTTCGATCGCGTTCGCGTTCGCCGGGCTCGAGCTGGCCTCGACAATGGCTGACGAGGTCGAAAATCCACGGCGCAATCTCCCTCGCTCGATATTTATCTCCACGCCGTTGATCGCCGTCGCCTATGTTGTCGGAACAGCCGC
>Ga0126383_10002069_pt1 | contig 12825 bp, 11 predicted proteins | sample PanSoiMetPlot_35_FD_96882 | JGI IMG/M metagenome (GOLD analysis project Ga0126383, IMG submission 96882) | Tropical forest soil microbial communities from Panama - MetaG Plot_35 | ecosystem: Environmental > Terrestrial > Soil > Tropical forest > Bulk soil | place: Panama | collected 2016-02-17
CCTGGGCGGCGCCGATCCAGGAGCGCCGCTGAGCCGGCGTGCCGGGGAAGGGGGTGGCGGTGAACGGGGCCAGCGTACGGAGCTTCTCCGCCTTCGTGGCGAAGCACCGGATCCGCGTGCTGCCGCCGACCCCGCGCGGGTCGGCCCCGACGACGTCGAACCGGTCGAGAATGACCTTGGGCAGGGCCTGCGGCAGCAGGGCGGCCCAGTCCCTGGCCGAGTCGCCGGGTCCCCCGGGATTGACGAAGACGGTGCCCAGGCGGTCCCGGGGGTCTTTCGCCCTGATTCGCAGCAGCGCCACCTTGATTTTCGCGCCGCGCGGATCGTTGTAGTCCAGCGGAAGTTCCGCGGTGGCGCATTGGTCGGTCTTCCGGCACGTCGTCCACCGCAGGACGGGCGTGGGCACCCGGTCCGCCAGGCGGGCCGCCGCGGCGGCGGTAAGGGTGTGGGCCGAGGCGGCGGCCGCGGCGGTCCGGGTGTGGGCGGCAAGGGCGGCCGCGTCTGTTGGGCCGGACGCGCAGGCGAGGCCGGTCAGGGCAAGGGACGCCGTCATGATGCGGCGGGCAGGGCGCCGTCGTGGGCTGTGTCGTGTCCGGGCCTGCTCTGGTGCGCCCGTAGGGTGTGCTGTTGTCATGCCGACCATCGTTCGGCAGCGGCGCCGCAAGGTCACCGGAGTGCGCCGGACAGTTGGAGGTGTGGCCTGCCCCACCCCTCCCGGTGTGGCAGGCCACGACGGCGGGCACGCGGAGCCGTCAGGCCCTGAGGTAGGCGAGGACGGCGAGCACCCGGCGGTGCTGGGCGTCGTCGGGCGGCAGGCCGAGCTTGGCGAAGACATTGCCGATGTGCTTTTCCACCGCGCTGGCCGAGAGCACAAGCCGCCGGGCGATGGCCGTGTTGGAATGGCCCTCGGCCATCAGCGCCAGGAGCTGCCGTTCCCGCGGAGTCAGCGCCCCCAGGGCGTTGTCCCGGCGCTGCCCGGCCAGCAACTGGGCCATGACCTGGGGGTCGAGCACCGCCGCGCCGCGGGCGACCCGGTCCAGCGCGTCCAGGAACTCCTCGACCCTGGCGACCCGGTCCTTCAGCAGATACCCGATCGCGCCGGAGCCGTCCGCGAGCAGGTCGCTGGCGTAGGACACCTCCACATACTGGCTGAGCACGAGCATGGGGGCGCCGGGCAGGTGCGAGCGGGCGGTGATCGCCGCGCGCAGGCCCTCGTCGGTGTAGGTCGGCGGCATCCGCACGTCGACGACCGACACGTCCGGGCGGTGTCTGAGCACCGCCTCGACCAGGGCGGGGCCATCGCCGACCGAGGCCACCACCTGGTGACCGTCCTCGGCGAGCAGGCGGACCAGGCCCTCGCGCAGCAGTACCGCGTCGTCGGCCACGACGATACGCAACGGGCCGCGGGCCGCGTGGTCCGGCGGTGGTCCGGGCGCGGCTTCATGCGGGGTCAGCAGCACGGCAGTTCCGCGGTGATCGTCGTCGGGCCGCCGCTGGGACTGATGACCCCCAGCCGGCCGCCGACCGCGTGCAGCCGGCCGTCAAGGCCTTGCAGTCCGTGGCCTTTGCCCAGCGCCGCGCCGCCTATCCCATCGTCCGTTACCCAGACCCGCAAGGTTCCCTCACTGTGGCGCAGCCCGACCGCACACCGGCGGGCGTGGCTGTGCTTGGCCACGTTGGTCAGGGCCTCGGCGATCACGAAGTACGCGGCCGTCTCGACGGCCGCGTCCAGCCTGCGGTCCAGGGGGCCGGCATCGAGCTCAACGGGGGTAGTGGAGCGCGTGGCCAGGGCGGTGACCGCCTCACCCAGGCCGCGGTCGACGAGGATCGGCGGGGCGATGCCACGCGACAGGGCCCGTAGCTCGTCCAGCGCCTCCTGGGCCTGGACGATCGCGTCGGCGAGCGCCTCCCGGACGGCCTCCGGCTTGCTGTCGAAGTGGTGCTGGGCGCGGCCCAGTTCCATCGCCAGGCGGACCAGCCGCTGCTGGGGCCCGTCGTGGATGTCGCGTTCGAGCCGGCGCAGCGCGGCCGCCTCGGCCGTCACCGCGGCGACGGTCTGCGCGCGGGCGGTGTCCCGCTCCTGCTCCAGCCCGCTGATCCTGCGGTGCAACGGGGACGCGTCCGACAGCAGCGCCTGCCCCAGCCCGGTCTGGACGGCGACGCACGCCCGGGTCACCAGCGGCAAAGTGAACAACAGCACCAGGCCGGCCACGGTCCCGAACGCGAGCCGCCCGGCCGGCGACGTCAGCCCCAGGCTCAGCGCGATGTGGGACTGGGCGCTGCCCGCGTACAGGGTCATGGGCCGCATCGTCCCGGCGGATGTGTACTGGCCACGCAGCGCGGACGTGGCGGCACCGATGGCGACGAACCACCAGAGCGCCGTCACGACCGAGGTGATCAGGGCGACAGGGAACACCACCACCGCGTGCGCTACATCGAGCCACAGCCCCGGGTCGGACGCAGCGGCTGCCGCCCTCGGTCTCGGCCGCTTGCCCGCATCCTCCATCGCGGTGGCGAAGGGGCGCACCTTGGCGATCCGCCACCGTTCCAAGTCGGCGAACCACCGCGCCGGTGCCAGAACGGCGGCCACGACCCGCGACCCGCCCGGCGACAGCGAGCCGGCCGTTCCGGCGCACAGGCCCCCGAGCGCCAGCAGCAGGCCAGCCGCGGCGGTCACCGGCGCGGTGAGCAGGTACAGCGACTCCACGAGCGTGCGACGCCCTATGCGGAAGAGGAACCCGGCGCCCGGCTGCCACCGGCCCCGGACCGCGGCGGGGAACGACCCGGTCATGGCCCCAGCCTAAGCGCCGGTCCGCCACCAGGATGGCACCGGAAGCAGCGGCGGCGGGCCCACGAGCGGCCCCGGCAGGCTGGTCACCAGAGCGGGACCGGGCATGCCCTGCCGCCAGCCCAGCAGCTCGCCGCGGCTGCCCTCGCTCACCGTCGCCAGCAACCACTTCCCGGTGGCGTCGAACGCCAGCCCGGACCAGGTCCCGGGTGGCAGCTCGAGGCCCGGCACAATGTCAAGCCTGCCCGTACGCAGGTGCAAGACCACCACGTCGGACGGCGGGCCAGGAAACGCCGCGTCAAAACGGGGATCCGGCCAGGTCCGTGCGAGCTGGAAGGCGGCCAGCGTGCCGTCGGGACTGAACACGGGGCTGGCCAGGTCACCCGAGGCCGGAACCCGCCCGGCCGGCAACTCGGCCGTGGCCATCGGCCGCCCCGTGTTCAGGTTGACGCTTTCCAGCGTGCATACGCTGTGGACCGGCGGCGCGACACAACCATGCAGGCTCACCAGCAGGACGTGGCCGGCGGCACCCATCGGAGAGCCCTCGCCGAGGCGGCGCAGCACCGCGCCGGTATTCGGGTCGACGAGTTCGACGGTGTGCCGCTGGCCCGGCGGTGGTTGATAGGCCACTACCACCAAGCCCGCGGCCGTGTCGGCGACCGGATCGGTGTTCGATCTGACCGCGCGGCCCCTGGTCAGCGGGGTGAGTGCCTGGGTGAGCACCGCACGTGGCCGGTAGGTCACCGCCCACGCAAGGTTGGGGCCGCCGAGCAAAGCGTCCGCGGTGGTGCGCAGCCGGTGCGCGGCGCCAGCCACGATCCGGTAGAGCCGCACCGATGCCGTGGAACTGACGCACGGCGTGTCGAAGGCGTAGGCGGCACCCGGCCCGGCGACCACGTCTGTAACCAGCCGGCCGTGCTCTGGCAGCCCCGGCAGCGGCCCGGAGACGGCGCCGCCGAGAGTGACCTGCCGCAGCCCCGCGCCACCGACCAGCACGTTCCCGTGAAGATCGGCGTGCTGCCTGACCAGGTGGATCTGCGGCAGGTCGACGGCCGACCCGCACGCCCCCGCGGCCGAAGGCCACGGGGCCGCCGACCCCGTCGCCGGTGTGCGCGACCCGGGAGCCGGCGATGCGGCGGCCGTCGGCGACCTCCACGGCGAGGAAGCGGCGGCGTGGTGCGGCCCGGTGCGGGCGACTACCACGCCGGCCAGCACCGCCACTGCGGCAACCCCGGCGGCAGCCCACACCCACCGCGGTGGCCGGGGCCAGCCACCGAACTCGACCACATCGTCTGATGGCACTACACACCCTCGCCCTCATCGTAACCGGCGGTAGTCGCCAACGATCTGTGGCGCTCGGGAAGATCCCCGTTAAGCTCTGCGCGTGAATACTGGCCGGTTGTCCCTGTTCTGCGACACTGCCCTGGCCGAGCGCATCGAGCGGGTAGAGGTGCAGCTCATTACCCAGGCGAGTGAGGCCGCCCGCCGTCGCCGGGCGGACGCGGCGGGGTTTGTGATCCCGGTATCTGGTGGCGTAGCAAGCTTTGCCGAGGAGGGCTCGCCGTTCAACAAGGTGGCTGGGCTCGGCTTCGGCGGCGTGCCGAGTGCCGCCGCCCTCGACGAGGTCGAGCGGGCCTTCGCCGCCTGCGGCGCTCCGGTGCAGATCGAGCTCGCGAACCTCGCCGATCCCGCGATCGGCGCCCTGCTGACCGGGCGGGGCTACCTGCTCACGTCGTTCGAAAACGTCCTCGGGCTGGCCTTCACCGGCGAGCGCGAGCGGGTCACGCCCCCGGGGGTCGAGGTCCGGCTCAGCGGCGATGACGAGTTCGGGGTCTGGCTTGACGTCGTGGCGGATGGCTTCGCCCACCCCGACGCGCAGGGGGTGCCCTCCCACGAAGAGTTTCCGCGCGAGGTCATCGCGAGGGCCGAACGCGATTTCGCGGCGGCCGGCGCTGTGCGTTACATCGCGCTACGCGAGGGGGCCCCGGCTGGCTCCGCCAGCTTCCGCATGGCGGAGGGCATCGCACAGCTCCTCGGTGCGGCAACCGCGCCCGCGCACCGCCGCCACGGTGTCCAGACCGCACTGCTATCGGCCCGGCTCGCCGACGCCGCGGCCGCCGGCTGCGACATCGCGGTCGTCACCACACAGCCAGGATCGAAGTCTCAGCAGAACGTGCAACGTCAGGGCTTCGACCTGCTCTATACCCGTGCCGTCCTGGTCAAACAGCCCTGAGTCCGCAGCCCCCTGGGCCCTCACCTGGCCTTAGGCGGGCACGGCCTCCCGCCGGTGGCGTTGCTCGGCCCGGCGCAAGTCTTCCGCGTAGGCGGAGGTGTCGAACCAGGTCGGGAACGCCCGGGCCAGCCGGCTTGGCCCGAGCAGGCGGGCGTGGCCGTTGGCGATCAGGTCACGGAACGGGACGAGGCCGACCAGCCAGCGCTGCATCTGCCCGGTGCTGGCCTCGATCGCCAGGTCGACGTCGTAGCCCGGGTCATCGGTGCACACGGTGACCGCGCCGCACTGAATGTCGAGCCAGCCCTCAGCAGCGCCCGGGCCGGTCAGCCTCATATGCAAGACGGTTCGCTGCGGGGGGAGCTTGGCCGCGATCGCGAGCTGGTGCAAGCGCCACAGAAGCGACCGGCCGTCACAGTCCTCGTCAGCGGGGTCCCCGAAGATCCACTCGGCGGCCCAGTGCCCGATGGCCCAGATAACCGGGGTTACCGATTCCCCCGCCGGTGTCAGCGTGTAACGTCCGGGCCGGCCACGGGCCCCCGGCTCACGGCGAACCAGCCCGCGCCGTTCGAGCAGCCTGAGCCGCTTCGCGAGCATGGTCCTGCTGATCCGGGGAATCCCCCGGTGGATCTCATTGAAGCCACTGGCGCCCACCATGAGTTCGCGAATGATCAGCGGCGTCCACCGGTCACCCAGCACCTCCACGCCGACCGAGATCGGGCAGTAGCCGGCATAGCGCGTCATAGGCCCATGATGCCGGGGCGACCCGGCTGGGGGTAGTACGGATTCCGTACCCCTGCCCGGCCTGCCGGCCCAGCGTGTGCGGGTCTTGCCAGACGCTTGATGCCGATCCGCCGGGCCGCTGCCCGGCCGGCGGTGGTACGAGACCGTCACTCGTCCGGGGCATCGCCGCCGCCGCAGGCTCTTTACCGGAGCGGCCCACACGGGGGCCCAGCGAAGGGAGCCGTATGACCACCACGACGTCGCGTCCGGACCTGTCGGTCATCAAGGCGCGTCAGCAGAAGACCTGGGCGAGCGGCGATTTCGCTGTCGTCGCCGCACGCATCGTGCTGGCCAGCGAACTGCTGGCCGACGCGGCCGACCTGAGGGCAGGCTGGGAGGTGCTGGATGTCGCGTGCGGCAACGGCAACGCCACCTTGGCGGCGGCCCGCTGCGGCACCCACGCCGTCGGCATCGACTACGTTCCCGAACTGCTCGAAGGCGGACGTGGACGCGCGGTGGCCGAGAGCCTCGACGTCGAGTTCCGGCTCGGCGATGCGGAAGACCTGCCCGTGGCGGACGCGTCATTCGACGCGGTGCTGAGCGTCTTCGGCGCGATGTTTGCGCCCGACCATCAGCGGGCCGCGGACGAGATCGTCCGGGCCGCCCGTCCGGGTGGCACCGTCGGCCTCGCCTCGTGGACTCCGGAGGGGTTCATCGGCCAGATGTTCGGTGTCATCACCCAGCACGTGCCCGCGCCGCCTGGCGTCGCCTCACCACTGCTGTGGGGCACCGAACAGCACCTGTCCGGCCTGTTCGGCCCGGCGGCGGCCGATGCCCGGTCCGTGCAGCGCACCTTCACCTGGCGATTCACTTCTCCCGAGGAGTTCGTCTCGTTCTTCCGCCGCTGGTACGGGCCGACCCTGAAGGCATTCGAGACGCTCGATGACAGCCGCCGTGCCGCGCTGGCCGCCGACCTGGCCCAACTGGCCCGCGACTGGGACCGAAACCACGGCGGCAGCATCGCCATCCCCGCGACCTACCTGGAAACCGTTCTCACCCTCCGCTGATATCGGCCCGGCGATGCTTACCGTCGCAGGGATCGCGGACCGATGCGAAATAATGCCGACGAGAAGATATGGGCCCGGGCATCCCTTCGGACCGGGGGCGCGGCCCGTCCGCGACGAGCCTGCCTCCCGTTTTCTACTGGGTGCCCGGGCCCATTCGCAGCCGTGCCCGGCAGGAGGGCCCCCGCCCTTGCCACAGGGCCCAACTCGGCACCAGAGCTTCCTCCAGCCCAGCCAGCTTTGCTTTCTGGAGTACTGCCGGTTGGGGTGATACAGCATCACCCCGACCGGGTGACCTGGCAAGGTGATATTTGCCTGATAGACAGGCCGGCTAGCGGCGCGAGTGTCGCGGGTGCAGCAGCCGGTGCCAGTCCTGGGAAGTGGCCCAGTCGGCGAAGGTGTGCCAGCCGATGTGCGGATAGCGGTGGCGCAGCCCCGCGATGTCGACGGCTGTGCCTGCGTGTTCTAGCCACGTAGACAACTGGCTGACGTGTCCGGGCGGCGGTTCGGCGACCTCCAGATGGCGGCCCAGCAGCCTGGAGACGACAGCGGCGGCTTCATCGGCCGTGAGCTGGTCGGAGGCGATCTCGATCCGTTGGCCGAGCATGACGTCGCGGGATTCCAGGACATGAGCGCTGAACGCCAGCACGTCGGCGACCGGGATCTGTTGCAGCAGGCGAGAGCGGGCGACCGGGCTGGGCCAGCGGCCAGCGGCCAGCGCCGCCTCGTTCCATGGGTTCCACACGTTTTCCATGAAGTAGGCCGGCGCGATGATCGTGTACGGGACGTTGCTGCCGCGCAGGCGCAGCTCGACGGCGTGCTTGCTGTCGATGATCGGCACTCCGGTGGGCTGGCTCGCGCCGGCGACGGTGATGTAGACCAGGTGGCCGACCCGGGCATCGCGGGCGGCGGCGATGATGTTGCGGCCGTGGCGGGTGTCGGCGGCAGGCCCGGCCGCATGCGCCGTCCCCGCCGCGACGACAGCGTCGGCTTGGGCGGCTGCGCGCCGCAGGCTGGCCGGGTCATCGAAGTCGGCTCGCACCAGGTGCGCGCCGGCCTGGCGCAGCCGCCGCGCGGCGGGTGATGCGGGGTCGCGGGTGGCGGCAACCACCCGGTGGCCACGGCTGAGCAGCAGTGGGGTCAGCGCGCCGAACCGCCCGGTGGCGCCGCAGAACAAGACCGTCAGCGGTGTTGTCATTACCATGGCTGGAACCTAGAAGGTTGCCCCAGAGGTAAGGTCAAGTCCCGGCTTCCAGCGGGAGGCAGACATGCCTGCCAAGATCCTCACCGTCGGCCAGGCCGCCAGGCGCGCGGGCCTGACCGCCAAGGCAGTCCGGCTCTATGAGGCGCGCGGCCTCCTGCCGCCAACAGAACGCACCTCCTCCGGCTACCGCTGCTACAACGAGCACGACATCCAACTGCTCCGCTTCATCCGCCAGTCCCGCGACCTCGGGCTCAGCCTGGCCGAAATCCGCACGATCATCGGCCTGCGCCGGGGCGAGACGCCACCCGGCCGCGAGGTCATCACCCTGCTGCGATCCCACCTGGACGCCATCGACCAGAAGATCTTCAACCTGCAGAACCTGAGGCAGGCCATGACCGGCGTCCTGCATGCCGCGGCCGCCCACGCCGACCAGACAGACCTGGTACCGCTGTGCCAGATCATCGACCACGGGGCTCATGATCAAGGTGACTGATCCTCACGCGGTCCAGCGCCCGGTCTGTCCCGGTTCTGGCGTGGGCGGCAACGAGGACAAGTGCCGGTGACAAACGCAGGCTGAGCGGCCCGCGCGGCGGTGGGGGGGCAACGCGGCGCGGGCCGCGACCGCCCGGGGAGCATCGTGCATTGGGGGGAGACACGAACGGGCTCACCAGGCAGACACCTGCCGGGGCCACTTGCGTGCGATCGGAGTCCCCCGCGCTGAATGAGAAACGCGAGCCGAGCACGTAAAAGCCCCCGGCTGGTTTGTCAACCGCAGCTCGAACGTAACTCCTGATGGTCCAATAGTCCAGCCCCAGGAACAGGCTGACAGCGTGGCATGAGCGTGGCGCGTGGCGCGTCCGGTCCGTTCAGCGGCCCGGGATCTGCCCGGCCGAACGGGGGGCGACCAGGCCAGCCTGGTAGGCGAAGACGACCAGTTGCGCGCGGTCGCGGGCGCCCAGCTTGATCATCGCCCGGCTGACGTGGGTCTTGGCGGTGGCGGGGCTCAGCACCAGGGCGCCGGCGATCTCATCGTTGGACAGGCCGTGCGCGACCAGGGCCACGACCTCACGTTCCCTGCCGGTGAGCGTCTCCATCCCCGTCGCGGCGAGCGCGTCCGGCGGCCGGGCGACGAACTCGCTGATCAGGCGGCGGGTCACCGCCGGGGACAGCAGCGCGTCCCCCTGCATGACGACGTGCAGCGCCTGCAGCAGTTCGGCCGGCTGCATGTCCTTCAGCAGGAACCCGGCCGCACCCGCCCGCAGCGCGGCGAAGATGTACTCGTCGAGCCCGAAGTTCGTGAGGATCACGACGCGCACGCTGTCCAGCCGTTCGTCCGCGACGATCTGCCTGGTGGCCCCGAGCCCGTCGAGCACCGGCATCTGGATGTCCACCAGCGCGATGTCCGGGCGGTGCTCGGCGGCCAGCGCCACCGCTTGCTGCCCGTCGGCGGCCTCGCCGACCACCTCGATGTCGTCTTCCGCTTCCAGCAGCGCCCGGATACCGCTGCGGATAAGCGGCTGGTCGTCGGCCAGCAGGACCCTGATCATGACGGTGCCCGCGAGGGGAGCTCGGCGCGCACCCGGAAGCCGCCGCCGTCCTGCGGTCCGGCGTGCAGCCGGCCGCCGAGCGCCGACACGCGTTCCCGCATGCCGATAAGGCCAAGCCCGGGGCCCGCCGGCCTGACATCACCGCCCGTGCCGTCGTCGTCGACCTGGACGATCAGGGCTTCGGGCGTGTACAGCAGGCATACCGACGCATGCGCCAGGCCGGCGTGACGGCTCACGTTGGTGAGCGCTTCCTGAACAATCCGGTAGGCCGCCCGGTCCACATCGGGCGGGAGGGGCCGCTCGGCGCCGGTGACGGTCATCGTCACCGGGAGCCCCGCCGCACGTGCGCGTGCCACCAGGCCGTCCAGCTGGCACAGGCCGCTGCCGTCACCGTCTTCCGTGCTGCGCAGCACGCTGAGCGTCGCGCGCAGCTCCCGCGCCGCGTCTGCGCCGGCCTCCTGGATCGCCTGCAACGCCGACGGCACCTCCTCCCCGCGCTTGCGCGCGAGGTGCTCCGCCACGCCTGCCTGAACCTGGATCACCGAGATGCTGTGCGTCAGCGAGTCGTGCAGCTCGCGGGCGATCCGCAGCCGCTCCTCCATCGCCCTGCGCTGGGCCGCCTCGTCCCTTGTCCGTTCCGCCTCTTCGGCCCGCCGCTCGGCCTCGCGGACGTGCAGCTGCCACATGCGGAACGTCACCCCCATGACGCCCGCCGAGATGAGCCATCCGGCCGCGTAGAACCTTCGCCAGCCGCGATCAGTGCGCATCCTTTGAGCGTACGCATCCTGCCCGCGAGCGCGTCGGCCCACGGTAGCTATTGCCGGCTACTCCCCACGCGGTACGCCCGCGTCCTGCGTCATCCACGCTGACCAGGCAGAAGTCGCTTCCGGCGGGCGACGACAGCGCGCCGTCCGGCGGCCAGCATCGCATATATGGCAACGACACTTATCGCGACTGACAAGACCTCTAACCAAAGCGGCGGCCGGCATCTTGGCGTGGCACTGCTGGTCATCGCGACCGCGCAGCTGATGGTCGTACTCGACGCGACCATCGTCAACGTCGCGCTGCCGCACATCCAGGCGGCCCTGGGATTCTCCAACAACGGCCTGGAGTGGGTGGTGAACGGCTACGCCCTGGCGCTCGGCGGCCTGCTGCTGCTCGGCGGCCGTGCCGGTGACCTGCTCGGCCGGCGCCGCATGTTCGTCGCCGGCCTGCTGCTGTTCTCGGCCGCGTCCCTCGCCGGCGGCTTCGCCACCTCCCAGGCGTGGCTGCTGGCGTCCCGGGCCGTCCAGGGCGCCGGCGCCGCGATCGTGGCGCCTACCGCGCTGGCGCTGATCGCGACCACGTTCCCCGAAGGCCCGCGCCGCGCCCGGGCCATGGGCGTGTACTCCGTGATGAGCGTGGCCGGGGGCGCGGTTGGGCTGCTCGCCGGGGGCCTGCTGGTCAGCTACGCCTCCTGGCGGTGGGTGCTGTTCGTCAACGTGCCGATCGGCATCGGTGCCGCGCTCGCCGCCCTGGCGGTGCTGCCCGGCACCGCGCGCAGGCCGGGCCGGTTCGACCTGCCCGGCATCATCACGGGAACCGGCGGAGTGGCCGCGCTCGTCTACGGGCTGTCCAACGCCGCCACCAGCCCGGACGGCACATCGCACTGGGGCGACGCCAAGGTGGTGACCGCGCTGACGGCCGGCGCCGTCCTGCTCGCCGCGTTCGCGTTCATCGAGGCGCGCAGCCGCCATGCGCTGCTGCCGGTGCGGCTGCTGCGCAGCCGGGACCGTGTCGGCGCAAACCTCATGATGCTCGGCGTGGGCACCGTCATCTTCGGCGTGTTCTTCTTCCTGACCCTGTTCGTGCAGAACGTATGGCATTACTCCGCGCTCAGGGCGGGAGTGGCGTTCCTGCCGCTGACCGTCGCGGTGCTGGTGGCCTCCGTCGGCGCCAGCCGGCTGGTGTCACGGATCGGCGCACGCCCGCTGGTGCTGGCCGGCGCCGTCGGCAGCGCCGGGGGCCTGTACTGGCTGTCACGGGTGACCGAGCACGGCACGTACGTGGGCGGGCTGCTCGGGCCGATCCTGGTGACCGGGGCCGGGCTCGGCCTGCTGTTCGTGCCGTTGTCCCTGATAGCCCTGGCCCGCGTCGCCGATGCCGACTCGGGAGTGGCCGCAAGCATGCTCAACACCGGCCGGCAGGTGGGCGGCTCCATCGGCCTCGCCGTCCTGGGCACCGTGGCCTGGACAGTGGTCGCGAACGGCGCCCACGGTGCCGCGGCCACCGGGACCGCCCGGACGGCCTCGCTGGTGCCGTCGGCGCCGGCCGCGCGGGCGGCTGCGGCGCTGAGGGCAGCTGTCTACCAGCACGCGCTGGCGGCCGGCTTCGGCCGGGCCTGCCTGGTCGCCGCCGGGATCGCGCTGTTCACGGTGGTGATCGCGGTCGCCATGATCCGCGTGCGCCGCGCTGACCTGAACGCCAGCTAACCGTCCTGTCGGCTGGCCGCCAACGATGGCCGCTGGCCGGCCCTGGGGCCGGCCAGCGGTTGATGTATGGCCTTGGCTAGGACTCGTCAACGACGAAGCCCTGAAAACGGCCGGAACTGTTTGAAGTACTGCCCGCCGGCGCCGCAAATGCCCGGCGAGGCACACAGCGGAGCGCCTCGCAGCGCGCAAGGCTCGTTCCGCGCCGGCACGGCTTGCTGTCGATTCGGCCGGATCCCGCTCGTCGGGTAGGTACCAGCGATCCTCAGGGGAGGCCGTTATGTCTGAAGCTACTCTCGCACCGCCACCAGGCGCCGGTGCCGCCACCTTCTTGCTGACCGTCCGCGGGAAGGCCAAGGCGGCCACCACGGAGGAAGCCAGAACCGTGCACAACTCCACGGCAGGCAATCCAGCGGGCGTCGAAGCCGCCCGCTCACTGGGCGACCTGAGCCATCAGGTATTCACCGGATACGGCGACGCGCAGGCCGGCGAAGTTCTGTTCATCGACTTCTGGAACAGCCTGCCCGGGCTTGGGCAGTTCTTCAGCGATCCGCAGGTCCTGGCCGGCGCCGACCTGCTGTTCGGCAGCCGCGACGCGCCCGTATGGTCGGCCACCAGCGGGTTCGGCGGCTTCCACCTCACGGTCCCCGCGGGCAGGGCCGTCACCGGCGTCGGCCTGATCCGCGTGACGGTCAGCTCCCTGGACAAGGCCGCGGATGCCTTCACCGCGTACACCGCCGCGACGATCAACGCCAGCCGCAGGCACGGCATCGTGTCCCACTCGGTGTGGTCCAGGGTGCC
>Ga0126383_10002070_pt1 | contig 12825 bp, 12 predicted proteins | sample PanSoiMetPlot_35_FD_96882 | JGI IMG/M metagenome (GOLD analysis project Ga0126383, IMG submission 96882) | Tropical forest soil microbial communities from Panama - MetaG Plot_35 | ecosystem: Environmental > Terrestrial > Soil > Tropical forest > Bulk soil | place: Panama | collected 2016-02-17
CCAGCAGCCAGACCACGCTGCCCGGCCCGGTGACCGCGATCGGGCCGTGCCGGTACTCCATGGCCGGGTAGGACTCGGTCCACATCCCGGCCGCCTCGCGCAGCTTGAGCGCTGCCTCGTTGGCCAGCCCGTAGGTCCAGCCGGTGCCGAGGAAGGTGAACTGCCGGGCGCCGATCAGCGCGCCGGGCAGCGGGGCGGCCAGGGTCTCCTCCGCCTCCCGGGCCACCGCGGCCAGGTCGTGGCCCAGGTGGGCCCGCAGCAGCGCCAGTTCCGTGGTGGCGAAGCGGGTCTGCACCACAGAGAGTTCGTCGGCAAACTCAAGGGTGATCACGGCGCCGGCGGCCCCGGCGACCGGTGTCCGCCGGTCGGCGGTGATCGCCACGGTGGGCACGGCGGCGGGCAGCCGGTCCAGCAGTTGCAGGATCTCGGTGGTGGTGCCAGACCGCGACAGCGCGACGACCCGGTCGTACCGGCGGCGCACCGGCATCTCCGAGGCGGCGAACGCGTCGGTCTCGCCCTGCCCGGAGGCTTCGCGCAGCGCGGCGTAGGACTGGGCGATGAACCAGGACGTGCCGCATCCGGTCACCGCGACCCGCTCCCCCGCAGCCGGCAGGACGCTGGTAAAGCTCGGTGCAAGCCCGGCGGCGCGCAGCCAGCAGGCCGGCTGCGAGGCCACTTCGGCGTCGATGCTGCTCGTCCTGGCGCGGGCGCCGTCCCCGGCCGGCTCGCCGCCCCGCATCGCGTAGTCGTCGCCCACCTCAGCCCTCCCTCACGTCCCGGCCAGGCCGGTTGCGGCGACCGAGCGGATGAAGTACCGCTGGGCCGCGAAGAAGATCACTAGCATCGGGACCAGGCTCATCACATTGGCCGCCATCAGCAGCGTCCATTCGGTCGCGTGCGCGCCCTGGAACGTCGCCAGCCCGAGCGGTAGCGTCATCTGATCGGTAGAGGTGACGGCGATCAGCGGCCACAGGAAGTTGTTCCACGAGTCCAGGAACGTCAGCGCGGCGAGCGTCGCCAGCGCGGGCAGCGACAGCGGCAGCACGATGTGCCACAGCACCTTGAGCCTGCTCGCCCCGTCGACCCGCGCCGATTCCTCGTACTCGACCGGCAGCGTCTTGAAGAACTGGCGCAGGAAGAAGATGCCGAACGCGGTGGCGGCGTTGGGCAGGATGAGCGCGCCGAGGTGGTTGATCCCGACCTGCGCAAGCACGTGAACCCCGAGCCATTTGGTGATGATGAACTGCGGGATCATCGTCACCTGGAACGGCACCATGAGCGTGGTCATGATGACCGCGAACAGCGCCCCGCGGCCCAGGAAGCGCAGCCGGGCGAAGGCGTACCCGGCCAGCGAGCAGAACACCAGGTTGCACAGCACCGTGCTCACCGCGACGACCGCGCTGTTGAGGAAGAAACGGCCGAACGGGGCGGCCTTGAGCGCGTCGCTGTAGTTGGCGAACCTCAGCTTGTGCGGGATGAGGATCGGCGGGAAGTGCAGCGCCTCAGCCGGGGTCTGGAGCGAGGTCACCAGCAGCCAGAAGAACGGGAAGATCAGCGCCAGGGTGGCGGGCACTAGGACCAGGTGCCACGGGCTGAACGGCAGCCGGAACCGGCGGCGAGGGATCGCTTGGGCGGACGCGCTCACTTCATGGCCTCCCTCGCGGGACGTCGTGCCGGAGGCGCGCCAGCAAGCAGGTCGCTGGCTTCGGGAGGCATGGGGGGTCCGGGGGCGTCCCCCGGGGCCAGCAGGGTCTCGCCGCCGGGGCCGCAGCGCGCAGCGGTGCGGCGTTCGGCCCGGCGGCTGCCGCGTGACCCTGGCCGTTGCTGACAGAGTGTGCGTCTCATGTCAGGACCTGTAGTACGTGAACCGCCGGCCGACCCGGAACTGGATCGCGGTGACCACGATGATGATCAGGAACAGGAGGTAGGCGATGGCGGAGGCGTACCCGAAGTTGAAGTACTGGAAGGCCTGCTCGTACAGGTAGTAGACGAGGACCGTGGTGGCGTTCAGCGGGCCGCCCTGGGTGCTCAGGTACACCTCGTCGAACAGCTGCAGCGCGTTGATGGTCAGCCACACCGCCAGGAACAGCGAGGCCGGGCTGAGCAGCGGGAGGGTGACCCGCCGGAACGTGGTCCACGGGCTGGCCCCGTCCACGGCCGCCGCGTCCAGCAGCACCTGAGGCACGCCCTGCAGCGCGGCGAGGTAGATGACCACGGAAAAACCGGTCCACCCCCAGACGGTCATGGCGACGATCACGAACAGCGCCTGCGACGGGGAGTTCAGGAACTGCTGCGGCGGGATGCCCACCAGGCTGAGGAAGTAGTTCACCACGCCGTAGGACGGGTCGAACAGCCAGATGAAGACGATCGCCTCGCTGATCGTGGAGATGGCCATGGTGGCGTAGGCGGCGGTGCGGTACAGCGAGATGAACCGGATCTTCCGGTTCATGGCGACCGCGAGGAACAGGCCGACGATCATGGCGCCGGGCACGAACAGCGCGGTGTACACGAGCGTGTGCTGGATCGCCTGGGCCACCACCGGGTCGTGTACCAGGGCGCGGTAGTTGCGGAGCCCGACGTACGGGGTGTTGCCCGTCAGCAGGTTGTTCCGCTGGAAGGACATCACCGCCGACCACACGATCGGCACCGCCCCGAAGAGCAGGATGATCGCCGCCCCGGGCGTCACGAAGGCCCAGCCGGTGAGCTGCTCCGGCGCGCCCGGGCGGCGCCGCGCGGCCACCGCGGGCTCCGGGCGCCCGCGGCCGGGCTCCGCGGGGCGCCTGCGCCGCAGCAGGACTGAAGGCGCGGTCACATCAGCCGTTCGAGCTGGCCAGGGCCTGGTTGACCTGCTGGGCCGCGCTGGTGAGCGCGGCCTGCGGCTGGCTCTTGCCCAGCAGCACCGACACGACCATCGTGCCGAGTATCTGGGAGACCTTCGGGTAGCTGGCGGTCTGCGGCCGCGCCTGGCGGACGTTGCCCAGGTTGGTGACGAACGTGTCCACACCGGGCAGGTCCTTGTTCATCTGCGCCAGGAACCCGGGCGCGGTCTGCACCGACCGCCTGGTCGGCAGGTCCCCGGTGGCCAGCGACCAGTACTTCACCTGGGCCGGGGCGGTGAGCCAGAGCAGGAACTTCTCCGCCGCGGCGGTATGGGCGGCGCCGTTGTTGAAGATCACCCAGTTGTCGGGGCCGGAGATCGTCTGGTGGCCGCCGGTGGTGCCGGGGAACGACGGCATGACCTGCACGCCGTAGTGCACGCTGGGGAACGCGGACAGGTCCCACGGGCCGGTCACCAGCATCCCGATCTTGCCCGAGTTGAACAGGTTGGTGTAAGCGTTGTCGGTCGGGTCCAGGTACATGGAGTGGTGGCTGACCGCCATGTCCCGCAGCGTGGTCAGCGCCTGCAGCCCGGCGGGGGAGTCGAAGGCGGCCTGCTTGTTGCCCGGCTTGAGGATCTGGCCGCCGGCCTCCCACAGCAGCACCTCCCAGTGCCAGACGGTGTCCTCGGTGCCCGGGGTCACGTACGCGGTCCCGAACTGCTTCTTCGCCGGGTTGGTGAGCTTGGCGGCGTCGGCCACGAACTGCTGCCAGGTCCAGCCCGGTCCCGGCGGGGCCAGGCCGGCCTGGGCGAACAGCGTCTTGTTGTAGACCACGGCGAGGTTGTCCACCAGCGCCGGGATGCCGATGACCTTGCCGTTGACCGTCGCCGCTTCGCGCTCGCCGAGCCAGAAGTCGGACCAGTTCACGCCCGGCCGCTGTACCACCTTGGTCAGGTTCACGACCTGCGGGATCTGCGCCACGTTGGGCGCCCAGGAACCGTACAGGTAGGCGATGTCCGGCGGGCTGCCGCCGCGGACCGCGGTGAGCACCTTCTGCAGCGTGTTGTCGTTGTTGACGTACAGGCTGCTCACCGTCGTGCCCGGGTGCTGCTTCTGGTACTCGCTGACCAAATGGGCGAACGCCTTCGCCTCCACCCCGGTCCAGCCCTCCCAGATCGAGATGGCGGTTCCGCTGCCCGTCCCGCCGGTGGCATCGGACCCGCAGGCCGCGACGCCGAGCGCGACAACCGAGGAGGCGATGGCCAGACGCAGCCAGTGACTTCTCATACTGTCCTCGATTCCGCCCGGGCCCCCCGGCCATACCCGACGACTCTTGCACGAAGAGCGGATGTTTCAGACATCATCGCGCCAGCTTTGGGGATGATGTCAACCCTTCCGGGACTTTTTCGCAGCCCTTCCTGCGCACTCTTGCTCGAAGCTGTACGAAATGCGACACTGCCGTGGTGGTCAAGGTCGCCTTCATCGGTGCAGGCAGCGTGGAGTTCACCCGCAACGTCGTGACCGACCTGTGCAGCTACCCGGAGCTCGGCGGCGAGCTGGACCTGGCGCTGCACGACGTCAGCGCCGAGCGGCTGGCCCACGCGCAGACCCTGGCGGCCAGGATCGCCGCGCAGAGCGGGTCCGGCGCGACCGTGACCGCCTCGGCCGACCGGCGGCCGGTGCTGGACGGCGCCCGGTACGTCATCAACGAGATCCAGGTCGGCGGGTACGACGCGACCAGGCTGGACTTCGACATCCCGGCGCGCTACGGCGTGCGGCAGACGATCGCCGACACGATCGGCGTCGGGGGCATCTTCCGCGGGCTGCGCACGATCCCGGTGGTGACCGGCCTGGCCGAGGACATGCACCGGCTCTGCCCCGGTGCCTACCTGCTGAACTACACCAACCCCATGGCCATGCTCCCCTGGGCGGTGTACGAGGGCACGCCGTTCACGAACGTGTTCGGCCTGTGCCATTCGGTCCGGGACACCCATCGGTTCCTGGCTGGCCTGGTCGGCCTCGACCCCGCCGACGTGGACTTCCGCACCGCGGGGTTCAACCACCAGGCGTTCGTGCTGCGCTTCGAGCACCAGGGGCAGTCCCTGTACCCGAGGCTCCGCGAGATCATCGACGCCTCGCCCGAGCTGCAGCGGAGAGTCAGGGTCGAGCTGTTCCGCCGGTTCGGCTACTTCCCCACCGAGTCCAGCGAGCACTCCGCCGAGTACGTGCCGTGGTTCATGCGCCATGACGGCGAGATCGAGCGGTTCCGCATCTTCGTCGGCGACTACCTGGCCCGGTCCGAGGAGAACCTGCGCGAGCTGGAGGAGCTGGCCGGCCAGCTCGACTCCGGTGCTCCGCTGGACCTCACACCCACCAGCGAGCTGGCCTCGGAGTTCATTCATTCGCTCGAGACCGGCACCGAGCGCGAGCTGTACGTAAACGTCCGCAACGGCGGGCTGATCACCAGCCTGCCCGCGCAGTGCTGCGTCGAGGTGCCCTGCCGGCTCGGCGCCGCTGGCCCGGTGCCGCAGCCGGTCGGCGCGCTCCCGCCGCAGCTCGCCGCGCTGAACCGCACCTTCCTGAACGTCGTCGAACTGACCGTGCGCGCGGCGCTGGACGGCAACGTGCAGCACGTGTACCAGGCGGCGCTGCTGGATCCGAACGCGTCCGCGACGCTGACCACCTCGCAGACCGTCGCGATGTGCGACGACCTGCTCGACGCGCACAAGGCACTGCTGCCACTCGGGCTCGCCCGCTGATCCTGGCAGGCCCGCCCCGGCCCTCCGGCTCACCCCGGAACCGCCAGCCAACCGGACCAGGCCCGCCCCGGCCAGGCCGCCGCCCGGCCCCAGGAAGGGAATCCGATGCGCCTCCGCCGACCACCGCGGCCAGCCAGGGTGTTGCCGCCCGCGCTGGGCTTGGCTGCCTGCCTGGCCCTCTCCCTCGCCACGGCCACCGGCCCTGCCCGGGCATCCGCCCAGCGGGCGATCACCCAGCCCGCCCCGCCGAGCGCCGGCCTGGGCGGGCTGGCCGCGGGCACCTCCCGGCTGCCGCCGCCACGGCACCACGGCACGCTGCGGGTGACCGGGTCGCTGCGCGACGGCGGCACGGCGCGGGCGGCCGGGCTGGCCTGGCGGCCGGGGGCGCTGCCGCCGGGCGACCGGCTGCTCAGTTTCGAGGTCGGCTACTACTGGTCCGCCTGCACCGCGGCGGGCCAGTGCCGCCCCGCCGCGGACACCACGGCAACCCCGTTCGCGGCCCGGCGTTACGTCGTCGGCCATGCCGATGCCGGCCGGTTCTTGAAGATCACCGAGACCGCGACCGAGGTGGTGGAGACGAGCCCCGCGACGTTTTCGTTCAGCGTGAAAAGCGCGTCGGTGAGCCGGACCACCAGCGGAACGGTCCGCGCCTACCGCGCCGGGCTGCGGCCGGTGAGCGGATTCGTGAACGGGACGCCGGAGCGGCGCACCGCATCGGCCGCGGAGTATTTCAGCGTGGCCGCGCCGCACTACAACGCCGCCGACGTGCCGGTCACCCAGCGGTACCGGGTGGACCGGCGGCCGTGGCGCCCGCTCCCCGCCAGCGGGGTGTTCTACACCGGCACGCTGCGCACCGGCCGGCACCGGGTGGCGGTGCGCACGGCCGATGCGGCCGGCGCGACGACCGCGCGGTTCGCCTGGCGCGTGGTGCCCCTGCCCGCGCCGCTGCCCTGCAGGGCGGCGGCGCCCCGGCACTGCTGGTACCCGCCGCACCTTGACCCCCGCGGGCACCCGATGCGCTGGGACTGGCAGATCGGCCGGGTGGCCCCGCTCCAGCGGGCCGGCGGGCGCGCGGTCGACATCTACGACATCGACGGCTTCCTGACCACCCCCGCGCAGGTCCGCGCCATCCACGACAGGTGGCAGGCCGCCACGCTGCCGCATCCCAGGGCGGTCTGTTACCTGGACATGGCCTGGGAGGACTACCGGCCGGACGCAAGCCCGGGCCGGTACTTCCCCGCCGCCACCCTCGGCAACGTGTACTTCGGCTTCCCGCAGGAACGGTGGGTGGACTTCCGCCAGCTCGGCGCGCTCAAGCCGATGCTGGACGAGCGGATCCGGATGTGCGCGGCCAAGGGTTTCGACACGGTCGAACTGGACGACATCGACAGCTTCGACCCGCCGTCGGTGACCGGGTTCCACCTCACGCCCGGGGACGCGCAGAACTTCCTCGCCTTCGCGTTCAACGAGATCCACCGCTACGGGATGACCGGGTTGTGGAAGAACTCGCCGCTGCTGTCCTGGTGGGGGCGCCGCTACGCGGACGGCGCGGTGGTCGAGGAGTGCTACCGGTATCACCAGTGCTTCGCCGGCTCGCTGCGCGGCACCAGCCTGTACGGGATCACCTGCACCGGGCTGGGCGGGCGGACCCCGTGCGGCTGGAACGCCTTCAGCACCGACGCGACCCCGGCGCAGCCCACGGGTAAGTGGGTCGGGGAGGCCGAATACGGCGCGGACCATTACGTCTGCAACCCGGGGCAGCATTGCCCGGGCAAACGGCGTTTTGCCACGTTTTGCCGGCTCGTCTGGGGGCCGCCCGGCGGGTTCAGCGCGGTCAAGTTCGACGTGAACCTGGACGGCAAGGTCTTCTACCCATGCCCCCGCGGCACCTGAGCGCCTACGCTGAGCGGCGCTCGCCCGGCCCCAGGGTTCGTGCACCTCGTCGGTGCATCTTGCTACCATATTGGTATGGCAATGACACTACGGCTTGACCCTCAACTGGAGGCGGAGCTTCGCCTGGCCGCAGAGGAAGATCGTCGCAGCGTTCACCAGACCGTTGTGCTCGCCATCGAGACCTATCTGGCGCTCCGGGAAACGGCCGAGGTAAGGGCCGATCCCGAGGCACTTCGCGCGCTGGCAGAGGCCAGGCAGGCAGTGCAGGACGGTGACGTGGTCTACGGCACCGACGCCGTCCAGGCCCTGCTGCGCGATCGCCGGGCCTCGTGACTGCCCGGTACGAACTGGGGACTGCGCCGCCAGCCCGACGGGCCTTGGCCGGGCGGCTACCCGCCGAGATCGCCGCCGCGGCCGCCGAGTTCATCACCGGTCCTCTCTTAGACGACTCGCACCGGGTCGGCAAGCCATTAGGCGCCGAACTGGCCGGTATCTACAGCGCCCGTCTCGGCCGGGAATGGCGGGTGCTGTACGAGATCATCGACAGCAAGCACCTGGTGGTTGTGCTCGACATCCGGCATCGTTCCATCGCCTACCGGCGGCGCTGACGCGAGACGACGGTCGGCCGGGCTGGGAGACGGCGCAGCGGGCAACGGACCGCCTGCCGGGCAGGCTGGTTGGCGCCAGGACGGCCCGTCGGGTAGGCATGGCAGCATGGCCAGTGAGGTGGCGCGGTACTGGCGGCACGCCGGGGTGCCCGGGGTGGACCTGCTGCGCGCCAGGTTCGTGACGCACCGGTACAACAAGCACGCGCACGAGACCTTCACCTTCGCCCTGATCGAGGCCGGGATCGAGGAGTTCAGCTACGGCGGCAGCCTGCTCCGGGCCGGCCCGGGCGGAGTCGCGCTGCTGAACCCGGACATGGTGCACGACGGTCATGCCGGCACGGCGACCGGCTGGGCGTACCGGGTGCTCTACCCGGACCCGTGCCTGGTGTCCGAGGTCGCGGCCGACCTGGACTGGCGCCGGGGCACGCCGTCGTTCCCGGAGACGGTGGTCTACGACCCGCGCAGCGCCCGGCTGCTGCGCGGGGCGCATGTGGCGGCCGAGCACGGCGACCGCCTCGCGTCTTCTAGCCTGCTGCGCGCCGCGCTGGCCGGGCTGCTCCGCGCCCACGGCCGGCCCGGCGACCGGGCAGGGGTTCCGCGGAACCCGGGGCGGTCACCCGCCGCCGTCGGCGCCGTGTCTGACCTGCTGGCCGACAGCCTGGCCGACCCGCCGAGCCTGGACGACCTGGCGCTCGCCACCGGAATGAGCCCGTTCGCGCTGGTCCGCGCGTTCCGCCGGGAAACGGGCCTGCCGCCGCACGCCTACGTCAACCACCTGAGGGTGCGGCTGGCCCGCCGCCTGCTCGATGGTGGCGTGGCCCCGGCGGAGGTGGCGGTGCGGGCCGGGTTCGCCGACCAGGCCCACCTGACGCGGCACTTCAAGCGGGTCGTCGGCGTGCCGCCGCGCGCTTACCAGCGGGAACGCTGGAACGAGCAAGAACGTTCAAGACCCGCGTGGCAGGGGCGGGTTAGCCTGCCTGCGTGATCGACATCAACACTGATATCGGCGAACGGCCCGCCGTGCGGACGCGGGCCCGCCCGGTACGCGATGGCGTGGCCCTGGGACTGGCGGTCGGCACCTCCGGTATCGCCTTCGGCGCGGCCGCCGTCGGCTCGGGGATGAGCGTTGCCCAGGCCTGCGTATTGAGCCTGTTCGCGTTTACCGGCGCCTCGCAGTTCGCCCTGACCGGCGCGGTCGCCACCGGCGGTGGCCTGATTGGCGGTGCGGCCGGCGCCATCCTGCTGGGCAGCAGGAACGCGCTGTACGGGCTGCGCCTGGCCGAAGTGCTGCAGCCGCGGGGCGCCCGCACGCTGGTCACCGCCCACGGCGTCATCGACGAGACCACCGCGGTCACGCTGGCGCAGCCCGACGCCGCCGCGGCCAGGCTCGGCTTCCGCGCCACCTTCGCCACCATCTACGTCACCTGGAACCTCACCACGCTGCTCGGCGCGATCGGGGCGGGGCGGCTCGGCTCACCGCAGTCGCTGGGCATCGACGTGGTCGGGCCGGCCGCGTTCCTGGCGCTGATCTGGCCCCAGCTGCGGGCCGGGCGGGCCGAGCGCGCGGTCGGGCTGGCCGGCGCGGCGATCGCCCTGGCCGCCACGCCGTTCCTGCCGGCGGGCGTGCCGGTGATCCTGGCCGCCACGGCGGCGCTGGCCGGTGCGCTGGTCTCACCGCGGCCGGGGCCGGCATGACCGGGATCTGGGTGGCGGTGCTGGTCACGGTCGCCGGATGCTACGCGCTCAAGCTGACCGGCCTGATCGTGCCCCGGGGCGTGCTGGACAACCCGCGGGTGCGGCGGTTCGCCGAACTGGTGCCGATCGCCCTGCTCGCCGCGCTGGTCGCGGTGCAGACCTTCGCTGCCGGGCAGTCGCTGTCCGTGGATCCGGCCCGGCTGGCCGGCCTGGGCGCGGCGGTGGCCGCACTGCTGGTGCGTGCCCCGTTTCTCGTGGTGATCGTCGTGGCGGCCGGGACCGCGGCGGGGCTGCGCGCGCTGGGCGTCGCGTGACGGCCCGGCCGCACGGCCGCTGCTACGGCGCCGGGCGCGCGCCGCCCGCGGTAAGCAGGTAGGCCTCCGCGCCCTCGGTGGGCGCCTCGCCCTCGATCAGGTCGATGATCTGCTTGCCGACCTGCTCGGGGGTCAGCGCCGGGCCGAGGCTTTCCCGGTAGCTGGCCACGTCCATGCCCTGCCGTTCGGCGTAGGCCGCCACCGCCACCGCGCCCAGGTCGGTGGCCGGGGTGAGCTGCGGCAGCACCGAGATGAACCGGATGCCGAGCTCGGCCCGCTGGGATTCGTCGGCGGCGTAGCCGCTGATGAACCTGATGGTCGCCTTGGCCCCGGCGTAGCCACCGGACAGCGGCGAGCCGCGCAGCGCCGCGCCGCTGGAGAACGCGACGACCACGCTGCCCGGCTCCAGCGGGCGCAGCAGCGCCTCGCGGAGCCAGTGGAACACCTGCCGCACGTCCATGTTCCAGGTGCTGCTGAAGGTTTCCCACGTCTGCCGGTGCAGCGGCCGGGACAGCGGGGGCGCCCCGGCGGCGAGCACCAGGACGCGCGGGCGGTAGGCGTCGGTGAGCTTGCCGGCCACGGTCGGGTCGGCCGCGTCGGCGGCCACCGGGGTGAAGCTGTCGCCGAGTCGCGCCCGCACCTCCTCGAGCGCGGCCCGGTCGCGGGCGACCCCGACGACGTTCGCGCCCGCCCCGGCGAGCGCGATGGCTACGCCGCGGCCGAAGCCACGGCTGGCACCCGTGACGAGCGCCGTTGACCCTGACAGTTGTTGCGCTGACATCCGGAACTCCTTGATCCTCGGCTTGAGCGGGTTTCTCCCGCGGCACTAGTACCGATCCGGGCGGCCGCCGGAATTAACCGGCCGCCGCGGACCGGATCGGTGACAGCCGCGCCGGGCCGATGACTTCCGCTGTGCCCGCGGATCTGTAACTGTGACCAAGGCCCGAGAAGGAGGGGTGATGCTGGGCAGCGACGAGTTCGCGCGGCTGACCGAACCGTTCCGGCCGGAGTTGCTGGCGCACTGCTACCGGATGCTCGGCTCGATCTACGACGCCGAGGACCAGGTGCAGGAGACCCTGGTCCGGGCCTGGCGGTCCTACGGCGATTTCCAGGGGCGGTCGTCGCTGCGCACCTGGCTGTACCGGATCGCGACCAACGCCTGCCTGCGGGCCATCGAGAACCGCGCCCGCCGGCCGCTGCCCTCGGGCCTGGGCGGCCCCGGCGAGGACCCGGCCGGGCCGCTGGCCCCGGTCATGCCGGAGGTGCGGTGGCTGCAGCCCGTCCCGGACGCGCTGATCCGCCCGGGTCCGGCCGATCCGGCCACGGTTGCGGTGTCCCGGGAGAGCGTGCGGCTGGCCCTGATCGCCGCGCTGCAGTACCTGCCCGGCCGGCAGCGCGCGGTGCTGATCCTGCGTGATGTGCTCGGCTGGCACGCGGCCGAGGTCGCCGAACTGCTCGGGATCACGCCGACCGCGGTGAACAGCTTGTTGCAGCGGGCCCGGGCGCGACTGCGGCAGGCAGCGCCGACCACGGACGAGGTCCGCGAGCCCGCCGAGGCCAGCGAACGCACGCTGCTCGACGCCTACGCCGAGGCGTTCGCCAGCGCCGACGTCGGCGCTCTCGCCAAGCTGCTGCGGGACGACGCCGTGCTGGAGATGCCGCCGCAGCCGACCTGGTTCGCCGGCCGGGAGCGGGTGAGCCGCTTCCTGGCCTCCCGGGTCCTTACCGAGCCCGGTGCCTTCGCGATGCTCCCCATCGCCGCCAACGGCCAGCCCGCGTTCGCGGCCTACCTGCGCGGCAACGACGGGGTGTACCGGGCGCACGCGATCCAGGTGCTGACGTCCGACGGCGCAGGCATCACCCGGATCGTCTCGTTCAACGACGCCGGCCTGTACCCGATCTTCACCCTCCCTGGCACAATGCCCGCGCCCGCGGGCAGCTAGCCTGCCGGCTCGGGCCGCCAGCCGGCCGTGCCGGTAGTCGCTGTCCGGTGGGGTGTTGCGTGGTGGTGTCAGCGAACCTGACGGAAGAACGCGCGGATGTCGCCGACGAGCGTTCCGCCGCGGTACGGTCCGGCCATGGGCGATGAGGACGGCTACTTCGGCGAACGCGTCGCGGCGGCCTACGACCAGGAGTCGGCGGAGATGTTCACGCCGGGCGCGGTGGACCCGGTGGTCGACGTGCTGGCCGGGCTCGCGCGCGGCGGCCGGGCGCTGGAACTGGGCATCGGCACCGGGCGCATCGCGGTGCCGCTGGCGGCCCGGGGCGTGCCGGTGCACGGCATCGACCTGTCCCGGGCGATGGCCGCCCGGCTGCGCGCCAAGCCGGGCGGCGCGCAGATCGGCGTGACGATCGGCGACTTCGCGACCGCGCGCGCCGAGGGGACGTTCACGCTCGCCTACCTGGTTTTCAACACGATCATGAACCTGACAACGCAGGAAGCGCAGGTGGCCTGCTTCCGCAACGTCGCCGCCCACCTGGAGCCCGGCGGCTGCTTCGTCATCGAAGTTCACGTTCCCCAGCTGCGCAGGCTCCCGCCCGGGCAGAACGTCGTGCCCTTCCACGTCAGCCCGACCCGCTGGGCTTTCGACCGCTACGACACCGCCACGCAGGCGATGAGCTCGAACTACATCGAGGTCGCCGACGGCCGCGGCGAGTACACCTCGATCCCGTTCCGGTACGTGTGGCCCGCCGAGCTCGACCTGATGGCCCAGCTCGCGGGGATGCGGCTGCGCGA